>FTJU01000283.1_pt3 | contig 10530 bp, 10 predicted proteins | sample 1658961 | NCBI WGS metagenome assembly FTJU01 (sample SAMEA3914878, study PRJEB12502) | metagenome | biome: forest; material: soil | place: USA | collected 2012-03-12 | depth 0.3 m | reverse complement strand
TGCGGCTGCGGCTGCGGCTGCGGCGCAGATAGCTGGATGTGCGGGTCCATATCGATACCCACTTCGGGCCGTGATGGCGCCAGGCTTTCCGACGGCTCCTCGTCGATATCGGGCGGGAGCCATGGCGGGTATGGAGTCCACGGAGGTGACATCTCCGGCGACATGCGAGTGTCGTCGGGAAGTTCGACGGCACCGAGCGCGGACGACGCATGGGCCTGCATCAGTACCCCCGATGTGGGACGTTCGGGTCGTCCGGTTTGCGACGGAAATCCTTCGGCCACAAGCTCTTCGATTGTGACCACATGCGTAAGGCCGAGCCTGCCGAGCAGTTCGAACGCCTGCTCAGCGGTCCAGCTCAGTTTCCGGTTCGAGGTGCGCAGGAACCAGGCCCGCAGCTGCGCCGACGAGCCGAGGACGACGGTACCGCCAGGCTTTCGCGATTCGATGTCCAGCGTGATGGTTGCGTCTCGGGGCGGCACGACCACGATGAGCCGGTCGACAAGGGCGTCTGGGCGCTGCTTGCGCACCAGCTGGCTCAGGAGCTGCGCATCATTCGTCACTTGGCCGAATGGATCACTGTCGCGGCGCGGTACCGGCTCTCCATCGAATCCGGAAAGCTGCCAGTGCCCGTCGGGCTGCACCGACAGCACCCCACCGGTCACTTCGGCGGTGATTTCCTGAACTTCGATCACGACCACAGCACGCGGTGTGATGACCACCGCGTCCAGCTGTCGTGTGGTGCCGTCCGAGTTGCCGTCGGGTATGGGGTACCCCGAAACAGCAAGCCCCACAATGACATGTTGGCCGTTCCAAGTCCGCATCCAATCGAGCACGGACTGTTCGGACCGTTGCGTCTCGCCTTCATTGACAACCAGCATCGAGGTCACCCTCCCTCTCGCCTGCCCAGTCGACCCCACAACGGTATTCATCGCAGACACCGCGTGAGAATGCGAAAGGCACTCAAAGAACAGGGTTTTGGCGACAAAAGGTGACACTACATCGGCGTGTCGGCAGTGGAAGTGCTGGGGCGGCGGATGTCAACGACCATCACGGCCGTTGTTGAAACGTCAGCTCGCCGCCGGTCGCACCGCCCACCGGCGAGATCGATGAAAGTTCCGGTGAGGTACGAAGTCTGATCGGACAGAAGCCAAGCGATGGCATCGGCTACCGGTCCGGGTGGCCGCCGCACGGCGTTGGCAGGGTCAGGACTACGCGATCGACTCGGTCGGGTTCGCCACCTAGGCCGCTTGCCGCCAGTGACGATGATTGCACCTTGATCGGGCTCGCGCATTTGTCGGGAGGTGGTGTCGTGGTGTCGTTCGGCATCGGAGGTGAGACGGGCCGTGGCACTGGGGGCGTTGATCGACGGTTACCCAGCTCTGGTGATACAAAGGTTTGGTCATTTCGGGTCGGAGCGGTGAGGATGTCGATCCGAAGATTTCTCGGAACTGGGGAGCACAACACATGTCATTGTCGTCCAAGGCTGCCATGGGTCTGGTGGCCGCGTCCGCGGGTGCGTTCGTCGCCGCCGGCGCCGCACAGGCGGACGAGGGTCTGTACGGCTCGCTGGCGATTTCGGTCTCGTCGCGTGGCGACGCGACCCTCGGATGGGCGTACAACTACTCGAACTGGGCGGATTCGGATCGCGCCGCGGTCCAGCAGTGCGGACTGTCCAGCTGTCATGTCGTCGTGCAGTTCGCCAATGCGTGTGCAGCCCTGGCGCGCAATGGCGATGATCATTTGGGCTGGGGCTGGGCGCCGACTCGGGCCGAGGCCGAGCAGCAGGCGATCGCCAATGCCGGGCCGACCGCACCGCCGCCACTGCTGAACCTCGGCAGCTCGGTCCCGCGCGAACCGCGCATCGTCGATTCGCAGTGCACCGCGAACGCGAGCTGACGCCGAACCCGAGGCGCTCTCGCCGCGTTCGTGTCGAGAGCACACTCGGTTGTTTCCGCGCCGAGGGATCAGCGGCGCAGCACTTTTCGGGCGATGATATTGCCCAGGAATTGAATCCCCTGCACGCCGACGATAATGATCAAGGTGGCGACCAGGGTGACCTGCCAGTCGAAGCGCTGATATCCGTAGACCAGGGCAAAATCACCGAGCCCGCCGCCGCCGACCGTGCCCGCCATGGCGGACATATCGACGATGGCGATTACGACGAAGGTGTAGCCGAGTACCAGCGGCCCCAGCGCTTCCGGGATCAGCAGTGTCAGAATGATCCGTAGCGGTCCGGCGCCGACAGCCCGGGCGGCTTCGATGACGCCCGGATCCACCGTGACCAGGTTCTGTTCCACGATGCGGGCGATGCCGAAGGAGGCGGCCACGATCATGACGAAGGCCGCCGCCTCCGTTCCGATGGTCGTCCCGACCACTTCCAGGGTGACCGGGCCGAGTGCCGCGAGGAGAATGATGAACGGAATCGGCCGGACCACGTTCACCAGCACGTTGAGCAACACGTTGATCGGCGCATTCGCCAGCAGCCCGCCCTTGCGGGTGGTATAGAGGGCGGTGCCGAGGAACATCCCGATCAATCCGCCGATCACGAAGGTAAGTAGCACCAGGTAGATGGTGGTGCCGATGGCCTCGGTCAGTACCGGCCGGAGTTTTTCCCAATCCGTATGCACGGCTATTCCTTTCGGACGATTCGGGGATCGAGTGCCTCGACCACCTTGTCCACATCGTCATCCGAACCGTGCAATGCCAGCGTCATGCTGCCGAATGTCTTGTCCTGCAACGTACTCACCCCGCCATACACAACTTCGAACTCGACTCCGGCACGTGTGGCCGCGGCCAGTGCCGCACCGATCCCACGCTTGTCATCGATATCGACAGTGACCAGCCGCCCGCCGTGCAGCTCACCGAGTCGTCGTAATTCCTCGGCATCGGGCCGATTGTGTAGCACGGTTTCGACGAACGACTGCGTCGGCGCCGCCCGCGGAGTCGCGAAAACCTCGAAGGTGCTGGCCAATTCGATGATTTTGCCCTCGGCGAGCACGGCGACCCGGTCGGCCACCGCCCGGATCACATCCATCTCGTGCGTGATCACCACAATGGTGACGCCGAGGTCGCGATTGATCTTCTTCAGCAACCGCAGCACTTCGCCGGTGGTCTCCGGGTCGAGCGCCGAGGTCGACTCATCGGCAAGCAGCAGTGATGGCGAGGTCGCCAGTGCTCGTGCGATGCCGACCCGTTGCTTCTGACCGCCCGAGAGCTGATCCGGATGGCTGCGGGCCTTATCGGTGAGCCCGACGAACTCCAGTAGTTCCTGAACCCGTGCCTTGCGCTGGGCACGCTTCCAGCCCGCGACCTTCAGCGGATACTCGATATTGCCTGCGGCCGTGCGTGATCGGAACAAGTTGAACTGTTGGAACACCATGCCGATATCCCGGCGGATGCGGCGCACCTCGGCCTCTCGCACCCCCGTGATCGGCGTGCCGGCGACCTCGATGGTGCCGGTGGTCGGTTTCTCCAATGCGTTGATCAGCCGGACCAATGTGCTCTTGCCCGCGCCGGAATAGCCGATCACGCCGAAGATTTCGCCTTGTTCGATACGCAAATCGATATTGTCGAGCGCAATCCGCTTATTCGCGCCCTTACCGAAAACCTTGGTGACCGAGTGGAATTCGACCGCAGGAACCGTTCGTTCGTTCACTTGCCGTCTTTGATGGTCTGCTGGACCCTTGCCAGGATCTGCTCCAGTTCTGGACCGCTGCGCCGCACCTCGACCGCGGTGTTCTTGGTGACTTCGGCGTGTGCCCGCTGTACCTCCGGATCATGCCAGAGCTGGGCCACCTTCTGATAGAGCTCGTTGTTCTTGTCCTCGGCCCTGGAAACGACGACATTGATGTAGGGCTCGGCCGCCGGATTCTTCGGATCGTCTTTGTAGAGCGCCGAATTGGGGTCGATGCCGGCGCGATCGAGAAAGGTGTTGTTGATGATCGATCCGTCGACGGAGGCGAGGGAGAGCGCGGTCTGCGCCGCGTCGACCGGGGTCACCTTGACCTTGGACGCTCCCTTGTCGATATCGGCGGGCGTCGGCGCCTTGCTATCACCGGAGAGCTTCAGCAAACCCGCGGCTTGCAGCACGAACAGTGCCCGCGCCTGGTTGGTCGGATCGTTCGGGATCGCGATTTCGGCGCCCTGTGGCAGATCCGTGAGCGACTTGTGCTTCTTGGAGTAGAGCCCGAGCGGCACGAGATAGGTCGAGGCGATCGGCGTCAGGGTGTCGTTGTCGGCGACGTTGTAGGCGCCGAGGAACTGCAGATGTTGGAACATGTTGAGATCGATCTGTTTTTGCGACAGAGCGAGATTCGGCTGCTTGTAATCGGAGAAGTTGGTGATCCGCAGGGTGATGCCCTTCGCCTTCGCCTGCTCCTCGAAGACGTCCCAGGCGTGGTCTTTGTCGGTGGTGCCGATGCGCACTACGTTGTCGGCGGAGGCCTTGTCGCTGCCGCACGCCGTCAGGGTGAGGGCGGCGGTGGCTACCAGGACCGGGATCGCCAGTACCCGATGGAATTTCACTCGTGCTCCCGAACGCTTGTCGCAATATGAACCCGGTAATCGAAGCGATGCGCGCCGTGGTCGGACAACGGTTTGGATTGAGCTGAGCGAAACCCTGGCAACTAGTTGGACGGGCGTCTAGGTTTCCTGCAATGCGACTACTGCGCCGTCTTCTGGTGATTCCCCTGCTTCTTGCCCTGGCCGCCGGTGGGATCGCGTGTGGTCGGGAGCAACATGACGATGTCGTGCGCATCGGCGTGAACGATATCTCGCTGCCGCATTGGGATGTCTACAAGAAGAAGGCTGCCGAACAAGGCATCGCGGTGGAATTCGTCAACTTCACCGACTACAACCAACCGAATCCGGCACTGGCACAACGGCGGATCGATCTCAATAAGTTCCAGCACGTGCGGTATCTCGCGAACTACAATGTCCGCAACAACGACACCCTGGTGCCGATCGGCGCGACCGAGATCTACCCGCTCACGCTGTACTCACGCAAGCACAAGTCGGTGGCGGAGATCCCCAATGGCGGCCAGATCACGCTGAGCAATAACCCTGCCAACCAGGTCCGTCCGCTGCTCGGCTTGGCCGCCGCCGGACTGATCGTGCTGAAGGGCGGTGCGAGTTGGGATTCGAAGATCGAGGATGTGGATACCGCCGCATCCAGGGTGACGCTGAAAACCATCGATCCGACGCTGACCGCGCCGTCGTTGGAAAGCGTCGACGCCGCGTTCGTCGATGACACCTTCGCTCGGCTAGCGGGGCTCACCAGAAACGAGACCATTTTCACCGACGATCCGGAACGCCCGGAACTGAAGCAATACATCAATGTCTTCGCCGCTCGCGCCGAAGATAAAGGCAATCCGAAGCTGCTCGCGCTGGTAAAGCTATTCCACGATCCCGAGGTCGAGGCGGCCCTCCGCGCGGAGGCCGGATACGAGGGCATCTTCAAGATGAATGATGCGGCGGATCTGCAAGCGACGCTGGCCGAGTTGGAGACCAGGTTCCGCAAGTGAGGGGTGCGCTCACTGCGGGCTGCGTTCGGTGCTCGCCGCCGCGACGACCCGTGCCGCTCCGCGGGCGGCATTGGTGCTCAGGCTGCGGCTTTCACTTCGGTGCGGCAGAACGTCCATACGTCCTGGTCTGCTCGGACGATTCGGCCGCGCGAGCGGCCCGCAGCGGCGATGATTTGCGGGTGGATGACATCACGTATCGGGACACCCGGCTCGCGCTGCACGCGGTGGGGGAGTTGTTGATCGCGGGCCCACAATTTCGGCGGTTCGGGACCATCCGACTACGGGTGGTGCACGGTGGATTCGGTGGTGCACAGTGGCCGGTGTCGGTGATCGGCACCGATCTGGTGTGGCCGGAGGGGCGGGTCGCGCTCGCGGGCACCTTCGACAAGGTTGCGGCCGCCGCGGGCTTCGAGCCCGAGGTGCCGACCAATGTCTACGCCGCCACGACCGGAGTCGACCCCGGTGACCAGCTCGCGGTCGATCCGGAGGCGGCGGGGCTCATCGCGGACTGGTTCGCACTCGGGAATTCGACGCTGCGCAGCACCGCGCCCGATGTCATCCCCGTGCTGTGGCCGGAGCATTTCGATCTGTCCAGCACCATCAATGAGGTCAATTACGGTGTGTCACCTGGCGATTCGGCGCATCCGAGACCGTATGCCTATGTCGGGCCACGGACGCCACGCACCGGCGAATTCTGGAACGCCCCGTTCGGCGCGCTGCGCCCGCGCGCGGAGGTGAACAGCGCCGCCGCCCTGCTCGACTTCTTCGAAGAAGGCAAAGCGCGGGCCGCCGAGTCTTGAACCGCGCGCGCGTCTCGGTGATCCCGTGATCGTCATCGCGCAACTCTGTGGACAATCGGTTACGCGCCCTTGCGGGCAGTTGTCTCCTTCGCGGCCTTCTTGGCGGGCTTTGCGGTGGTCTTCTTGGCCGCCTTCGTGGCCTTCTTCGCCGGTGCTGCCTTGGCTCTGGGCTTGGCGGCCGCCTTACCGGAACTCTCGACGGTCCGCCGCCCACTGGCCTCCAGACTGCGTTGCAGTGCGGCCACCAGGTCGACAACCTCGGCGTCCATCTCGGCGGGTACCGCTTCGGGCTGGGTGACGACCTTCCCGGTGCCGCTGGCGACGGCCTCGTCGAGCACCTTCTGCAGCTCGATCTGGTACTCGTCGGTGAACTGGTCGGGATCGAAGTCATCGGACATGGTCTCGACCAGTGTCTCGGCCATCTTGATCTCTTGCGGCTTCGGCTCGGCGACACCGTCCAGGGATTCGAAGTCGACGGAACGGACCTCATCGGGCCACAGCAGCGTCTGCAGCACCAGTACGCCGTCGCGGACCCGCAGCGCCGAGAGCCTGGTTTTCTGGCGGAGTGTGAAATGTACGAGCGCGGTCCGATCGATGCGCTCCAGTGTGGTCGCCAGCAGTACGTAGGCCTTGGGGGTGTTCGAGTCGGGTTCGAGGTAGTAGCTCTTCTCGAACAGGATCGGGTCGATCTGATCATTCGGTACGAACTGCAGCACCGGGATCTCGTGCTTCTCGGCGGCGGGCAGCTTCGAGAAGTCCTCGTCGGTCAGGATGACCTTGTCGCCCTCGGGGGACTCATAGGCCTTATCGATATCGGCGTATTGCACGGAATTTCCGCAGACCGTGCAGACGCGATCGTATTTGATCCGGCCACCGTCCTTGGCATGCACCTGGTGGAACCGAATGTCGTGGTCCTCGGTGGCGGTATACACCTTGACAGGGACGTTTACCAGCCCGAACGCAATCGAGCCCTTCCAGATAGCTCGTGCCATCACTCCATCATGGACGAACCGATTCGGATAGGCGAGCGAATCGGAATCCCGAGTGTCGCGGTCGCGACGCGCCGCCGCAGCGGTGCGGGCAGGGCAGCGAAGAGGGTACGCATGGCGGCGACGGTGCCGCCGAGATCGGTGCGACCCGACAGATAAGCCCGTTGCAGTCGCGGCGGCAGGGTGAAGAAGGCATCGAAGAAGACGGGAAGGTCGGCGGGTGGCAGTGCGAGCAGCGCACGCAGGCCCGCTGACCGCAACGCGTGGACCGCTCGCGCCTGGGCGGGCCACGCCGATGCGCCGAGGGCGACAGTGTCGGCGGCGGCGAGCGAAGCGGTGACACTGTAACCCGTTGCGGGATGGGTGAATGCGCCTGCCGCCCCGAACCGTCCCGATCCGGGGCGGCCGCCCTGCACCGGGAACCGCACGCGTTCGATCGGTTCACTTCCGGTGAGTTCGATTCCGCGCGAACGCAACCGGCGGTGCAGGCGGTGGCGCAGCACGGTGATGTCCAGGGCGGGACGTCCGACGAGGCAGGTCTCCTCCAGCAGCATTGTCTCCGCGCTCAGCGGTACCGCGTACAGAAACGACGGTGGCGCATCGGGTTCCGCGCCGTTGTCCGTGCGCCAGTCCATGAACAGGGGGGTGATGTCTGCGTCGCGTCGCACGGCCACGCCGTACGCGGTTTGCTCGGCGAGCGTGGGGGAGCGGGCAAGCCCTCGTGCATCGATAACACGTTCGGCGTGAAATGTTGTTTCCGAAGCCGAAGTCACTGTTTTGGACCGGATTTCGACAACACGATCGGAAATTATTTGTGCGCCGTCGAGATTCAGCGAATCTCGCAATGCCGCGGAATCGAAGACGACATAGGTACGGTCGAGCCGATGCGCCCGTGTACCCCAGGCCATCGGATGCGTCACGGTAGTGGCGATGACCGACGGATCCAGCCACCGCGGCACCTCGTCGTACCACCCCGCATACGTCGCGTGCCAGCGCCGATCCGGTGCCGGATCGATTGCGGTGACCGACATTCCGTGCGCGAGACAGCGGTGCGCGAGAGCGCGACCAGCAGGGCCGAGTCCGCAGACGATGAGGTCCGCGGTCATCACAATTCCCATGCGGAACGCGGATGCCGTCGTGGCGCAGCGAGTTCGGTGGTGTGCAGGGCGGGTCCCCTTCGTCGTCGGCCCGGTTCGGCGGTCGTGCGGAGCTTACTGTCGGACGGTCGGGTCGCCGTTGTGTTGTGATAGTTCACGCATAACGACGGTGACATTCTTCATAATGGATCATGTCAGATCTCGCTTTTCCGGCAACAACGTGACTCGCCAGTGGGATCGTTCCATAGGCGGGCCGGAAACAATGTCCGCTGCGCCGTATGCTCGGCGTTGTCGGATCGATTGCCCAGCGGCGGGCAATCCGGATGTGAATCCTGAAACCAGTGTTGATCTTGGAAGTTTCGATTTCATCCTGTGGAACGGAATTCCCGCATGCCTCCCGCGGCCATTGTCGTGCCAGCCTCGCCGTGGCTGATCGTCCGTGATGTTCGGCGAACTATGAACTCGGCGGCAAGGCATTGTCGGAGGAGCCATCTTGCTGGTCTGTCCCATTGCGGTACACCGGGATCCGGCGATCTTTCCGAATCCCGACAAATTCGAACTGGATCGCTCGCTGCCTGCGGCAATGGAGTCCCGGCACAAGGGTGGGTACCTGCTGTTCGGCATGGGCACCCGGCAGTGGCCGGGAAATGTGTTCTCGCTCACCGAGGTTGCCCTGCAGGTTGCTACGATCGGCGGGGCGCTGGCGCCTGGGCCCGATGCCCGGTATCGCGGTGCAAGAGAAGGTGATCGGCGCCCTGGTGCACCCGAAGTATCTGCCGATGCGGGTGGTGACCGGACAGGTGCAAGCCGGGAACGTCGCGGATTCGTCAGACAGCGACGCGGCGCGGCTCAACGAGTGATGAGGGTGTGTGGAGGTGTTCGAACTGACCGAGCAGCGCGGCAAATGGATTCTCGGTATCTTTGTCGGCCTGGCGCTGCTCATGGGGATGCTCAGCTCGACGTTGTTCGACAAGGTGCAGGGCGGTGGCTACAGCGATCCCGGCGGCGAAGCCAGCCGGGCCACCGAGATTTTGCGCGATACCCTCGGTCAGGCGCCGCCGAACTTCGTGCTGCTGGTGCACAGCGACACCTCGGTCGACGATCCCGAATCGGCAATCGCCGCAGTGAAATTGGCGCTGAAGCTGAAGAATGAGCCGGGTGTTTCGGGTGTCGTGTCGTACTGGATGGACAAGTCACCTGCACTGCGCAGCGCCGACGGCAAGTCGGGGCTGATCGTCGCGAGCATTCTCGGCGAGGAGGCCGCGGTCGACCACAAGGTCGGCGGTCTGGCGGATCGCTATGGCGGCACCCACGGCCCGGTGCAGGTGCGTGTCGGGGGTTACGCGATGTTGTTGCACGAGACCGTGCAGCAGAGCGAGAAAGACGCCGTACTCGGCGAATCCATCGCCTTCCCGATCACCCTGATCGCCCTGCTGTTCGTATTCGGTGGTTTGGTGGCGGCCAGCCTGCCGCTGGTCGTCGCCGCGGTGACCGTGATGATCGCCATGGGTGCGCTGTGGCTGATCACCCTGGTCACCGATCTCGCCGCGACCGCGACCAATGTGGCCACGCTGCTCGGCCTCGGCCTCGCGATCGACTACAGCCTCCTGATCATCAGCCGCTACCGCGACGAATTGGCCGCGGGCGCCGCGACAGGTCCGGCCGTGGCCGCGACCATGCGTTCGGCCGGTCGCACCGTGGCCTTCTCGGCGGTCACCGTCGCCGTCGCGTTGTCGGGCCTGCTGTTCTTCCCGCTGCTCGCGGTGCGTTCCATGGGGTATGCGGGTCTGGTTGTCGCGGCGATCGCCGCGACGGTATCGCTGACGGTGCTGCCCGCGATTCTGCTACTGCTCGGTAGTCGCATTGATCGCGGTCAACTCGGCTGGTTCTTGCGTCCGCAACGTCCCGTGCCCGGTGAGGGCTTCTGGCATCGGCTCGCGGTAGTAGTGATGCGCAAGCCGGTGCCGATCGGGCTGGCGGTCGCGGCCGTCCTGCTGCTGCTCGGGACGCCGTTCCTCGGTGTGAAACTCGGCTTCCCGGACGAGCGGGCATTGCCGGAATCGATGAACAATCGGCAGATCACCGAGACCATCCAGCGTGAGTTCGCCGCCACCGACACCAA
>FTJU01002307.1_pt2 | contig 10564 bp, 6 predicted proteins | sample 1658961 | NCBI WGS metagenome assembly FTJU01 (sample SAMEA3914878, study PRJEB12502) | metagenome | biome: forest; material: soil | place: USA | collected 2012-03-12 | depth 0.3 m | reverse complement strand
AGCGCGAACCGGTTGGCGATCCAGTCATTGCCCCGGTTGAGGCTGCTGCTCAGGTGTTTCAGCTGGGATACGGCCACGAGCTCGACGGTGCCCGCGATCACGATCACCGCCATGGTCTCCCCCTTCGCCTGTGCGAACAGATTGCCCATGAACAGCACATAGATGCCGAGGAAGATGGTGTATGCCGTCATCCTGGCGGCCCCGACAATGCTGTCGACGAGATTGCGGACGAGGAAGGTCTGCGTCGGCCCGTACACGAATCCGCCTGCGGCGAAACCGAATATCGACATGAACCCGTGATAGATAGTGTCCAGGGCGGCCTTGATCACCCTGATCCCGAGCACCACCGCGAAGACCAGCAGGATGCCACCGCAGATCAACAGCATCAGTCCGGTGCCGACCTGCCCCATGCTCGGATTCTGCGCCTTGGCATAGGCGGCGGAATCGCCGCAGGACTGCATGCCCTTGCGGACCCGATCGTCGTCACCGGCGGTCATGCCCGTGGACCACGCCGAACGACATGCGGGTTGCTCGTCGACTACGTGTCCGAAATTCCAGACCTGCACCGGGCGGCGCGCGAAGTTGTCCGCCAGATCGCGCTGCATGACCGTGACCAGCTGATTCGGATTCGGGTTGTTATTGCCGTTCAATCCTGCGGCGACCGAAATTCCCAAATCCCGGCCCTTGGTGAGCAATCCGTCCGAGGACAGCACGTCGGCGAGCGGCTCGGCCAGGAATATCGGACCGAGCACGGCCACAGCGAGCATGGTGACGATCTGTAGCACTGCCTTGGCGTGATAGCCGCGCAACCAGAACCAGGCCACGCAGAACGCGCCGATCGTCGCCGCGGTGACCAGGAGTATGGGCGTCGCGATCTGACCGGTCAGCCGGTCCGCGACCCCGGTCAGCGCCGAGCTGAACATGTTGAGCCACTGGAAGCTCAAGGCATTGCCGATCAACCAGATCGCGGTCGTCACGATCGCGATATAGCCGATGAATTCGAAGCCGAGGATGGCCCAGAGGATGGTCGCGCCCGGGTTCAGCACACCGCCGTGGTCGGTCGCTAACGAATAGCTCGCCAGCGGCACCCCGTAGGAGTCCCGGATGTGCATCCAACTGAGCCCGTCGATTTCGGAGACACCACTGCCGGTCGCCGCGGCCTGATACTGCGCACTGGCCACCGCGCCGACGAGTCCGGGAAAGACGAACAGCACGAAGATGATGATCAGCAGCCAGCCGACCCGTCGCCGCCAACGAATCGCACGGGGCATGACGGAGCGACGACAGCACCCCTTCGGGTCCTCGGATCCACCTTTCGGCCGGGCCGGCCGCCTCTTCGACCGTCTGGCCATATCTTCAGCATGACGCAACTATTGTTGCGCAGCAATACTTTTGCGATACCAGTTGTTCACCTAACGTCCACTTCCCGCGTGTTTTAGACGGCACGCCGGTGCGGCGCGATGAAGTCTTGTGCAAATCTCCACGATCGACGCTGAGCACGTGAAAGCCGCACTACTGCGCCGCCAGCGGCCGCAATCGCTCTCGGCGCAACGCTTTTCGCCGCCACGGCCGCCCGGACACATACAGCCGATCGGGGATCGGAGATGGCGGCTCGGATACCATCACCATCACCATCGCCTGCACGCTGCATGCCGTCACGGCGATCGGCAACGCGGTTGGCGAAAAGACAGCGGCGTCAGGGGGTTACGACAATCTTGCCGAACACCGCGCCGGACTCGAGCGCGGCCGACCCCGCGCGCACGCGTCATCGGAAGGACTCGATCGATAATCGGATCGATGCCGTCGGCCAAAAAAGGTACCGAGTTCCGATAGCAGATCGCGAGCATCGAGCATGCCCGGCGGCTGTGGCGTAGGTGAGATAAACCGCGACCTGGCTGTTTTCGATCCTGCGGCGGTGCCGGTGTACTGGGGCGCCGCACTCCGACGGTGTGCACGCCCTTCTCGAGATCACCGGTCTCGTCCACCACGAGCGTGGCATCGGCATCGCCGCGATGCTCGATCACGTAGTCGCGTAGGTCATCTCGCAATCCGTCGTCATCGATCACCGCCGACGCGAGCAAATGCTGCATCGGGCCCGGGGACCGGTCACCGGCGTGTTCGGCGAGTGTCCAGCAGTTCTTGGCCGGCAGCTCCGACACCGTCCCTACCGGCATCGGCGCCGCGGTCCGGCGGGTCTCCACCCGCGCGAACCGGCCGCCGGCCCGGCCGCTCAGCTCGTCGAACTCCCGTTGCCAGCGATCAGGCGCTACGCTGTGACCCACAGCCACCGCCAATTCCGTTGTGTCACAAACAAACACGACATGATCACGCGGTGGCCTCGTCCAACTCCGCCGTCCACCACCTTCATTGATCACTGATTTCCGGCTGGAGTACCAGCACGGCGGCGAGCAGTTGATCCCAGATGGTGGCCGGAAGTTCGTGACCGATGCCGTTCAGCTGGAGCAGGTCGGCACCGTCGATCTCGCGAGCCATGGCCTGTCCGTTGCCATACGGAAAGAACGGGTCATCAGTACCGTGGACAACGAGGGTCGGCACGGTGAGGTCGCCCAGCCGCTCCCGCCAGCGGTCGCCCGCCTCGACAAACGACAGGTTGAGCACGCTGGAGGCCATGTTGGTCGTGCGGTCGACCATTCGGGTCGCCTGCTGCCGTGCCTCCAGTTCGTCGAATCCGTGTGCGCCCGCGCGTACCCGGGCCTGTTCGACGCCGTAGTCGATCACCGCCGCCTGGTCGGACCAGTCCGGATGGGGAACCTTGGTGAAGAACTCCATGACCCGATCCGAGTGTTCAGGCAGATCCGGATCCGCCGGGCCGGGGGCCGTTGGGCGGGTGTTGATCAGTGTCAGGGCCGATACACGGTCGCGGCGATCGAGGGCGGCGAGCTGACAGATCCATCCGGCCACGGAAAAACCCACCAGGTGGGCTCGCGGAAGCTCGAAGACATCCATCAGTCCGATGAGGTCCGAAACCAGGTCACGAAGGCTGTAACCGGGAGAGCCGGTCACATAGGCAGTCGACCGGCCGGTGTCGCGGATGTCATAGCGCAGGACGAACCGGCCGGCGCCGGAAAGCCGGTCGCAGAACTGGTCTTCCCAGAACAGTCTCGAAGTGCTCGGCAGCAGCACCGGCGGCTGCCGCTGGTCACCGAAGGTGGTCACACACAGGTCGGCGTCACCGACGGTGACCACGTGCTCGGGCGATCGTTGAACATGAAGCGGCATGGCGACTCCTCTGCGGTTACGTCTCTCGAGGAGACCACTTCCGCTGCCAAAACTCATCGGTCCCGGTGACGGTTCATGACCAACGCTGCCTCACGCCAGGATCACGGAGTCCGGCTGGCGGACTATTTACCAACGTTTCCGACACCGCCTGGCCGGATGGCCGCCTGCCGCGCCGCCCGGATGCCCTCTTTCACGATCCCCTCGCCGACCGGGTCGTCGCACGTTCGTGAACTCGAATCCTGCACTAGAGCGTATGAAGGAGAATCGCTTTTGTCTGGACCGCTACCTCGACCAGAATCGCCTCGAGAATCCGACGCCGGCCAACGTTCCCGAATATGCTTCCAGGGACGCAAAAATGGCCCGGAACTGTATGTTCCGGGCCATTTTCCCTAGTAGCGGGGACAGGATTTGAACCTGCGACCTCTGGGTTATGAGCCCAGCGAGCTACCGAGCTGCTCCACCCCGCGTCGGTAAACACAACATTACACACGTCTACGCACGGAAGGCAAATCGCTCATCTTCCACAGAGTTTGCCCTGGTCAGCAGGCTGGCGACAGATGACGGAAGAAGGGGCGATACTGCAAGAGCTGTCCCCCGGGAGAACGGCAGCGCACATCCACCGAATCCGTCCACCACACTCGCACCGGCGTGGCGACGAAAGTCGAACAGAACGCAACAGAGCTGCCGACCAGTTGCTTCGAACGTGACCTGAACCACTATTTCGTAGTGATGCCGAACACATAACGATGCTATAGCCGACCGCCAAGAATCCATTCTCGAGGCATTTACGACCTGAGCAGACATCGGTATACAAATTATTCGCATCGTACGGCGCCGAGGTCGACGTCGATGAGAACGGCCCCGCCACCCGAAATCGGGTGACGGGGCCGTTCTCGTCGGATCAGCGACCGGCGTCCTGATACGCCTTCACCGCGGCGTCCAGTTCCTCCAGTGCCTTGCCGAAGTCCTGGAAGTTCCCGGCCTTCATGGCATTTCGCACATTCTCTATCTTCTTGCTCAGCTCCGCGGCCGCGGCATCCTTGGCAGCGGAACCGGTCGCCGGCGGTGGCGTGGCACCCTGGGTCGGCGGGGTGGTGGCCTGCACCGGTGGTGCGGTGCCCTGTGCCGGCGGCGGGGGGGTACCCGGTCTCGGCCTGCTCGCCGGATCACCGCCGAACGGCGTGGCCAGCGAACCCGTCCCCGGCAACACCTGGTTCAGCGCATCGGCCAGGGTGGAGGCGAAGCCGACCTTCACACTCCCCGCCACATCGCGATAGCTCACCAGTACCCGCAGCAGCTGCGGGAAGGTGGAACTGCCCGCCCCGGTATTTCGCTCGTTGTAAAACGGCTCCACATAAAGTATTCCGCCGTCCGCGATCGGCAATGTCAGCAGATTGCCATATCTGATCTTGTTCGAGTTCGACAGCAGGGTTTTCTGACTGGATACTTCGGGCGCCGTCGTCATACTGTTCTGCGTTTGCTGCGGACCCTGTGTCTGCGTATCGGTCGGCAATTGCAAGATCGTGAATTTGCCGTAGCCGTCCGGATCCGAACGCACCGAAATATAGGCGGACAGGAACTGCCGGTTGTAGCCGACCATGGCGCTGGTCAGATTGAATACCGGCTTATTGTTCGCCGACGCATCACCGAGCAGCACGTAGTACGGCGGCTGATTGAACGTGCCGCCCTCGGCGGTCGGATCGCTCGGCACCGACCAGAAAGCGTTGTTGGTGAAGAACTCTCGTGGATTGTCCACGTGGTACTTGGTCAGCATTTCGCGCTGTACCTTGAACAGATCCTCGGGATAGCGGAAGTGCGCGCGCAGTTCCGGTGAGATCTCGCTCTGCGGCTTGACCGCGCCGGGGAACACACCGCGCCACGCCTTGAGTACCGGGTCGGTGGGGTCCACCTCGTAGAGGGTCACCGTGCCGTCATAGGCGTCGACGGTTGCCTTCACCGAGTTGCGGATGTAGCTGACCTCCTTGCGCGGCAGCAACCTTCCGGTCTTCTTATCGATGCTGTCCTCGACCGCGCCCTCCAGCGAGGTGGTCTGCGCATACGGGTAGTTGTCCAGCGTGGTGTACGCGTCGACGATCCATTGGATCCGGCCATTGACGACCGCCGGATAGGCATTGCCGTCGGTGGTCAGCCAGGGCGCCACCTTCTGCACCCGCTCGCGCGGACTGCGGTTGAAAATGATCTTGGAGTTTTCCCCGATGGCCGAGGAGAACAGCAGATTGCGCTCGGTGTACTTGGCCGCGAAGGCCAACCGGTTGAACCAGTTCCCGATCGAAACGCCACCCTTGCCGTTGTAGGTGAATTGCGCTATATCGGAATCGTATTCGCGCGGCTGCGAACCGTTCACGGCGCCGACGATCGCGTAGTCCGGATTGGACTGCGAGATCAGCTCGCCGTAGTAGATGCGCGGCTGGTCGACCTTGATCTGCTGCTGGTCGGTCGAGTTGAACAGGTCGCTTACCAGGAAGATGGGGTAGCCACTGTCACTGCTGCCGCCGGCATTGGCGTTGGGATCCTCGTACTGCGGCCGGTTGACCCGGTTGGCGGGCGCCGCGACGAAGCCGTTGCCATGGGTGTAGACGGTGTGCTTGTTGATCCAGTCGGTCTGATTGCCGCTCAGCGCCGACGGGTGCAGTTCGCGGGCGGCCACGATGTAGTCCTGGGTATCGCCGTTGAGGGTGTAGCGGTCGATATCCAGTGACTCCGGGAAACCGTAGAAGTTCTTCAGCTGCTTGAGCTGGGTGAAGGTTGGCGACAGGATATTCGGGTCGAGCAGGCGGGCATTGCCGATCGTCGCCGCGTCGACCGGAACTTCCAGCGGACTCTTGGAACTGTCGCCCTTGTAGTCCTTGTACTCGATCTTGTCCGAGGTGATGCCGAACGCCTGCCTGGTCGCGGCGATATTGCGTTCGATGTATGCACTCTCTTTGTCGGCGGCGTTCGGACGCACCGAGAATTGCTCGACCACCAGCGGCCATACCGCGCCGACCAGGACCGAGGACAGCACCAGCAGCGCGGCCGCCATCGCGGGCACCCGCAGATCGCGCAGCACGATACCGGCGAAGAACGCGATCGCGCAGATCACCGCGATGGACAGCAGGATCAGCTTCGCTGGCAGTACCGCATTGATATCGGTGTAGGAACCACCGGTGAAGGTCGGCTCCTTACGACTACTCGACAGCAGCTCGTAGCGGTCGAACCAGTAGGCAATCGCCTTGAGCAATACGAAGATCCCGGCGATCACCGCGAGCTGGATGCGCGCGGGCCTGGTCAGCGTGCCCTCCCGGCCGGTCAGGCGCAGGCCACCGAAGACGTAGTGCGTCACCAGGCTGGCGAAGAAGGCGATGACCACCGCGACGAACAGCCAGTTCAGCACCATCCGATAGAACGGCAGGTCGAAGGCGTAGAACCCGACGTCGAGACCGAACTGGGGATCCTTCTGGCCGAAGGAATCGCCGTTGAGGAACAGCTGCACGGTGACCCAATTCGACTGTGCCACCAAGCCGGACAGCACACCGAGCAGCAGCGGGATACCGATACCGAACAGCCTGAGCCGCCCCATCACGGTGGTGCGATAGCGCGCGATCGGATCGTTCGGCCCGGCGACCGGCACGAATACCGGCCTGGATCGGTAGGCCAGCAGCAACGCCAACCAGACGACGAGACCGACGAACAGCGCGACGGCGATGAACAACAGGATCCGCGTACGCAATACGGTGAGATAGACGCTGCGGAAACCGACCTCGCCGAACCACAACCAGTTCGTATAGGCGTCGGTCAGCCGCGGTCCCAGCAGCAGTAGCGCCGCCAGGATGATGGCCGCCACCAGCAGCACGCGGCTGCGTCGGGACAACGAAGGTAAGCCGGTGGGGGGCCGCATGCCCACGATGCCACTCTCCAAGGTCTGGCGGCGCTGGAGCCGAGATTCTCGGCAGTCACACCGCAGTCCAATGTTGCGGGTGGTCCTCGACGGACCGTCTCGCGCCCACTCTACGGAATCGGGCTGTGACACTGGCAGCGCCTTCGGCGCCGCATGTTCGCGGACCCCTGCTGTCTCGCTTCCGACCCTCCGGGACTCGCGACTTCGTCGCATGCGACGCGACGACTCGGCTGAGTCGATGGCCGCGCCTCCCGCGAGCGGGACGGCCACGAACAGGTCGCTCGTGAGACTCACTCTGTCGTGGTCGCCAGATCCCGCCGCCCTCGATACATACACATGGTTCCTGGTGCAAGGATGTCCAGTGTGACCGCAGACCTGCACGCCGAACTCGTCCTCGCCCGTTCCGTCCGTGAGGTGGCGGAATTCGTCGATGCCGAGGGTTGGGGCAGACCGCCGCAGATGTTCGCGCTGGTGCCGACGGCCGATCTGGTCGCGGCCGAGCCGGGACTGCTCGATCAGCTGGATGAGGGCAGCGAGCTGACCGCCATTGCGCAGGAGTCGTTCCCGGATGACATCACCGGTGGATCGATGGCGCTGGATGAATTCCTCGCGACCACCAGTTGGCCGGAGGCCGTGAGCGGCTGTCTGCTCGTCCAGGAGATCGTCGTGCTGCCCCCGGATGCCGAGAGCACTCTCGACGATGCGTTGACCCCGCTGCTCGCCGATCACGAGGCCGCCGACGCGGCCGCACGCGCCGCGGCCGAGAAGCATCCGGGCCGGCGCACGGCGCGACTGTTCGCCGCGGTACTGCGCACCGGCGCGGAATTGTGCCTGTTACAGGTCAAGCCCGAGGACGATGTCGACGACTTCGGCGATCTCGACCTGCGCACCTACCCGAATCTGGCGCCCAACCTCATCGAGGCGCTGCACCACACGCTGGAGTGAGGCTCAGCCGCAGGAGACGGTCTGCCGACCCGCGTTGAGGTCGTTGAGGGATTGCAGTGCGCCACTGAGGTTTTCGACCTTCACCAGACGCAGGCCGTCCGGTGTGCGCTGCTTGGCCTCATTGCAGTTGGCGGCCGGGACCAGGAAGGTCTCCGCACCGGCATCGCGTGCGGCCATCATCTTGTACTGGATGCCGCCGATCGGGCCGACCTTGCCGTCCTGATCGATGGTCCCGGTACCGGCGACGAACTTGCCGCCGTCGAGTTCACCGGGCGTGAGCTTGTCGATCAGTGCGAGGCTGAACATGAGACCGGCCGACGGTCCACCGACATCGGCGAGATTGAACGAGACCTCCATCGGTGGCCGCGCACCCTCGGTCGGGGTGAGGCCGAGGTAGCCCTTGTTCGCATCGTCGGGGCGGGCGGCCAGGGTAATGGTCGCGGTGTTCTCGGTGTTCTCGCGTCGGTAGGTCACGGTGATCGGGCTGCCGGGCGCCTGCGCGGACACCGCGGCGACGACATCCTTGGGCGTGGCCATCGGTGCGCCGTTGATGCTGACCAGTTCGTCACCGGTTTTCAGCACCTCCTTCGCCGGACCGTCATCGGAGACCTTGCGCACCAGCACCACCGTCGGCAGGTTCAGGAGGTGCAGCGCTGCCACCTCGGCATTGCCCTCGGAGTCCTGGAAGTCCTGCTGATTGGACTTGTCGATCTCCTCGCGCGAGACACCGGGCGGGTATACCTCCGCGCGCGGGACCAGTCCGTACTTACCGCTGACCCAGAACCCGAACGCCTCGAAGATATTCAGCCCGTCGCGCACCGCGACCGTTGTCATATTTAGATGACCGGTCACCGGGTCGACTTCGGCGCCACGGACGTCGACGACCTGCTTGCCGTCGACCGAGCCGAGGGTGTTGAACGTGGGTCCCGGCCCCAGTGCGACGAACGGGACAGTGAGCAGGCTGCCCACCACACCGAGGACGAGCACCGGGATCAGGGCGGCCACCAGGGTCAGGATCCGACGATTCACCTGGACCACAGTAATGATCGCCGCCGCGTTCGGTCGTGCGAGGCGCGTATTCGCCGGCGTGTGCCCGCCGGAGGTTTCGCGCGGCGCGAACACCGACCGCGTACACCACGCGCGTAATGTTTGGGATATGAGTGACCTCCCCTTCGGATTCTCGAACCGCGACGACGACGACCGCAAGCGCGGCGACGAGCCGAGCGGTGCCGGGTCGAACGATCCGTTCGGCTTCGGCGGGGCAGGTGCAGGCGGTTTCGATCCGGCGCAGCTCGGTCAGATGCTCACCTCACTCGGTCAGATGCTCAGTGGGATGGGACAGCCGGGTGCGGCACAATCCGGCCCGGTCAACTACGACGTGGCCAAACGCTTGGCCCGCCAGCAGCTCGGCGCGAATGTGACGCCGGTGTCGGAAAATACGGCCAAGGCCGTCGGCGATGCCGCGCGCCTGGCCGAACTGTGGCTGGACGGCGCGACCACACTTCCCGCGGGCGCCACCAGAACGGCGGCCTGGACCGCCAACGATTGGCTCGAGGAGACCCTGCCGACCTGGAAGCGGCTGTGTGATCCGGTGGCCGAACAGATCTCCGGTATGTGGACCGCGCAGTTGCCGGAGGAGGCACGGGAATTCGCCGGTCCGATGGTCGGCATGCTCGGGCAGATGGGCGGACTCGCCTTCGGCTCGCAGCTCGGCCAGGCGCTCGGCCAACTCGCCAAGGAGGTGCTGACCTCCACCGATATCGGGCTGCCGCTCGGCCCGACCGGTACCGCGGCGCTGCTGCCCGCGGCCATCTCGGAGTTCAGCGCCGGACTCGAGCAGCCGGAAAGCGAGATCCTGGTCTTCCTCGCGGCCCGGGAGGCGGCCCATCAGCGCCTGTTCGGACACGTGCCGTGGCTGCGTCAGCAGGTGCTGGGCGCGGTCGAGGACTATGCGCGCGGTATCAAGATGGACTTCTCCGCACTGGAGTCGGCGGCTCAGAGTATCGATCCGATGTCGCTGACCGATCCCTCGAAACTCGAGGAGATCCTGTCGCAGGGCGCATTCGAACCGCAGACCACCCCGGAACAGAAGCTGGCACTGGAGCGGCTGGAGGCGCTGCTCGCCCTGATCGAGGGCTGGGTCCAGGTCGTGGTCACCGAGGCGATCGGTGATCGCCTGCCTGGTGCGGGCGCACTCGCCGAAACGCTGATCCGCCGCCGCGCCACCGGTGGTCCGGCCGAACAGACCTTCGCGACGCTGGTCGGACTCGAACTGCGGCCACGCAAGCTACGCGAGGCGGCTGCGCTGTGGCGGCGGCTCACCGCCGATGCGGGCATCGACGCGCGGGACGCGATCTGGGCGCATCCGGATCTGCTGCCGGACTCCAGTGATCTGGACTCCCCCGCGGGCTTCATCGATTCGGTGATCGGCGGCGGCGTGGATGCCTTCGACGATCCGCTGGCCCAACTGGCCGAAACCGA
>FTJU01000244.1_pt3 | contig 10629 bp, 12 predicted proteins | sample 1658961 | NCBI WGS metagenome assembly FTJU01 (sample SAMEA3914878, study PRJEB12502) | metagenome | biome: forest; material: soil | place: USA | collected 2012-03-12 | depth 0.3 m | reverse complement strand
CTGCCTGCGTACTCACATCACTGTCGCGCATACCGAATCGCTCGGATTCGTCGGCAACTTGTGAGCAGGATGCTGGATACCGCCAGTCGCTGGTTGGCTTCTGGGTAGTTTCCATGACGGCAACACGAGTGACCGCTGATTCGCTCGACCTCGACGCACACCCGCTCGGCCAACTCGGCCTGGGTCCAGCCGTGAGCCAGCCTTCGACCTGAGCTGCTCGTTCGTCATCCGCTCCCGACGCCGGATCGATAGCTGCTATTTGCCGATAGTTTGCGCTGTCGGCCAGGTCGCACAAGCGGGATGCTGAATTCGCCCCGGCGCTATCCACAAGCCCGCCCGGCAGCGCAGGGGCTACTCCAAGTGGCGGACCACCAAGGGGGCATTCGGATGGGAACGACAGCCGAGAAAGCGGTACTGGACGTGCTCGCGACCGGCGGCCTGCTCACCGCAGGCCAGATCATGCAACAGGGACAGCTCACCCAATGGAGCGCGCGGCGCGCGATCGGTCGGCTGTCCAGCCGAGGTTTGATCGTGCCCACGCCGCACCGGGCACGCTGGTCGATCACGCCACGTGGACGTGCGGCACTGACCGGCTGGAGGTTGCGGCGATGAGGGCGCGGCCGACCGCGCTGGGCTGGATCGATTCGGCCGCGTCGGATGCTCCGCAATGGGACGCGGCGCTGGTGCGGCGGCTGGCGCGCCGTCTCGGCTACCTGCTCGTTTGGCCATCGGACAGCTCCGTACTGCCGCTGGTCGATCAGGTACGTGATGCCGATGTCGATGCGGTGATCATGCCGTCGCCGGCCCACCTGGACGCGATCGCGCTGCATGCGGTGATGTGCATCGCAGATATCGAAACCGTCACACCACGAATGAGTTTCGCGAGATGGGCGACAGTCCGAACTCCGGGGCGACTCGGATAAGCGGCTCGTTCGGGTTGCTGCTGGCAGTCGGGATGCCGCTGGTGGTGTTCATCTGGGCGATTTGCTGGGCGCGACGGAAAGCTGAACTGACTCGTACGCAAAGCGCGGCGAGGACGTGACAGAGCGAAGCAGGGCGACCGATCGACACCCAGAGCTCATCCGAATATCGAGGCAGCGGTCCAGGCGACGACGCGTAGCGGAAACGAACCCATCCTATGCACCGGCGCAGGCAGGGCGACCAGGCTGGCGCCGGTGTCAGGGACCGCATCCAGATTCGTCATCTGCTCGATGATCGGGATTCCGGCACCGAGCAGCGTGTGGTGGCACGGCCGCGTCGGCAGGGATGTGTCGTCGATGTCGAGCGAGTCGATGCCGACCAGTGCCACGTTGGCCGCGACCAGCGCATCCGCGACCTCACCGACCAGGAACGGATGCCCGGGGCCGCGATACGCGGACGAACCCCACCGCGCCGACCATCCGGTGTGCACGAGCACCGCCTTGCCCCACAGCCGTGCCGGGTCGCCGAGCACATCCGGCCCCACCACGCGGATACGCGCCGCGCGGATCATGACGATCGGCACGTTGAACACCCGCTCCAGCGGCAGCTCGGCGATATCGGCGCCATCGGCGTGGTAGTGGAACGGCGCATTGATATAGGTCCCGGTATTGCCGACAGTATCCATGCGAGCGATCTCGTATGTCATATCGATCAGCGCCGACCGGTCACGCGCGATATGCGTGGTGACCCGCGGACCAGGCAGGCCTGGATAGGTGAGCATGCCGTCCGAGATCGGATGAGACAGCTCAACTACCGCCTTGCTCATGGTGAAGACCGTACTCGTCGATCCCCTGCCACGCGCCGAGCTGACGCACATTACCCGCGCAGACCGCGCTCCGATATCGCCCATGCCTGCCGGGAGGTGGCCCGTCGGGACTGCGGGCCGGTCTTCGCCAGCCAGCGCCAACATCGCCGTCGCCATGATGATGTCGGTCCCGGGGTCGTCGAGCATCTGGCCGATGAGGCCGATCAGCCGCCGGGCCGCGCTCAGCAACTGCTCGTCCTCGACGGGTAGATCATCGCGGTAAAGGCCACCGACGCCGTCAACTGATCGACGATCAGGGCCAGACCGTGGCCGCCGGGTCGGCGGACCGGGATGAGCCAGGATCGGGCGCCGATGCGGGGTCCCTCGACCATGCCACAAGCGTTGTAGGACAAGGCCATACAGAAATATGCGGGGCGTTCAGAACTCGTCGGGGCAGCCGCACGACCCTCTGGTGTGCAGTACCGCGTCGAGATTCACCACTCCGGGCCGGGGCGTGTGGTCATCGAGCTGTTGTAGCAACAGATCAACCGCGGTCTCGCCCATGAGACGGGTGGGCTGAACCATGGTGGTCAAACCGGGGCGGGTGTAGCGGGAGTATTCGATGCCGTCGAAGGCGACCACCGCGAGATCGTCGGGTACCCGCAGTCCGGCGTCATAGGCGGCGCGCAGCATACCCATCGCCTGTAGGTCGCTGGTCACGAATACCGCTGTGGGGCGGTGGGAGTCGGCCATGAGATCGGCCAGCGCGCGGTAGCCCGCGGCACCGCCGAAATCGGTTCGCACGATGTGTCCTTCGGCAAGTCCGGCGGCCGCCAGCGCATTTCGGTAGCCCTGCACGCGGTCCTCGGCAGTCGACACGTGCGGCCCGCTCAGGCACGCGATTTCGCGGTGTCCGTGTTCTATGAGATGGGCGACGGCCTGCTCCGCGCCCGCGACCGAATCGCACATGACGTGCGCGCAACGCGCCGGATCGATGACCCGGTCCAGCGCCACCAGCACCATGCCCGCGTCCTCGCAAGCGTCCGCGACACCCGTCTCCCATGATGACGAAATGGCAAGCAGCCCTTCGACTCTGCGATCGATGAAGGTGCGCACATAGGCGCGTTCGCGGTCCGCGTCACCGGCGGCATTGCCGACGAACAGCGGATACCCCCGCCTGAAGGCGGCCGCCTCGATGACCGCGGACAGTTCAGCGAAGAACGGGTTCGCACCATCCGGAATCACCAGGCCCAGTGCGTGCCCGCGGTTCATCCGCAGGCTGCGCGCGGACATATTCGGCCGGTAGCCGAGTTCGGCGATGGCCGCCTCGATCCGAGCCTTGGTCGCGGGCGCGACCTGGCGCGGTCCGCCATTGAGCACATAGCTCACCAGCGCCGGTGAGGTACCGGCCAACCGCGCCACGTCGGCTCGTGTGACTGCCATCCGAATGTCTCCTTTCCGACCGTCCATCCAAGCACTCCGCACAAGCACTTGACAGCCGGTGACTCGGGTCACACACTACTCACCAACTCGCGTTGATCAACACGAGTTGATATCAGAGATAGGTCGAACTCACGATGAATGCTCGATTCAGGCGTGCAATGGCGCCGCTTGTCCTCATCGGCGCACTTGCCGCCGCTGCCTGCGGTCGCGGCGGACAGGACGGAAGCGGCGGCGATTTCAAGATCGCGATCGTCACCCGGAACTTCACCAACCCCTACTGGGCGGCATTGCGCGACGGCGCGCTCGCGGAGGGCCAGAAGCTCGGGGTGAAGGTGACTGTGCAGGCCGGGCAGTCCGAGACGGACGCCGATGGTGAGAACGCCCAGATCTCCACCCTGGCCGCGCAGGGCTACGACTGCTTCGGCGTGGTGCCGGTCAACGCCACGAATGTGATCACGCCGCTGACGCCGGTGGCGCGCAAGAACATTCCGATCCTCAACCTCGACACCCAGATCGATGCGAAGGCCTCCCAGCAGGCGGGGGTCTCGTATGCGAGCTTCATCGGTTCGGACAATCTCGATGCGGGCCGTATCGCCGGGCAGAAGATGCTCGAAGCGCTCGGCGGCACCGGGAAGGTGGCCATCCTGCAGGGCATCGCGGGCGAAAAAAACGGCATCAACCGCGACCAGGGCTTCACCGATGCCATCGCGGGCAAGCTGGAGATCGTCCAGAAGGCGCCCGCCGACTACGAACAGGACAAGGGCCTGCAGGTCACCGAGGCGATCCTGAAGGCGCATCCGGACATCACCGGCATCTTCGCCGCCAATGACACCATGGGCCTCGGCGCGGCACAGGCGATCAAGAACGCAGGCCGGACCGGCCAGATCAAGGTGATCTCCGTCGACGGCATCCAGGCCGCGCTCGACGCCGTCAAGGCAGGCACACTGACCGGCACGGTGACCCAATACCCGTATGCCGAAGGGCAACTCGCGGTGCAGAGTTGCCTGGCCCGACACCAGGACAAGAAGCTGCCCGAGCGCGTGGTCTCCCCCATCGCCTTCATCGGCAAAGACAATGTCGACCAGCAGATCGCGGCGTTCCCGCGTCCGATCGTCGCCTTCGACAACCCGGTGGAAGGGCTGTTGAACAAGTGACCGCAGTGGCAAGCGAGGAACTGCGCGCGCGTGAGGGGCGCCCGGAGATCCTCGCCAAGGTCGCCGAATTCGCGGCACCGCTCGCACTTGTCGTTTTGTGGGTGGCTTTCTTCATCGCCACCCCGAGCTTCCTGACGGCGGACAATATCGGCGATCTGTTGGTCGCCTCCACAATCCTCACCGTGCTCGCGCTCGGCCAGCAGTTCGCGATCACCGTCGGCGGCATCGATCTGTCCGTCGGCGCCAACTTGCCTTGGGCCGCAGCCATTCTCGGCTATCTGGCCAGCCACGACTACCCGATGGTGGTCGCCATCGGGGCGGCGATTCTCGCCGGACTCGCGGTCGGCATCGTCAACGGTGTGCTGGTCGGCCGGCTGCATATGACCGATTTCGTCGTCACACTCGGCATGCTGAGTGTGCTCAACGGCATCACACTGCTGCTGACGCACGGCAATACCGAAGCCGTGAGTTCGCGCTTCCTGCAACGGCTCGCACTCGACGGCATCGGACCGGTGCGCTGGTTCTGGCTGCTGGCCCTGGTGGCGGCGCTGGTGGTGGCAGGCATCATCTTCCGCACCCGGATCGGCACCCATCTGCTCGCCACCGGCGGACGACTCGAGGCCGCGCGCGATACCGGTATCTCGGTGAACCGGATCCGGCTGTTCGCCTACGCCATGTCCGGATTGCTGTGCGGCATCGCCGGTGTCATGCTGGTCGCCCGCAATGGCGGCGCGGATCCGTCACTGCAGACCACCTACCTGCTGAGTTCGATCGCCGCGGTGGTGCTCGGTGGTTCGTCGCTGTCCGGTGGCAAGGCGTCGGTGCTGGGCACCGTCTGTGGTGCGGTGCTGTTCACGTCGCTGATCAACGGGTTCACCATTCTCGGCATCTCGCAGTACTACCAGCCCGTTGCGGTCGGCGCGGTGCTGTTGCTCGCCGCCGGCATCGCCCGCTTCCGAAAGTAGGTCGACGACATGACGATTCCATTGCTGGAGGCACGTGAGCTCACCAAGTCGTTCGACTCGGTGCGCGCGTTGGCGGGGGTCTCGATGACGATTCCCGAGGGCGAGGTCACCGCGCTGGTCGGCGACAACGGTGCGGGCAAGTCGACATTGGTGCGCTGCCTCACCGGCGTGCAGACACCGGATACCGGACAGATCCTGTTCAAGGGCGAACCGGTGCGCCTGCGCTCGCCGGAGGACGCGCGCAAGATGGGCATCGAGACCGTATATCAGGATCTCGCCCTCATCGACGATCTGGCCGTGTGGCAGAACCTATTTCTCAACCGCGAGTTGGTACATCCGCTCGGCATCGTCAACCGCAGGGCGATGATCGCCCGCAGCGGTGAGATCCTGCGCGATCTGGATGTGGATGTGCCCTCGGTCCGTACCACCGTGCGCCGGATGAGCGGCGGCCAACGCCAGAGCATCGCCATCGCCCGCGCGGTAGCCTGGGGCAAGTCCATGGTGATCATGGACGAGCCCACCGCCGCGCTGGGCGTACGGGAGACCGCCGCGGTCGAGAAGCTGGTGCGCGGCCTGCGCGAGCGCGGGATCACCGTATTGATCATCAGCCACGATCTGGCACAGGTCATGCGGATCTGTGACAACGTGGTGGTGCTGCGGCGCGGCAGATCCGTTGCGGCACATCGCATCGACGAGGTGGACGGCGACCGGCTGGTCGCACTGATCACCGGTGCGGCACCCGGCAATCTGGAGGTCACCACGAGCGGAGCCGAGTCGTGACGGTTGTCGTCCTCGGCTCGGTCAACCAGGACATCGTATGTGAGGTGGCACAACTGCCACGGCCCGGCGAAACAGTGCTGGCACTGCGCTCACGAACCAACCTGGGCGGCAAAGGGTCCAATCAGGCCGTCGCGGCGGCACGAGCGGGCGGTCGGATCGAGTTCATCGGCCGGATCGGCCGGGATGCCGATCCCGGACTGCGAAAGTCGTTGCGCGAGTATGGTGTCGAGCTCACCGCATTGCGCGAGGCGCGGGACGCGCGAACGGGGACGGCCTACATCACCGTCGCCGACGGTGAGAACCAGATCGTGGTCGATCCCGGCGCCAACTTCCGCTGGGAACCCGAATCCGAACTCGACACAATGCCCGAGGCCGAATTGCTGCGTTCAGCCGAAGTCGTTGTCGCACAGTTGGAAGTGCCGCTCCATGTGGTCGCATGGGCGGCACGGCGAGCTCGCCGATTCGTCCTCAATGCAGCACCGGCGACAGCACTGCCGGAGGAGCTGCTGCGCCGCTGCCATCCGCTGATCGTCAACGAATCCGAGCTGTCGGCACTGACCGGTAGCACCGCGCGGACACCCGAGCAGGTCTTCCACCTGGCCCGTTCGCTGTGCCTGCGCGGGGTGGAGTCCGTTGTGGCCACCCTGGGCGCCGCCGGATCGGTCTGGGCGCACCGCAGCGATGTGCCCGCGCCCGTCGCCGGTGGGTATCAGGCTGCGCCACAGGTGAATTCGGTCGACTCCACCGGCGCGGGCGATGCCTTCGTCGGCGCTCTGGCCGCTGCACTCGCCGATGGCATGCCGCTGGGCGGCGCCGTGGCCTATGCCACCGCGGCCGGTGCGCTCGCCGTCCAGACACCGGGCACCCACGCCTCCTACCCCACCGGGGATCAGATCGTCTCCGCGCTCACGGCAATCCCCGCGGCCCGGTCACTCGTCTGACCCCCTCTTCGAGAAGGAATCGAACTTTGCGCACCAGTGGACTCATTCACGCCGACTTGCTCGCCGCGCTCACGGCGCTGCGCCATACCGACCTTTTCGCGGTCAGCGACTCCGGTCTGCCGACACCCGTCGGCGTCCCGGTCATCGACCTGGGCATCAGCTACGGATTCCCCCGGTTCGAGCCCATCCTCGACCTGATCCTCGACGAAGTCACCGTTGAAGCGGCCTGGGGCAGCAGCGACGTCGCCGAGCAGAATCCGGAGGCCGCGGCCCTGCTCACCCGCTGCCTGAACGCGGAGTTGATCGACCACGACGACTTCAAACAGCGCATCGGGGCGTGCCGGTTCGTGGTGCGCACCGGTGAGGCCCGGCCGTATGCCAATGTGTTGCTGCGGGCCGGGGTGCCCTGGCTGTAGCGTTGGAAATATCGTCAGCTCAGAGTTTGAACCCAACTTACGCACGGTTCGCATCGACTGCGGAATGGTCAGTCGACCAAGTACTGTCGGGTGCTCGGACCAATGACTGATTCCACAGGTCACGCCACTTTGCGACTGCAGGCAGGGTGCTGACATATGGGTCGGGAGGAGCGGTAGAGATGGATCTTCGCGAGGTCGTGTCCGGGGGTGTCTGGGAGCAGCGGCAACTGCTCGAGCAAGGGTTACTGACGGCCCGTGAACTGATCGAGGCGACGCTCGACGGGATAGACCAGGCGGGCGAACTCAATGCCTTCACTCGGGTACTGTACGACCAGGCTGTCACCGAAGCCAGCGAACGGGATCAGCAGGACGTCACGGCGCGCGGACCGCTGCACGGTATCCCGATCGCGGTGAAGGACGAGATCGACGTGGCGGGCGTCCCGACCACCTTCGGCACCCGCGCCAACCTCACCCCGGCGGTCGCCGATGCCGAGGTCGTGCGGCGGTTGCGGGCCGCAGGCGCGGTCATTGTCGGCAAGACCACCATGCCGGAATTCGGGCAGTGGCCCTACACCGAATCCACCACCTACGGGCTGACCCGCAATCCGTGGGATCCGACCCGCTCGACCGGCGGCTCCAGCGGTGGTTCCGCCGCGGCGGTCGCGGCAGGTTTGGTGCCCGCCGCGCTCGGCGGTGACGGCGGCGGCTCGATCCGGATTCCGTCCGCATGCTGTGGTCTCTTCGGCCTGAAGACCCAGCGCGGACGGGTGCCGACCGCACCGAACGCGCACCTGTGGTGGGCGTTGGGCGTGATCGGCCCGCTCACCCGAAGCGTGCTGGATTCGGCGATCGTGTATGACGTCATCCGGGGCGCCACATCGACCGACCGCTTCCAGGCCCCCGATCCGATGCTGTCGTTCGAGGAGGCCGCACGGCGCACCCCGGAGCGCCTGCGCATCGGCTACAGCACGAAATCACAAACGATGCTCGCGAAAGCGGTTCCCGAACATGTGCGCGCGGTACACGACACCGCCGAACTCCTAGCTGAACTGGGCCATACGGTCGTCGAAATCGATCCGGCCTACCCTGATTTCATCTTCGCCTTCTATCCGCAGTTCTACGGCGGTGTGCGCGCCGAGATTCCGCTCATCGATCATCCGGAACGGCTCGAACGCCGTACTCGCCAAAACCTCGCGCTCGGTTCCTGGGCACGCCAGCCGCTCGTTGAATGGGCGATGCGGCGCGGCGCGACCTTGGCAAGCAAGGCCGATCGCATCTTCGACAACTGCGATCTGCTGCTGACCCCCACCATTGCGCACCGCCCGCCGCGGGTCGGTGTCCTCGACAATGCGAATCCCATCCGCGCACAGCTTGCCTCGGTCCCCATGGTCGCCTTTACCGGATTCTGGAATGTGACCGGACATCCCGCCGCCTCACTACCGGCGGGCATCGCGGCCGACGGACTCCCGCTTGCGGTCCAACTGGTCGGACCGGCGAATGGCGAGACCACCATCCTGTCTCTCGCCGCCCAACTCGAACAGGTCCGCCCACACCCCCGTCCCGCATAGCCCGAAAGCCCCTGCCTCCGCTGCCATTGTCGATAAAATTCAGCCGGAGGTGATGTGCCGTGACAAGCGTATTGCTGATCACCGGAGACGCGGCCGAAGACCTGGAGGTCATGTACCCGTACCAGCGGCTGCTCGAGGAGGGGTACGAGGTCCGGGTGGCCGCCCCCACAGCCAAGAAGCTGCAGTTCGTCGTGCACGATTTCGCCGACGGTTTCGATACCTATACCGAGAAACCCGGGCACACCTGGCCCGCCGATATCGCGCTGGCCGATGTCGATCCGAGCGGGTATGCGGCGTTGGTACTGCCCGGCGGGCGGGCACCGGAGTACCTGCGCGGCGATGCGGAGTGCCGCAGAGTCGTCAAACACTTCGTCGACGAGGACAAACCGATCGCGGCGCTGTGCCATGGTCCGCTGATTCTCCTCGCGGTCGGCGCGCTGAACGGTCGTTCGTCGAGCGCCTATCCGGCGTTGGCGCCGGACCTGAATGCCGTTGGCGCACAATGGGAAGACAGTCCGGCCCATGTCGACGGAAATATCGTGACGGGTCGCGCCTGGCCGGATCATCCACAATGGATGCGGGCCTTCTTGGAAGTATTGCGCGCCAAAGCACCCGCACCGCTTCAGTAGGCTCTGACGTTCCGGCGTCGCGTCACGAGGGCGGCCGAGTAACCTTTCCCCGATGTCGCCAGCCGCACGCAGATCATCTGGACGACGACCGCCGACGCGCTCGTCCTTCGCCGTTCACCCGCGGCTCGCCTACCGATAATCCTGCACTTCTCCGGCAAGATACGACGCCGCCGAATCCGCGGTGGCCCAAGGGAATCGGTAGCCGGCGGCGTCGTACACCCCGCGGTCAGCGGTCGCGTGCGCCGAGTGTCAGGAATGCGAGCCCGAGTGCCAGTACGGCCAACCCGCACCACGATACGATCGGCAACCGCTCACCGACCACGACCACACCGAGTACCGCTGCCACCGCGGGCTCGGCAAGTGTCAATGTCGTTGCCACCTGCGCGGTCGTATGCCGCAGGCCGTAACCGAACAGGCGGTAGGCGACGAAGGTGGTGAACACCGCGAGGTGCAGCGCCACCGCGATGCCGCGACCGGTGTGCAGCCAGGATGTGCTGGTGCACAACACAACTGGCAGCACCAGCAGTCCGGCTATGCCGAACATCGTGCCCATCACCGCATTCGACGAATGGCCGTGCGCGATGAGCCTGCCGCCGATCAGCGAATAGACGGCGTAGGTGAGGCCACCGAATGCGGCGAGCACGATGCCGAGCAGGTCGACCGGTGCCGTCCCGCCGGTCACTTCGGGGCCGAGCACGAGCACCGCACAGCCGAGTACCGCCGCCGCCGTGGCACCGCCCCACCGCCTGGTCGGCCTGCCGTGTCCGGCGACCACGGCCAAGAGCCCAGCGAAAACCGGCGCACTACCGAGCGCGATCACCGTGGCAACGGCCACCCCGGTCCGCGCGACGGCCGGATAGAACGTGACCGGATACCCCGCCACCGCCAACGCACCGACGGCCACCCACCACCATTCGCCGCGCGTACACCGCAACCGCTTCCTGGTGGACAGGAACAACAAAAGCCCGCCGAGCACCAACCCGGCAGATCCGATCGCCGCGGCGGGC
>FTJU01000775.1_pt2 | contig 10638 bp, 12 predicted proteins | sample 1658961 | NCBI WGS metagenome assembly FTJU01 (sample SAMEA3914878, study PRJEB12502) | metagenome | biome: forest; material: soil | place: USA | collected 2012-03-12 | depth 0.3 m | reverse complement strand
GATTTCGCGCCCAGCCCACCGGACAAAAGCATCTGGGACCGCATTGCCGACGCGATTAAGTCCGTCGGCAAGTGGATCGATGAGCACCGTGAGGGCCTGCACGAACTACTTGCGACGACAGCTGCGATCGCCGGACTCCTGGCGGTCGTCACGCCACCGCCGATTGATGCGATAGCGCTGGGAGTTTCCCTTGTCGCGGGCGCGGGGGCGCTGGCACTCGACTTGACCGATGCCGACATGCGGGAAGATCTGCTTCATGGCAGTTGGTCGGACAAGTTGGACGCGGCGAAAACGATCAGTTCTGATGCATTGGGGTTGATTCCCGGAGTGGGAGCTCTGGGCAAGGTCGGCAAGGTCGCCATGCTCGGAGACGCAGCAGGTGATGCGGGCAGGCTTGAAGGAATGGCCCGAGCTTGGGGGGAGGCGGCCCACAATCCTGGACTTATCAACAGGTACCTTACGAAGGATAATGCCGGCAGCATTACGACTGCTCTGAACAGCAGCGGGCTGACAAAAGGAACACATCGGCTTCTTCAGATCACCAACGTCGAGGGTAAGCATGGGACTCCAGATCCGGCGATGGCTCTGAAAGTATTCAAGAGCGCGAAGAAGGCGGTCACCGAGGTCGGTGGATGGGGCTATGAGCAGGTGAGTGGAGACTGACATGAGGCCGAATTCGACCGTACCGCCCCGTGGCCTCTCTCTTGCCGCAACAATTCCGCCCGGATATCACGAGTTGCCGCTCGGCAATGTTGAAGAAATATTGAGCATTTCTGCGCCGGTGATTACGGATTCGGTTGGCGATTCATTGAAGGAAAGCGTGCCGAGCGTACTCGGCACATTGGGATTTTTCCTCCGAACCCTGGCGGCGAAGAATGCCGTGTACTGCGGAATCGGAAGACATGCCTCGGAAGAAGGTGAGCCGATCACCTCATGGCTGACTATATCGGTCATGGACTACGGCGAAAGGAATAACCCTCGCCTGGTTGTGCAGGAACTCGCCCAATATAAAATGTCTCAGGACAACACTGACGAGGTAGTGCCGGTCGATATCCATGGCAGGCCGATGTTGTTCACCGAACGTGTGCAACGGTATCCGGCACCAGATCTCCCAACTGGGAATACCGATGGTGATGATGTTCCAGTCTTCCAGGCGGAGGCCGTCGTGCCATCCGGCGACGGTACGAGTATAGCTGTTGTCGAGTTCTCTACCATTTCGGTTGCCCAGGGCGCTCGGTACCGGGCAATGCTACTTGCGATCGCCGATTCGGTGGAGTTCGTCGAATCGGTATTCAAACCGTCGAGTCTGGACCTGTGAGCAGGAATCTTGGGATAATGGATAACCCTGAAAATATGGCTGGTGATCGATTGTTATCAACGCGCCCTGCCATTAGCTGGCCCGCAACCCGATCGGCATTACGAAAAAATGCATGGTCGCGATGGCCGCTGCTGCTTCTCGGGCTATTGTGCGGGCCGCTTACAGTGGTATTAATCAGTGTGTTCGACCAACCCGAGGTCCACGGCATCAAGAGAATTGGCGCGGTCGCCGCCCAGATGACTGGGCTCATCTTCGTCTTCGGAACGATGTTCGGCGCCATCCTGGTGTGGATCAACCACCGCCGGAGAAAGGCTGTCCGACGCTACCCTTGGACCTCCTGGCAAATCAATTATATCGCCACTGGTCGCTACGAGTGGGTCGGACTGTTGGATGGTAATCGCCAACCGGTGTCGACCCTCGTTCTGAGCACTTGGCCGAAGGACTTGGGCAAGCTTGTCAATCACAACACCGCCGAGATCTGGTTTGCGGGTGTGCCGACCAAGTATGGAGTAATTTCCAAGCCAGGCGGCGGCGATCTCCGATATGCATACTTTTCACGGTCGAGACAGCCGCCGAGATTCTCTTTCAGAGAGAATCGTTCTGGCCCGCGATTCGATCCAGAAGGCTCGTCGCCGCAGTCCGTTCGCGAATTTCAATTGACTCCAGACCACGGTCGCGTGATGATGAAGCCGGTTGGCGAATCGGCGGAGGTGCGGCACGGTGGCTCACAAGACACTCGTTATCCGTCACCCCGCCTGCTCCGGCGAGCCTTGGCATTCGCCATTGATTGGGTACTACACCTCGGTATAGGGCTCGGCACGGCGATCGCCCTCAGTCCCGATTTTTCAGTCGAGGCCGCTACACGGTTCGATTGGAAGCATCTCGGCGTGAATCCGGTAATCGCGCTAGGGTTCTGGAGCCTGGCGTCGGCAGCTGACCGCGTCGCTGTGCAGGCGGTCTTCCACACGACCGTCGGCAAGGCCGTATTCGGATTGCGCGTCATCCGCCCCGACGACGGAACCTCTCCTTCGTTCGGACGACTGTTGGCTGTGTGGTTGGTAGATCTGTATCTAACGGTGGCGTTTCCGATCGCGCTCGTCGGGAACGATCTACCGGGGCCGGATAGGGTCCACGACTACTTCCTACCGGCAGTACGACGCTGCGATCTACGAGGCTGATCGCGAGATCGCAAGGTATTCATGTGTTTCGAGGCAGCAAGCCGGGCACTTGCGTCAGTTGCCACTATGTGGTGTTCGGCGGCAAATGTCGCCGTACTCGGTTCGGCCCTGCTGCTCACCGGATGCGGTAAATCCGATTGACCCGGCACCCAGACGGTGACCTTCACGGTGAAGGTCACCTGGGGTCTGGGCTGAGTTACTGCCAGTTGGGCAGGGTCACGACTTGCGCGGCGTAGGAAAGTCCCGCACCGAAGGCGATCAGCAGTGCCGTATCGCCCGGCTTCGACTCACCCTTGCGCAGCAGCGCCTCCATGGCCAGCGGAATCGAGGCGGCCGAGGTATTGCCGGTCTCCTCGATATCGTTGGCCAGCGCGCAGTGCTCGGGCAGCTTCAGCACCCGGGCCATGATCTCGATGATCCGGCCGTTGGCCTGGTGCGGGATCATCGCGTCCAGGTCATCGGTGGATAGGCCGGCGCGATCGATGGCGTCGCGGCAGACCTTCTCCAACGAATGTGCGGCCCAGCGGAATACCGCCGTGCCCTCCATGGCGAGGTAGGGCCGGACCGCGTCCAGGCCCTTTTCCTCGATTTCGCGGAAGTATTCGATCCAGTCCTTGTCCTGCCGGATCGCGTGGTGCTGGGTGCCGTCCGAGCCCCAGACCGTCGGGCCGATGCCCTGTTCCTGCGATGGACCGACCACCACCGCGCCCGCGCCGTCGGCGAACAGGAATGCGGTGGAGCGATCGGTCGGGTTGACGGTGTCGGTCAACTTCTCGACCCCGATGACCAGCACATGCTGCGCGGTCCCGCAGCGCACCAGATCCGAGGCCAGCGCGAGGGCGTGACAGAACCCGGCGCAGCCCGCCGAGACATCGAAGGCGGCCGTCCCGTTCATCCCGAGCTCGGTCGCGATCCGCGGCGCGGCAGCCGGGGTCAGCAGCAAGTGGGTGGAGGTGGCCACGATGACGCAGTCCACCTGATCGACATCGACGCCCGCGGATTCGAGCGCGTCGCGCGCGGCCGCGACACTCATCGACCGGATCGTCTCCGTCTCCGAGGCGAAGCGCCGCGTTTTGATTCCGGAACGGGTGCGGATCCACTCGTCACTCGAGTTGATGAGTCCGGCCACCTCGTCGTTGGTGACGATTCGAGCGGGGCGGTAAACGCCGAGCCCGAGGATCGCCGTGTGCTCAGCCCCTGTTGTCTGGGCGATTCGAGCAGCCATTATGCGTCTCCTATGTACCTGCGGCGGCGCCGCCGGGTGCTACCCCGAAGCATCGAAAAGAGTTCCCTCATCGGCCGACCGCCTACGTCACCGTAGACATGAGGCCCCCTCATATTAGCCGGTGTCGGCCGTGTTGGCAGTGCGTATTCTCACATTTGGCGGGTATACCCCCGAAGCACGCCCTGTGCTGCGGCGCTGCCCCCAACTAGTGATTCGAGGGACACCATGCTCGGACTCGGGATTATCGGGTGGATCATCATAGGCGGTCTTGCCGGCTGGATCGCCAGCAAAATCATGAAGACGGATGCGCAAATGGGCATCCTCCTCAACATCGTGGTCGGCGTGATCGGTGGCCTACTGGGCGGATTCCTACTGAAATTGCTCGGCGTCGACGTCGAGGGCGGCGGACTCTGGTTCAGCTTCTTCACCTGCCTCGGCGGCGCGGTAATTCTACTGTTCCTGGTGAGGCTGTTCGCAGGCCGTAAAGTCGCCCGCTGAGCGCTGTGTCGGATTCACGACGTTCGCGGACTCTCCGTGGTTGCGCGGGCTGGCCGCCTGTGGGCTTGACGTAGACGCCGCGGTGTGGATTCGTGGTGTGTGCGGGCCCTTCGTGATTGCGCGGGTTGCCTCCTGCGGGCCTGACGCAAACGCCGCACTGCCACCGGCTCGGTTCCCGTAAGGTGTGAACGCTTGCGCCGACCTATCGTTGAGGGGCGCAAACCGTTTGCATCGAGCACGAAAGAGGAGCCTGTGGCACGCCGCCCTACCCCGCCCGGCACGCCCGAAACGACCGGAGTCGGCCATGTCGTCGATCTGGTCCGGGCCGCGATTCCCCCGCTGCATCCCGCGGGGCTACCGTTTGTCGCGGCACCGCTCGCGGTGGCGGTCATCGGGGGTAGGCGCAAGTGGGTGCGCCGCACCGGACTGCTGGCCGCCGCGGCCTGCGCGACCTTCTTCCGGCATCCGAACCGGGTGCCGCCGAACCGGCCGGGAGTGGTCGTCTCCCCAGCCGACGGCGAGATCGCCCTGGTCGACACGGCCATTCCGCCTGCGGAACTAGGTCTCGGCGATGCGCCGCTGCCCCGCGTGAGCATCTTCCTCTCGGTGCTCGACGTCCATGTGCAGCGCACGCCCATCTCCGGCACCGTGCGCACCGTGCTGCACCAGCCCGGTCAGTTCCGGTCGGCGGATCTGCCCGAGGCCAGTGCGGTGAACGAGCGCAACAGCATGGTCATCGATACCGCCGGTGGCGCGCAGTTGGTGGTCGTGCAGATCGCGGGTCTGCTGGCGCGGCGCATCGTCTGCGATGCACAGGTCGGTGACAAACTGACCATCGGCGATACCTACGGTCTGATCCGTTTCGGCTCCAGGGTCGACACGTACTTCCCGGCGGGTACCGAACTACTCGTCGAACCCGGACAGCGCACGATCGGGGGCGAAACTGTGCTGGCCGTGCTTTCGACCGACTCATGATGGAGCAGGCCCTGCCCACACCGCAGCGAAGGCGCCGGACCATCCGGCTGTTACCGAGCATCGTGACAATCATGGCGCTGTGCGCCGGACTGTCCGCGGTGAAGTTCGCCCTGGACGACAAGCTCGACATCTCCTTGGCAATGGTCGGCGCGGCGGCCGTACTGGATACCCTCGACGGTCGGCTGGCCCGGATGCTGAGCGCCACCACCAAGATGGGTGCCGAACTCGATTCGCTCTCCGATGCGATCTCCTTCGGTGTCGCGCCCGGTCTGGTGCTCTACATCGCGCTGCTGGACAGCAATAGCGCGGGCTGGATCATCGCACTGGTTTTCGCGGTGAGCATCGTGCTGCGCCTTGCACGGTTCAATACCCTGCTCGACGACGACACTCGACCGGGCTGGTCGCGCGAGTACTTCGTCGGTGTTCCGGCGCCGGCGGCGGCGCTGATCGCGCTGGTACCGATCGGCCTGTACGTGCAGTTCGGTGACGGCTGGTGGGTCGGCTACTACGAGGTCGCGGCCTGGACGGTATTCGCGGCGGCGCTGGCGGTCAGCACGATTCCGACGCTGGCCATGAAGTCGGTGTCGGTGGCGCCGCAGGCCGCGGCCGCGCTGCTGGTGCTGACCGCGCTCGCGGCGGCGGCGCTGGTCACCTATCCGATCGTGCTGTTGCTGGTGCTGGTCGCGCTGTATCTCGGGCATATCCCGTTCGCCTGGCATTCACAGCGCTGGGTGGCCGCGCGTCCGGAAACCTGGCAGCACAAGCCGTCCGAACGGCGAGCCCAACGCCGTGCGCAGCGGCGACGGCCCGCACTGCGGCGTCCGGCGATCCGTGGGGCGAGCCGCCTGCGGCTGCGCAGTCCGGGTATGGAACAACGGATGGACGACCTGCACAACTGAGCGTTTATCCGCTGTTTGCGGATTGCCCGGTATTCCGGAGGAAATAGTCCAGGCGGCGCGCGAATGCTGCGGTAATGAGCGGTCTCGCGGTACTCGGTGGTTCGGGAGTCCGGGGCTTCGACCTGGGGCGGGCGGTGGCCGAACCATGGGGCAGACCACCGAACTGTCGAGAGCCGGGCGGCTCCCGACCGGTACCGTCATCTCCGGCGGCCGAGTACGGAAGAAGGTGGCTGTGGAACCGGACGGATTGCGCGAATTCCAGGCGCATCGCCCGCGCCTGTTCGCGCTCGCCTATCGAATGCTCGGCTCCGCGACCGAGGCCGAGGACGCGGTGCAGGAGACCTACCTCCGCTGGGACGGCACCGACCGCACCACGATTCGCTCGGCCGAGGCATGGTTGACCACCACCGTCGTGAATCTCTGCCGCACCTGGCTGGTTTCGGCGCGGGCCCGCCGCGAGACCTATGTCGGACCTTGGCTGCCCGAGCCGGTGCCGACCGCACGCGGTGAACTCGGTCCGCTGGAGACAGTGGAGGAGCGCGAGCTGGTATCGCTGGCGCTGCTGACCGCATTGGAACGGCTGAGCCCGATCGAGCGTGCCGTTTTCGTATTGCGCGAGGCGTTCGGATACGCCCACCGGGAGATCGCGGACATGCTCGCGGTGTCCGAGGCCAATTCGCAACAGATCTTCCGCCGTGCCGGGATACGGGTGCGCGAGGGGCGGCCGCGCTTCGATGTGCCGGCCGATCAGGCCCGCGAGCTGATCGAACGCTTCCTGAAGGCGGCGCGGATCGGGGATATCGACGCCTTGGAGCGGATGCTCGCGGCCGATGTCGTCTCGACCGCGGACGGTGGCGGGCAGGTCAAGGCGGCTCGGCGGCCGGTCGTCGGGGCGCCCGCGGTCGCGCGGTATGTGGCCGGGCTGTTCCGCTGGGAAGTGCCGGGGATGGAGATGGCGCTGGAGGAGATCAATGGTGCGCTCGCGGTCGTCGTCCGGTTGGCGGCGGAGCCCGTGCTGGTCGTTGGCGTGGACACGCTCGACGAGGTGGTGACCGCGCTGCGCTTGATCGTCAATCCGGAGAAGCTGTCTTATATCGGGCGCGTCGGCGCGGCGTGACGCGGGTCATAACCCGAGGCTGTCAGGAATCGGTGGGCTGTCCGGTCTGAGGGGTGTCGGCCGAACGAAAGGGAGCCACATCATGACCGGACAGCATCGAATCGTCGTCCTCGGCGCCGGATACGCGGGGCTGGCGGCGGCCCGGAGGTTGGCGCGCACCGCGCACGACGCCCATATCACCGTTGTCGACGCCCGCGCGAGCTTCGTCGAACGGGTGCGCTTGCACCAGTACGTTGTGGGACAGTCTATTCCGGAATGGGATCTCCGAGAGTTGCTCGAGCCCAAGCGAATCCACTTTGTGCAGGCCTGGACGCAAGGGATCGACACCGAGCGCAAGCGCGTGATCCTCGACGGCGCACCAGCCCTCGACTACGACTCGCTGATCTATGCGCTGGGCAGCACCAGTGATACGACGGGCGTGCCAGGGGTGGCCGAGCATGCGTATGCGATTGCCACGCCACAAGATTCGGAGTGGTTGCGCAACGGTATTCCGGCGGGACGGATCGTGGTGGTCGGTGGCGGCGCCACCGGCATCGAGCTGGCCGCGGAATTGGCCGAGTTCCGGCCGGATTCACAAGTGTTGCTGCTCGGTTCGGATGAGCCCGCCGCCTGGCTGTCGGCGCGAGCGCGCGCTCATGTGCGGCACGCGCTGGTGCGGCTGGGGGTCGAGATTCGCTCGGATGCGAAGGTTGTCGAGGTGACTGCGGAGGGCGTGCGGCTGGCCGACGGGTCCATGGTCGAGGCCGCCGCGACGGTGTGGACCGCCGGGTTCGGCGTGCCGGAGTTGGCGGAGCGGGCCGGCCTCGCGGTGGACGGGCATGGTCGCGTGCGCACCGACGAGACGTTGCGGTCGGTATCGCATCCGGACGTGTATGCGGCCGGTGACGCCGCGGTGATCATGGGTCCGGGTGGTCGTGAGCTGCGGATGGCTTGTGCGACGGCATTGCCCACCGGTAAGTACGCGGCTGATGCCGTTGTCGCGCGGCTGACTGGTCGCGCGCCCCGTGAGCTACGGTTCCGGTACTACTTCCAGTGCATCGGTCTCGGTCGGCGCGATGGCGTCATCCAGTTTCTGCATGCCGACGACTCCCCGGGACGAACTGTACTCACCGGGCGGTCGGCGGCCTGGTTCAAGGAACAGATCGTGCGTGCTGCAGCGGGGGCGGCGCGCCTTTAAAAGGCGTCAACTAATGGTTGACGAAGCGGCAGCGTCAACTTATGGTTGACGCATGGCAATCAACGTACGCCTCGACGATCTGATCGAAGGCATCAAAAAGGCACGTCCGGACAATGTGCTCGACCAACTCTCCGATGCGGTGGTCGCGGCCGGGCATCTCGGCGAGGTGGCCGATCATCTCATCGGCCACTTCGTCGATCAGGCCCGCCGCTCCGGCGCTTCCTGGACCGATATCGGCGCCAGCATGGGCGTCACCAAACAGGCCGCGCAGAAGCGCTTCGTGCCGAAGGGGCCGGGTGATCCGGCCGAGGCCGCGGCCATGGACCCCAATGCGGGCTTCGCGAAGTTCACCCCGCGGGCGCGCAAGCTGGTGGTGGCCTCCCAGGAGGCGGCTCGTACCTCCGGTCATCCAGAGATCGCCGTCGGACATCTGGTGCTGGCCCTGCTGTCGCAGGCAGAAGGCCTCGGCGCCCGGGAGATCACGGCACAAGGGGTAGAACTCGACGCCGTCCGGGATGCGGCGACGGCGGCCATTGCCCAACGGCCCGCCGATCCGGCGAAGGTGCCCGCGCTCATTCCGTTCGGAGCCGAGGCCAAGAAGGTGCTGGAGCTGACCTTCCGTGAGGCACTTCGGTTGGGACACAACTACGTCGGCACCGAACACGTCCTGCTCGCACTACTCGAACAGGAGAACGGTGCCGGAATTCTGTCCGATCTCGGCATCGACAAGGCTGCGGCCGAAGCCGATCTGGCCGAATTGCTTTCGGTGATCGCCGCCGAGAAGTCATGAGCACGTAGGCCGTATTCGCCGCCGGGCGACGTCGAATTGCCTTGATAGTCATCGGCATTCGATCGGCGCACGACTACGCCTCGCTGTCGCTCGACTCCGTCGCCGATGGGCGCTGCGTCTACGGTCCGCTCGGGACGCGGCCAGGGCGCGGCAGCGTCGGGCCATCCGCACGCGTGGGGTGTCGGTGCGGTGCGACGCACGGATCCGCTCGAATACCGTGCGCCCGTCGCGGTTCGAGGATGGATCAGTGCTCCGGCACGTTGTGGGCGAGTTCGTTCAGCCAGGCGGCGGCGGAGGCATCGCTCGGCGCGCGCCAGTCGCCGCGTGGTGAAAGTGACCCGCCCGAACCGACTTTCGGGGCATTGGGCAGGGTCGAGCGTTTGAACTGGCTGGTCTGGATGAAGCGGCGCAGGAATTCGGCCAGCCAATGTTTGATGGTCGCCAGATCGTAGGTGTTGCGCTGGTCGGCCGGAATGAGGTCCGGCCAGCTACCGCGGTCGCGCTCGGACCAGGCGTGCCGGGCAAGGTAGGCGATCCGGCTCGGGCGGTAGCCGAAGCGCAGCAGGTAGTAGAGGTGGAAGTCCTGCAGTTCATAGGGTCCGACGGTGGCCTCGGAGCTCTGGCCCGGGGCGGTCGCATCGTGGCTCGGCACCAGCTCCGGTGAGATCTCGGTCCGCAGGATCGATGACAGCACCTGGCCCGCCTCCGGGCCGAACTGATCGGTGTCGACCGCCCAGGCGATCAGATATTTGATCAGTGTCTTGGGGACCGAGGCATTCACGCTGTAGTGCGCCATATGGTCGCCGACGCCGAAAGTGCACCAGCCCAAGGCGAGTTCGCTGAGATCGCCGGTGCCGACCACCAGTGCGTGGTGCTGATTGGCAAGTCGGAACAGGTGCGAGGTCCGTTCGCCCGCCTGCACATTCTCGAAGGTGATGTCGTACTGCGGAATACCTTCGGCGGCAGGGTGATTCAGGTCGCGCAGCATCTGGGTGGCGGACGGGCGGATATCGATCTCCTGCGCCGTCACGCCCAGCGCGTCCATCAGCGCGTGCGCGTCGGTGCGGGTACGGGTGCTGGTCGCGAAGCCGGGCATGGTGTAGGCCAGCACATTCGTGCGCGGCAGCCCGAGCCGATCCATGGTTTTGGCCGCGACGATCAGCGCCTGGGTGGAGTCCAATCCGCCGGAGACACCGATGACCACCCGCTGACTGCCGGTCGCACGCAGGCGGGTGCTCAGTCCTTCGACCTGGATGTGATGCACCTCGGCGCACCGCTCGTTGCGGGCGGCGGGATCGCTGGGAACGTAAGGAAAGCGCTGGATTTCGCGCCGCAGGGTGATGGCACTCTTCGGGAACGGCAACTCCACGGCGATGCGCCGCAGCCGGACCAGCCGGTCGCGGTGATCATGCACATTGTCGGCGAAACTAGTGGTGCGAATGCGGTCGCCGGCCAGCCGCT
>FTJU01001437.1_pt1 | contig 10655 bp, 10 predicted proteins | sample 1658961 | NCBI WGS metagenome assembly FTJU01 (sample SAMEA3914878, study PRJEB12502) | metagenome | biome: forest; material: soil | place: USA | collected 2012-03-12 | depth 0.3 m | reverse complement strand
CTCGAACGCCACGGCGGGCGCACGAAAGCCGGAGTCGTTGTCCGGGTCCTGCAACGCTTGCTGGCACTGACCGCCGTGATCTGGCACAACGACAGGACCGGTGCACCCGCGCACCGCTCACTCACCGCCTACGACCACTAACCGCAAGGGGTGACCGGCCCACCCAGGCCGGTCACCCCTTGGAATCAACCATCTAGGGGAATGGGCACAGCGTGTTGTGTTGTGCATGGTTGTCTGGACCCCGCGAGAGTGAGGCTGTGACTCGCAGCGGTAGATGGCGGTGTTCTCGCACTGTCAGGTGGCGCCGATGAGACCGAAGTTGGGGCTGGAGTCGCAGGTGTTTGAACGCCCCGTAGTGCCGATGTGCGTGCGAGCCTGGCCGACCTCGCCGACCGAAGTCGATCGGCGTCCTCTCAGCACGAAACTCCGTGGCGAGCGGGGCGGATCGACACGTAGTCTGTCCTGTTCACTTGAACAGGAGGATGACGGTCGTGGTACAGAGGAGTCCGCAAGAGAAGAAGGTTCTCAGCTACGCGAAGGACCGCCGCAACGACTACGGCGAGAACGACAAGAGTTCAAGGAAAGCCATTCGCCAGAACAAACGTCTACCGAACCGCGCCGACCGGCGGCACGGACGCCAGATCATGGCAACTGCGATCGGCGCGGTCGAACCAGAGGTTTCCGACAGAGCGGAAGCTACGCGTCGTGCAACGAGATCGACATGGGCGAAACGAGGCTGGCGGAAACGGCCCGACATCCCCTTGGGCGATATCGTGATCCGAAAACTACGGCGGCAAGCTGCCCAGGGGATCGGGTCGGCGGACATCGCCGCAGACATCGAACGCATCCACCGCAGCACTAAGAACGCGTCCTTCAGCCTCGATGAGCACTACAGCGCCTTCGCCGACGTCGTCGAAACCGCCCGCGGGCAAACTCCGGCCGGGTGATCGACTGCCTGCAACCAGGGCGCTCGCAGGGCAATGGGGCGTTGGGCTTGGAACCGTGAACACGGCTATGGAGCCGTCTCCGGCGGCCTGATTCACGCTGACGCGGACCCCTCTGCGGCGATCGTGACGAGCAGCCCGGCCACAGCAGGACCGTCGAGGATCGTCTCTAAGTCGGCGACGACTTCGGGCAGGCGGGGGAACTCGGTGAGCAAGGTCGCGTCCGCGGCGGCCTCGCGGCCGCGCGCTGGAGTGGCCGCGATGTGCCGAGAATCCCACCGCTCGCCGAATTCCGCGACCTCGGCCAAGGCAGCGAGAACGGCGGCCAGGCCGAGCACGGTCCCCTCGGGCAGCGCCCGCGCCGCCAGTCGGATCATGGCGGCGCGCGCCGACACCCGCCGCAGCCTCCACCACAACGGCGCGGTCGTGTACGGCGGCGGCACGGGGCGGGTTCGATCGCGCCACCGAAATCCCGGGCAACACATCGCTCTCGAGCGGTAGGTACCCATTGCCCGGCCTGGACCTGGTAGGCGGCGCTGCGTAAAGCGGCGTCCGCGCGGGTACGGCGCTGCCGGTACATCTCGAGACTCACCCCGACAACCGTAGATCCCCGACTCCCGCAACACTTTTCCCGCGCGGGATGTCGTAGCCCGGCCGTATCGTCGATGCCATGACCGATATCACCCCGCTGGCCGCGTCGTCGCGGGCCGCCTTCGGCGCTGCGGGCGTCCACGCGGTCGTCCGTGCCGGTCGCACCGTGCACGCGGTCGCCCTCGCGCAATGGATCGGTGAGGAGCTGGTCCCCGAGCTGCTGTGCCGCACCGGTGTCGTCCTATTGACCGGACTAACGGACAACACGCTGGGGTAGTTGGCCTGATCGTCGATCGTCGACCGGTAGTCCTCTCTGAACGAGCAGAGAGGAAGGTGCGAGGGTGTTCGATGACGACCGTGACGTCCGGGCGATTCGGCTGCCGCGATGGGGAAGTGTTGCCAAGAGCGACGATCCCGTCGGCTGGCTGGTCGTGGACGACTCTGGTGTGCCCGTGGTGCCGATTCGTCGGTTTCTGACCGATTTCGTGGCACAGGGCAACAGTCCGCGGTCGGTGCGCAGTTACGCCTATGCGTTGTTGAGGTGGTGGCGGTGGCTGCGCGCGTTGAATGTTCAGCGGGACAAGGCAACTCCGGCCGAGGGGCGAGACTTGGTGTTGTGGCTGAGGTGGCATGAAAAGCCGCGTAACTCGCCGCGTACGGTGTCACTGCAGACGGTCGGAACGGTGAATGCGATCACCGGCAAGAGGTACCTGGACGACCGCTACGCTGTCCGCACGATCCGGCACTCGAATGCGATCGTGCGGGCGTTCTACGAGTTCTGGATCGAGATCGGGCAGGGCCCGCTGCTCAACCCGATACCACTGAGCCACCGCGGCGGTGGGCGGCCCAACGCCCACCACAACCCGCTCGAGCCGTTCCGGCCGGAGGGCCGGATCCGGTACAACCCGAAGCTGCCGAAGCAGCAACCCCGCGAGATTCCTGATCAGCAGTGGCGAGAGCTGTTCGCGGCGCTGCGGTCGAACCGGGACCGGGCACTGCTTGCACTGGCGGTGAGCACGGCGGCTCGATCGCAGGAACTGCTCGGACTCACTCCGGCCGATCTCGACTGGGGTGAGCAGCTGATTCAAGTGGTGCGCAAAGGAACCAGGGCGCGACAGTGGCTTCCGGCGAGCCCGGACTCGTTCGTGTGGTTGCGCCTCTACGTCGCCGAACTCGGAGATCCCCTCGCCCCGGACCAACCGTTGTGGCAGACGCTGCGCCGCCGCAACCGCGGTACCGGGCTGCGCAGGCAGCCGATGACTACGAGGCGCTGCGCAAGGTCATCGGGCGGGTGAATCAGGTGCTGGGCACCAACTACTCCATGCACGACGCCAGGCATACTGCGGCGCTGAGAATGTCCAGGGACGAGCACCTGACGATGCGGGACGTGCAGACGATCCTTGCTCATGCGCACTTGTCTACGACATCCGAGATATACCTCGTAGAGCACCAGGCCGAGGTCATCCGCCGGGTACAGCGGTACTTGGCCGAGCGTGAGCAGCAACCGGCGCCGCCGTCGGTCGCTGACGGGTACGACGAGTCCGCGCTGGCCGTTTTGTTCGGAGGCTCGTTGTGACCATCGCCGGACCATCCAACGCCACCGATACCGCCGAGCAGGCCGCTAGGGCGGCACAGCGTCGGGGCAGAGCACAGTGCGAGTGGTTCCACGAACTCGCCGGCGCCGGGATCCCTGGCGGAGCCAGGGACCACCTGACTATCGCGGCGATACTCGAACTTCTCTGCGAGCGTCCCGACTGGGCTGGTATGGACCCTCACCAGACACGGGAGTATGCGAGCTTCACCAACGTCCTGCTCGAATGGCTGGCCGCCGCTCCGGGAGATGGGTGGCATGCCCGATGGCTTGGCGCCGGTTGCGACGAGAGCCTCGACTGGGTCGACGCCCTGATTTCGCCCGACAACCCCTTCGACTTCGCCCCCAAAGCTCAGCGCGATCGGCTGGTCTTCGGCATCTCCAGTCTGATCCTGCTACGAGTCATATTTCCCAGCTGCAAATTCCTGGCGGACTACAACCCTAACAAGCTTTTCACCCGCTATCGCGCGATGCACCGGCCTGATGCATCAACGCATCCGAGAACGGCTTCCTCACCTGCCGACGCTCGTGGCCAGTGCCGAACAGTACTGCACCGAACAAGCCGCGCTGCTCGCAGCGACGAAGAAAACCCCGCTCGACGACATCTTCGAGCACTCCGGTCGTAGGTATCGGCGTGTCAAGGCGGCGATCCTCGATATTCCGCATTTCAGACTGGACAACCCGCTGGACCGGATCGAGGACCTCGAGACCGGCGAGATCATCGACATCGAGCGAACCGAACACGATGCCTTCTGGATCTGGGCAGTCATCGAGGTGCTGCGACTCACCGGGGTCCGCATCGAGGAACTTCTCGAGATCACCCACCTCGGCCTTGTCACCTGCACGCTGCCCAAGACCGGCGAGATCGTGCCCATGCTGCAGATCGTGCCGTCCAAGAGCAATGAAGAACGCCTCCTGCTCGTCAGTCCCGAACTCGCCAGCGTTCTGGCTGTGATCGTCAGCCGTCTCCGCAGCCAGAACGGTGGAACCATCCCGCTCACCACCCGCTACGACACCTACGAAAGGGTCACCGGGCCGCAACTGCCGCATCTGTTCCAATATCGAAATGGCTGGAGCTGGCAGTGCTTCGGCACCACCAACATCCACAGACTCATGTCCGCCGCGCTGGCCAGAGCCGGCATCACCGATGCGGCCGGTGAACCTCTGCGCTACACGCCCCACGACTTTCGGCGCTTGTGGGCGACTGATGCGGTCAGCAACGGGCTACCGGTCCATATCGCCGCAAAGGCAACCGTCAGCCCGGCCGCCGCCGGCGGATCGCACGTCTGCGATGTCTGATTTCGTGTCGGTAAGCGATCGTATGGTGGTCAGGTGACCGATATTGCCCCGCTGGCTGCCTCTACGCGGGCAGCCTTCGGCGACCCAGGCGCTCACACCGTCGTCCGCGCCAGCCGCACCGTGCATGCGGTCGCGCTTGGGCAGTGGGTCGGTGAGGAATTCGTTCCCGAACTTCTCTGCAGGACTGGGGTGGCAGGGTGGCTGCCGTCGGCTTTAGCGCCGACACGGGCGGAGGTCACCTGCGCCCGTTGCCTGCGCCGCATCGATGCCCCCTCCACCACGGCGCGGCAGCTTCTGCTGTTCGGCGAGAACGAGGAACTGGCCGCTGGAGATAGTGCTACGGGCCTATCAGCGAAATCGTTGACGAGCACGTCCAGCCGACTGGCGTATCCGGCGAACGCACTGTAATAGCCGATTTCAGCGCAATTTGAGGCGCCGTGAGGATCAGATGGGTAGGGCGCCATGGCGTCTGGTGTGTGGTTTGCTGGCGGGTATGGCCAGCACGCCGGTGCCTTGGACGCGGGTATGCGGACCAAATGTTTCGGGGCTCACCGACAGTCGCCAAGCCACCTCTGATGGCCTGAATTCCCAGCTCTCTTGGCCGTTTTGATCCTGATGAGGCGCGAGAGGTTCGTCGAGGTCGTCGTCCTCGTCATCGTCGATGACGTCATCGATCGCCTCATCGCGGCCAGGGGATGCGAAGGTCGCTCGGACCCACGCCTTGAACTTCTCTTCCTTGGACTCGCCGGCTGGGATTTCCGGCCGCACGGGTGGGACTCCCATGCCGTGATCGTGTTCGTTCACCCAGGCCCGGAGCTCGTCGATGGTCGGTTGCCGTCCGAATTCGGTCACGGGGCCGATCTGCACGCCACCGTCGATATCGAAGTCGTAGTAGCAGGACTGCACGACCACGCCGTTGTCGGCGACGCACCATCCGCTCTGGTCCCAACATCCGCCGTTTTCGGATTCGAGGTACCAGTGTGCTGTGCCGAAGCGGCGGCTCAACTCCGCGCAGCGGCGATGCGCGGAAGCGAACTTGGGTCCCTCCTGAACTGTGTCCTCGTCCGTGGCGAGCAGGCTGCTCTCGGCGAATACCAACGTCCATCCGTCCAGCGCTGGTGTGACGAACACCTGCCCGTAGTCGCCGGTAATGCCGTAGCCGATGTACTCGGGCAACGGCCGCCACGGGCCGTCCAGCTGCCAGGGCGCGAATCCCATACGCATCGTCGCGGGCACCGGGTCGCGAAGATTGAACGCAGCCAGCACCGCCGCCTGGTCGGTCGTCGGTAACGCATACCACACGCCCTGCGGGATCACCGGCGGCGGCACTTCGGTGAGCTGCTTGACCCGAATCAGGCGCCGAAGCAACGCTTGGTCCGTCGTCGCCAACTCGGTCCAGTCGAGTTCCGCCAGCGCGCTGATCGCAGCACGTCGGCCTGGCATCCGCGTGGTCCGCAGAGCGCGCAGTACCGGGGCTACGCGTGGGCCGAGTTCGGCCAGATACCACACCGCGTTCTGCCGCACCGGCTCCAGCGGGCTGCCCAGCAGTATCAGCAGCATCGCTACCTGTTGCTGGAGATCGGCAGACCCAGCAGGCGCCGGTAGCACTGAGTCATCGCACTGGCCGTCGACGGCGAAGCAGGGCGGGCGGGTCCCGCCCGGCAGCCCGAGCAGCCCGGCAAACCGATCAAACACGACCTCGTTCGGCGCTTGAACCAGCACGTCGATGAAGGCGTTGAAGGAAGGCTTGCTGTCACAAAGCTCTTCGCTCAGTATGCCGGCACAGTCCGGCCAGGCGTACGAGAACTCATCACGTCTCATCACCTGCATCAACAGCGTGTAGGTGTAGCCGCCCCAGTCGTTTATTCTTTCCAAGCCTTTACGACGAACTTCCGGATCTACATCGGTCACCTCAGCGAACAGCTTGGCTACGGACCTACCTTAAGTCCGGATAAGCCGGGTGGTCTCCCGCCGCGCTCGAGCCGACCCGCGCGCCGGGGAATCAACCTCCACAGCAAGGCGTTCCGGTCACCAACCCCTCGCTAACGCCAGTTCTCGGTCAACTGGACCCCACATGCCGTAGCGGATGGCGAGTTCGTCTGAGGTGAGCGGTCGGTCGTTGGCAAGCCACCAGCCGATGGCCGGTAGGAACATGCCGCCAGGATGGTCGCCACCAGGTCGTCGGCATCGGGCAGGTGGGCGGCCGTCATCGTGGTGACCGAGTCCTGGATTCGGGCGGCGAACCAGGGGCTGCCCTTCTTGCCGAGCAGGGCGCGGTATAGACGGTCGCATTGCGCGACATGGTCGAAGAACCGCGTCACGCGCGTCAGCCGATCCGCATCCGAGTCGCCGACACCGTTTCCCAGTCCTCGGCAGCCTCACCGGCCGCGCCGGAGCGACCGCCGAATATCTCACCGGGGCAAGGGGCGCACCACGGGCAGTCAGCTCGCCGGCGGCCCTCGACTCCCGCATTTTGCGCCACCGCCCTGCGTCCAGACTTGACTGCACGCGCGTTCGAATGCGAGCACTATCCCCGGCGTGGTGGCCGCGCTGAGGTTCTAGCCGCGGTAGCCGATTTGTTCGAGGAGACCGTCGAGTTGGAGTTCGAATAATTCGGCGCGGTCGGCGAAGGTGTCGGTGCCGTATTGGTCGAAGACATCGAAGGTTACGGCGCCGAACAGGCCGACCCACATGGTGATGCCGCGGGCGACGAGCCAATCCGGGAGATCGTGGTCGAATACCGCCCTGATATCGGCGAAATTGGCTGCGAGCGCGCAGGATACCGGGCGCTGCTTGATCGGAGCGGCAAGCAGGCCTTCGCGATACGCTCGGACGAAGAGGGTTTGCATGGTCGCGATGACCCGGGTGCCGGGGACGGTGGTCTGCTCCGCCGGGGCGTCGTAGCCCGGGACGGGTGTGCCGAATAGAAGCCCGTAGCGAGCGGGTTCCGCCAGCGCCCAGCCACGGACGGTGCGGCCGACGACACGCAGGCCCTCGATCGGGTCGTCGGCGGGAACAGCGGCGAGTGCCGCGTCGACTGCGTCACCGAGTGCGTTGTAGCCGTCGATCACCAGTAGCGTGAGCAGTTCATCGCGGCTGCGCACGTATCGATATACCGCCGAAGACACCACACCGAGATCCCGGGCGACCGCGCGCAGCGACAGGGCGGCCGCGCCATCGGTGGCCAGGTGTTCACGCCCGATCCGGACGATATCGTTCATGGTCTGGGCCCTTGCCCGGGCCCGTGGTGTGGTTGCCATACCGATCACCATGCGCGCCCGAGAGAGCGATGTCAACCAATGAGAGCACTGCTCTTGACTTTGAGTAACTCCGGTCGCATGCTTGTACACAAGAGCGAGCACGCTCACCGAAGTAGACAAGGACCTACCATGCCGGAGCTGCATATCGTCACCGGAGCCGGGCCCACCGGGACCACGATCGCCGAGCAGCTGGCCGCGGCGGGCAAGCAGGTTCGGGTGCTCACTCGCTCCGGAAGCGGCCCCGATCATCGCCTTGTCGAACGACGCAAGATCGATGTGACACTGCCCGAACAGCTTTCGGGCGAATTCGACGGTGCGACGGCGGTCTATCACTGCCTCGGCGGTTCGGAATACACGGCGAAGATCTGGCGCGCGGAGCTGCCGCCCGCCGAGCGCACCGTGCTGGACGAGGCCGAAAAGGCAGGCACGGTAGTCGTTTTCGCGGAAAACATCTATTCCTACGGCAAGGTCGACGGTCCGATCACCGAAGACCTGGCCCGCAATGCCGATTTCGGTAAACCCGGTGTTCGCACTCAATTGGTGCGCGCTCGTGAGGCACACGCCGCCGCGACGGTGAGCGTCGCCGCCGCGGACTTCCTCGGCCCCTATGTGCGGGCGTCGCTGGCCGGGGAGCAGGTATTCGTCCCGATTCTCACCGGCAAGCGGGTGCAGGCATTCGGCAAGCTGAACCTCCCGCACTCCTACACCTATATGGCCGACCTCGCCGCCGCCATGATCCGTGCGGGCACCGACGAATCGGTGTGGAATTCCTTCCTGCACGCCCCGACCGCGCCGCCGATCACCCAGCAGCAGCTCTTCGACGCGATCGCCGCCGCCGCTGGGGTCGCTGCGCCCAAGGTCTTCGCGGCACCGGCCGCACTGCTGCGCATGATGGGTCTCGCCAACGAGACGATGCGTGAGCTGGCCGAGATGAGTTACCAGGTCACCCGGCCGTTCGTGCTGGACTCCGCCGCCAGCGAGGCGCGCCTCGGCCTGCATCCGACACCGATCGACGAGGCCGTCGCGGCCACCGTCGCCTGGTGGCAGACCCAGCTCTGACCCTTTGCTACTCGATAGTAGTGTTACCGGTGTCACTGCGACACGGATCGAGGAGCACCACATGGACCAGCGAGCGACGGATTTCGACGTACTCGTGGTCGGTTCGGGATTCGGCGGCAGCGTCACGGCGCTGCGGCTGATCGAAAAGGGCTACCGCGTTGCTGTGCTCGAAGCCGGTCGGCGCTACGCCGATGACGAACTCCCTGAAACCAGCTGGGACGTACGCAAATTCCTGTGGGCACCGAAGCTCGGCTGCTACGGCATCCAGCGCATCCACCCCCTGCGCAATGTGCTGATCCTCGGCGGTGCGGGTGTCGGTGGCGGTTCGCTCAATTACGCCAATACGCTCTACGTGCCGCCGGAGCCGTTCTTCCAGGATCAGCAGTGGCGCGATATCACCGACTGGCGCGCCGAGCTCACCCCGTACTACGAGCGCGCGAAGAAAATGCTCGGCGTGGTGCGGAATCCGTGTCTCACACCGGCGGACGAGGTGTTCAAGAAGGTCGCCGACGATATGGGCGTTGGCGACACCTTCGTGCAGACCCCGGTCGGCGTCTTCTTCGGCGAGCCCGGACAGACCGTGGCGGACCCGTACTTCGGCGGTGCCGGCCCGGCCCGCACCGGCTGCCTCGAATGCGGTGAATGCATGACCGGCTGCCGTCACGGCGCGAAGAACACGCTGGTGAAGAACTACCTGTACCTTGCGGAAAAGGCTGGCGCGCGGGTGATTCCGCTGACAACGGTGACCTCGATCCGGCCGATGCCCGACGGCAGCTGGGATATCTCGACCGAACGCACCGGCGCGTGGTTCCGCAAACACCCACAGACCTATACCGCGGGCCAAGTCGTACTGGCCGCGGGCACCCTTGGCACCCAGAAGTTGTTGCACGCCATGCGTGATCGTGGCGTACTTCCCGAATTGTCCGACCGCCTCGGCCAACTCACACGCACCAACTCCGAATCCATTGTGGGTGCGGCGACCCGCAAGGTGAATCCCGACGTCGACTTCACCCGTGGCGTCGCGATCACGTCATCGATCCACCCAACCCACGACACTCATATCGAGCCGGTCCGCTACGGCAAGGGTTCGAATGCGATGGGGCTGTTGCAGACCCTGATGGTCGATGGTGGCGGCCGGATGCCGCGCTGGCTACGGTTCCTCGGGCAGGTGGTGCGAAACCCGTTCACGCTCATCACTTTCCTGAGCGTGAAAAACTGGAGCGAGCGCACCATCATCTCGCTGGTGATGCAGCACCTCGATAACTCGATCACGACCTACACCAAGCGCACCCTGTTCGGCCGCAAGCTCACCAGCAAACAGGGCCACGGCCAACCTAATCCGACCTGGATCCCGGCGGGCAATGAGGTGACCCGCAAGGTCGCCGAGGAAATCGGCGGCGTCGCGGGCGGCAGCTGGGGCGAAATCTTCAATATCCCCCTCACCGCCCACTTCCTCGGCGGCGCACCGATCGGCGCGAACCGCGACACCGGCGTAATCGACGCCTACCACCGTGTTTTCGGCTACCCGACCCTCAGTGTCGTCGACGGCGCCGCCGTCTCCGCGAACCTCGGTGTCAACCCCTCGCTCACCATAACCGCCCAAGCCGAACGCTGTGCCGCCTATTGGCCCAACAAGGGCGAACAAGACCTGCGACCCGCGCAGGGCATCGCCTACCAACAGATCCACCCCATCGCCCCCAACAACCCGGTCGTTCCCGCCGCCGCACCCGCCGCCCTGGTTCTCCCGATCGTCGAAATCCGCACCGACAAGTCCGCCACCGGCTGAGGGCGACCGTTGGGCTCCATGAGAAATCGGGTCAGTTGCGGACGGCCAGCACCCCGCCCGCGACGACCAGGGCCAGCACGATGGCCGCGATGCCGAAGATGAGGCGGTGGTTGCGCAGGGCGGCG
>FTJU01001681.1_pt5 | contig 10660 bp, 9 predicted proteins | sample 1658961 | NCBI WGS metagenome assembly FTJU01 (sample SAMEA3914878, study PRJEB12502) | metagenome | biome: forest; material: soil | place: USA | collected 2012-03-12 | depth 0.3 m | reverse complement strand
AGGACGAGCGCATAGCTGAAGACGAAATATCTCGCCTCAACGTGCGGGAACAGCAATACATGCGCCAATACATAAGCCACGGGCACGACATAAAGCGTAAGTCCGGCCCGGCTTCGTATCCATGGCGCCAAGCCATCAAGCTGCAGGCCGCGAACGCCCTTGAATTCCACCCATCTGCGCACAATAAAATAGGTCGCAATCAAATAGACCACGACGTATCCACCAACCATAAAATCATAGGCCACATTTATATATGCCTTGATATCGTCCTTCCAATTCAATGCCTTAACCTCTGCTGGATACGGCGATGGACCGTTGACCGTGAAACTCACGAGGTTCAACCAGCCGTAATTGCCTGCCCATTTGTTCACCGCGACATAAGCTGCAATGGACAACACGATTGCAATTGACGCTGCACGCCTTCGCCCGCTGGCAAATTCACATAGCATCATCAATGCTGACAATAGGACCAAATCTGTCCTGATCAGTGGCAGTATCGCCGCCCCCAAAAACGACACGGCTCCGCGCCGCATGAACGAGGCTAGGCATAGCAACGCAAAGAAGACCGCCATGGAGTCCGGGGATGCCACTCGGGCAAGTTCCGAAATCCCGCTCACCAGAACGACTACCGGAAGCATGCCGAACGGCACGCCTGCAATCACGACAATTCTGGCAAGCAGCGCAACCGCCAACGCCGCGAACGATGCGCTTAGTATTTCTGATGCGGTGCTATAACTTTTCCAAAATCCGCCCAGCACTCTTATCAATTCGACATAGACAATCCGAATCGAATAGAATGGAGTTTGCATCTCAAGCGCGCGCGGATCCTTATAGACCGTTTGCCGATAATTCCGCTCCTTCAGCCCTTCGCCTTCAATCAAGATCTGGAAGGTGTCGGCGTCGACCGCCGCCCGGACATCTCCAAATGTCCTGCTTAGGAGCTCGCTTCCTCGATATCCGTCCAATTGGTACGCCGAAGCCACGTAGCCAATCATGTCCCAGTCGTGGGTCGGCCTGCTGACACCGATCAGAAAGACTCCGAAGATCGTCGCGATTAACACCAGATATCGAGATGCGCTCGGGGACACGCTTATCGCCAGGCGGTTGCTGTCGCGATTTGGCTTGCTCATCGGTTCTGCCGGGTTCGCATCAGAGCGCCCGTCCCCGCCAGCTTCGGGCCGCCACGAAGGCCTCGAGCGGGCGCCTTGGGGCCAGACAGCTTGTTGAGGACCAATCTCAGCCATTAAAGCGTCCGACGGTTTCGGCGGTTCCTGGCGTGAACTGGTCGCCGAAAGTTAGCTGAACATCAAATCCATTTGTGGGCCCCATTTGTGGGCCATTCCGACAACTGTCGTCGGCCATTCAGATGATGTCACCCATTATGGGGATGCGGCGGACGCGCCGGCGCAAGTAGGCCGCCACGGTAATTTAGTATCGAGCGCCCTGGTTCTGCACGACATCAGTCTGAGCCGGCATTCTCTGGTGAACCGGCATTCGACCTGGGCGTTTAGGTCTGTTGTGGCGTTTATTCCCAGCCTGTTCAGGGGGGGTGCGTGGCCGCAGTTGGGGAACTTGGACACGGCGAGGGACGACCGAAGGTCCCCCGCATCGTGCAGGTCGGACAGCCTATTTCGGCGGACGACGCCGTGCGGCCGTCGCAGTTTCGCTTGGGCGAAGTCTCCACCATCGACGTGCATAGCCTGCTCAGCGCCTTGCGGCGCCGCATGCGCCTGATCGGGCTGGTGGCGGCGTCGGTCATGGCGCTGGTGATCGCGGTCACCTACCTGACCCCGCCCAAGTACCTGGCCACGGCGGAGGTGATGCTCGATCCGCGCAACAAGACGATCACCAAGGCCGACGACGTGCTGTCGCAGTTGCCGGCGGATTCCGTGGTCGTCGACTCGGAAGTGGAAGTCCTCCGCTCGCCGCAGCTGTCCAAGCGCGTGGTGAAGTCGCTCAGGCTCGACGAGGATCCCGAGTTCCGCAAGGGCCTGAAGCACCTGGCGCCCGGACCGCTGACCGGCGAGCCGCTCCAACGGGTCGTCAACACGGTCCGCCGGAACCTGGACATCAGCCGCATGGGGCTCACCGACGTGATCCAGATCGGATTCCGCTCGGAAAACCCGGCCAAGGCGGCGCAGGTCGCCAACGAGTTCGCCAACCTCTACCTGGCGCAGCAGGTCGAGCAGAAGGTCGACGCGACCAGCGAAGCGTCGCAGTGGCTGAACCAGCGGCTCTCGCAGATCCGCTCGCAGGTGCTGGCCGACGACACCGCCGTGCAGCAGTTCAAGATCGCCAACAACCTGCTGAGCGCTCAGGGCGCCACGCTCACCGAGCAGGAGATCTCCAACTACAACCAGTCCCTGGCGACGGCCACGGCCCAGGTCGCCGAAGACCAGGCCAGGCTGGACACCGCCAAACGCCAACTGGCCACCGGCTCGAACGGCGACGACGTCGGCGAGGCGCTCAACTCGCCGACGATCGAGAAGCTCAAGGAGCAGCGCGCCGAGGTGAGCCGGCAGGTCGCCGTCCTCCAGTCGCAATTCCTCGACGGCTATCCCAAGCTCGAGACCGCGCGCAGCGAGCTGAAGGACATCGACGCCGAGATCCGGTCCGAGACGCAGCGCATCATCTCCAACCTCGACGCCAAGGTGCAGGTGTCCCGCCGCCGGGCCGCGGCCATCGACACGACGCTCTCCTCCACGCGCGGAGAGCTGGCCACCAACGACCGCGCCAGCGTCAGGCTGGACGAGTTGGAGCACAACGCCGAGGCCTCGCGCAGCCTCTATGAGAGCTACCTGGCCAGGTACAAGGAGACCAGCTCCCAGGAAGGGCTGGCCCAGCCCGATTCACGGCTCGTCTCCCTGGCCCCGCTGCCGACCAAGCCGAGCTCGCCCAACATCCCGCTGAACATGCTGGTCGGCCTCGTGCTCGCGGCCGGGAGCGGCCTTGGCGCCTTCGGACTGGCCGAGCTGCTCGACTCCGGCGTCGCCACTTCGGCCGACGTCGAGAAGCGCTTCAAGCTGCGCTACCTAGGCGCGGTGCCGCTGCTCAGCTCGGTCGCCAGGCGCAGCACCTTCGCCCCGATCGACTATGTCGTGGCCAAGCCGTTCTCGAGCTTCTCGGAGGCCTTCCGCAGTCTGCGCGCCGCCATCGTGCACGGCCCCAATCCCATGCCCGTGAAGACCGTGGCGGTGACGTCAGCGTTGCCCAACGAGGGCAAGACGACGACCGCGGTCTGCCTCGCCCGCTCGGCGGCGCTGCAGGGCATCAGGGTGGTCCTCGTCGACTGCGACCTGCGCCGCGGAAGCCTGAACCGGCTGGCGAGCGCCAAGCCGGGCCATGGACTGCTCGAGGTGCTGGCCGGCCGCGCCCAGCTCACCCAGGCGCTGGTGAGGGACAGCGCCACCGAGTGCGACATCCTTCCCCTCAGCGACGGCGCCATCTCGCAAAAGGACGTGTTCGGCTCGCCGGCCATGGACCGGCTGCTGGCCCAGCTCGGCGACCTCTATGAGCTCGTGGTCCTGGACGCCCCGCCGGTGCTGCCCACCGCCGACGCCCGCATCCTGGCGCGGAAGGCGGACTTCACCGTTCTGGTGGCGCGGTGGCGGGCCACGCCCTATCAGGCCATCGAGAGCGCGATGTACGTTCTGTCCGGCAACAATGTCGAGGTCGGCGGCATCGTGCTCAATCAAGTCGATATGAAGCAACAGGCCCGATATGGCTATGGCGACATCGCCTACCATTTCAATTCCTATCGCACCTATTACTTGGACTCTCCCAGCCACAACGTGATCGATCAGTCAAACGCTCGGAGCGCTTGAGACCGGATGTCCGATTCCAGGCTGACCGACGTTCCCGAGTTGGGGGAACCTGAGGGTCGCATTCAGGAAGAGGACGGTTGCGTGATCGCCGAGCCGATCAACGGCCGGCGACCGCCGCGAGAAGAGAGACGCTTCGATTTCGCGGCGAACGTGCAGACGCTTACGTCCCGGGCCACGTCTCCGGCCACGTCTCAGGCGCTCGGTCTGGTCATCCTGCGCTCGATGTCGATCGGGGCCAAATTCGCCCTGACCCTGTTCATCGCCCGCTTTCTCGGCCTGCCGCAGCTCGGCCTCTACGGGATCATCGCCAGCGCCGCGGTGATGTGCCCAGTCCTGTTCGGCTTCGGCGTCGCCAACAATCTGGCCCGGGAAGCCGCGCGCAGCAGCCCCGCCGCGATCCTCGCCAGGCTCATGCAGTATTTCGCCCTGCTGATCCCGGTCTACGTCGGCCTCGGCGTGCTGGGGGTCGTAGCGGTCCCGCACGAGGCGATCTGGATGTGCCTGCTCGCCGCCCTGCTCTACTTCGAGCACCTGCAGACCGACCTCTTCGCGGTGATGACGGTCAATGGGCACCCCTTCGGCGCCAATCTCATCTTCTTCGTCCGCTTTTCGGCCTGGGCGCTCATCTACATGCCACTGGCCGTGTTCGAGCCGGGGCTCAGAAACTTCCAGGTGATGGGGCTGTTCTGGCTGGTCGCCGACATACTGGCGACGATCGTAGCGGTGTTCTTGACGTCCCGCTGGCGGTGGCGCGAGGCGGCGCAGGCCCTGCCCGGACTGGCGGTCGTGCTGCCCCATCGTCACGGATCGCCCGCCCTGTACCTGAACGATGTCGCCAACACCGGCTTTCAATACATCGACAGGTACATCATCGGCCTGTTCCTCAGCCCAGACCTGCTCGGCGTCTACACCTTGTTCTGGTCGATCGTGAATGCGACCAGCAATCTCATCGGCACGGTGATCATTCAGCCGCGCAGAGGCGATCTGGTCCAGCTCGCCCGCAGCTCTGCCCGCACTTTCAATCGCTCCCTGCGCCTGATCGCAAACTCCGCCAGCCTGATGGCCATCGGCTTGAGCGCGATGACGATCGTATTGGTCTACTTCGCCATTCCATACATTCACCGACCCGGCCTGATCGAGAATTTCCCGGTCCTGCTGATACTTTGCGCTTCGCTTGTTTGTCGCACCTATTACGAAGTCATCGGCATCGCTTTCTATGCCCATAGTCGAGACGACATCACGCTGTACTCTGGCGTAACCATACTCGCGATATCCATCGCCTTGAATATGTTGCTCGTTCCCCGGATCGGCCTATGGGGAGCCAGCTTTGTTCTGTTGTTGAGCTACGCCATAGGCGTCGCGGCGCGCGCAGCCATCGTCTCGAGAGGCTTCCGAGCGCGCCAATCCCCGGTCGCGAGCGTGCCGGAACCGCTGTGACACGGCCCGGATGGCCAGACGCCGATTGAGCGAGACCGACGGGAGGAGGGCCAAGCCATGAAGATCGTGTACCGGGGCGCGCAGTCGGTGATGGGGGCCGCCTTCCACGGGCGCAATTACCTGGCCGCGCTCAACATGGCCAGGCTGTGCGACCGGCCGATCGACTTCTTCACCCGATACACCCTCGGCGTCGGCGCCTATCCGGCCGATGTCCGCCTGCGCTCGCCCTCCCGGCCCGTGGCGCTGCGCGCCTTCACCAAGCACGACATTCTGACCATCAACGAGATCTTCTGCCGCCGCGATTATCCGGCCCGCTCATCGGACCGCGTATTCGTGGACTTCGGCTCCAACATCGGCGTCTCGGCCGCGTTCTTCCTGTCGCGCGGAACGGACTCGAAGGCGTACCTGTTCGAGCCGCTGCGGCAGAACGTCGAGCGGCTGAGGCAGAACCTGGCGCCCTTCGAGGGCCGCTACGAATTGCACGAGGTCGCGGTCGGCGTCGCCGACGGGACCGCCGAATTCGGCTGGGAGCCGACCGGACGCTATGGCGGCGTGGGCCTGCAGACCGGCAATTCCATCTGCGTCCCGTGCGTGGACGCCAATGCTGTGATCCGCTCCATCGTCGAACGTCACGGCGGCATCGACGTGCTCAAGATCGATATCGAGAACAAGCAGGAAGCCATCGTCGAGCGCATTCCCCGGGACCTGTTGGAAAGGATCGACCGGATCTACGTCGAGGGCACCATTCCCAAGGACCTGTTTTCCTCGACCCATCGCCGACACGATTACGGCTACGTCGCGCGGTTCACGCGCATCGGGTGAGATGCTTCCCCGCCATCGGGACTCGGAGGTTAGCGCGAGCGCTCAGGGGCGGTGGCGACCCGGCCGTGGTTCCAGTTCCACAGGGTGATCCGCCACGCCAGCCGCCTCGGCGTGATCATGACGACCAAGGTCCGCGCGACGCCCGCATACCAGGCGGGATTGGCGGGCGCTCCATGACGAAGCTGGGCCCTGAGCCGCGTCTTGAGCTGTCGCGCGCGCTGGCCCTCGGTGATGCCCGTCGGGTTGATCACATCGTCGATCAGGGTTTCCGACAGGCAGTCGACCCGCCCCGTCTTGGCCAATCGCAATAGCAGCTCGTAGTCTTCAGCCCCGTTGAACGCGAGGTCATAACTGCCCGCCTCGATGAGCGCTCGGGTGCGAATGAAGAAGGACGAATGCCGGAACGGCGAGTTCTTCCACAAATAGGCCTTCACCGCCCAGGGGCCGCCACGAACACCATGGTAGAACTTGACCGCCCCGGCCCGGTCGAGAACCCGCGCGAACGCGCCGACGAGATCGATGCCCGGATGTTCATCCAGGTGCGCGAGCTGCCTCTGCACGCGGTCCGGAACCGACAGGTCCCCGACGTCCAGCCGGCAGATGAACTCATAGCCCCTGTCCGCCGCGAACTGGACGCCGGCCCGGAGCGCGACCGTGATCCCGCCATTCTGGCGCAGGCGCAGCACCTGCGTCCTGCCCTTAGCGAATTCGGGAATCACGATGGGCGAGGACGAGCCGTCGTCGACGACGCAGATGTCCACCGGCGCCGTCTGCGCCATCATCGACCTCAACGTCGCGGCGAACTCCTCGGCCTTGGGATTGTAGGCCGGTATGAGCGCGACGACGCGCGGCCGGGCGAGATCTGAGCCGATCGCAGGAGCTTCATCTTGCATTGATCGCCAACACCGATCGCCAACCGAAGCGCCGACGTGACCGCCGAGGTCCTCGTTTCGAGGCTGCGCCGCGCCTCACGGTCCCAGGTGGGGCCCGGACGCGCGTCCCAATGATTGGCGACGACCATGACCGGCGCGGCGACGCACCATCTGGCCACCCGGCCGACCGGGCGGCAGGAGGGCCAGCTTTGCTTGGCGCCAGTTCTTACAGACAGAGCCCGGCGCGCCCGTTCAATGAGTGGCCCAACGCGTACCGGTCGGACTTCATCGCCGTTCGGCTCCCGATTCTGGCCACTGTCGGAATCCTGGCGATGGTGGTGGGGGGCCTCTTCAACGGCGTCAACGGCCCCGCCGGCCTGGGCGAGCTGAGCGCCGAAGGCGCCCTTACCGGCACGGCGATCATCATCATGTCCGCGGTGCTCAGCGGGTCCGTGCTCGACGTGCGCGGCTTGCAGGCGCTTCTTCTCTACATGCCTTTGGCGGTCTGTGTCCTGCTCAGCTACGCCGTGAATGCGGACGAGATCAAAGCCGCGCATTTTCTCGGTCGCGAAGGCCCGGAGAAGTTCCGCTCCTCGCTTCTTGTTCTTAGCCTATACCTTACGCTCTTCTATTCATACTTCTGCTTGATGGCCGTCTTCGGCGTCAAATCGGTTCTGCGGGTCGGCGGCCAGGCTGCGATGCTTGCAGCCTGGATGCTCATCGTGGAGATGTCGGTCGAGGTCCTGACCTGGTTCATCCCCCCGCTTCGAGGAATCTGGCTTTCCATCAGACACCTCTGGACCTCCAGCACGAGCGCGGAGCTGCACAGGCTGGTCGGCTTCGGGTCGGAGCCGTCATTCGGCGCGATCAGCTCGCTCGGGCTCATGGGGCTTCTGGCCGTGCCACTCGCGGAGGCCGGATGGCGACCGTCCGCTTTCGACCGGCGGACCTGGCTGGCGGTCGTCACGCTGGTGGCGCTGTTCCTCTTCCAGCTCATTGGCGATGCGAGGACCTTCCTGGCCGGCGCGTTCGGCGCGGCTCTGGGAGGAGTCCTGATGAGCAGGCCGCTGAGACGCCTTCCCGCATCGGTGAAGAGCGCCACGATCATGCTGGCGCCGCTGATCGCTCAGGCCATCGCCATCTACACCGTGTACCAAGGAGCCCCCGGAACCCGCACCGTGTCCAACATCGGGCGAACCGTCGGGATGCTCACCGCGACGAAACTCTGGAGCCAGCATCCGATCCTCGGCCTGGGGCTCGGCCAATACGGCTTCCACTTCCGGGCCGAGGTGCCGTCCTGGGGCCTGCAGAGTTGGGAGATCTCCCGCTTCTTCCGGGATGCGCAATTCGACCTGATCGGCGGTCTGCCGCCCTCGTACAGCATCTTCAGCCGCCTCGCGACCGAGCTCGGGATCGTCGGTTTTTTGGCCTGGGTGCTGCCCCCAATCTACGCCATGCGCCGCGCCCTGACGCGCGCCCCCGGGCGCCTGACCACGCTCCTGTTCTGCGCCCTCGCCGCGCAGATCTGGACCGGGCTCTCGCTCGATAGCTTCCGCAACGTCTATTACTGGCTCTGGCTGGCGGGCCTGCTCGCGCTGCCCGGCGCCGCCAAGCCTGCGCCGCGGCCTGCCGACGCCGTCGGAACCCCGCGCTCTCGAATTCGGACAGCCGAGGCGATGCAATGACGCCGAATACCGCCATCCCGCGGACCATCCACTACTGCTGGTTCGGCGGCGGCCGGATCAGCGCCCTAGGCCGGCGCTGCATGGAGACCTGGCGCGAGCAGATGCCGGACTACGCCCTGGAATTCTGGGACGAGAGCCGCCTGAATTGGGACAGCCGCTACATCAAGATCGCCCTCCGCAAACGGAAGTACGCGTTCGTGGCGGACTATGTCCGCCTACGGGCTCTCTATGACTATGGTGGCCTCTACTTCGACACCGACATAGAGGTCGTGCAGCCGTTCGACGAACTTCTGAACAACGAGCTGATCTTCGGGCTGCAAACGCCTGACAGCATCGGCGTGGGGGCGATCGGCGCCGCCAAGGGCCACCCGTTCCTGAAGCTCGCCCTGGACAGGCTCGACGCGGAGGCGATGGCCGGAACACCGAGCTTCCAGCCGTTGCCCGAACTGATCACGCAGCTGGCGCGGGCGAACCCGTCGATCGCGCCCCGAGCCTACCCCGAGGAATATTTCTATCCCTACAACCCCCACAGCCCGGTGCCGCTCCGCCAGAAGCCGCTCCAGTCCAACATGTCGGATCGGACGTTCTGCATCCATCACTGGGAGGGCACCTGGCTCGGCGGCATGACGCTGTCCATGATGATCGGGCTCAGACTGAAGGACAGGATCCGCCGAATGGGCCCCGCGCGTTGGCGACGGCTCTCGATATGGGACGAGCGGGCGAGGCTGTGACCCGAACGGGGGGCGAGACGCAGATGCGCCCGGGCGGGCTGAGCGGCGTCGCAACGTCGGAGCCCGGCAAGGCCCAGACTCCGGGAGCTCCAGCCCCAAGGCCGCCATCGAGCATGGTCGTGCTCGTCCCGGCCGACCGCGCGCGCGCCTGGTCCGACGTCCTGGTCGGAGTGCTCAGCGCCCGCGTCGGCCTGCCGACCGAAGTGCGCCGGGTCCCGAGCCTCAGGTCGCACGGGAGCCTTCCGTCCGAGGACATCGAGCATCGGCTTCTCGATCGGGCGCGGCGCGGACATTCGGCCTGGACCCGGACCACGAGCGTCGCCTCGAGCGCAGATATCGACCTCTGGTCCGATCGCCTCGTGGTCAACGCCACCGGTCACGATCCGAACCGGCTGCCGCCGGCGATCCGCCGCGCGACGATCATCTCGCCGACCTTCCAGGGCCGATACGGCGTGGAGGCCCTCGCCATGCCGCTCGCCAAGGCCGCGCCCGTGCACCTCGGCGTCCTGGCGTCGGACGAAGGCGCCGACCGGGTGCTCTGCGGCGCTCGACTATGCGCGCCGGACCGCACGCTCCTGAGCGGCGCGTTGGATGTCATCTTCGCGCGGGTGATCAGTTTGCTCCACCGAGCGGTCGACCATCTGGTCACGGGCTCGCCGCTATCGGTCCCCGCCCCGCCCCCGCCGCCCGAACCCGCGCCGGCGCCGCCCGAGTTCTGGGCGCGTCGGCTGGCGACGGTGGGTCTGCCAAGGCTCGGTCGACGGCTGGGCCGTCAGGACGCCTGGCGCATTGGCCTGAGACCGCTCGAGGCCGGGGTTTCACCCTTGGATCTGGACCTGGATCCGGCCTCGTTCGAAGTCCTTGCGAACGCCCCGGGCCATTTCTACGCCGATCCCTTCGTGTTGCGTCATGACGGGACCACGGCCGTGTTCTTCGAGGACTTCGACTACAGCGTGGGTCGCGCGCACATCAGTCGGATCGTGCTGGGCGAGAACGGCGAGATCGGGCCGCCCGCCGAGGCGTTGAAGCGGCCCTACCACCTCTCCTACCCCTTCGTCTTCGTCCACGAGGGGGCCGTGCTGATGCTGCCGGAGACGAGCGAGAACCGGACCATAGAGCTCTACGAAGCCGAGGCGTTCCCGGATCGGTGGCGGCTGAGGAGCGTCCTGATCGACGGCATCGACGCCAACGACAACACCCTGCATTACGACGACAAGACCGGTCTCTGGTGGATGTTCTCGTCGGTGAGCGAGTTCGGCGGCTCCTCGCACGACTGCCTGTCGATCTTC
>FTJU01001732.1_pt1 | contig 10673 bp, 9 predicted proteins | sample 1658961 | NCBI WGS metagenome assembly FTJU01 (sample SAMEA3914878, study PRJEB12502) | metagenome | biome: forest; material: soil | place: USA | collected 2012-03-12 | depth 0.3 m | reverse complement strand
TGCCGGGGCAGTTCGGGCCGATGATCCGGGTCTTGTTGCCCTTCTCCACGTTGTAGGCCCACGCGTACGCGGTGTCCTGCACCGGAATGCCTTCGGTGATGACCACGAGCAGCGGGATCTCCGCGTCGATGGCCTCGATGATGGCGTCCTTCGAGAACTTCGGCGGCACAAACGCGATGGACACGTCGGCGCCGGTCGCCTTGATGGCCTCTTCGACGGTGCCGAAGACCGGCAGCTCGATCGCGTTGCCGTCCTTGTCGGTGTGCGCGACGGTGGTGCCCGCCTTGCGCGAGTTGACGCCGCCCACGACCTGGGTGCCGGCCTTGAGCATCAGTGCGGTGTGCTTGGTGCCCTCACCGCCGGTGATGCCCTGGACGATGACCTTGGAATCCTTGTTGAGGAAGATAGACATTTCCGGTTTCCTTACTTGGCCGCTGCCAGTTCGGCGGCCTTGTCGGCGCCTTCGTCCATTGTCTGCGCGAGTGTGATCAGCGGATGCGCGGCATCGACCAGGATCTTGCGACCCTCCTCCACCTTGTTGCCGTCGAGCCGGACAACCAGCGGCTTGTTGGCCTCGGCGCCGAGGATTTCCAGTGCCTTCACGATGCCGTTGGCGACCGCGTCACAGGCGGTGATACCACCGAAAACATTGACGAACACGCTCTTGACCTGGGCGTCGCCCAGGATGACATCCAGGCCGGCGGCCATGACCTCGGCCGAGGCGCCACCACCGATGTCGAGGAAGTTCGCGGGCTTGACGCCGCCGTGGTTCTCACCCGCGTAGGCGACCACGTCGAGAGTGGACATGACCAGACCCGCACCGTTGCCGATGATGCCGACCTCGCCGTCGAGCTTGACGTAGTTGAGGTCGTTCTCCTTGGCCTTCAGCTCCAGCGGATCGGTCGCGTCCTTATCCGCGAAGGCCGCGTGACCCGGCTGCCGGAATTCGGCGTTCTCGTCGAGGGTCACCTTGCCGTCGAGTGCGAGGATCTCGTTGTCGGGGGTGCGAACCAGCGGGTTGACCTCCACCAGGGTCGCGTCCTCGCCGATGAAGACCTCCCAGAGCTTCTGGATGGTCACGGCCGCGGCGTCCAGCACGTCGGCGGGGAGGTGGCCCTGCTCGGCGATCGAGCGAGCGAACGCGAGGTCGACACCCTTGACGGCGTCGACGGGCACCTTGGCCAGGCGCTCGGGTTTGGTCGCGGCGACCTCTTCGATCTCCATGCCGCCTTCGACCGAGCACATGGCCAGGTAGGTGCGGTTGGAGCGGTCCAGCAGGAAGGAGATGTAGTACTCCTCCGCGATGTCCTTGGCTTCGGCGACAAGGATCTTCTTGGTGATATGACCCTTGATATCGAGGCCGATGATGTTCTGCGCGTGCGTGAACGCGTCGTCCGGGGTGGCGGCGAACTTGACGCCACCCGCCTTGCCGCGGCCACCGGCCTTCACCTGGGCCTTGATCATCACCGGCTTGCCGATTTCCGCCGCGATCGCGCGGGCGTCCTCGGCCGTGTCCGTGACGCGGCCCTCGGACGAAGGCACTCCGTGCTTAACGAAGAGCTCCTTCGCCTGATATTCGAAGAGATCCATGTACTCACCGTCTCGTCTGCGTTGTGATGACAACGTCTTTGTTGGCGGCCCGACGTCGGAAGCGGGTCGGGTCGGACTTTAACCAGTCACATGGAGGGCCAAACGGCCACATTCATCCTAAGTGGCGCAGGTCACGGGGTTCCGCCCAGGGCGGGAAAACCCCTGGCCAAGGCTACTCGCCAGTAGGTTGCCGACGGCGCGCCAGGTAGAGCTGCCGAACCGGTTGACCGACGACCTTCTACTACGGCTCGTCGTCGCCGAGCGTCACCCACGCGCCCCGATCGCAGTGAGATATTCCGGTACGTTACCGTGATCAATCTCACATGTATGGATTGATCGCACGTAGCGCTTGCGGACCTCGCAATCGTTTCGTTACCGTCATTGCGGTCGATGTCACAGCACGGTCACGACTAGGAGGACGGCAAGCTTGACGCAGCACAGCACTCCACAAACGGAGAGCCGTTCCTTAACAACACCCCTGATCAGGCAGTCCGGCACCGCGATCTCTCACTCGATGATGTGGCACCACCGATGAACCATCGCTCGACCTTCGCAACCGAAAATCGCCCTCGCTCCGGACATCGGTATCGGTCCGATGATGACAAGAACTTCCCTGAGCATTCCAGTGCCCCGGTAGATCTGTTCGGAACATCGTCGCGGCGTGGGGATGGACACAGATATGCCGCCCCGGCCGCAGCAGGTGGATATGAACACGAGTACAGCGCCGGGGGCGCGAGCGATTCGTGGGCGCAGTCCGGTTCCGCTTGGGAACACTCGCAGGCCGATGGGTCGTCGCAGGGTGATTCGTGGGGGCAGTCGCAAGCGTGGACCCCGGCCGATTCCTGGTCCGATGGCGGTGCGTGGGCATCCGACGATTCGCGGACTTCCGAGGGTGACGATTCCTGGCACGCCGACTCCGAAACGTCCTGGACGGCGGAGTCGGACGACTCCTGGGACGGCGATGGGTCATGGGAGGACGACTCCGCCTGGGAGTCCGAGGATCCGGAAGCTCCAGCCGGTCCCACCGCGATTCCGGCTCGCCGGGCGAATCGCGGTAATGGTGGCGCGCACCGGATGCCCGCACCTCCCGCTTCACTCAAGGGCCGCGCCGCGGTGGTCGCCGTGGCCGCCGGTGCGGTGGTCGCGGCCGGACAGGCCGCGTTCGCCTCGCCCGAACAGCCTTCGCAGGCCGTCGATTACGAGGCCGCCGGGCAGATTCACGAAATCGCGGCGCAGTCGGTGAGCGTGGCCGATCCGAATACTTTGCCGGATTCGCCGCAGGTGCTCAATGTTTCAGCACCGACCAATCTCGGTCAGTTCGGCGACATGCTGCAAAAGGGGCAGAAGTTCGCCGAAGACATGGCGGCACAGGAAGCCGCGAAACTCCGCCCGCTGTTCACCAAATTCGCCGCGGGCAATTTCACCTCCGGATTCGGCGCCCGCTGGGGCGTTCAGCATCTCGGCATCGATATCGCAGGCCCGATCGGCACTCCGATCTACGCCGTCGCCGACGCGACCGTGATCGAGGCCGGTCCGGCATCCGGGTTCGGCATGTGGGTGCGACTGCTGCACGATGACGGCACCATCACCATCTACGGCCACATCGACACCGCAACGGTTTCGGCGGGTCAGCGCGTTCTGGCCGGTGATCAGATAGCGACGATCGGCAACCGCGGTTTCTCCACCGGTCCGCACTGCCATTTCGAGGTGTGGCTGAACGGGGTCGACAAGGTCGATCCGCTACCTTGGTTGGCGACGCGCGGGATCAGCTTGGGTCCGCAGCGCGACTGATCGGCCCTTCGGGACAGAAGTTCGTCGAGCGTTAATGCATCGTGGCGCGTCGATCAGGTTCATGGCTTTGTACCGCATTCGACGCGTCTCGGCGCTGCTCTGTGCGCTGGGCGCCGAATTCGAAGTGCAGCAATGGGATTCACCGGAAGACCGGTTGCGATATCGCTATCGATTCGTTACCGTCGACGCACCCGTTTTTCTTGTGCAGCTGTGACCGGAGGATGAAAATCTCGATGCACATTGCGAGCACCCCGAGCACCGGCTACAACACTCGAAGACCAGGACTTTCGAATTTTCCTCGCGTTCAGGACAATTCGGGCGCCCCGATGATGTGATGAGTCGCGACGATGAGACAAGAGCAATTATCCGGCGCCGACGGTCGAGGCGTGCCGGTTCAGCATTATCTGGATAATTCTTGGCAATCTTCGAGGCAGTCGACTGGCGGCGAATCCTGGAAGCTGAGTGATCCATGGTCGCAAGCGGATTCACCGTTCGAGAGTCACAGCTACAGCGCTGGTCAGAGTTACGGCGCCGGTCAGAGCTCCAGCGCTGGTCGGAGTTATAGTGCCGATCAGAATTACGGCGGCAGTCAGGAATACGGCACAAGCCAGACGTACAACACAGACAACGGCGGCTGGCACCAGTTCGGCGACTTCCGCGACCGGAATGGCGTCGCTATCCAGGATTACCGCGCAAGCCTGAATAACGACGGCAACGACCTGGACCATGACACCGGCAGTGGATGGCCGGAGTGCTACCGCGACCGCGACGACGACTGGAACGGCCGCGCTTTCCAGAATCACGACGCAAGCCATAGCCACGGCCACGACCTGAACAACGATAAAGCCAACGGCGACTGGCACAAGTTCCACGGCGACCGCGATCCGGACCTCGACCGGAACGGCCACGCCAGCAAGGAATATGGCAAAGCACACAGCGACAACACCGGCCAGCGGCACGATGTCCGCCAGAGCTCGAACGCACGCGCGTTCGACGACGTAGGCCAAAGGCACGGCGAGAGCCCGGACTATGGCACGGGCAAGGGGCGCTGGCGCGAGCTCCGCGGCGACCGCGATAAGAGCCGGGACTGGAACCGCGACGCTCTCCAGCCACACGACAGACGCCGCAGCGACAGCGCGGTCGAAGAGTTCGACGCATGCCAGGGGCGCGGGGAAAGGCGTGAGCACGACACATACCCGAGTCACGAGGTAAGCCAGAACTATGGCGTAAGTACGGATTACGGCGACAGCCTGGATTACGTCCTGGGCGACGGTGGCTGGCACGGGTTCGATGCGGGCGTGAAGTGGGATGGCACAGCACTTCGGAATCGCGATGCCGCTCGGCGCGAGGAGGGCTTGCGGAATCGTGGCGAAGGTTGGTGTGGTGGCGAATTCGGGGGTGGTGTTCGGAAGGTCGACGGGTGGGCAGATGCCGATCGCGTAGGTGATGGTCCTGCCGGTTCGGTGGAGCGCGCAGGGCGGAAGCGCGGAGCGCATCGGGTGCCTGCGCCGCCGCGAGCGTTGAAGGGGCGGGCTGCGGTTATTGCGGTGGCAGCGGGGGCCGTTGTTGCGGTGGGGCAGAATTTGGTGGCGGGAAGCGAGAAGTCGCCGCAGACGGCTGAATTGCAGGCCGTTGGGCAACAGCAGGCCTTGGAGCCGGTGAGCGGTGAGTTGCCGACGACGCCGGAGTTGCTCGACACCGCGACACCGACAAGCGTCGAGCGGTTCTCCGATGTGCTGGAGAACGGCGACAAGTTCGCGCAGGATTTGGCGGCAGAGGTGGAGGCGAAGCTGCGGCCACTGTTCATGAAATTCGCCTCGGGCACCTTCACGTCCGGGTACGGCGAGCGCTGGGGTGTGCTGCATCCCGGTGTCGATGTCGCCGCCCCCATCGGCACACCGATCTACGCGGTCGAGGACGGCACCGTCATCGATGCCGGGCCGGCCGCCGGTTTCGGCATGTGGGTACGGATGCGCGGCGACGATGGCACTATCACGGTGTACGGACACATCAACACCGCACTGGTCTCCGTAGGCCAGCACGTCCTCGCGGGCGATGAGATCGCCACCGTCGGCAACCGCGGCGAATCCACCGGCCCGCACTGCCATTTCGAGGTCTGGCTCAACGGCACCGACCGCATCGACCCCCTCCCCTGGCTCGCCACCCGCGGCATCAGCCTCGGCCCCGAACGCGACTGACACCCGCGGTGTCGATGAGATTGGTCCCGCAAAGCCGGGCGGGCATCGCATTTCGCAATGTCGTCACCCGGCTTCGGCTCTCGGACTCGAATGCGCCATGCGCCCGATGGTCAGCGGCACACTCCGACACCGACCTATCGGCCGGACACTACCGCGCCCCGTTCCTACCGTGCCGGGGCCATGCGCTCTTGGTGTTGGAGACGGTACGCGGAGGTACGGGACGAGCGGGAAACGCCGCTGCTGAACTCCTGGCGCACTGTCGTAGATGCCGTGCCCCATGATCACGGTGTCCTATTCCGGATTCGGCGTGTCAGTGGCGATGCCCTTGATCTCACGCAGGAAGCCCGCGACGGACTCTGGATACCGCTCGTTTATCCAGGCGTCAATGTCGTTGGCCAGCGGCCGGACCACGTAGCGGTTGAGGGCAGACATGTTGACCAGCTCGGTTGTAGTACTCTGTATGAACCGATTGAAATGTAGTACTACAGATGGAGTGGTGTCAATGGTTCGGACTAACCCCGAACGGCGACAAGCCCTGTTGGACGCATCGATCGAGGTCCTGGCACGCGACGGGGCCCGCGGACTCACCTTCCGAGCGGTCGATCAGGAGGCGGGAGTGCCCGCCGGAACCGCCTCCAACTACTTCCCCAACCGGGACGCCCTGCTCGTCCAGGTCGGGAATCGCTATTACGAGCGGTTGATCCCCAGCGACGAGGCCATGGCGAAATCGCGCGGACCGCAGACTCGCGAGACCATGACCGAGCTCATGACCGAGGTGGTCGAGCGGGTCTTCCATTTCCGCACCGGCTATCTCGCGATCCTCGAACTGCGACTGGAGGCCACCCGACGCCCTGAACTCCAGGCCCTACTCACCGAACGGGTGCGCGCGGATCTGGACTTCAATATCAGCAACTATCGGGAGTCGGAGATGCCCGCCGGCGAGGATGCCGTCGTGATGCTCTATCTCGCACTCAACTGGCTCATCCTCGACCGGCTCACCCTCCCTGGCATTTTCGACGAACAGCGGGCCGCCGAACTGGTGCGAACGCTCGTGCAGCGCGCGATACCGGCCACGTAGGACATACCCAGCGGCTCCGCTTCTCGCGCCGTTGTCGAACCCGGCAGTGGTTCGTGCACTGAAAGAGGAGCTTTCGTGCTGAAGAGAATCGTTGGTGGCCTGTTCGTCACAGCACCGATGCTGCGGGGTTGCCTGGCCGTTGCCCAGGCCGCAGAGCTCGAGCCGGCGCCCGACTGCGTTCAGTACAGCTCGGACGGTCTCCACAATATTCAGCGCGCGGAATACCAGCCGTCCGATGCCGAGGCCGAGTGGCACGGTGATGCCTGGCGCCCGGAACTTCAGTGGCGCTTCCAGGAACGAGATGGTGAGCACCATGCCGAGCCACAGCATCGGAACCAACCACAGCAAGTATTGCGCGACGGTGTCCATGTCGCGCACGCTACCGACCGCATCGTCGACAGATCAGGGTCGAAGGCCCCTATCAGAGTTTGACAAGGGTGCGGCTGTATTGCGGGATGAGCCGGATCTTGCCCGCGGTGCCGAAATCGATGGTGACGGTGGCAAGGGACCCGAAGCCTTCGGCGGCTACCACGCGGCCGAGGCCGTACTTGTCATCGCTGACTCGATCGCCCACTGCCAGTACGAGATTGGCGTTATTGCGAGTTGCGCCGCCGGGAGCGGGTCGGCGCGGACCGCGGCCGCTGACGCCCGGCCGCTGCTGATTCCAGCCGTCGCGGGTCCAGTCGTGTTCCAAGCCGTCGTCGTCGCCGCGGCGACGGCCGCGGGTCAGCGGCGAACCCTTCGGCTCCAACCGCTTCCAGTCGACAAGGTGGGCCGGAATCTCCTGCAGAAATCGGGATTCCGGATTCGAGACCGGCTGCCCCCAGCCGGAGCGCACCACCGCGCGGGTGACGTAGAGCCGTTGCCGGGCCCGGGTGATGCCGACATAGGCGAGGCGGCGTTCCTCGGCCAGCTCGGTCGGATCGCCGAGTGCGCGCATATGTGGGAACTGCCCGTCCTCCCAGCCGGTCACGAAGACCACCGGGAATTCCAGCCCCTTGGCGGTGTGCAGCGTCATCATGGTGACCACGCCGCTGCCCTCCTCGGGCAGCTGATCGCTATCGGCCACCAGCGAGACGCGTTCCAGGAAGGCGGCGAGCGAGCCCGGGTCGGGTTCGCCCTCGGCCACCTCGGGCACCAGACCCTCGGCTCGGGCGGCCTCCGCGTTGTTGTATGCCTCGGAGCTGAATTCCCGTGCGACGCTGACCAATTCGTTCAGGTTGTCGAGCCGGGCACCGTCCTGCGGATCGTCGGAGCCTTCCAACTCGGCGCGGTAGCCGGTGCGGTCGAGTACCGCTTCGACCATATTGCCGAGATCGGGAAAGTCCTGATCCGCCTGTGTACCGGCTGCCCGCACCTCGTCGAGCAGATCGAGGAATCCGGCGATGGCGCGCTGCGACCGTGTATTCAGCAGCGCCACTTTGCCATCGGCCGCATTGCGCAGCGCCGCGGCGAAACCGATGCCGCGCTGTTCGGCGTGGACCGCCACACAGGCCTCGGCCCGGTCGCCGATGCCGCGGCGCGGGGTATTGAGGATGCGGCGCATGCTCACCGTATCGTTCGGATTGTCGAGCACGCGCAGGTACGCGACGATATCGCGCACCTCCTTGCGCTCGTAGAAGCGCACGCCGCCGACCACCTTGTACGGCAATCCCATGCGAATGAAGATTTCTTCCAGCGCGCGGGAGTTGTTATTGGTGCGGTAGAAGACCGCGACATCGCTGTAATTGGCATCGCCCGCGTCCACCAGCCGGTCGATCTCGCGCGCCACGAACGACGCTTCGTCGTGCTCGTTGTCGGCGACGTAACCGGTGATCAGATCGCCCTCGCCGGAGTCGGTCCACAGCCGCTTGTCCCGGCGCTTCTCATTGCGTGATATCACCGCGTTGGCAGCGGACAGGATGTTCTGGGTGGAGCGGTAATTCTGTTCCAGCAGAATGGTTTCCGCATCCGGGAAGTCGCGTTCGAATTCCTCGATATTGCGGATGGTCGCGCCGCGAAAGGCGTAGATGGACTGGTCCGCGTCACCGACCACGCACAGTTCACTCGGCGCCACCGCGTCATCGGCCTGCTCCTGGGCGTGATGCCCGACCAACTCGCGGACCAGAATGTACTGGGCGTGGTTGGTGTCCTGGTACTCGTCGACAAGCACATGCCGGAACCGGCGGCGGTAATACTCGGCGACCTGCGGATGGTTCTGCAGCAGCGCCACCGTTTCGCCGATCAGATCGTCGAAGTCGAGCGCGTTCGCCGAACGCAACCTGCGCTGATATTCGCTGTATACGCGCGCGACGAGTCTGGGCAGTTCGGTTTCATCGGTTTCGGCATCGGCGGTGGCCTGCTCCGGGCCGATGAGTTCGTTCTTCAAATTCGAGATGGCGGTGGCCAGCAGGCGTGCCGAATATTTTTTGACGTCGATTTCGAAGTCGCGGCTGATCATGGTGAGCAACCGCCGGGAATCGTCGGCATCGTAGATGGAGAAATTGGAATTCAGACCCGGCAGCAGCGCGGCCTGCATACGCAGGATGCGGACGCAACTCGAGTGGAAGGTCGAGACCCACATGTTGTTCGCGCGGGGGCCGACCAGTCCGCTCACCCGCTCGCGCATTTCGGCAGCGGCCTTATTGGTGAAGGTGATGGCCAGGACCTGGCCCGGCGTCACCCCACGGGCAGCCAGCAGATAAGCGATGCGCCGGGTGAGCACCGCGGTCTTGCCCGAACCCGCGCCCGCGACGATCAGCAGCGGCGCACCGGTGTGCACGACCGCGGCGCGCTGCTGCGGGTTGAGGCCCTCGAGCAGCCGCTCGGCCTCTTCAGAGCGACGTTGCTCACGTTCGGCGCGACGCCTTTCTTGCTCGACACGGTGTTTGTCGTCGAGGACACGCCGAGACGCATCATCGACGGCCGGGACCGGGAACCCCGCCCCAGTGGGCACGGCAGAGTTACCCATCTCCTCGGTGCGAGCAGCGTCGACCTGCGGTTTCTGGGCTGAATCCGGGTGCCGAGTCCGCCCGGCCTGCGTCTTGGGAGCCACCGTGATGTCCATCGCCCATCCACGCTACCGGCGGGCACCGACATAGATGAAGTCCCGGTCGACATGAGTTTTCGTTCGGCGAACGGCAGATGAACCGCCGCCTCGGGTCGACAGCGGGCGTCCTCGCGTGCAAGCCTTGCTGAGGAGTTTCCCAAAATGAAGTGTTTTGCATTGCTTCGACCCCGTGGCACACTGGCGACATGACCTGCGCGACCGCGAACCATCCGGCTGACAGCCGGATATCGTGATCGCGGACTTTGTACCTGAGCGCACTGCCTGGGGGGAGGATTGCAAGGCCCGCCAGGATTGTTTGCACCGTGAAAGAACCGATCGGTAACGAGCCCCGCTCGACGGCCGATCCATGTTCTGACACAAGGAGATGAATGATGAGCACCCCCGCCACGACGACCGGGTCCGATTCGGCTCTGCCCCACACCGAGGCCGAGATCGACAACCTCCGCAAGGAGATCGACCAGCTCGACGCAGAAATTCTGGCCGCCATCAAGCGCCGCACCGAGATCTCGCGAATCATCGGCCGCACGCGCATGGCCTCCGGCGGCCCCCGCCTTGTACACAGTCGTGAGATGAAGGTGCTCGAGCGCTTCAGCGAACTCGGCCAGGAGGGCCACACCCTCGCCATGCTGCTGCTGCGCCTCGGGCGCGGCCGACTCGGCCACTGAGCGTCTCCGGCCGCCCCTGACGGCCCCGATCGAACCGAGCGGCGTTCGCGAGATCGCCGCTTTCCACAAGACCGCCCCGGGTGTATTCACCCCGGGGCGGTCGTTTTTTGTACGCGGGTCAGGTGAGGGCGATGTACTTGGTGGACAGGTATTCCTCGATGCCCTCGATACCGCCTTCGCGGCCGAAGCCGGAGGCCTTGACGCCGCCGAAAGGTGCTGCGGGATCTGAGATTACGCCGCGGTTGATACCGACCATGCCGGATTCCAGGCCCTCGGCGATGCGCAGCGCGCGGTCGAGGTCG
>FTJU01001593.1_pt2 | contig 10673 bp, 8 predicted proteins | sample 1658961 | NCBI WGS metagenome assembly FTJU01 (sample SAMEA3914878, study PRJEB12502) | metagenome | biome: forest; material: soil | place: USA | collected 2012-03-12 | depth 0.3 m | reverse complement strand
GTCGTAGTCGCGGTTGTACAGCGGCAGATCCTTGATCGGAATCTCGGTGAACGCCAACTGTGGTGGCGCCAGCCGGATCAGGGCCTTGGACAGGGTCCGGTTGATGGATTGCTTGGACAGACTGCCGATGATGTAGCCGACCGTGTATGTACTCACGTGTTGTCTCCTGACCAGAAGGGTGTCCGGTGCTGTACGGGAGCGCCAGGGCGTGGTCGACGCGCGGCGGTTTCGACGAGAGCGCACGGACAACGTAGCACTTCACAGCGCTCGCGTCGCCTGAGTAGCGGCCGTCGCCGGTCGGCGGCTATGTCGCGGCAGTGGATCGCTCGCCCGTGGCCGGCAGGCGCGATCCGACCGCCGTGGGGCGGATATTCGTCTATGGCAGCACCAGCGTCGGACGGGCCGGCGCCCGGGGGGACGCGAGCCGGAGCTGTGCGCCTTCGTGGTGTTGGGCCGTAGTCGAGTGCGGCGCCGCTGTTGCTGCTGGCGGTGACCGACGCGGGGGAAGCGAAGGGATCCACGATCGATTCGACGAAGATCAGCCTGTCGCCGCGGTCATCACTGCCCGCCCGGCCGAAGCGTCCTGGCATCATGCCGTCCGCCGCTGACGAAACGGCCACCGGTGCCCGCTGCGCGGTGTTTCCCTGCTCAGCGGGCACCGGTGGCCGATGACCCCTATTGTGCTGCGGCGCGAATGATGTCGGCGACGACCGCGGGACGAGACTGGTAGATGGCGTGGCTGCCGGGGGTGTTGCGGACGGTCGCACCGATGCGTTCGGCCATCGAGACCTGGGCCGGCGGCGGAATCATGCGGTCCTCGGTGACGTGCAGATACCAGCTGGGCTTGGCGCGCCAAGCGGCCTCGCCGATGGTGCCGCCGAGCGCGTCGACGCCCCAGGGAACCTGGGACTCGGCGAGGAAAGCTGCGTCGGTGTCGGAGAGGTCTCCGGCGAAGGCCTCGTGAAACTTGGCCCGGTCGAGGAACAGATAGCCGTCGCGGGGCGGCAGGATCGGCGGCTGCGGGCCGTCCTGTGGGAAGCCGGCGATGAGGCTGTTCACCGATTCGCCCTTGTCAGGGGCGAAGGCAGTGATGTAGACGAGCGCGGTCACTGCCTCATGCAGGCCGGCTTCGGTGATGACGGCCCCACCGTAGGAATGCCCGACCAGTACCGCCGTCCCGTCGAGGTCGTCGAGGACTGCCCGGGCGGTGGCCGCGTCGTCCTCCAGGGATTTGGTGGCGTTCTGAACGACGCGGACCCGGTAGCCGTCGCGGGTCAGCTCGTCGTACACGGCCCGCCAGCCGGAGCCGTCCACGAAGCCGCCGTGGACCAGGACCACGGTCTTGTCGGTTGATGGCATGTCGCTTCCTAGATTCGCAGGATTTCGGACATGCCCGACATTAAGTTCGGTGCGGCCGTTGGGAATCCGTCAAATGACGTACCCGGTGAAGGTCGTGCGGTCAGCTCGGGGCAGAGTCGTCGGTGCCCGCTCGTCGCTGGAGCGCATCGCGCAGCGCGCCGCGGCGCGTGATGCCGAGTTTGTGGAAGACACGCTGCAGGTGGGTGGAGACCGTCCGCGCCGACAGGAACAGCTGTTCGCCGATCTGCTTGTTGGTCAGACCGGCAGCCGCCAATTCGGCGACGGCTTGCTCGCGCGCGGTGAGCACGGCCGATCCAGACGTACCCTCCCCGGCGGCGCGCAGTTCGGATTGCGTCCTGTGTATCCACGGCTTGGCCCGCAACTGCGTGAAAACCGTTGCTGCCCTGGTGAGATGGCTTCGTGCCGCGGCGTGCGCGCGGTCGCGGCGCAGCTGCTCGCCATAGAGCAGCTCGATACGCGCGCGATCGAAGATCCAGCGCTCGGTGCCGGGCATGGCGAGTGCCTGCTCGAACAGCGGCCCGCCGTCATCCGGGTGGGCCACCGCCGCGGCCGCGGTCGTGATCATGGCCAGCCGTGGTGAAAGGCCTTCCAGGCCCGCGGATTCGGCTGCCCGCGCGTGTGCGTGCGCATCCGCTGTGCGTCCGCTGCGCGCTGCGGCTTCGGTGAGGTCGAGCACCAGCCACAGTGCGTGCGGGTCGTGTGGCAGGAAGGTTCCCGGTGGATTGATCGCGGCGGCATGCCGGTAGGCGTCGGTGAACTTCGAGTTCCCCAGGGCGTGCAGGCAACGCAGGTGTGAGGAGTAGTGGGCGAGGGTCACGAGGTTGCGTGGGGCGGCCCACATCAGCAGTTGCTCGCTGAGCCGGTCGACTGTCGCGGTATCCCCGCGGGCGGCGGCGACCAGGCCGAGGAGGAACTTCCCGACCCCTGCGCTGATCAGGTACCCGAGATCGTCGCACAACCGCAGTCCCTCGCTGGTTACTTCGACCAGGTGATCCCATGCGCCGCAGAAGAAGTCATCATTTCCGAGCAGGAAGAGCGCGTCGATCGCCCGGGCCACCGCTCCGCCGTCGTCGATCACCCGTTGCAGGGGTTCGCGAACGCGCCCGATCCGGTCCAGATAAGCGCCTGCGGTCGCAACCCGGACGATGTGCACCGGATCCGACGAGAACCGTAGACCATCCAATGCGGTGTCCAGATCGGTTAGGACCTCGGGTGCTGTGCGCACCGGGTCCACGAACGGTCCGCTGAGTAAACACAGCGTATCGGTCTGGTCGGGCAGCATGCGGTCGAGCTCGGACCGGATGTCGGGCCACAGCTCCTGGCGGCCGCTGTAGAATCCGATGTAGAGCAGCGTGTGCAAGGCTTCGACGACCGTGTCCGGATCCGCGTCGCGGTTATCGACGGAATTCCGGAGCGCGGCCAGCAGCAGCCGGCTCGCGGTCGTGACGTCTCCCTCGGTGTTGAGCAGCTGGAAGGCTGCCGCCAGCGCGACCGCGAGCGATGGTGCGGTCGTGGTGGAATCCGTTGCTGTACGCAGCAATCGAGCGGTATCGGAGAGGTCGCCGGTGATCAGCGATCCCAGGTACGCCGCCCGTGCCGTGCGACGGGCGCGGTCGGTGTCGACCGGACTGAGCTCGGCCGCCCGCAGCATCGCCGCAGTCGCCCGTCCGCTGTCTCCATCGTGCAGCATCTGCTGCGACAGCGCTTCGAGCTGTCCCGCCACCTCCTCATCGGGGCCGGTCGAGGCCTGACCGAGATGCCAGGCCCGCCGCTGTGGCGACCGGACGAACGCATCGGCGAGCGCTCGGTGGACGGCCCTGCGCTCATCACTGGTGGACAGCTCCACCACCGCCGAACGAATCAGCGGATGGCGGAACTCGAGTCGGCCGGTACGCGGATTGGTGTGCACGATTCCGGCCCGTTCGGCGTGCGGCAGATCGACCGATCCCTCGTCCCTGGGAGCGCAGTCGGTGAGGGTCATTCTGTTCTCGGCGCCTGCCAGCACGACGAACAGCAGCATGCGCCTGGTGCCCTCCGGCAGGTGTTCGAGCCGGTCGGCGAACATCCGCTGCAGTCGCCGGGTCAACGGCAGCACTTCGGGCAATTGTGCTGTGCCACCCCGGTTTTCCAAACCCACCGGCAGTTCGAGCAGCGCCAGCGGATTGCCCCGGGCATCGGAGATCAGCCGCCGCCGCACCGCGACCGGTAGCGCTGGAAACGCTGACGCCAGCAGTTCCCCCGCACTGTCGTCATCGAGCGGCAGCACCTCATGGACGCGAAACCCACTGCGCGTGAACGTATCTCCGGCACCAGAGCGCACCGCCGCCAGCAACCGCACACCGGTACCCGACAGCCGTCGCAGGGCGTAGATCAATGCCATGCTGCTGGACAGGTCCATCCACTGCACGTCATCGACGATCAGCAACACGGGCGCGCCGTCGACACGGGTCCACAGCCGCAGCAACACCAGCGTCGCGGCGCCGGCCACCAACTGGGCAGGCAGCCTACCGCCCTCGAGACCCATCACCACGCGCATCGCGTTGCGGTGCGTTTCATCCAGCCCGTCGAGGCAGTCGATCATCGGCTGCAGCAACTGGTTCAATGCGCCGAACTGCAATTCGGCCTCGAACTCCAGCGCGGCCGCCCGCACCACCCGCACACCATGCCACGACGCGATCTCCACCGCGGCATCCAGGAGCGCGGTCTTCCCGACGCCCAGTTCACCGGTCAGAACGAGCTCCATATCCCCACCCGGCCAATCCGCTACGAACGAGGAAATCAACTCGACCTCGACCAGCCGACCGGACAACATTGGCCCACACCCTCCCGCGCCACCACATCACTCCCAGCGCGAGGTGGTTCCGCCGCGCCAGATTAGCCTGCCGGGTGGCTCAGGAGCCCATTCTCCGGGGATTGATCCGGCGTCCGTCGTGCCGTTGCTGATCGGGAGGTGGCTGGAGCGCCCATGACCGCGGCGATCGTGCGCGATGGCGCGGTAGCCGTTCTCGGCGACCAGCCGAGACGGTTCGTCCCAAGCGTCGGCATCGAGCGGCCAACCGTGGCTGAATTACGACCGGCGTCCAATGCCCAGTCCCTGTAGAAGATCTCGGCGTTGTCATCGGTGGTAATCGGGGCACTCTACGTCCTATCTCCACCTTCACGAAACTCGGTATCCAGTCGCCAGTCCAGCTGGCGAACTCCGTACACACGTTGCCCACAAGCTGACCGCTACCTACAGGTGCCGGCCCAGGAAGGCGGGTCAGTCGCTGCCTTCGGGGCTGTGCACGAGGCGCCCGCCGAGGACGGTGTGGGTGGGGTTGAGGTCGCGCAGGGCTTCGATCGGGCCGGCGGCGGGGTCGCGGTCCCAGATGGTGAGGTCGGCGAGGCGGCCGTGAGTCACAGTGCCACGCAGGTTCTCCTCACGCATCAGGTGTGCGGCGTTCCTTGTGTGCAGGCTGACCGCCTCGTCGTAGCTGATCGCATGCTGCGGGCCCTGAACACCGATGACCGTCTGACGGGTCATCATGCCCCACACCGAGCGCATGGCACCGAACTGGCCGACCGGAAAGTCGGATCCGCCGGTGACCTGTGCGCCCTGGTCGATCCAGCCGCGCGCCGGAAACAGTTCGGCCACCCGCCCCGGGCCCCAGTATTCGCGTTCGACCTCGGCTGTGTCGTGCAGCAACGGCTGCTGGATCGTGACCGGGATGCCCATCGCAACCGCGCGGGCGCGCTGTTCGGGCCGGGCCAGACCACCGTGCTCGATCACCAGATCGCCCGGAGCCAGGCCCGGATTGTCGCGCAGCACACGCTCGTACACATCCAGCAGGACTCGCACGGCGCGATCACCGTAGGCGTGGGTGCCGACCCGCCAACCACGGCGGACCACAGCGTTCACGGCCTCGACCAAGGCATCGGGCTCCCACATCAGAACGCCGGAGAAGCTGTGGTCACGGGCGTAGGGCTCCTCGGTGGCACCGGCTTCGAGCCCGCCGTCGATACCGAACTTCATCCCCCACACCTGAAGCCAGGGATCGGCGTTGTAACGAAACTCCTCCATGCGATCGAGTGCTTCGCTCATCGCGGCCCCGGTGGTCAGCCCGAAGGCCCCGATCAGGGCGCGCACTCGCGTGTTGAGCATGCCCTTGTCACGCGCGGCCCGCAGCAGGTCGTAGTCGGCGAAGGAAACCGCGCAGTCGCGTACGGTGCCGATGCCCGTAGCCGCGTACTGATGACTGGCCAGTCGAAGTCCGTCGATACGCTGCGCTCGGTCGTCCTGCGGAACGAACTCCTCGACCAAGCGCAACGCACTGTCGATCAGCCGACCGTCGAGTCGGCCATTGGCGTCGCGGCCGATCACGCCACCATGCGGGACCGGAGTGTCCTCGGTGATACCGGCGAGGCGCAGTGCGACATTGTTGACGACGTCGTTGTGCCCACCACGCTTCACCAGAACGGGGTGCCGATCGGTGGCCTGGTCGAGCTCGTCGGCGGTCGGCATCCGCCGCTCCGCCAGATCGAGTTCCTGCCAGTTGGTGGTCGTGCGGATCCACTGCCCCGGAGGGGTCACCGCGGCACGCTGCCGGATCAACTCCAGGAACTCGGCGATGCTGCGAGCTTCGTGCACCGGAACGTCATGGGCACCATGGGCCGCGAAAATCAGGTGGGTGTGGGTATCGTCGAATGACGGCAGGACCGTCGACCGGGGTAGATCCAGGACCTCGGTGCGGACACCGACCAAGCTGTCGAGGCCCCGCGGGTCGTCGGACAAGGCGACGATGCGGTCACCTCGAACCGCCACCGCACGCTGTGGGGCTCGGCCCGGCACTAGAGTGTGTACCGCTGCGGCCCGGATCAGCAGATCGGCACCGTACTCAGCCATGGTTCTCTCCCAGATCAACTCGACGTTCATTCGTGAACGGCGGCAACAGGACTCGAGACGCGATCGGCATCTCGTCACCCAGTACCGCCCTGACTCACACTGTGGTACGCCCAGAAGGTGAATTCACCACTATGAAATAGGGGATCGAGCCGGAAGTGCGACACAGATGCTCCCTATGATGCGGAATGTGCGACAGGAACTCGATGAGATAGATCGTCGAATCGCGGCCGTGCTCCTGGCCTCTCCGCGTGCGTCCTGGCGCGAGGTCGCCAGTTGTCTGGGCGTGTCGGAGCGCACCGTCGTTCGTCGTGCCGTTCTCCTCTACGCCGACGGGACGCTGCGAGCCACCGTGGTTCGCAACCCGGCCTACTTCCCGGGGGCGGTCCCCATGGCCCTGCGTATCCGATGCCGTCCCAACAGGATTCGTCAGGTGGCCACCGCGCTTGCCCGCCGCAAGGACACGATCTGGGTCGATATCCTCGGCGGAGGTGACGAGATATCCGCCGTCTTCTTCCTCGACGGTCCCGAAAGCCGAAACACGCTGCTCCTACGGGACCTGCCCGCGACCGACTCCGTGGACTCCTGGACCGCGCACACCTTACTGCGTGTCTTCCCCGCCACGTTCGGCTGGAACGCCGGCCTGCTCAGCCCCGAGGAAGCGGCCTATCTCACCCCGGTTGCGCCGCAGGCCCGGCCCACGCCTCTCGATATCGACGATGCTGTGATCACGGCACTCGGCGAAGACGGCCGTATCACCTACACCGATCTCGCCGCTCGGGTCGGAATCACGCCGCTGGCTGCCCGCCGACGCCTCGACGCGCTGGTGCGCGGCAATGTCATTCGCCTGGCGACCGAGATCGACCTGGCGCTGCTCGGTGCGCACGCCGAAGCGTTGCTGTGGCTCAGCGTGCAGCCTCGCGCACTCGAGGAGACCGCCGAAACCCTCGCCGGTCATCCGCATGTCCGGTTCGTCGCCGCGACGACGGGTCCAGCCAACCTCCTGGTCGCTCTGGCCGCCACCGACCTGGCCGGTGTCTACACCTTCCTCATCACGACGATCGGGGCACTGAGCGGAATCACCGCCATCGATACGACCCCGATTCTGGCGACCGCCAAACGCACCGGCCTCGCCCGGCGCGCATCCGCCTGAAGGCCTCGGCCACATGGGCTCAAAGAAAATCAGGGGCGGCTCGAACTTCGGAATCAGCCGCTCGACCACAACCCACAACTCGTCCGGGACAAGGCGTTTCGACAACTCCGAGTTCTGGTATGGCAGAACACCTTTCGCGGAAACAAAACAACACCACACCGGCGCGAGAAGATCGCTCGAACCTGGCGTTGGACAGGACAGGACAGGAGGTCACGGTGGATCACCCCGGAAGCTTGGAGGCCAGCAAAGCCGGGGGATCCACGGTGAGCGCGGGCTAGCAGTGGAGTGTCGGGTGCGTAGTCATCGCGACGTTGGTCGCCGGGAATCGATGGATACGCGACAGCTCGACCTGCCTGTGTAGCAGTACCTACCTCGCCAACTCGGTGCAGCTAGAGCGGAGCTCTCGGCGGCTGAATCCTGATCGGTGCTGTCGAATTTCGATCGGTCACGCGCCGACGACGTGCATCCTGAAATCGGCATGTCATTACGTTCGGCGGGCCGAGATGATCTCGACCCGTTGATCTTCCCAGCGTAACCCTGGACGATTTGAAACAGCGCTCAACGCGGCATGAGCGCTCACTACTTCCGCATATTGTCAGCTCACAGCCGTTCGACTGCATACGGGTCAGCCGCGCGGCCAGCCGTGCCAGCAGTGGCAGTCGGGGGTGCGGCCGTGCATCCAGCCGTCGCACGCGTTGTCCGGCTTCCGCAGCGTGTGCTCGGAGATGGGATGCGGGCATTGATCACAGACCTCGGGTGGAGTCCACTGCGGGCTGGGCTCGCTCATGAGCAGCAATCTTCAACGATCGGCGGAGGTACGCCCTGTATTCGATGTATGGCGCGTTTTGCTGCCCCTCCGACCATGACAGCCCGAACCGCGCCGGTCGTGGGAGTAGTGAATGCTTTGGGCCGCTGTCGGTCTCGCCGCCAGCGGCGCCGAAGTTTTTCTCGGACCACGGCTCCGAATTACGCGTTGCTGGTGCAGACCACGTCGCTGATCTCCGTCTGCGACATGTCGGCGGAACCGACATTGGCCAGCATCGCCGACGGATAGTACTCGGCGAGGCTGGCATAGGCACCGCGCAGCGCGGTCGCCCGGTCGCGGCCTGCGCCGGTGCCCACCGCGGTAGTGTCTGCCGCGTCGTTGCTGTAGACGAGCGCGCCGCAGCCGTCCGACCAGGTCACCATGACTTCGCAGTCGGAGGCACCGTCCGAACTGCAGTTGGCCAAGGCCTCGGCTATCGCCTCATCGCGGCTCACCGCATCGACGCTGGTGCCGTAGGTCCAGTTCTCGGCACTGAACGTGATCGCACCGTGGAGACTGGCCGCATTCGCCGTACCGGCACCGATCGCCGCCCCGGCCGCAAGCCCCACCGCCGCGACCGCGACGACGGCCTTACCCATGAACTTCATCAAACACTTTCCTCTGTGAACACATCAGACTCAACCCGACGAATCATCGCGGATCACTGTCTGATTCGCTCGATCAACCTGGAGGATCACATTCCCCGCTGCTAGCTATCACCATGATCGTGGAACCGCCGACCGTCCCGTTGCCGTCACCCTTGGTGTTGCTACTGCCTCAGTCCAGGGCCAAGACGCATGGCAATCGGCAGCTGCGCGTTCGGCCATACCCTGGACGAGGTTTGGCCACTGGCTTTCGGTCGCCCACGCTGGCCGATTCAGTACGCGCCGACGCCAACTGTTTGGTATGCCCGAAGGTGCACTCTCACAATAGGATGCCCACGGCATACGGCGCATACACGCCATCGAACGGCTCGGCCATCCGGCCACTGCGCAACCGATATCGTCGATGCTGTCCGCGCCCCGCGCACATCCCCGCGATCACAGTGGCCACGCCCGAGTACTTCGAGGACGCCCCGCACGCGGAATGGCGGGCCCACATCGCTCCGTTCGTCACGGCGCACTCGGTTGAGCTTGCCGCCGCCGCACCGGCGAAGGCGCGGCTCAGAGACGCTGTCCGGGAAGCGCGGCACCGCGGTTCCCGGGAAGCGATCGGCCGCGCCGCCGACCTGACCCGCCAGTCCGCGCATGAGCGCTGAGCCGAACTCGGGCGCTGAAAGGCGGTGTCAGGCAAGGGATGAGGCCGACTTCTCTCGGCGGCTGACGTCGTGATCCCAATCGAACACCGGGGCAGGAGAACCCCATTGCCTAGGGTCGACAAGGAGGTGGTCGCCCCCGAATTTGGCGGCGCCGGAGCACAAATAACGCTGCAAAGTGCCCGATCCGGGAGAACAACGGCACGAAATGTCGATTGCCACCGCCGAGTACTTCGAACCCGATTGGTGCGGCGCGGACGGCGCCGCGAACGTAATCGTTGACGAGACCGACGACGAAGCCGCGCTAGCCGCTGTGGCTTCGGTCCGGCATCGGGTAGTCGCGCCAGGCGCGATCGGCGAGCAGGTCGAGCAGTTCGGCCTTGCCGGGCACGTACCCGTACAGCGACATAGCGGTCACGCCGAGCTCGTCGGCGACGCGGCGCAGGGTGACCGTCGCCAACCCTTCCCGGTCGGCGATAGTGACACGGTGGCGGCGATCTCGTCGACAGTGAGCTTCGGTTTGGGACCACGTCGCGGCGGTGGTGGTACTCCCCAGAGCAGCTCGACGGTCCGCTGTGGGGCGCCGCTTCCGGGGTAATCCATGCCGACATCATCTCCGTCTCCCACCCGCACCACCCTCGACAACTCTATACAGCGCATACTATTCTTCTATCTGTCTACGTTGTATAGAGTTATGGAGGGTGAAGTGAGCGACGTGATCGTTTGCGACAACGTGCGCAAACGCTACGGCGACACCGACGTGCTGAACGGGCTCGACCTGGCCGTGCCCGCGGGTATGGTGTACGGGCTGCTGGGCCCGAACGGGGCGGGCAAGACCACCGCGGTGCGAATCCTGACCACCCTGACCCGTCCGGATTCGGGCCGGGTCGAGGTGGCCGGATACGACGTGGAGGCCGCTCCGCAAGCGGTTCGGCGGCGAATCGGGCTGGTCGGCCAGCAGCCGGCGGTCGACGAGGCGCTGTCGGGGCGCCAGAACCTGGAGATGTTCGCCCCGCCTGTACCACCTCGGAGCGCGGCGGGCGCGGCATCGAGCCGGTGAACTGCTGGACTGGTTCGGTCTGGCCGACACCGGGAACAAGCCGGTAAAACAGTATTCGGGCGGAATGCGGCGGCGACTGGACCTGGCCGCGAGCTTCATCCTCGCTCCGGCGGTGTTGTTCCTGGACGAGCCGACCACCGG
>FTJU01000704.1_pt2 | contig 10676 bp, 11 predicted proteins | sample 1658961 | NCBI WGS metagenome assembly FTJU01 (sample SAMEA3914878, study PRJEB12502) | metagenome | biome: forest; material: soil | place: USA | collected 2012-03-12 | depth 0.3 m | reverse complement strand
GAACGCGGTCGCGGCGGCGAGTTGGCTCTGTGGCACGAATACTCTTGGCGCTCCAAGACATTCGCGCTTCGGTGCGGCGGCCGACACGCTGGCGCCGGTCGGTAAGCCGAGCAGACACGTCGCCTAATATTGGATAGGCTCACCTTTGGTGCACTGCCAATTTTGTTGATGCATCTACAGTTTCATGGGAGTGTATTGCTGTGCCAAGAAGGTCGATCGATGGCGGCAACGGGGCTCGAGTGCGCCCGCCAACGTTCGGGGGCGAGTTGCGTCGACTGCGCGACGATCGACGTATTTCTCGGGAAAAGCTGGCATTCGCCGCGGGCGTCAGCACCAGCTATATCACCCGCCTCGAGAGCGGCGATCGCGAGCATCCCACCAGGACGGTGGTGAACGCACTGTTCGAATATCTGAACAAGATCGCCGCGCTCACTGATGCCGAACGCAGATTGTTTTTCGATCTGGCCGGATTGGGTGTCGACAGATTTCCCTCCGTACTCGAACTACGCAATGAGATCGGCGCGGATATGCGGGACGGACTGCGCCTGCACGAGCCGAATGCCGCGGGCTATGTCGATACCCGGTGGAATGTCTTGTCCTGTAACGACACCTACGCCGCGGCATTTCCCGGGCTGATCGACGATGTGAATGTGCTGCGCTGGTTCTTCGGCAACGAGCTGTCCAAACAGGTCATGGTCGAATGGGAGCGCGAGGCCGCACTCACCGTCGACTGGTTGCGCGGACTGATCGGCCAGTCCGGCGATACCGCCTGGTCCATAGAATTCCTCGACGAACTCGGCGCGTATCCGGACTTCCGCAGAATGTGGGCCGCGGGTGGCACCACCTACGGCCGAAATCGGCCCATGCATCTGCGCGACCTCGGTACCGGGGAGTGCTATCGACTCGATGCCCAACTGTTCCGCGTGGATTCGGGTAATCATCCCGGGAGAATCCAATTCTTCCTCGGCATCCCGAACCGGTGTGCGGGTCACTGACCGGCACGGCCGCTTGGGTGCGCGGTCCGCGCGTTGATCGGTGCCTGACCGGCACAGCGGGCGAATATCTCAGGGCAGCGTCAGTTCCGCGAACGAGGAGATCCAATGATGCGGCGGGCGTGGCGGATTCGGTTCGCCGGGCCGGTGGACACCGGTCACCGACCAGCCCGCGGTGACCGCGGCATCGAGTTCGTCGGGATGGTCGGATAGGAACAGAATGCGATCCGCGGGCGTGCCGATGGCGCTCGCGATCTTCTCGTAGGACGCGGGTTCGCGTTTCGGGCCCGCGCTGGACAGGTCGAAGTAGCCGCTGATCAATGCGGCCAGATCGCCGCCGCGGGCGAACGTGAACCAATCCTGTTGGTTGCGTACCGATCCCGAGGAATAGACATACAGCGTCAGTCCGGCGGCGTGCCAGGCGGCCAGGGCGGGCGGGACGTCCGGGAAGAACTCCCCGTGCAGTGCGCCGTCGCGGAAACCCTCGGCGCAGATGATGCCCTGCGCGGCCTTGAGCGGTTCGGCCTTCACATCGGAGCCGAGCCAGTCGCGCAGGATCGCGGCGATCTCATCGGTGCCGGCATCGGGACGGCCGGCGAGTTCACGGGTGGCCGCGATAATAGGTGCGGCCGCATCGGTGCGATTCTCGGCCAGCCATTCGGGCAGGCGGGCACGGGTATAGCCGTAGAGGTCCTCGCGCACCGAACTGGTCGGACTGGTGGTGCCCTCGATATCGACGACGACGGTGGCGATCACGAGGCCGTCAGCAGCTGATCGAGGGTCGGGAAACCGGAGCTGATGGGGTCGCGGGTGAAATCGCCGACCCAGCCGTCGGCCTCCTCGAAGAAGCGGATGGCGATGAAGTCCGGGCGGGTGCCCATATCGAACCAGTGCAGTGTGCCCGCGGGCACCGAAAGCAGATCCCCGCCTTCACACACCGCCGCCACGACCTCGTCGCCCAGATGCAGATAGAAGCAGCCGCGCCCGGCCGCGAAGAACCGCACCTCGTCCTCGGCGTGCCGATGCTCGGCGAGGAACTTCTCGCGCGCGCCCTTGGCGACCTGCGACCACTCCGGATCAGCGTCGTCGGGATGGATGCGAGCGATATCGATGTGCTCGAAGCGGCCCGAGGCATTCAGTTCGGCTACCCGGTCGTCGTATGCGGCGAGCAGTTCTTCCGATCCGGTCTCGGTCGCATTGTCCAGCACTGGCCAGCGATCGAAAGTAATACCGCGGGCGGCCAATTCGGCGCCGATTACGGCATCGTCGGTGGTGCGCAGCAGTACCTTGTCGGCATCGTCGGCGGCCATAACCTGCAACAGCGTCATGATGTCAGTCCAATCTCGAGGATCTCGTCCGGATTGCGCGCGCCGAAGGCCTGCCGACGGCCGGTGCGGACCACCAGCTCACACAGGGCCTCCAGGCATTCGGCGCGGTCGCGTGCCTGGGAAAGATTGTCTCCCCACGTCGTGACTCCGTGTCCCGCGATCGCCAATATCGGTGCCGCGGTGGAGTTTTCGAGTAGGTAGGCCTCGATATCCGCGCCGATGCGCGCGACGTCGGGCCAATTCGGGAAGACAGGCAGGTCCAGGGCGGTCGGATAGGTACCGTCCGGCGCCTTGGCCGCCAGACCCTTGATGAGTTCGTAGTCCGCGATCCGCAGGGTGATCGGGCCGGTGGGGGAGCCGGCGCGGGTAGCGGCGGTTGTCGCATAGGGCGGATGGATATGGACAACAGCCGCGGCATCGGTGGTTCGGTATACCGCCGTGTGAATTGTGGTCTCCGCCGATGGCTTCCGCTGCTGATTCGGCATCGGCTCGGAGTCGGCGATGCGGACGGTCACCATATCCGCGCGGGTCAATTCGCCCTTCGACAAACCGCTCCCGGTGATCACGGCGGTATCGCCGGTGCGCACCGAGATATTGCCCGCCGTACCGGGCATCCAGCCCCGCCCGTACAACTCGCGGGCCATTTCGGCGATGGCCGCACCTTCGGCATTCGCGCCGTATACGACACCCAGTTCGGTGACCACGGCCGTCACCAATTCCGCGGGCGTCACATCGAAGGCCGGGTTGAACACATTGGTGTCGACGGGAGCCGTTGTGACACCGCCGAATCCGGTCACTTCGGCCGCGGCGCGTTGCTCGACGACGATATCGGCACCGGTGGCCGTCCTCGGATCACGTGTCGACTCCGGCGCCACCACGATGAACGGAATGCCATGGTGGTTGGCCGCGATCGCGAGCCCATAGGTGCCGATCTTGTTCGCGACATCGCCATTGGCGGTGACCCGGTCCGCGCCGACCAACACGCAGTCGACCTGACCGGTAGCCATCGCCCAAGCGGCGGCCGAATCGATGGTGAGTCGGTGCGGTATGCCGGCCTCGGCCAGCTCCCAGGTGGTCAGCCGCGCGCCCTGCAGCAGCGGCCGGGTCTCGTCGACCAGGACGTTCTCGATCGCCCCGCGTTCCGCCAGCACCCGCATCGCTCCGATCGCGGTGCCGAAGGCACTGGTCGCCAGTCGTCCGGTATTGCAGTGTGTGAGGACCCGCAGCGGCCGGTCCGGGCAGAGGCGCTGCACGAGATCTGCGGCATGGGTCGCGGCGGCCCGGTTGACCCGGCCGTCCTCGGTCAGCATGGCCAGGGTTTCGGCGAGTACCGCCTCCGCACCGAGCGGCACCTTGGTCAGCACCCGCCGCACCGCCCAGGCCAGATTGACCGCGGTGGGACGGGCATCCGCGATCCGCGCGGCATCCGCCTCGGCCCCGGCCACATCGACCACACCGTCGGTGGTATGCGCGGCGGTGGCGATGACCACGCCGAAGGCACCGGCGATGCCGATCGCGGGCGCACCGCGGATGGCCAGCGTCTTAATGGCGTCGATTACCTGCTCGACCGTGGTGAGCCGCAGCTCGCGCACCTCATGCGGCAGTTCGCGCTGGTCGATGGTGACCAGCGCACCGTCGTCCCAGATCAGGGAACGGTTGTTCATCAGGTGCATCCTTCGATCGGGCGGAGCCGGGGTGTTGTCCCTGGTCAACGGTATCGGACGGGCAGCGTCACGAAAAATTTGCACCCGGCTCACTCGGCGGTGAACTGCGCTCCCGTGCCACCGCTTCGATGGCCCGCCGCGGCACCTGGACCGGACCCGAAGTGCCGGTGATCGCGCGTAGGTCGTCGGGTGTAGCGCAAAGGGTGCGACGGCGTTCGCGCAGCTCCCGGCATCGACTCCGACCGAAACTCCGGTTCACGACGACATGCCGACGAGCTGCAACCTGATCGCACTCAGCGGGAAAACCGTATTCGCCCAGGCGGATTCGTCCCACGCGGCGGCGAGTTCGGCGACCTTCTCCAGGAAGTACCGGAACTGCGCGTCCTCCAGTGAACCCACGGCAGCGCAATCCTTTTCGTCACCCGCAACCTCGGCGTCGTCGCCGAGACACCCGGCTGCGCCGTGCTCGGTGTGGTGTCCGCGCATTCGGGACAGCTGGAGCTGCACGGGGTTTCGCTGACCGTGCCGAACCGGAAGCTATGCGCCCTGCGCGAGAATGTCGCAATGGTGCATTGGATTGCCGACCGTGGTTTTGCGCGAAGATACCGTCGTCGAAACCGGCCCCGTCGCCGAGGTATTCACCGTCCCGCGAGCCGACTGGACCGCTACCTTCTGGACGCGGTCCCCATCCCTGATCCCACTCGCCGTACCCCCCCGACAGTCCGGTGCCTCGGCGCCTGATCCGACCCGTCGCCGTCGAATAATCGCTCGACCTCATTCGGCTTGCTTCGATGGGGGCGCGGAATTTTCCGCGGCAAAAAGCAACTCGCCGGGCGTGGCCATCGGCGGTGTAATTCGAACCGTGCATCACGCATCCGCAAGCGTGTGTCGAGTTTCAAGGGATCGGACGGCCGGAATGTATTGCCGTGAATAGTCTCCCAATCGCTGCGAACCGGAGATCGGGCGAACCGAATCGGGGCAGGCGCAGCCGAGCCGCCGGCTCACATGATGGAGCCGGCGGCCCGTTTCAGATCAGTGCTGTCCGGTCCGGCGCTGGTCAGCGCCTCGCCGCTCGGATCCCTGCCCGCGCTCGCTGTCCATGCGGTCGCGATCGCTGACCGGGCCGGATCGGTTCATGCCCTGGTCCTGGCGCTGCTGTTGCTGCTGCCGTTCCATCTGCTTGGGCATTTTCTTAGGCGTTTTCTTCGACTTTTCAGCCATCTCCACTCGGTCCTTTCCGAAGTGTTGTTGTATTCGCCTAACCAACACACAATAGCGAGCGGACATCATCAGTGGAAGAAGATATCGATTCTTCACCCATGGAGCGGGAGGAATTCGACGAGGTCGCCGTCGGTGGCCTCGGCCGGGACGATGACCAGGCCGTCACGGTCGACGAGGCCGCCCAGATGGGTGGTACGGATGTGCGGATCGCCCAGCCAACCGCCGTAGGGGACAAGCCGAGCCGGGACAACGCGGGGAACCGGCCCAGAGATCGCGCTCGCATTGCGCAGTGGCCCGACCAGCGGGCGCAGCGGATGGCTGCCCGTTCGTCCCTCGACGAGCGCGGGCGACAAAGCCATCAGCACGGCAACGGCCGCGAACGGGTTGCCCGGCAGGCCGAGAATGGTTGTACCGCTGGCTGATTCGGCGACAATCGTGGAGCCACCGGGTCGTAACTTCAAGCGGTGCACCAGGATTCGGGTATCGGTGCGGGCGATCGCGCCACGCAACTGGTCCGCCGCACCGCCGCCGGTGGCGCCGACGATCACCAGCAGATCGCAATCATCGGCCGCACCGAGCACCTCGTCGAAGCCGCGCGGAGTGTCGCGTAGGTGGACTCGATCGATCGCGCGGATGCCGTACCAGGACAGCACATCCGGCAGAATCGGCCCGATCGAGTCGCGGGTCTGGCCGGTCTGCAGCGGGCCGCTGGTGCGGATCTCGTCGCCGGTCATGACGATGCGGGCCCGCACCGGGCCGCGCACCGCCGCCTCGGCCACCTCCACACTGGCGGCGGCGGAAATCAGTCCGGCCGTGACCGGTGTGCCCTCGGGCGCAACGAGATCGCCAGGAGCCCGGTCCTCCCCGCATCGGCGGATATCGTCGCGCAGCGGGGAATCCTGGTGCTGGTACAGCATTTCGTCGTTTTCGACACGCGCGAACTCGTCACGCAACACCCGCGTGGTGCCATCGGGCACATGTGCGCCGGTGGCGATCCGCACCGCCTCACCGGGCAATAGCCCGACCGGCCGTCGACCGCCCGCGAAGCCGATATCGCGGCGCAGCCGCCAAGGTCCGTCACCGGCGACCGCGTATCCGTCCATGGCGGAGACGTCGAAGCGCGGCAGTGCGCCGACCGCCGTCAGCGGCGCGGCGAGCGTGGCACCGCGCACGGAACTCAATTCGGCCCAATACACGGTGAGCCGAGAGATATTGGTGCGCAGGGTATCCCGTGCCTCGTCGAGCGAGAGCGGCCGCACGTCGGCCGCGGCCGCTGGTGCGGGACGAGCCGCGCGGCCGGCACCGGCTGCCCAATCCATCCGCGCCCTGTGCACCTGCTCCTGGGTGTCGCAATCGGCGATACCGGCCATGGTCACGGTGACCGTATCGGCCGGAATCAGCGCCTTCATCGGCTGATTGATCAGCGAGTCCAGCCGCTGCAGTGCCTCCGCCAGCGCCGTTCGTCGCCACACGCCGATCAGATACTGCGGTCGACCGGATTCGTCGGCCGCGAAGACCGCATCCGCGCCGGATTCGGTGCCGCGTCGAATCAGCTCCCGCACGGTCGCCTGGGACAGGAACGGCAGATCCGCCGCGAGCACCACCACCAGCGGGGCGGCGGTCGGGCCGAGCGCACGTAATCCGGCCCCGACCGCCGCGACCGGACCCGAACCCGGCGGCACCTCTCGCACCTGCACGATCCGCGCGTCCAATTCGGGCCGACGGGGTCCGACCACCACGGTCCGCGCACACGACGCCACCGCAGCCAAAGCCGCTTCCAACATGGATCGCCCACCAATGACCATGGCGGGCTTATCGACGCCCCCCATGCGACTGGCGCGTCCGCCCGCGAGCACGATCGCGTCGGCGGCGGTCACCGGTCAGCGCCTGGTGCGAGCGAGGGCATGGCCGACATGCTAATTCGTCGGCTGTACTGGTCCGGGGAGGACGGTGGTTCCAACGGCCGAACGGCACTAGACCGTGGAATAGCCCTGGGTCGTTCGGCGCAGGTGGAACTCGTTCGTCTCCGGATCGGCGAGCATCAATCCGGGAGCGACATCGTGCGCATCGATCTGGGTCGCGCCGGCCGCGCGTAGCCGTCCCACCTCGGCCACCGAATCGTCGGTGGGGAAGGACACCAGGTCGAAGCGCAGTCGATTGCGGCCGCCCCCCACATCCGGCGTATGGACCAACTCCAGCCAGGAACCCAGCCCCGTCGCCGAGCGCAGTCCGGCCACTCGGGAGCTGCCGTAGGCGATCGGCCAGCCGGAGGCGCTGGACCAGAACTCGGCCAGCCGTGCCGGATCGTGTGCATCGATCACGACGGCGGCGACCGCGCCGGTATCCACGTACTCCTCGCGCGGCTCCAGCACGCAGAACTCGTTGCCCTCCGGATCGGCGAGCACCACCCACGGCACCGAGCCCTGGCCGATATCGACGTGCCGGGCACCGAGCGCCAGTGCGCGGTCGACCTGCACCCGCTGATGATCGAGCGATCGGCTGGCCAGATCCAGATGCATCCGGTTCTTGCCGTCCTTGGCGCGGGTCGCGGGCAGGAAGGTCAGGCCCAGATCGATACCGTCCGGATCGGGCGCCGCCACATCGACCTCATCGGCGCGGTCGATGGTCACTGCCCAGCCCAGCAACTCGGCCCAGAAATCCGCGACGAACCTGGGCCGGTCCGCATCGAAGACGACACATGCCAGGCGGGTGGACATATTTCAACGTTAACCGCGCGCCGACGGCGACGGGGCCGTTTACGGGAGCGGAAAACGCGCGGCGCGCAGGTCCACTCGGCCGTCGCGGATCGGAACGCCCTCGGCGGCCAGCAGGCGCAACTGACGCTCGGCCAGATGCGCGGCGGGCCTACCGCCGGCACCGATCACTCGGTGCCATGGCAGATCGGCGGAGTCGGTGCGCATGATCCAGCCGACCGTGCGCGGGGTGGACAAACCGGCCGCAGCGGCGATATCGCCGTAGGTGACGACCCGGCCCGGCGGCACCGTCGCGACCAGCGCGCGCACCCGCTCGACCTCGGCATCGGTGGTGGCCATCCAGCTACAGCACCGATCGGATCAGCGCCGCGGTCTCGGCGGGCCGGGCCTGGGCGACCATATGGTCGCAATCCCATTCGAGCATGGTCAGATTCTCGCCGAGGTGCGCGGTGAGCGCGGCGCGGAACTCGGGGGTGACGAAGGGCGGCACCACCTTCATCGCCTGCACCAGGATCGTCGGCAGGTCCGCGGGCGGCAGCACATAGTGCCGGGCCAGCTGCCCCCAGTAGGAGTTGACGGCGGGCAGGCTGATCCGCCAGCCGACTCGACCGTCCGCGGTGGGCATCAGGTGTTCGGTGAGTTCGGCATCGAGCAGGCGCGGCTCCACCTCGCCCCAGCCGGTCGCGATCTTGTCCCGGCGAGCGTGCTCGACCGTGGCGTAGTCCGGCGAGGCAAGGCTGGACAGTGCGATATCCATCAGGCGCTCCGCCTCCAGCGCGATCGCCGAATCGAGCAGGATCAGCTCGCGCACCAGGTGCGGATGGCGATGCACCAGGTGCAGCGCGCAGGCACCGCCGAAGGAGTGCGCGACGACGACCACCGGCTCGTCGGTCTCCGCGGCGAGTAGTTCGGCCAGATCCTCGACGATGGTCTCGAAGTTCCACGGCGGCAACGAGGTCGAGCGGCCGTGTCCGCGCAGGTCGGGGGCGATGATCCGGACATCGGGCAGATGTCGGGTGGCCAGTTCCTCCCAGCGTTTGCCATGTCCGGTGACACCGTGCAGGGCCAGGACTTTCGGCCCGTCGGCAGGTCCGAACCGATACACATACAGAGGCGACACGGCTCTCATACTGGCGCATCGCGAAGTACGGCGCAGACCGAGGCGTGTGTCCGAACTCACCGATCGGTGAATCACCCGCGTGGCGTGTCGGAGGTGTCTGTTGCAATAGCCCGCGTGGTGCGATCGGATAGCGCGGTGCGACTTGTTCGCCGGAACGTGGCGGCACCCCCGGCTCGGACCTGGGGTGCCGATGTTCGCGCGCTGTTCGCGGCCGCGGCGTCGGTCGGCCCGATTCGACCGGACTGGCGGCCCTGGCAGGTGCTCGGCGGACCGGGAACCGGCAAGACCGCACTGCTCATCGATGTGGCCGCCGAGCGCATCGCCGCGGGCGCTGATCCGGAATCGGTGCTGGTACTGACCCATTCGAAGCAGGCGGCGAGTACGGTCCGTGACGCCATTACCGCCCGGCTGACCGCTCCCGGCACTGCCGAGGGCGGGGTGCCCGGCGCCACCAGGGAACCGCTCGTGCGCACCCTGCATTCCTACGCGTTCTCGGTGTTGCGCAGACATGCGAGCGCACACGGGAATCCGCCGCCGCGTTTGCTGACCGGTGCCGAGCAGGATGCCGTGCTGCGCGAAATGCTGCGCGGCGACCTGACCGATATCGCGGACGGGGCGAGTGGCTTGTGGCCGGAACGACTGCAACCCGCACTGGGCCTCGGCGGATTCGCCGAGCAGTTGCGCGATCTTATGCTGCGGGCCACCGAACGCGGTCTCGGCCCCGAGGACCTGGTACGGCTCGGCCGCGAACACGGACGGCCGGAGTGGGTGGCGGCGGGCAAATTCGCGGTCCGATACGAGCAGTCGATGCTGTTGCGCTGGTCGGTCGGGGTGGAGGCGCCCGAGGCGACCGCACCCGCGCTGGACGCGGCCGAACTCGTCGGCGCCGCACTGGACGCGCTGGCCGGTGATGCCGAACTGCTTGCCGCGGAACGGAATCGGATCCGATATCTGCTGGTCGACGACGCCCAGCATCTGGATCCGCAGGCCGCGCTGCTGGTACGGGTCATGGGTACGGCCGCGCATACCGCGGTCGTGGCGGGCGATCCGGATCAGGGTGTATTCGCCTTCCGCGGTGCGGATTCGCGTTTTGTCGCGGAACTGGCCGCCCCGGATGGACAGCGAATCATTCTGCGGGACAACCATCGATCGGGCGGTGCGGTGGAACTGGCCGTCGCGCGGATCGCGGCCAAGTTGCCCGGCAGTGCGCCACAACGTTTTTCCGCACCCGATCACACGGTGGCGCCGAAGGATGACGACACCGAGGTGCGCGTGCGAGTGCTGGCAACCCCGGCGAAGGAGGCGGCCCTGATTGCCGACCATTTGCGCCGCTCTCACCTCACCGATGGTGTGCCGTGGTCGCGCATGGCGGTGATCGTCCGTTCGGTGCCGTTGTCGCTGGCTCCGCTGCGCCGCGCTCTGTTGGCGGCTGGAGTGCCCGTGCAACAGCCCGCGCTCGATGCGCCATTGGCCCGACGCCGCGGCGCGGCCTGGATGCTGCTCGCCCTGCGCGCGGTGGTCGCTGAGGATGCGCAGCGGCGCGGGCGTCGGCGTTCGGCCGAGGCGATGTTCTCGGCCGAGGACGCATTGGATCTGCTGGCCGGACCGCTCGGCGGTGCGGCCAGCAGATCCAATGC
>FTJU01000634.1_pt2 | contig 10688 bp, 14 predicted proteins | sample 1658961 | NCBI WGS metagenome assembly FTJU01 (sample SAMEA3914878, study PRJEB12502) | metagenome | biome: forest; material: soil | place: USA | collected 2012-03-12 | depth 0.3 m | reverse complement strand
CGGGGCCGGTGCGGCCGCCTGATTGCGCACGGACTCATTGTGCCCCGCCGGGCGGGCGATGTGACCGCGGACCTCCCGCGGCATGTCGAATGTTGCCCCGCTTGCAATTGCTCGGCCCGAATGCGCGATCTGCCATACGGATCAGACATAACCGCAGATATTCGCTGATCCGTAACGCGACGAATTATTATGGCGATATTGATGCGTTCAGCAAACCGCCGGCAGTCGGCATAGTGGAGGTACACAAATGATCACCAGCGCACTCAACTGGTTGCTCAACGCCTGGGGTGCGGTTTCCGCGGGCAGCTCGGGCTACCAGATTCCGACCGGCACGCTGCCGTTCGGCAGCTGAGTCTCAATCGTCGAGCAGGAATTGCGCGAGGTGCATACCTCGGCGGCCGCTCAACTGCATGGCCTGGGTCCGACACGAGAAACCGTCGGCTATCAAGATCGAATCGTCGTCGGCATTTCGCAACGCCGGAAGTAAGCCATTCTCGGCGACGGCGACCGAAATGTCGTAATGGCCGGATTGCATTCCAAAGTTTCCAGCCAGACCGCAGCAACCGGTGACTTCAGTCACATTTATCCGCATGCTGGCAAATAGTTGGCGATCACCGTCGAAGCCCAGTACCGCATGGTGATGGCAATGCGGTTGGACGACGACCGACTGTCCCGGTCGCGCAGGCGGTCGCCAGTTCGGCTGTTCGGCAAGGAATTCGGCGAGTGTGCGCACTGCGGCTGCCGTCGCGCCCGCACGCGGATCGTCCGGTAGCAGTTCCGGCAGGTCCGAGCGCAGGACCGCGGTGCACGACGGCTCGAGACCGACGACGAGGCCGCCGCCGCGTACATGCGCATCCAGTTCGGTCAGTGTCGTGCGCAGCCGGGCCCGAGCGCCGTCGAGCTGGCCGGTGCTGATCCAGGTGAGCCCACAGCACACGCGCCGTCGCGGTATGCGAACGCGGTATCCGAGGGATTCGATCAGTCGCACTGCGGCCTGGGCGATTTCGGGGTCGAAGGCATCGGTGAACGTATCGATCCATAGGAGCACTTCGGGTGCCTGGTCGCCCGGCTCGCTAATCCGATCACGCCAGATCCTGCGGAAGCTGCGGTCCGCCAGTCTCGGCACCTCACGACGTGGATCAACCCCAACCGCGCGCAACGCGATTCGGCGCAACCACCCGATTTCGGCCAGCGCATTCACCACGCGCGGCATGCGGCTCGCGGCACCGAGCCAGCGCGGCAGCCAACCCAGCGCGTAGTGATCGATGGGACGCGGGCGGTGCCGGTAGCGGCGGTGGAGCGCCTCGGATTTATAGGTCGCCGAATCGCTCGATCTGTGCCTGTCCTGCAAGCTTGCAGGACAGGCACAGATCGAGCGATTCGGCGACCGCCTCGGACGACCAGGGGAGTGCACCGCGCACCACCTCCTGCAACACGCGCGCCCTACCGCGGGTGCTGTCTTTCTCGTCGGCGGTGGCCAGATACGACGGGCACATGAAACCACCGCTCGCGCGCGTGTCGGCGCGGCATTTACCGACACCGACACAGCGATGCACGGCCGTGGCGATATCGCCGTTGTCGTGCGGAAATGCGAAACCACGCGCCCCCTCGACCGGTCGCACCCCGACCAGCCGCAGATCGGCATCGATAGGGCGCGCGGCGACCAGGACACCGGGATTCAACACATCGTCTGGATCGAAAAGCGCCTTGTATCCGGCGAATACGTCGAGTGCGTCCTGGGAGTACATCTTCGAGAGCAATTCCGAGCGAGCCCGGCCGTCGCCGTGTTCACCGGAGAGCGAGCCGCCGTAGCGGACCACCAGCTCGGTCGCGTCCTGGATGAAGTTCCGAAAGCGTTGCGGCGCATCGGCAATCGGCAGATCGAGACGGACATGGATGCAGCCGTCGCCGACATGACCGTAGAGCAGTCCATCCACGCCGTGGTCCTTGGTCAGCGTGGCGAAATCGCGCAGATACGCACCCAGACGCTCCGGCGGTACCGCCGCATCCTCCCAGCCCGGCCAGGCCGGATGACCCGCCGGAGTACGCCCGGCCAGTCCGGCACCCTCGGCTCGAATGCGCCAAAGTGCCGCGGCGACACCGGGATCGGTGACAATCCTGGAGTCCAGCGCTGCGACGGTTCGACAGAGCTTCGTGGCCGCCGCATACGCCTCGGCGGGAGTATCACCGGCGGACTCGACGAACAACCAGCCGCTTCCGCGCGGCAGTTCGGGTACACCGCTGGTGGCCCCGCGGTGTACGCGCACGATATCGACCAGGCGCGCATCGATGCCCTCTACCGCTATGGGATCGCAGGCCATCACCGCCGCGACATCGTCCGCGGCCGTTGCTATATCGGGATAGCCGAGCACAGTGAGCACGGTGGCCCGCGGCAACGGGACCAGATCTACCGTGGCCTCGAGCAGCAAGCCACAGGTCCCCTCGGTGCCGACAAACGACTTCGCAACCGCCGAACCACGTTCCGGCAGTAGATGTTCCAGCCCATAGCCGGAGGCCTGCCGATCGAATCGGCCGAGTTCGGTGCGGATCACCGCGAGACCGGCCCTGGTGAATTCGGGCAGGCCGGGAATTGCGGACAGGTCGGCCGCGAGCGTCCGTTCGGCTCCGGTCCCATCGAGAATGCGCAGCTCACGCACATTATCCGAGGTGCGCCCCCACGCCACCGCATGCGGACCGCACGCGTTGTTGCCGATCATCCCGCCCAGTGTGCATCGGGACTGCGTCGACGGATCGGGCCCGAATCGCAGCCCGTGTACACCGGCCTTTCGCTGCAATTGGGCGAGAACGACGCCGGGCTGAACACGTGCGACGCGCCGGTCGGCGTCCAGCTCGCCGATGCCGTTCATATATCGGCTGAAGTCCAGCACGATCCCGGCACCGATGGCATTGCCCGCCACCGATGTCCCCGCACCCCGGGCGGTTACCGACAGACCGTTACCCCTGGCGAATTCGAGCGTGTGCGCCACGTCCTCGGCACCCCGCGGAAATACGACCGCGGCCGGGAGCACCCGATAGTTCGACGCATCCGAGGAGTATTCGGCACGCCTGCGCGCGGACGCATCGACCTCGCCCGCAATCCCGCGCCCCAACGCCGCCGCCAATCGCTCCGTACCCACCCCGCCAGCCTATGCACGCCCTACCGGCAACCACCTGTGGATGGGCTGTTTGCTGAGCTTCAGGCGGTCGGACGCGGGCGGCGCAGTAGCCAGGACAGGAAAGATCGCCGCGGCGGGCGCGGATACCTCGCCACCACCGCACCCGAGCCGACCTCACCGTCGACCCGCAGCAGTGGGGATCCGGGCAGACCGCCCTCGGTGACCTTGTTCTTGATGGCACCGCTCTTGGCCCGCACCCGATCGAGGTCGACCCGCCAGCCGCGCGGCACGATCAACTGAACCGCGCCGGAGCCCACGGCGATATGGACCGCGACCTCGCGATGTGGACACAGTGCCCGCGTGAAGTCGATTGTGATCCCACCGGAGCTGCACTCGGCCACGATCTCCGCCGGAACGATCCACTCGCCGTCCTTCACCCGCGACGCACTGCCGGTGCGCAGTTCGATGGGTTCGCGTGCGGTGGCGATCACCGGCAGATCGGATGTGATGGCGACGAGTTCGTGCGTCGTCTGCGCCGAATAGACGGCGACCAGCCGTTTATCCAAATCCAGCAGATCGAGTTGCCCCTCGTCGACGGCGAGCTGCAGTTGCTTGGCCGCGACCTCGCGATCGATATCGCCGACCCGAACCACGGGCAGGTTGTCCGGTACATCGGTCATAGGGCATGCGCTCCTTGCTCGTCCTGATGGAATCGTACGGACGGCTCGTTTCGGAGTCGATCACGGATGTTCGTGGCCGATTTCCGCTTCTTGTCACTGCGATGCGGTAAGACCTATATATGCCCAGGTGGCTGCTGCACGTCGATCTCGACCAGTTCCAGGCGGCGGTGGAATTCCGTCGCCATCCGGAGCTGCGCGGCCGGCCGGTCATTGTCGGCGGCAATGGCGATCCGGACGAACCGCGCAAGGTGGTGACCTGCGCGTCGTATCCGGCCAGAGCATTCGGGGTACGGGCCGGGATGGCATTGCGCTCGGCCAAGCGAAAATGTCCCGACGGGATCTTCCTACCGCTGGATATGGCCACCTACGAGGAGGCATCCGACGAAGTCATGGCGGTGCTGCGGACCTTTCCCGGCCGCGTCGAGGTGTGGGGCTGGGACGAGGCCTTCCTCGCCACCGATACCGCCGTTCCGGAGCCGCTCGCCCGCGAAATCCGCAGTGCCATCGCGAAATTGGAGTTGACCTGCGCCATCGGCATCGGCGACAACAAGCTCACGGCCAAGCTGGCGACCGGCTTCGCCAAATCCGCCGGTAAGTCCTCGGCCGCGCCCGCCGATACCGATGGCGCGGCGGCGGGCGTCTTCCGGCTCACCGCCGCGAACTGGGTCGAGGTGATGGCGCACCGTCCGACGAACGCGCTATGGGGCATCGGAAATCGGATCGCCGTGCGGATGGCCGACCTCGGTATCGAAACGGTCGCCGACCTGATGGCCGCCGATCGACAGCGCCTGGCCGACGAATTCGGTCCGAATACCGGCCCGTACCTCTGGGTGCTCGGCCATGGCAAGGGCGATACCGATGTCACCACCGAACCGCGAATTCCGGTGGGCCGCAGCAGATCCGAGACATTCCCGCACGATCTCACCGATGCCGAGGAGATCCGCGCCCAGGTGGCGCGACTGGCCATGGAGGTGGGCGAGGAGATGGTCGCGGCGGGTCGTGTCCCGCTACGCGTCTCGGTGACCGTCCGCAGCAACACCTTCTTCACCCGCAGCAAACAGGAGAAACTTCCCGAGCCGACGACCGATATCGCGACCATCGTGGAGACGGCCCTGCGCATCGTCGACCGATTCGAACTGGATCGACCGGTTCGGTTACTCGGCGTCCGCCTCGAACTCGTACCGCGATAGGCAGGGCCGGCGCAAAGATCCACCCCGGCGTCGGCCGACGCTCGTATGCTCGTCGGCATGGAGTTCTGGGCGATGGTGGCACACGAATCGGACAGCGGGATCGTGCTCACGCGGCAGCAGATCGACGAGGACTTCCTCGGGCCGGGTGAGGTCACGATCAAGGTGCACTACTCGAGCGCGAACTACAAGGACGGGCTGGCGATCACCCCGGGCGGTGGCGTGGTCCGGAATTATCCGATCATCCCCGGCATCGATATCACCGGCGAGGTCGTCACCTCCGAGGTCGACGATTTCGCACCCGGTGACCAGGTGGTGGCGCATGGCTACGATATCGGCGTTTCACATCACGGTGGCTTCGCCGAATACGCCCGGGTGCCCGCCGACTGGGTGGTCGAGCTCGACGGTCTCAGCACCCGGGACGCGGCCGCGCTCGGCACCGCCGGTTTCACCGCGGCACTCAGTGTGCAGGGCCTGCTCGAGCACGAACTCACCCCGGACACCGGCGCGGTGCTCGTCACCGGAGCGACGGGCGGTGTCGGCAGCGTGGCCATCGATATCCTGTCGGGCCTCGGTTTCGAGGTGATCGCGTCCACCGGTAAGACCGACGTGAGTGATCGGCTCGCCGAACTCGGCGCGAACGAGGTGATCGGCCGGTTGCCGGAGGATCCGGATGCGAAACTGCGTCCGCTGTCGAAGGCCACCTGGGCCGGTGCGGTGGACAGTGTCGGCGGCAAATCCCTCGCCTACATCCTCAGCGCGATCGGCTACGGGGGTGCGGTCGCGGTCAGCGGTCTCACCGGTGGCTCGGATCTGCCGACCACCGTCATGCCGTTCATCCTGCGCGGCGTATCGCTGCTCGGCATCGACTCCGCGTACGTCCCGATCGACAAGCGCCGCGCGCTGTGGGCTCGCCTCGCCAATGATCTACGGCCCCAACACCTTTCGACCATCGAGAACTTCGCCCCCATCACCGACGCCGAGCGGATCCTGCGCGCCATTCAGCACGGCAGTCACTCCGGCCGCACAGTATTCGGTGTCGCGGGCGAATTCTGACACCTGACCGCCGAAACCCGGATCGAGCCGGGCTTCGGGGGACTCGCCCTCGACGGCTTACATGTCGGCATCGTCCATCCCGTAAGCCACCTTCCACTGGTGGCGTTCCTGCCGGTCCACGGCCCCAGTGCCTGCATCGGCCTCGCAGCCGAGTTAGTCAGCGCAGCAGGATGGCGAGCACATCAGGTGCGGTAAAGCGCCGACCGTAGGCGCTGTCTCCGTGTTGGCGAAGTGTGCCGACCTCGACGAGTTGCCCGACGAGTTTATTGGCCCGGGTGTAGGTCACGCTGAGGTGCCGTTCGACATTGCGGACAGTGAAGATCGGCTGCGCGAGCGCGTAATCGACCAACCGCATCGCGTTCTCTGCCCGGAGCCCAGCCGCACGCACCTGCGCCTTCAGATCATTCTGTACGCGGATCAGATCCGTGAGCTGTGTAGCCGTGGCGTCCGCCGATGCCGCGACCCCTTCGGCGAAGAACCTGATCCATCCGTCCCAGTCGCCCGTCGCGCTGACAGCGAGAAGCCTGTCGTAGTACTCGGCACGCCTGGCCTCGAACCATGGCGACACTGTCAGCGTAGGTTCCGACAGGACTCCGGACCGGTGCAGCTGCAGAACGATGAGCAAACGGCCGATGCGGCCGTTCCCATCATTGAACGGATGCAACGTCTCGAACTGATAGTGCGCCATCCCCGCCATGACCAGGGGGTCGATGGCGTCGTTGGGTCGCATGACCCATTCGATGCAGTCGCGAACGCGTCCTTCGAAGTCGATTCCGGGTGGCGACGGGATGAAGCGGGCATCGCGCACCCGGGCACCACGGTGACTTCCGATGACCACTTGGGAAGTCCGGATTCGTCCGGCTTGATCGGTGTCGGCCGCAGTCCCCCCGACCAGGATCCCCTGCAGGGATTCGAGCATCCCCACACTAAGTGGCCGGCCGTCGCCTACCCACTGAAAGGCGTGATCGGCGGCAATGACGTAGTTGAAAACCTCACGCATTGCCGCGTCGGCAGGTTCCTCATCGGTATCCACGCCCAGGACGTCTTCCAGCGGCGCGAAGATTCCTTCCAGCGCGGAGGTACTCTGCGCCTCTTGACGGAGCGTCGGCTGTCGAAGCAGCGCCGGGTTGGGTAGTTGACGTGCGGAAGCGTCGAGTGCTGCGACTGCCGCTCGTGCCTTGGCGACGGCATTGAACGTCGGCACGCTCAGTTCGGGAGTGACTTTGGGTAGAGGATTGGGCACAAAGCCCACATGCGACCACTCACCCCATCGCGGGTCCGTTCCGCTGATCGGCACAAGAGCACCTGTAGGGCTGTTTGCGAACATTTCCGAGCGCACAATGTAAGCCTACGGCAGGTTTAGTTACATTCTCACTGGGTTTTGGCGCTGAAATGTAAGTCATCGGAGCCCGTGCGTGGCTCGAGCAGCGTGACGCGACCCGGCGGCCTCGGCGCAGGCGATGCGCAGCAATCGCCGAGGTCGGTACGGCTGCCCGTCCAGGCACATCGGTGACTTACACGTCGGCGTGCGCCGGATGGACTACCCGCGGGGCCGCTCGGCGATCACCGGCCGTTCGGCAACGGCGATGTGGCGCGAGCACAGGCGACGACACCTCAACGCAGGTCTGATCCCGAGCCGCTGGAGGTGCATTTGAAGACGCGTCTACTTGCGATTAGTTGATCGACCAATCCTACTGGCCGACAGTGGAATTCGATATCAGAACGGCCTCGCCAGAAGCCGGAGCGAGGCCGTTCCAGTGCCCTGTATGAGTAGGTCAGGTGCGGTCGAACTGGCCGTCAGCGACGCCCTTTGCGAAGGCATCCCACTCGTCGGCGTTGTACATCAGCTCGATCCCGCCGCTACGGAGGGTCGCGCCGCCGTCATGGTCAACGGTGATCGCGAGCACATCGGCGACTTCACCGGACTCGCCATTGAGGGCCAGATTCAGCACAGCAGGCCAGTGCGGGGCCGGGATAGTGATGATCGGCGACTCGCCTTCGCCGAACTTGCTGTCGCGGATGAGCACCGAATCGCGCTGATGCGAGACCTCGACGCAGGTCTGATCCCCGCCGCTGAAGGTGGATTTGAAGAAGCCTGTGCTCACAGCACTCATCCTATCTGGCGTGCGATTTGTTTAATTAGGTGTAGCGATTCGTCTCGGTCCAGGGCAATCGCCTGCACCTGGTTGTACAGGTATTCGAGTGCGGCCACACGCTTGGGGTCATCTGCAACCTCGCCGTAGATTGCGGTCTCGACCCAGCCCAAGGTTGGTAGTCGTGCGCTCTCGAAATCGAGCAGGTGGAACGTGGCAGCGTTCAGGCTTGCAAGTGAACTACCTGCCTCGAAGGGGATAACACGGAGGTCAAGCGTCTCGGGTCGCTGGTTTACCAGGTCTTGGAGGTACTCGAGCTGCTGCCTGTGAATCTCCGGCCCGCCGACGATATACATCAGCGCCGCCTGGCCAAGGACCACTGACAGCTGTAGCGGGGCAGGTTCGTCGAGTCGGCGCTGGCGCACGAGGCGAGCCTTGACGCGTGGCTCAACCTCGGTTGGCCGACCGGTTGTCACGCTGGATTGCATCAGGACTCGGATGTAGTCCTCAGTTTGAAGCAGCCCCGGGACCACGACGCTCTCGAAGCTGCGGATGCTGTTCGCGCCCGCTTCCAGGCCATAGAAGCGCCTCAGAGACTCGCCGAAAAGCGCGCTGTATTCGGCGAATGGGCTGCGGCCCTTGGCTATCGCCCGCAGATCGAGCAGTTCGGCCTTGTCAGCAGGGTCGAACTCAAGCAAGTCCATCAAGATCTTGAGCTTGTCCTCGCCCAGCACGCCTTTGTAGTTCGCCACCTGCGACCAGTAGGGCGCGCTGATGTCCAATGCCTTGTGGATCGCAGTCGCCTTCACGCCGTTGTCTTTGGCCTGCTCGCGAATGCGCAGCATGAGTTCCCACCCGGCTACGGCAGGAGATGTCAGCATCTCGATCCTTCCCGTGCTTGAGGCAGCACTCACCGTACCAGCACAACTCCCCGAACTAACCTTGCAATCCCGGTTGATTACTTAAATTAAGAGACGTACTATTCTCGCTATCAATCATACAAAGTTTCGAGCTCACTTAGGAACCTGCCAAGGGGATCGGGGAACGATGGCGGTACAGGTAGTCGGCCATTCGCTGATGAGCAGCGATCAGACCGAGCATCGAGCGAAGAGCGTTGGCGATGGCCGCTGGGTGGTTTCGTTCCTGCCGGGGCGAACGCTGACCGGCGAACAAGCCGTGGCGGCGATCCAGGTAGCGGAGGCCGTCGCGTTCGTCGGGGCGCTGGCCGCTCAGGTCGGCCTCACGGTCCTTGAAGCCGTTGGGCTAGCTCTCGAGGAATCACCGTGGGTCGCGGACCGTCCGCGGCCCCGCGATCGGTGGCGCTGGCGGGACCGCCGCACCTCGAATACCGCCAACCACAACGTGGGACGCGGAGGACAGCTCGATGGCGCTCACTGAAGTACAGGCTCGGCCGCTAGTGCCGCGGCTGCTCGACGAGCGTAGTGATATGGCGGTCGAATGCGCGGTGGGCGACCACCATTCGACTGCGCTGGACGGGAAACTCCCCGGACCTAAGGCTCGATACGGCAGAAGCTGTCTGCGGCTGCCGGCCGAGGCGCAGCTGGTGAAGCAGTACGCGTTGGTGCGGCCGTACCACCGCGAGGTCACCGAGCTGGGGCGGCGGGAGATCGCGAAACAGGTATATCGCGAGTTCCGGGAGCAGACCGCGACCCGGATGATGCCATGAGCCCCACCGCGATCGGGTATCTACGCCGTGACCTCTCCGGTATTTCGCAACCGTGGGATGAGATCCAGATACGCAGTGCCGCAAAGAATCTCGGTGTCAACCTCGCGAAGACAGTCACGTTCGGTCCCAGAACAGCACAGCCGATCCGGCAACTCCTGGAATTGCTGGAAAGTACCGGAGCGACCTGCGTCATCTGCCCGAACATCGAACACCTCGATGGCGCACAGGGGCAGCTGACCGCCGCCGGATACACCGTGCACGTAGTCGCACACGAATCTCGAGCCTCGCTATGGGCTGCCGCGATGCGACGCGCTCACCGTTGGCTCGCCATCTGACCAATGCCTCCGCGAGAGCGGACAAATGTCCAACCCCAACCACTTTCGGAAAGGGGGTGAACACATGCGCGCACAACTCGATGGCCCCGGCCCCAACGGCAGCGCCGACGATCTCTGGAACGTCGCGGCCAACGCCGACGACGACGGCCAGGACTGACAGTGACAGGTCGCGTCAGGCGGCCCGGCGGCTCCTGCCGGTTGCCGGGTTCGCCTCGGCGAGACACGCACTATCGCAACATTTTTGAAGATCTATCCAGATGAGGAATGTCATGGAAACAATCGCTGCGCCGAGGGATGCAGCCGCTCCCTTGGCGACCGATTCGCTCGCCGCCGGACTCGATATCACAGTGCGCCGTGGGCAGATCACGTTGCCGACACCAGAGCAACGCGCGTCGGTGTGGATGGCGCTGACCGCACCGACCGGGCTGCCGCCGTTCACGCGCCTGGTCGCTCATACCCGCGACATCACGCGACGCAGGTGAAGGGAGACCCCACGATGCTGCCCTTGTGGATTCAGCTCCTCATCACAGCCGT
>FTJU01012633.1_pt1 | contig 10689 bp, 10 predicted proteins | sample 1658961 | NCBI WGS metagenome assembly FTJU01 (sample SAMEA3914878, study PRJEB12502) | metagenome | biome: forest; material: soil | place: USA | collected 2012-03-12 | depth 0.3 m | reverse complement strand
CCGCCGGGGAATAACCCACGCCCCACCCCGACGGTCATCAAGATCAGGTGGAATCTGTGGCGGTATCGTATCGCCCGCGCGTATTTCCTTGTGCTACTTGGGATTTGGAAGATACTGGGGTGGCGCTGCCTGCGCCGCGCACCGGTCTCGTAGAGGTTGGGCCGTCGCGATGATTGCCATCGGATCTCGTCGAGCTGGGATTTCGGAGCCTACCGTCGTAATCGAGCGCGCACAGAGAGAGTGAGCCCGATCCGAATCGGACCGGGCTCACCTTCGAGAAATCAGGGCAGCGGCGGCACCGCATCCTCATCGCCGATGAAATCGACCGAGGAGTATTCGCGGAGCTTGGTGAGGCGGTGGTACGCGTCGATCATGCGGACGGTGCCCGACTTGGAGCGCATGACGATGGACTGGGTGGAGGCGCCGCCGGGGTAGTAGCGAACGCCGCGCAGGAGGTCACCATCGGTGACGCCGGTGGCGCAGAAGAAGACGTTGTCGCCCGAGACCAGGTCATTGGTGGTGAGGACGCGACCGAGGTCGTGGCCGGCGTCGATGGCCTTCTGGCGTTCCGCGTCGTCCCTCGGAGCGAGCATGCCCTGGAGTTCGCCGCCCATACAGCGCAGCGCGGCGGCGGCGATAATCCCTTCGGGGGTGCCACCGATGCCGACCAGGATGTCGGTGCCGGATTCGGGACGGGCGCAGGCGATGGCGCCCGCGACGTCACCGTCGGAGATCAGGCGGATGCGGGCGCCCGAGTCGCGGACCTGCTGGATCAGCTCGGCATGGCGCGGCCGGTCCAGGATGCAGACGGTGAGATCGGACTTCGACAGGCCCTTGGCCTTGGCCACCCGGCTGATGTTCTCGCCGATCGGGGCGGAGATATCGATCACACCCGCCGCATCGGGGCCGACCGCGATCTTGTGCATGTAGAAAACCGCCGACGGGTCGAACATGGCACCGCGCTCGGCGACCGCGAGCACCGCGATGGCGCCCGGCGAGCCCTTCGACATCAGGGTCGTGCCGTCGATCGGGTCGACCGCGAAATCGACCTCCGGACCGGTGCCGTCGCCGACCAGCTCACCGTTGTAGAGCATGGGCGCTTCGTCCTTCTCGCCCTCGCCGATGACCACGATGCCGCGCATGGAAACGGAGCTGACCAGCTGCCGCATGGCGTCGACGGCCGCACCGTCGCCACCTTCCTTGTCACCGCGGCCGACCCAGCGGCCCGCGGCCATCGCACCGGCCTCGGTGACCCGGACCAGTTCGAGCGCGAGGTTGCGGTCCGGTGCCTCGCGGCGGCTGGGTGCGGGCGAAGATGCCGTCATTACGGTGTGCCTCCTACGGTCGTTGCTACCGCTGATTCTCTCAGAAGCGCGACCCTTCCCGATCAGGTACTGCCGTTCCAGATCTCCGACCACCTCTGCGGGAGCCGGCCCGAACGGGCGTGGATACTGGGAGCGTGTCGTACCAAAAGCCACGCATTCTGCACGACTACCGGGATCTGTTCTGGTCGCTGATCCCGCTGGTGCTGATCGCCGTGGTCTTCGCCGGGCTCGCCAGTCAGTGCAGCTTCGCCGCGAAGGGGCCGACCCAGGGCCATATTCCGAACTTCGATGTGACGGCCGCGCTGGCCAACGATGCGAAGACGATGCCCTTCCCGGTCCGCAATCCGAGCCTGCCCGAACACTGGACGCCGAACTCCGGTAGCCGCGACACGATCACCACCACCGGCGGCGGACCGGTCAGCACGGTCGGCTACATCACACCGCAGGGCACCTACATGCGGATGAGTCAGAGCGGCGCGACCGAGGAGTCGCTGTCGCGGTTCGTACTGGGCTCCCGCTACGGCACTGGCACGGAGCAGGTCGGCGACCAGAAGTGGGTCGTCTACGCCGAACAGGGTTCCGAGACGGCATGGATCGCCGACTTCGGTCGGTCCCGAGTGCTCATTACCGGCGCGGGCAACCACGCCGCCTTCACCACCCTGGCCGGCGCCATCGCCGCAGCTCAGCCGCTTCAGCGCTAGAAGAGCTGGTCACAGCGGTGGCTGACCACATTGACGATCATGCCGCTGGGATCGCGAACGAAGAACCGTCGCACGCCCCATTGCTCATCACGCAGCGAATAGACGATGTCCGCACCCGCGGCGACCAACTCGGCGTGCACGGTGTCCACATCCTCGACCTCGACGCTCACGTCCGGTTGCGGCTGCCCGGCTTCCGGGCCGACCAGCAGGATCTGCGCGGTCGGGTTGGTCGGCGATGCCATCGTTACCACCCAGCCGAGGTCCATGGCCTCTTCGAAGCCGAGTCGCCGGTAGAACTCGCGGCTGGCCGCCATATCCTCGGTACGGATATCGGGGGTGGCGCGGCGGATGGTCATTCGTCGGTTTCGACGTCGGTGCGGGAGAGGGCGTCCTCGACTCGTCGACGTGCACCCGCGAGATGTTCTTCGCAGCGCGTGGCCAATGCCTCGCCGCGCTCCCACAGCGCGAGGGATTCGTCCAGGTCGAGGCCGCCCTGTTCGAGCATTTTGACGACATTGACCAGCTCGTCGCGGGCGCGTTCGTAACCGAAGGTGGAGATCTCGGCCAGCTCGTCGTCCTTGCCGGGGTCGGCCAAGGTCAGTTCCTCCCTGTATCGGTCTTGCCCAGTGCTCGGGTGCCCAAGGCCGCGGCGGTAATAGCACCATCGGCGACCCGGATCCGCAGCTGACTGCCCGCGGGCGCGTCCTCGATCGAGCGGACCACATGCCGGTCCTTACCGCTGACGCGCTGCACAACAGCGTAGCCACGGGCCAGCGTCGCGGCCGGTCCCACCGCGGCGAGTTTTTCGCGGAGGTGGCGGGTTGCCGTGGTCTCGGTGCTGATCAGATAGTCGGCGGTGCGGCGGGCGGCGATGCGCAGGCGTTCGATCTCGTCGTAGCGGCGCTCGAGTTCGCGCAGCGGGTCGGCCAGCACCGGCCGGGAACGGAGCTGGGCCAATGCTCTGGTCTCGCGGTCCACCCAGCCGCGCAGCGCGGCGGCGGCGCGGGCACGCATATCGCGGACCCCGGCCAGTTCGGCGGCCGCGTCGGGCACGATGCGCTTGGCGGCATCGGTTGGGGTAGCGGCGCGCAGGTCGGCGACCAGATCGCACAGCGGGTTATCGGGTTCGTGTCCGATCGCGCTGACGATCGGTGTGGTCGCGGCGACGATCGCGCGGCACAGCGTCTCATCGGAGAAGGGCAGCAGATCCTCGACGCTGCCACCGCCGCGGGCCAGCACGATGACCTCGACGGCCGGATCGCGATCGAGTCCGGATAGCGCCTGCACAATCTGTGGTACCGCGGTCGGACCCTGTACCGCGGTATTGCGGATTTCGAAACGTACAGCGGGCCAACGGTTCCGGGCCACGGTCAGCACATCGCGTTCCGCGGCGCTAGCGCGGCCGGTTATCAGGCCGATTGTCTTGGGCAGGAACGGGATCGGCCGCTTCAGCCGGGGATCGAATAGTCCTTCCGCGGCGAGCAATGCCTTCAACCGTTCGATACGGGCCAGCAGTTCACCGATGCCGACCGGGCGAATCTCCATGGCGCGCAACGAAATCGTGCCGCGACCGGTGAAGTACGCGAGTTTGCCGTAGACCACGACCCGGCTGCCCTCTTGCAGCGGGACGGCGGAGCGGCGGATGAGATCTGGATGACAGGTCACCGACAGCGACATATCAGCGACGGTATCGCGCAACACCAGGAATGCGGTGCTGGTGCCGGGACGCAGATTGATCTGGGTGATCTGGCCCTCTACCCAGATGCTGCCCAGCCGATCGATCCACTGCGCGACCTTGATGGCCACCGAACGCACCGGCCACGGGTGTTCAGCGGAGTTGGCGGGAGCCGGTCGATCGGGTTGACCGGCGGATTCCCGGCCAACCGGCGACGAGGACGCGGCGGATTCGTTCACTGAGCCCGCACGGTGGCGATCCGATTCGTCAGCATGGTCACGAACGGCGCCCTGGCGCGCGTCTGCTGTTCGTAATCGAGCAGGGCGTCCAGGTCCTCGACGGTCAGCATGCGCAGGCGGGCGCGCAGCTGGGCCAGCGTCATATTGGCATAGTCGTAGCGGGTGGCAACCTCGGGCTCGACGATCTCGGCTCGGGATTCGGGCTCGGGCTGGGCCTGCGGTTCGGGCTGGGCCTGCGGTTCGGGTTGGGGTGCCTCGGAAAACTCGGTTTCCGGCACGGCGATCACCGCGGCGTGCCCGTTGGTCTCACTGGCATGGGCGGTATCGGCGGCGAAGTCGATCGGTTCGTCGTCGGCGTACAGGTCGAAACGGCTGGTGCGGGCGGGAGCGGCGAACTCCGGCTCGGCGTCCTCGTCGAAGGTGGCCCAGTCCGGCTGTTCGACCGGGGGGTTCGTGAGACGCTCGAATACGCCGTCGCCCTTGAGGGCGAGGCTGGTCACGAACTGCTGGACGTGCATGGTGGTCTGCAGCATCTGGCTGATCGCAGTGATCGGGAAATTCATTGCGGCAGTAGGCAGCCGGCGAGTTTCTTCGATGGCGTACACGGCGGCGCCTGCGGCGACTCGGGCCAGGAACGGTGGTCGAAACATGCTCCTAGCCTGCCCGATACGGGATGTTATGCAAAGCACTCGTGTCACAGACACGGAATCTACTCGGCGTGCGGGGCCCTACGTGGTTACGCAGGCCGCGTCCTCCGGGCCTGACCACATGCGCCGCGTTCTGCATCACGCAACCGTACTTTCGCCCGGTGCGCGTGTGTCGAGAACGACCTCGTCGAGCGGTGACCGGCCGCCCGGCATACATCGGCCGCACGTAAGCTGAGGGGCATGTCTTCGGCCATCCCTTTGAACGTCGGAATCGCCCGCTCGGCCGGTTCCGGATCCGCCGATGCCGACGGTGGTAAGCGCGTGCTGCTAGCCGAACCGCGTGGCTACTGCGCGGGTGTGGACCGCGCGGTCGAGACGGTGGAGAAGGCGCTGGAGAAGCATGGCGCGCCGATCTATGTGCGCAAGGAGATCGTGCACAACCGCCACGTGGTGGAGACGCTGCGTGAGCAGGGGGTGATCTTCGTCGACGAGACCGACGAGGTGCCCGAGGGCGCGCTGGTCGTATTTTCCGCACATGGTGTCTCACCCGCCGTGCACGAGTCGGCGGCGGCGCGGAATCTGCGCACGATCGATGCGACCTGCCCGTTGGTGACCAAGGTGCATCAGGAGGCCAAGCGCTTCGCCCGCGACGATTACGACATTCTGCTGATCGGCCACGAGGGGCATGAGGAGGTCGAGGGCACCGCGGGGGAGGCGCCCGAACACGTGCAGCTCGTCGACGGTCCGGATGCGGTCGACCGGGTCACCGTGCGCGATGAGTCCAAGGTGATCTGGCTCTCCCAGACCACGCTCAGCGTCGACGAGACCATGGAGACGGTGCAGCGGCTGCGTCAGCGTTTCCCGGCGCTGCAGGATCCGCCGAGCGATGACATCTGCTATGCCACCCAGAACCGTCAGGTCGCGGTCAAAGCGATGGCGCCGGAATGCGATCTGGTGATCGTGGTCGGCTCGCGCAATTCGTCGAATTCGGTGCGCTTGGTCGAGGTCGCGCTCGGCGCGGGCGCGAAGGCCGCGTACCTGGTGGACTACGCCCGCGAGGTGGACCCGGCATGGCTGGATGGTGTGTCCACGGTCGGCATCACCTCCGGCGCATCCGTCCCCGACATCCTGGTGCGCGGCGTGCTGGATATGTTGGCAGAGCACGGATTCGGTGAGGTGCAGCCGGTCACGACCGCCAACGAGACGTTGGTATTCGCACTCCCTCGGGAGCTGCGCGCGTCGCGTCGCTGACCCACACCAAGGAATTTCAGCACCCAGCACAACGTATTCGTGTTGCGCTGGGTGTTGTCGTGCGTTTAGCAGCCTGGCGCGTTTCATGGGAGCGCTGGTGCTGGCCCCTCATCGTTGAAGCCGTGTGATTTGCATCGCTGAGCTGCACCAACCGCTTCATACAGTGCTGGTGTTCGGCTGCCTCGCGGGTGCGCCGCTGGGCTCGGCCGACGATTCCGCCCGGTGCTGGTGTACGGCTGCTGTGCATTTGCGCCAACAGCTTTCAAGGCTCGGCTCGGGAAGCTGCCGCGTCGGTGCCGGGTGACGGCCACCACCGAGATGTGGGGCCGTTCGGGCTTACAGGTTTTCCGGTCGACGTCGATCGGCGCGGCTCGAATCCCGTTCGCGGTAGCGGACACTGGGTTGCGGGTGTGGTGGCGGGGTTTCGCTGCGTCGCCTGCTCGCGGTGGCCCGGCTCGGATCACTCTCGGCCCGAGGGGTCGCCGCGGCGGGGCGTCCGGCTCGGCTCGGTTCGGCGTCGCTTCGGGCCGCTGCCGTGGTGGGGCGGCCGGAGCGGGTGTTCGACCGACGCTCTCGGCCGGGGCGCTCATCACCCCGAGCGCTCTTTGTGGCGCCGTCGACGCGCGGCGGAGCGTCCGCCACTTCCGAGGCTCCGCGACGGGACGGGCGCGGCAGATGCAGGTCGGTATCGAGGTTCGCGGAATCGACCTGGGGACGGCGGGTGCGGCGGCGCGCGGCCTCGGCGAGCGAACCGCCTTCGGTGCGTCCCGACCTGGTGCGTTTGGGTGCGCTGCTGCGGCCCCAGCTGGTGCCGCGACGGGATTCGTCGGCGCGAACCGCGGCCTCCTCGCGCCTGTGTAGCACGATCCGCCCGGCGCCGATCGCCAGCACCAGCACGGTCGCCAGCGCCATGATCGGGAACCGATTCACCAGCGGGATCGCCAGATTCAGCAGGATGTCCTTGCCGGTCGAGGCGTGACCGGTGAGCTGCAGATAAGCCAGCGGCACCGCGACGAACAGCAATAGCGGTGGCAGCACCATCGTGGTGAAGATCCCGCGATAGCGAACCGCGAGCACCGCCGCGACGCAGCCGACCACATATAACGTGTTGAACGTCGTGGTCAGCTCGTCGTTCTCGCCGTGAGCATCGATCAGGAACCCCAGGAGCGTGCACGCCACCGCGATCAGAACCGCCGCCCCGGCCGGAATTCCCGGCACCGAGGGCAGGATTGAACGATGCGGCGCGGGCACCCGGGTTCGCACACGTTGGGAAGCAGCCACACCATGACACTAACTGCCGCCGCGTCCGGCGGTGTTACGGCACGGCGGTCGCAAGGGCTAATCGTCGGCGTCGGCGAAGCTCACCGCCCGCGGCAATGAATCCACTCGATGGATTGCCGGGACCTCCTGGCTGGCCATTTCCAGGTCGTGGAGTCTGCGTGCGGTCACCATCACCCGTGACTCCACCGAGGCGACGGTGTAGTTGAAAGCGTCTACAGCCTTACCGAGTTGCGCGCCGAGGCGATCCAGATGCCGACCGGTCACGCCGAGCCGGTTGTAGAGTTCGCGACCCAAATGCTGAACGGTTGCCATATCGTGGGACAGCGCCTCCTGCCGCCAACCGAAGGCAACTGTGCGCAGCAACGCGATCAAAGTCGTGGGAGTAGCGAGGATCACGTTGCGGCCGAAGGCGTACTCGAGCAGGCCGGAATCGGTGGTCAGTGCGGCGTCGAGGAACGGATCGCCCGGGACGAACAGCACCACGAACTCCGGCGCGGGATCGAAGGCCAGCCAATATGCTTTATCGGCCAAATGATCGATATGGGCACGCAGATGTTTGGCATGGCGGCCGAGCAGTTCGGCGCGCTCGTCGGGGTCGTCGGTCATGGTGGCATCGAGATAGGCGGTGAACGGCACCTTGGCGTCCACCACGATCTGCCTGCCGCCCGCGAGGTTGACCACGAGGTCCGGCCGCACCATGCCGGTGCGTTCGGTCGTACCGTCGCTGCGCGCGGCCCGGCTCACCTGGGTGTCGAAATCGCAGTGCCGGGTCATGCCCGCCAGTTCCACCACTCGCTCCAATTGGATCTCGCCCCAACGCCCGCGCACCTGCGGTGCACGCAGCGCCGCGACCAGCTGACTGGTCTGACTGGTGAGCTGATGTGAGGTGCGCTGCATACCCGCGACCTGTTCGCGCAGACTCGAATAGGCGTTGATGCGGTGATGTTCGACCTGCTGGATGTGCTGGTTCAGCGCGCCGACGGCCTCGCGCAGCGGATCGACCATGGCGCCGATGGCATGCGAATGTCGCCGTGCCGCATCCTCATTCGCCGCGCTGAGCGATTGCCGCAGTAGCCGCTCGCTATCGGTGGCGGCGGCCAGTCTCGCCTCGGCGGCCGTCGCGCGCTGCCCGGCGCGCGCGGTGTGTCCGAGCCAGCCGAGCCCTACTCCCGCGGCGAACACCAGCATCAGCGCGACGAGCATCGGTGCGGTCATAGCGCAGATAGTGCCGCATGGCACCGACAAGTTCGAAACTCGTGAGCTATCGGGCAGCGGCGCGTCGGAGAATAGCTGGAGCCAGCGGATTCGTGCTGGTCGGCCGATCGCCACTCTGCGCGCAGCAAACAGTCTGGTTAAGTCGCGCGATCTGCATGGTGACCACAATGGAGCGAGTCTTACGACCGACCCGTTCGCGAGACGGGCCGCGAACACGCCGCGCCCGCGTGGCCGAATTGTTGAGTGTCGGTGCCATCGCCTACGGTTTCGCGGCATGCGGATGTTGCACACCTCGGACTGGCACATCGGGCGTACATTCCATGGGGTAGATCTGCTCGCCGATCAGGCCGCCGCGCTCGCGGCCATTGCCGAATTGGTGGCCGCGGAATCCGTTGACGTCGTTGTACTGCCGGGGGACGTATACGACCGGTCCATTCCGAGCGCCGACGCGATCGCAGTGTGTATCGAGGGATTCGAGGCCATTCGCGCGGCGGGGGCACAGATCATCGCGACGTCCGGCAATCACGATTCGCCGACCCGGCTCGGTGCCGGTGCGAGTTTCGCGGCTGCGGGCGGTCTGCATCTGCGCACCACGGTCGCCGCGGCCGATCAACCGGTGCTGTTGTCCGATGAGCACGGTGCGGTCGCCTTTTACGGCATCCCGTATCTGGAGCCGGAAATCACTCGCGCCGAACTCGATGTGCCGCAGGCATGTTCGCACGCGGAGATTCTGGACGCGGCAATGGGCCGGATCCGCGCCGATATCGCCGAACGCCCCGGCGCCCGCACCGTGGTGCTCGCCCACGCCTTTGTGGTCGGTGGCGAGGCGAGCGGTTCGGAGCGTTCGATTTCGGTCGGCGGCGTGGAGACCGTGCCGCTGTCGGCATTCGACGGCATGGACTATGTGGCGCTCGGACATCTGCATTCACCACAGATCCTCTCGGAATCGGTGCGCTATTGCGGTTCGCCACTGCCGTATTCGTTCGCCGAGACCTCGCACCGCAAGGCGGTATGGCTTGTCGAGCTGGATGCCACGGGACTGCATTCGGTGCGGCGCCGCGATCTTCCACTTGTACGCGGTCTGAGCCGTCTCACCGGCACACTCGACGAATTGCTCGGTGACACCGCCTATTCCGAGGCCGAAGAGCATTACGTCTCGGCGACGCTCACCGACTATGCCCGCCCGGTCGACGCCATGCGCAGGCTGCGTGAACGCTTCCCGCACGCGGTGCACGTGGAATGGTCGCGCCCGGAAGGCAACCCGGAACTGCGCTACCGTGAGCGTGTGCACGGTCGCCGCGATACCGAAGTAGCGCAGAGCTTCCTGACCGACGTCCGCGGCGAACCCTCCCCTGGCGAAATGGCCTGGCTGGAACGAGCACTCGCCGCTGCCGTCGCCGAACCCGACCGGGTGGTGCCCGCAGCGATCACGCCGGCTGGGGAACTGTCCGCATGAGCGGCAAGCGGTCGACAGACAACCCGCTCGAGCCAGCGCATCGCTTCGGAGTTCCGGGCATCGTCGGTGCGACGGCACGGCCCGCAAGCTGCAGGGCTGATCGCCTCGATGGGCCTCCGGAGCCGAATACCGGCCATCATGGCGGGTTCGCGCACGGCGGCGCTGCGACGGCACAATTCGTGACGGCGCGCCGGATGTTCGCGGCACCCGCGGTTGCCAGGAGCGCTGCATGAGGCTGCATCGGCTGGAGATGACCGCGTTCGGACCATTCGCCGAGACCACGGTTGTCGACTTCGACGCGCTCGGCGCGGATGGACTGTTCCTGCTGCACGGGCAGACCGGGGCCGGAAAGACAACGGTGCTGGATGCGATCGCGTTCGCGCTGTACGGCAGCGTTCCTGGTGCGCGCGGCGAGAGCAAGCGTCTGCATTCCGATCATGCCGACGAGCAGACGCCGCCGCGGGTAGTGCTGGAGGCGACGCTGGGGGGCCGACGCGTGCGGTTGACGCGTTCGCCGGAATTCCTGCGGCCGAGCAAGCGGGCCAAAAGCGGGTGGGTCAAGGAGAATGCCGCCGCGACACTGGAGTGGTTGGACGGACGCGGCGCGAATCTCGCCCGCCTGACCGATATCGGCGACGAGATCATCCGGCTGCTCGGCATGAGCGCGGATCAGTTCTTTCAAGTCGTGCTGCTGCCCCAGGGTGAGTTCGCGCGATTTCTGCGCGCGGAAAACGAGGAACGCGAGAAGCTGCTAGAAAAGCTATTCGACACCGAGCGTTTCGGCAGTGCCGAGCAGTGGCTGGCGGATAAGCGCAGAGCCGCGGCCGCGGATGTGGACTCGCGCAAGCAAGGCATCGATCGGTTGATCGCACAGGTCGCGGTGGCGGCGGGGGAGGCGG
>FTJU01002320.1_pt1 | contig 10701 bp, 15 predicted proteins | sample 1658961 | NCBI WGS metagenome assembly FTJU01 (sample SAMEA3914878, study PRJEB12502) | metagenome | biome: forest; material: soil | place: USA | collected 2012-03-12 | depth 0.3 m | reverse complement strand
CGGCGTCCTGTCGTCGATCCTCAGCGAGGCCGTAGACGAGCGGCGGATACCGGCGAACCCGGCCGCCGGTGTGCCGCTCCCCCGCCGCGTGCCGGTCGATCACGTCTACCTCACACACGACCAGGTGGCCAGCCTCGCCTCCGAGTGCAGCAAGGGCCACGAAATCGTGATGCTGCTCGCCTACTCCGGTCTGCGCTGGGGCGAGATGGCCGCGTTGCGCCCCCGCGACGTAGATCTCCGACGGCGGCGAATCCATGTCGTGCGCTCGGCATCCAAGGTGAACTCGCGCACGGTGATCACCACGCCGAAGACGTGGGAGCTACGGTCGGTCGCCGTGCCCGCCGAAGTCGCCGACCTCCTGGCACCGGTCGTCGCCGCGCAGCGTGACCCCGTGGGCCTGCTGTGGTCGCGCCCGTCCGACGGCGGGCCGGTCCGGCCACCGACCACAACTCATTGGTTCACCAAGGCGGTAGGCCGATGCATCGCGGCGTCGGTCCCGCTCGATGAGGACGGTGAGCCGGACGGCCCGGCGACGTTCCCGCGCGTGACCGCTCACCAGCTACGCCACACTGCGGCGTCGCTCATGATCGCCAGCGGCGCGCACGTGAAGACGATCCAACGCCAGCTCGGCCACAAGTCGGCGACGATGACGCTCGACAACTACGGGCATTTGTTCGACGACGACCTCGACGGCGTGGCCGATCGGATGGGCGCCGGATTCCGCGATGCCGCGGCGAAATGTGCCCAAAATGTGCCCACACGGCCCGATCTCCGGGTAGTCGGGGCATGAAAAAGGCCCCCGACCTGCTGATACCAGGTCGGGGGCCTCGTGGAGCTGCCGGGAATCGAACCCGGATTAGGGTACTGGCAAGAGTATCGATCCGGGCATTACCTGCGAAAACACATCACTGTGATTCACCCTCGATCACGGGTTTTCTCGGCGGATTGTGCCCAAAATGTGCCCACGCGCGCTGTGCGAATTCAGCCGAGGTATGGCGCGCTCCGCCCCTCCAGGTAGTGGGTCAGCCTCAGTCGCTGCGTGTGGTGCATGTCGAGGCTGTCCAGTTCGGCGGGGGCTACGAACCGTAGTTCGATGGACTCGTCGGAGATGGCGAGGTCGCCTCCGATAACACGGGCCAGGAAGCACACATTGAACTGGCGTCGGACCTCGCCATCGCTGTAGGCGATGATGTGGCGGGGGTCGGTGTAGGTGCCGACGAGTCCGGTGATTTCGATGTCCAGGCCGGTTTCCTCCTTGACCTCCCGCACAGCGCAGCCGGGAAGGCTGTCGGTCATCTCCATGCCACCACCGGGCAACGCCCATAGGCCGCTATCGGCGCGCCGCTGCAACAGGATGCGGCCCTTCTCGTCGCACACCACGGCAGAGGCCGCGACGACGAGACTGTTCGGCTCCGGTGCCGCTGGGTCGTCGTAGAACTCGGTGCGCGCCATCGGCTTACCCTTCTACTGGTTGGCCGGTTTGCCAGACCGCGTCGAAACTGTCGATATACGTGTCGAACAGACCACCGCCGAGAGTACGGCGCAGGTGCCAGACCGGCGCACCGTAGGCGTTCACTCCCCACACGTGGGCATTGACCAACATCTCATTGTCGGCGCGGAAGATGCTGTTGTAGAGCGTCGTGGTATGGGTCCGTAGCTCGATGCCCGGTGTTGCTTGCAGTGCCTGGTAGTGCATCAAAGCGAGACGGCAGCGAGATTCGATACCGTGTCCGAATTTCTCTTCCCTGCCTCGTTGTTGGACGTTTGCGCTGTCGGCGTCACCCACGGTTATCCGTATCGCGCAGCCCGCCTCGGCTCGTTCGATCAACAGATCGTTGAGCCGTGGGTATGCCTCATGGAGGAAGACGGCCGCGTAGACCAGGATGTCGATGTGGTGGTGCGCAGCCGCGAACAGGTTGACGAACATCGACGCTGGAACGTCGGCCCGCTGGTCGTAGAGGGCAACGAGTTCGGGGCTGACGACGCGGGCTGTACGTGCCTGCTGTAGGGCAGGCCATAGAGCATTGACGTCCTCGCCCAAACATTCGGCAGCATGGATTGCGGTACGCCGCCGGGGAACTCGACCGAGGTTCACCCAGCGCTCAACCGATTTCGGGTCCACACCTGTCGCCTCAGCCAAGCTCGCGTGAGTCCATCCTCGCGACGCTATCGCGGCGCGCAACCGCTCATTCGACATAGGGACGTTGTACACCTGTCGGGACGTCCCGAAGTGGGAAACGTAGGAGGTTCCGTTGCCCCAATGATCAACGAGACGCTGTGTGCAGCACCCGCCGCCGGGTGCCGCGAACCTCGGCGGCGGGTGCATACCAATGTCGACCGATGAGGTGGTGCGGGAGTGGAGCCGGTAGCGCTGGGATGGATCGACTATGACCGAAGCTCGGCGCCGGATTGGGACGCCGCGCAGGTGCAGCGGCTCGCGCGGCGGCTCGGTTATCGGCTGGTGTGGCCAGCGCACTCGGCGTTGTTGCCGTTGGCGGATCAGGTGCGCGATGCCGGGGCCGATGCGGTGATCCTGCCCGCACCCGATCACGTCGGCGCGCTCGAACTGGACGGGCTCATGCACGTTGCCGACATCGAAACAGTGTGCCCACGTTTGTCATTCGCGCGCTGGTCGTTCGCCGGGGGTGCACAGTGACCGCGTGGAATGTGGCCGGGTTCGTGGTGGCGGTAGGTCTGCCGTTGGCGGTGATCGTGTGGGCTATATGGCCATCTGGCCGGGGCTGACCCGTAGGTTTTGGGGCCGTGTAAAAAATGACCTGACTACCGCCGGAGTCAGGCACCCCCCCGGGGGTCGAATATTTCCGGGGGTGTCGGTAGTGGCGACACCCCCGGACGGTGGGGTCACCGGTCCGGGGGCGGGGTCGAGGCTCAGCGGAACCAGTCAGGTGTATCGGCGACGTCGTCGGAACTCACGGCGTGACCGATCTCGGTGAGTGGCATTGCTGTTTCGTCGGGCACGGAGGCGAGCACGTCGGCCATGGCGGGGTCAGCGGTAATCAGGTTGATCCAGTGCTGCTTGCGCGCCGGGGTGATCTTGCCCTTGCCGATCGCGGCCATCACCTTGCCCTCGACCTCGGCCTTGGCCGCAGCGGCCACCAACCGGCGACCTTCGGCGGCGTCGGCGCGCAGCGCGGTCATGGTGTCGACATCGACGGCCTCGAGGCCGTGCCGCTTGGCCGCTGCGGCGATGTCGGAGGGCTTGCCACTGCCCGCGTTGGCCTGTTGCACGAGGTCGTCGACGACGGCCAGGATCGCCTCGATGTCGGCAGGGTCGGTGTCGGGTGGCAGGCCCAGCAGGTCGAACAGCTTGGTCTGTTGGTCGTCGGTGAAGGTCAATGTCATGACAGGTCCTTTCAGAGCAGGCCGATGATCTTCTTGAGGGCGTAGGGCTTTTCGACCGCGAACGCGGGCACCGCGTACGCCTGTACCCACTTCGAGCGGGTGGCGCGGTCGTCCCACGAGTCGACGGTGAGCGGGCGCTCGAATCCGACGACACCCGCCTGCCCCTTGGCGAGTACGTAGGCCGATCCGATCGGGGTGCGTGGGTTCGAAAACAGTTCCACCCCAGCGGATTTCAGCATCGCGTCCAGGCCGTCGCCGTAGGCGACGCGCAGGTCGTGAGCTTGGGTGGGGTGCACGATCAGCATGTCGTGGACCACCCCGAGCTCCTGGAGGTCGGCGGCCAGTTGAGCCGCGGACAGGTCAGCGGTCGGGCGTGCGGCCGATGGGGTGATCGCGGTATCGGGTCCGACGAAGACCAGACCGGCCCACGAATGCCCGGTGACGGTGTTCGTGGCATCGATGGCAGCCTCGATAGCCGCGACGGCAGCGAGGTCGAGCTTGCGCGCGATCGTGTTGGCCAGCTGGGTGGTTTGTAGATCGAGATAGGACACGTCGTTGCGGCCGACCTGTTCGTCGGTGATCTGAAACTTGCCGCCCCAGTCCTCGACCTCGGCCAGGCGTGTTTCGGGGTCGACACCCTCGACGACGCGGTACTCGTTGCCGGGGGCGCGTCGCTCGATATCGGTGGTGTACCGGTCGGATGCCTTGATCACCGAGTACAGCAGTCCCCCGCCCTCGACGGGCTTGCCCAACGGGCGGAACAGTTTCGGCAGGATGAGCTGATCGTCGGCGAGCTTGGCAATCTGGTTGCGGATGATGGTCGGCTGCTTGAGCGCGACATCCACGGTCAACAGTCGTCCGGACAGCTCCGGAATCAGTGGCGATGTCATCGGTTCGGTTCCTCTCAGGCGTACAGGGCGATTTCGGCATCGGCACCGGAAGCGGCACCGGTCAGGGCGTAGCCGACCGCGACACCAGCCGACTTGGTGACGGCCTGGCCGTTGGCACCGACTTCGACTTCGGCGAACGCGGCGATGGTTCCTGCGGCCCGGACCCAGACCACACCGTCACGGGCAACACCGACCAAAGCGCCGACCGCAGCATCGTGTTTGGCGACACCGAACTTTCGGCCAGCCGCGGTTGCGTGCGCGACCGACACATTGCCCGACGCGCGGTTACCGGAGATTGCGACGAACCGGCGACCGGTGACCGCCGCGCTCGCGCGTGCGGTCACATCGGCACCGGGCGCGTAGATCCTCGGATTGGTCAAGGGTGTCGACATATTCAGGGTTCCTTTCGGTGCGCGCGGCGTCGCCGTGACGCCGCGATGAGAACAGTCCGGCCGTGGTCCGTGCCGGATCGGAATAACTTGGGCCGCAGCGTGATTCGTGAGGCAGCGACAAGGTCTTGCAGCGACCGCAACGAGTCGATTCCGGGGGCCGTCGCGCCGAGCAGGGCGACGCCGGTCAGCACCAGCGGCCACCGGGTACCGTCGGGCGCCTGGTAGTCCTGCGCGGCCTCGACGGAGCGGTCGGGCCAGTGCAGCGGCATCGCTTCGGCCAACCACGACGGGACAACGAGGTCACCGAGCAGCACCTCACCGCCCGCGGCCAACCGCACCCGGTCCACGTACCCGAATGCTGGTTGCCCGTCGAACCGTTCGTCGACATGACCGAGCTTGACCACCGGTTTGCGCAGAACACCGGCCCCGAACGCCGCGGCCGCCGATGCGAGATCGGCGCGGCCGGGCGACCAGGTGCCAGTCGAGATCTCCCACGTCCCCACCCGGATCAGTTCCACGTTCTCGACGGTGCGTGTCTCACCCACAGCGCCCCCCGGCGGCGTGGTCAGCGAGACTGTGCGATCCATTCGATCGCGGCGGCAGGCAGGACCCAGCGGCCACCGGCACGGCGGGCGGGCAGGGTGCCGCGCCCGGCGCGGTCGCGGACGTTGGCCGGGGTGCACCCGAGGATGCGGGCGGCCTCGACGCTGGTGATCCACTCATACGGTGAATCGTCGGGCGGGGGCGGGTCCGCCACCGCCGAGCTTGCGACGTTGCTTGCGGCCGGGGTTGCGCGCCTTGCGGTTTCACATGCCCGGGCCAGACGTTCAGTCACCGCGACCAACCGCGCCGATGCCACCCGACCGCGATCGGCGTTGATCTCGGCGACCAGGTGCGCCAGCGCCCGACTCACGTACTGCGCGTCGTCGAGGTCGAGCAGCACACCCGGACGGGCCGCCTCAATCGCCATCGGGCATCCCATGCAGACTCACCAACCGGTCGAGCAACTGGTCGGGCTCGTCGATACCACGCGGCAACCGCGACAGCGCCCACCACAACGACGTGACCACCTCCGCCAGCGTCGCGTGCTCGGCGATCAGCAGCTCCGCCATCGCGTCGTTGAACCCCAGATTGTCACGCTGGTGACCATGCAGCACAGCCGCGACCACCGCCCGCTCGATCCGCAACCCACGCCGCACCGCACGAACATCGTTGTCAATCAACGGTTTTCCCTTCTTTCAGATGATCGGCTCCCGTTCGCCCACCGCTCGAGTCGTGCCGTGCCATCCGCGACGGCGGCGCGGTACTGGTCGATACATGCCTCGTGCGCGGCGATGCGTAGCTCGGCCACCAAGGCGCGCTGGCGATCCTGGGCCGCTTCCCGATTCAGTGCGGCGATCACATCCGCGATTTCCTCGGGCGCGCATTCGCGGAAACGCTTCTCCAGCCTCGGCCACACGATCGCGTCCAAGCGACGCTCTCGCTCCGGGGTCACCTCGTCGGCGGTCACGACGCGGCGGCGTTCTGCTCGCGCCACGCGGCCAGCGCGTTGCTGGCGCGCGTGCCGCCCCAGCTCATCCGAGTCTGAACATCTCGCTTGGACGATGGCGGCGGGTCGAGTGCGTCGAGATCGGCCACGTCGGCGGCAAGGTTGGCGGAATCCTCGCCGCTTATCGTGAAGCTCGGCGCCCGGTCGGTGTCGGCGGGCGCGTGAATGATCGGCTCGAGTACGCCGTCGATCGTGCTGGGTTTCAGCTCGAATCGACCGGCGACCGGCTCACGGGCGGGCGGGCAGTGCTGGCGGACACCGCCGTGACGGTCCTTGTTGACGGTCAGCCACGCCGAGCCGCCCTGACCAGGCGCGAACGCATCCTTCACCGTGACCCGCAGGGACACACCGCCGATCGCGCGGCGCTTGGCGGTCGTGCCGCTCTGGCCGAGCTTGCGCGACTCTGCACCCTTGGCGAGGTGGTCGATAACCAGCACGGCCGCGCCGGTCTTCGCCAACGGCTTGAGCACCGCACTGTGCGCGGTGGTGTACTCGTCGGCCGAATTCGACGACGAACCGAACAGCGGCAGCATCTCGCCGAGGCTGTCGACGATCGCGATATCGGGCCTCCACAGCTTCATGTCGGCGACGACCGCGATCAGGTGCATCCGGTCGTCGGGCTCGACATACAGGAATCGGCGACGGTCGGCCAAGGCGGCGGTGGACGCACCGAGTGCGAGCAACCGGGAGACCGTGGCGGCCGGGCCGTTGTGATCCATGTCGACCACCAACACGCTTCCGTCCCCGTACTCGCCCAGGACCTCTCGGGCCGCCGAGAGGGCAAGCCACGATTTCCCGGACTCCGGATCGCCGAACAGCGAATTCACCTCACCCGCATAGAACAGTGCGTGCTGGTCGGTGCGCACCCCGTACGACGGCCGAGGCGGCTCGGGCAGCGTGCCGTCGAGCATCGCGGCCACGTCGAAATACCGGCCGTAGTCCATGGCATGCGGTTGGTCCGGGACCGGTCCCGGACCGTTTGCGGACCGGTCCGAGTGGTCCGCTGGTCCTTCGGCGTCGCGGACCACTTGATCGAAGTATTCTGCCTGCTCAGCGTCGTATTCGTGGTCCGTGGTCCTGGTCCCCGACCCTAGGGGCGCGGACCGGGGACCACTACCGCCGGTACCGGTCCCGGACCACTCCGGCGAGCGAAGGTGCACCCGCCGGGGATGCTGCCCACCATCACGCAGCGCATGGCCGACCGTCCGCCCGATCTCCTGCTCAGGAAGCCCACACGCGCGCGCGGCGTCGGTGAGCGCGCCGAGAGGTTCGGACTCCTGGAGGTACCCGCCGGAGACGAATTGCCCGATGGCGAACGCTGCCCGGTTGAGCGTGTCGTTTCGGGTGCCTTCCACAGCCGCGGCAAGGTTGTCGCACTCGTTGCGCAGCGCGGCCAGAGCGTACCGGCGAGCGGCAGGATCACCCGGCGCGGCGTCCGGTAGCACGACTCGGGGTGCGCGCGGCTCAGACGCGAGCAACCCGGACTCGATCAACCGCTGCTTGAACGGATGCACCCGTGGTTCGCCATCCTGTGCGGCTTGCTGCTCGGCCGCGATCTGCTCATTGAGCCACTCCATCCGCTCGGCGACGTACTGGCGGCAGGTGAGGCACACGGGATCAGCTGGCTTGTGTCGCGGGCACGATCCCGGCGGGCCACCCTCAACACGGTCACGGCCCGAAGGCCCTGCCGAATCGGCAGAGCCTCGGACATCATCATGGTCACTCAAGCCGCCACACCTCCCGCTCGGCGAACCCGCTCGGCCGCGTCTCTCGCCGGACCTCCCGCGCGCCACATGGCACGCAGGACATCAACCGGCAACATCGGCGTAAGCCCGTCCGCCACAATGTGATTCACCGCCTGGTGCCACGCCTCGAGCTGATGTGCGGTCGGTTGCGAATCGTCATACGACGGCAACCATGGGTCACCGCCCCACAGTCGGTGAGCCGCTTCCGCGCGGCGGCGCAGATGCTCGGACGTCGCGGTCATGCGAACCACTCCGACGGCTTGCGACCGAGCACCGTGGCGAGCGCCACCAGCTCGCAGACGAGCCAGTCCCGGCGGCCGTCGACCGACCACCGAAAGTCGAGGGCATCCATGCCCAGCCGCTCGGCAAGCGCCGCGTCCGACCGGCCGCAAGCGGCGACGGCCGCGGCTACACGCGACGCGATCAGCGCATACCTGGAGTCCTCCGAAGCGCCGACCGGCTCGAGGTCACCCGGTGTACAGATCCGCCAATCCGAATCCGGATCATCCGACTCACACACCACGGTGGTCTTGTTCCAGGACGGCACCACCTGGTCGACGGTCAAGTACTCGCCAGTCGCACGCAAACGCACACGATCACCGGGGGCGAACCGGGGCGCAGACGGTATCTTGGACAAGGAAAATCCTTCTTCCTGCTGGTAGCGGGATTCCATGGCCCGGGAAGCGGTGGGCGCCGCTCCCGGGCCGCTCGCATTTCTCGGACGACCGGCGTGCGGCGCGATCACGCCGCACCCGAGCACTTCACGGTGTTCTGACGCTCGAAATCGAGGACGCTCGACAGCGGATACAGAATCTTGCGACCAGCGCGGATGTAGTCCGGCCCTTTGCGCAGATACCGCCACTGAGCAAGTGACGGCTCGGTCATTCCCCACCGCTCGGCGAGCTGGCGAGGTGTGATCCGATCGACTTCGCGATTCACTCCGCGCTCCAATCTTCACGATCCAGATTCACATCATCTTGATGTGTTAGACACTCATGATGCATAACGATTGAAAGGGTGTCAACATGAACCGTGACGACATCATGATGATGTGTAAGACTGTCCGAATGGCAGAGAAACGAAACCCGCTAGGGCCAACGGGCGAGACTGTCCGGGCCAACATCACCCGCCATCGCGAACGCCTGAATCTGGGCTACGCGGAGCTCTCGCGCCGATTGGGCATCCTCGGCCGGCCAATCCCCGTCTTGGGCCTGACTCGGATCGAAAAGGGCGAACGGCGGGTCGACACCGATGACTTGATGGCCTTGTCGGTCGCGCTTGAGGTATCCCCCGCAACACTGCTGATGCCGCCACATCTGACCCCCGGCGACGATGTGGAATTCACAGGTGGCCGAGCCCCCGCGATGCACGCATGGGAATGGCTGCGCGCCGAGACGCCCTACCCGCTGGATCGCCACGGCGAGGATATGAACGTCTCGATCGCACGGTTCCGCGCCGAGAATTGGCCCGGTTGGTTCCTTGAAACCGAGCACATCCTCGCCGAAGGAAGACGAGCACGGCACGTACGGGCCGCCTTCGCATTTGCGGAAGACGAGCGCGCAGCAGAAAGGCGAGCCGCGACCGATGGCGACGATTGAGCAGTACAAGCTGTGCAAGCCATCCTGCCTCGACGACTGCACGAAGCGGGAGCACCAGCGCCACATGGTCCGCTACCGCAAGCCCGACGGGAAGCAGACGAAGAAACGCGGGTTCCGGCGCAAGATCGACGCCGAAAACTTCGCCGCCACAGTCGAAGTCAAGAAGATGACCGGCGACTACATCGCGCCGTCGATGGGTCGGCTTACGGTCGCCGAGATGGGCGCAGCGTGGATCGCGCGCCAGGTCCACACCAAGGAATCATGGTCGGAGCGCGTCGAATCCATCTGGCGCGTACACATCGAACCACATTGGGGCACAAGACAACTCGCCTCGATTACGCGGCCCGAGATTCGTGATTGGATCGCTGGCATCGACCGCGCGCCCTCGACAGTCGCCGACATCCACGGCGTCCTGTCGTCGATCCTCAGCGAGGCCGTAGACGAGCGGCGGATACCGGCGAACCCGGCCGCCGGTGTGCCGCTCCCCCGCCGCGTGCCGGTCGATCACGTCTACCTCACACACGACCAGGTGGCCAGCCTCGCCTCCGAGTGCAGCAAGGGCCACGAAATCGTGATGCTGCTCGCCTACTCCGGTCTGCGCTGGGGCGAGATGGCCGCGTTGCGCCCCCGCGACGTAGATCTCCGACGGCGGCGAATCCATGTCGTGCGCTCGGCATCCAAGGTGAACTCGCGCACGGTGATCACCACGCCGAAGACGTGGGAGCTACGGTCGGTCGCCGTGCCCGCCGAAGTCGCCGACCTCCTGGCACCGGTCGTCGCCGCGCAGCGTGACCCCGTGGGCCTGCTGTGGTCGCGCCCGTCCGACGGCGGGCCGGTCCGGCCACCGACCACAACTCATTGGTTCACCAAGGCGGTAGGCCGATGCATCGCGGCGTCGGTCCCGCTCGATGAGGACGGTGAGCCGGACGGCCCGGCGACGTTCCCGCGCGTGACCGCTCACCAGCTACGCCACACTGCGGCGTCGCTCATGATCGCCAGCGGCGCGCACGTGAAGACGATCCAACGCCAGCTCGGCCACAAGTCGGCGACGATGACGCTCGACAACTACGGGCATTTGTTCGACGACGACCTCGACGGCGTGGCCGATCGGATGGGCGCCGGATTCCGCGATGCCGCGGCGAAATGTGCCCAAAATGTGCCCAC
>FTJU01000372.1_pt4 | contig 10722 bp, 10 predicted proteins | sample 1658961 | NCBI WGS metagenome assembly FTJU01 (sample SAMEA3914878, study PRJEB12502) | metagenome | biome: forest; material: soil | place: USA | collected 2012-03-12 | depth 0.3 m | reverse complement strand
GGCCAGGGCCGTGGTCCAGTCGGCGGCTATGGCGTTCTGGGCGTCGGTCAAGGCGACCTTGCCGGAACACACCAGCGCGTGCAACGTGTTCTCCACGGCGTCTTTCGGATTGTTCGGCCCCGCGCCCGGCTTGTGATCGGGCGACGGTGGCTCCACCCAAAGGTTGCGCGGATCGTTCGGGTCGCCGCCGAGCTCCAGCGACACCAGGTGGTCGTACTCTGCGTCATGCAATGGGCCGGTGTAGTCGTAGGACTTCGCGTCGGCGTCCTTTTCCCGGTTGGTGATGTCGGCCGGCGGGCGTATCGAGGAAGTGTATCCACCCTTGCAGATGGTGTCGCCGAGGTTGTCCGCGGCAACCTTCGGATTGACCGCCCCCGGGGTGCAGGCGGGATCGGGCAGTGGCTGTCCGTCGCTGGACTTGCGGTAATGGCAGCTACCCGGAGCCGGTTGCGCCTGTACCGTGTACGTGCCGGAAGGTCCGGGACCGACCGGAACTTTCAAGGTCTGTCTCGCGGCAGTGGGTTGAATCACTACCTGCGCGACGGTTTTCGAGCCCTCATGCGCGCAGCCGGCAACCGACAACGGTGCCAGCACTGAAACCAGCAGCGTCTTGCGAATATTCATGACTTACCTCTGGCCGAACCTTCATCCGCGTCCAATTGTGCGCCATATCGAAACGGCGTACCGCCACGTCAACTGCGACATGCCGCCCGAATACTCAGGCGTTCAACGCATCCGAACATATCGGTGTCGCTCGGACATGAGTAGAAGTACCGCATCGATCCGGCGGTGAACCATCCAGCTACGTTTCCGGGCCAGCCCAATACCCCTGCAGCACAGTCGAATACCTCATTCAAGGCATGCGGCAGCAGATTCGCGTATAGACCGATGTCACCTCACCGGCAGCGGTCGGTACCGTGGTCGACCTCGACCGGGTACTTCGGGCGATACAAGCCGCGTCAGTGGGCCGCACCGCTGGGCCACCTTTGTCCAGCTGCGACTACGAACAAACTCGACATCGGAATCAGATTCTCGTCCAGTCGCATGTGACGGCGCGAAGATGGTTTGCGCCACAACAGCTGTCGCCCTACCGCAACCGGAGACAGACTGGGCTGACGGTTTTCAACCTTGGCATTCGGATACCAACCTGCTGGCGAGATATACCCGCAGCCTCGCCGCGCACGACCCGAGACGCATGCGCGCGGCAGCTGAGGAATTCGGTCTCAGCTGCTGGACCCGGTCGACGTCCCAGCATGTGAAGCCGGATCGTTGTCGACCTCGGCGCTCAGGTAGTCGATGCTGCGCGGGTAGCCGGGTATCCACTCGTCGAAATCGTCGGTGAAACCGGGCTTCCAATCGGTCGGGCAGGAAGGCCGCAACGCTTCGGTGCGGTGCGGGCTCACCCACGTCGTGGACTGCTTTCCGAGGCCGGTCGTGCAGTGCATCTGCCAGGTCACCCGGTAGGTGTCATCGGTGTCGTTACGGCAGGTGTAGTCGTCACCGCAAAGCAGTCCGGGAGCAAGTTCCTTGGCGGCAGCCTGAGCCTGCGGCGCGAGCACGGCAGCCGCGGCAGCGATCAAGGCGGCGGCGCCGACGCCCACTGCCGATCGGGCCCACAGTCCATTGCTGTTCATCATGATCGAAAATGATATATAGGTCAGCGGTCCATGTCAGTCAGGGTTCCCCCCTATTCTTGGTAGTGCCTGCTACACCTCCGAAGCGGTATGGATGTGGAAAACTGCAGTGGCGCCAGACTTTCGGAGCGTAACCACGTGTCCACTTCGTGCCGCGCCGAAAGCGGCGAAGTAGTGCGTTTGCGCAAGCGTCGGTAGCGCGTGGCGGTGCGGAACCGGCGGATCTGATCCTGGACTCCCTAATCCCTCTGCCCGGTGCCGGCACTACGCGGGCCTCCGCTTGGTCGTCTGCAAGTAGGTCGGCGACAAATCCAGAGCCGCGGGTGCGACCAGCACCGGGTGGGATTTGTCGGTTTGGGCCGACACAGACCGCACAAAGGCGCAGACTATCCCGCAGAACGGTCTAACGCTGTGTACCCGAGTGTGCCCATTGCCACCGCGTTTCGGTGGTGCACGAGCCGATCAGTGGAGGTCCGCAATGTCTATTTCGTCGACTGTGGAAGCATGCTTGCGCGATGCGGGCGTCACGTACGAAGTGGTACGTCATCCGCACAGCTTTACCAGCGCCCAGGCAGCGGAAGCGGCACATATCCCCGGCGATCGTCTCGCCAAGACGATCATGCTCGAAGACGAGCAGGGCTACGTCGGCGCGGTGGTGCCGTCTACGCATCACCTGCGTCTGTCGCAGCTGTGGTCGCAAACCGGACGACATCTGGTGCTGGCCGAGGAATCCGAACTACGCAACGTTTTCCCGGATTGCGAGGTCGGCGCGATCCCGGCCGTTTGCCCCGCGTACGGCGTACAGACGCTGATCGACGAAAGTCTCACCACGGTGCCCGATGTCTACTTCGAGGCCGGAGACCATGAGGAGCTCATCCACCTGGGTACGGATCAGTTCATGCGTCTGATGGAACAGGCGGAAAAGGGACACTTTTCACGCCGATCGCGCGGCGGGGAGCAACACTGAGCCTTCTGACGCGGTCCACGGACGTCAGCCGAGGTCTTCGCGCTTGCGTGCGGAACCGACGAATGAATCGGCGGTGCCGTTGACCGCGTCAACACCTAGCCCAATTCGCCTACAGCACAGGCGAATACCTCATTCAAGGCATCCCGCAGCAGATTCGCGTAGGTATCGATGTCCGGCACCGCGGCGGTGTCGGCGTGGATCGAGACGGTGACGGTATCGCCGAGGCCGTGTACGCCGTGGGTCAGCTGCATTACCGAGCCGATGGCCGGAAAGCCGCCGGTGAAACGGACAGGTGCGCCACCGAAGGTCAGGTCGGCGGGGCCGCGGTGGACGCTGGAGACCACGGTGTGTCCGGCGATCGAGTCGGGCACGGTGTCGATCGGGTAGCGCCCGATATCGCGACGCAGTAGCGGGGCGGGGATGACGGCGGTCACGCGGTCCTGGGCGGTCAACAGCGGGTGGCGAGCACGGGTACGGCGATCGTTGAGCGCGGCGGCGATCTTGTTCGCGCGGACCAGCAGATTCGGTTCGTCGATGAACAGCTCGACACCGAGGCTGCGGTAGTTGTTGCGAGCCGCAATCCGATTGCCGGACAACGCCATCGGTACCTGCGCACCCAGACGGTCCACTCGCGCACCGCGCGCCGTGAGATAGCGATCGAGTGCGACCGACACGGCGGCCAGTGCGACAACGGTCACAGTGTGGCCCGGGATGCGCATCCGTTCGGCATCGCAAACGATCATCCGTACCTGATGAGCATGCCGAGCCGTCGAATCGCTCCGGTTCACCAGGCTCGGCGTAAACCCGGGCCCTGGCCCGGGCAGTCTTCCCGCAGTGGTCAATTCGACGAGCTCCTGCTGTGCCCGGAATGCCTGATACCCGCGAACCGCGGTGCGCGCGAATTGCGTCGGTATCCGGAGCAGTGCCAGCACCGAATACACCGGCACCGCTTCGACCACCGCAGCGCCAAGGCGAGCGGTTTGCCCAGCAACCCCAGCAACCCGCCGAGCAACCGATTGACGCAACCCAGCAACCGAAGTAGCACCTACACCCGCGACGCCATCGGCGGCCGTCGCGGCATCGGCAATGGTGACAGCCTCGGCGGCCGCCTCGGACCGCTCGGCCCGAGCAACCGGTAACCGCCCGGCCGGCGACTCACCCGCCGCAACCGACTCGGTCCCACCAACCTCGGAAAACAATGCCCTGGCGAGCTCCGCGCCCCGCCGTCCATCCGCCAAGGCGTGCGACATCTGCAGTACAACCACCATCGCGGGGCCGGTACCCGCTGGCGCACCCTCGACCCCACGGAACACATGCAACCGCCACGGACGCACCGCGGCATCCACCCCGGTGCCGAGCAGTTTGCCGAGCACCATGCACACACCCAGCCAATTCGGTTCCGGAAGGGAATGCTCCACAAATTGCTCGGCACGAAATTCACATCGAACCCACGCTGGATAGTCCAGATCACGGGGCAGTGCGCGCAGCTGGACCGATAGATCGGCAATGTCCGCACTGCGGCGCGCGACGAGCTCACGCAGTTCCGCACCGGAACACCTGGAATCGTCGAAGCAATACAGCATGAAGAGGTCATTTCGGGTACGGCCGGACAGCCAATACATCGTCGCGTCCTGGGCGGCAACCGTACTCACAACTCGACGATATGGCACGGGTTACCGGGGGCGACGCGCGGCATCCGGGAAACTGAATGATCTTGTTCCACATTGCGATCGGGAAACCTATCGATTCCTGGCCAGTCCCCTGCTACCGTCTGTAGTAGAACCTGTACCACCACTCACCAGAGCGGGGTGTCGGCCATGGCTATTGACGTAGGTCGCAAGGTAGGCGAACAAGCACACTCCTTCGACGAGCGATATCAGGCCGCGAGATTTGTCAAACGGTCGATCAACAAGGTTTTCCCGACCCACTGGTCGTTCTTACTCGGTGAGATCGCGCTCTACAGCTTCATCATCCTGGTGCTGTCCGGCACCTACCTGACGCTGTACTTCGACCCATCGATGGCCGAGGTCACCTATAACGGCGCATACCAGCCGCTGCGCGGGGTGACCATGACTCGCGCCTACGAGACAGCGTTGAACCTCTCCTTCGAGGTGCGCGGTGGCCTGTTCGTGCGCCAGATACACCATTGGGCCGCACTGCTTTTCGCGGCGTCGATCATCGTGCACCTGTTCCGGATCTTCTTCACCGGCGCCTTCCGCAAGCCGCGCGAGGCGAACTGGGTGCTCGGCTCACTATTGCTGATCCTGGCCATGTTCGAGGGGTACTTCGGCTACTCGCTGCCCGACGACCTGCTCTCGGGCACCGGCCTGCGCGCGGCATTCTCGTCCATCACGATCGGCATTCCGATCATCGGCACCTGGATACACTGGTTGATGTTCGGCGGCGACTATCCGGGCGAGATCATCCTTCCGCGCCTGTTCATCGCACACGTGCTGCTGTTCCCCGGCATCATGCTCGCGCTGATCGCCGCGCATATCGCGCTGGTCTGGTATCAGAAGCACACCCAGTTCCCGGGACCGGGCCGCAGCGAACGCAATGTGATCGGCACTCGCATCGTGCCGGTGTTCTCACTGGATCAGGGCGCATTCTTCGCGTTCACGCTCGGTGTCGTCGCACTATTGGGCGGCCTGCTGCAGATCAACCCGATCTGGGCCTTCGGCCCCTACAACCCGTCCAAAGTCTCGGCGGGCACCCAGCCGGACTTCTACATGATGTGGACCGACGGCATGATGCGCCTGATCCCGCCCTGGGAGCTCTATCCCGGCCGCTATACCGTGCCAGCACCGTTCTGGGGTGTGCTGATCATGAGCGTGGTGTTCGTGGTGCTGATCGCCTACCCGTGGATCGAACGCCGCCTGACCAGGGACACCGCGCACCACAATCTGCTGCAGCGCCCGCGTGACGTGCCGGTCCGCACCGCGATCGGCGCGATGGCGATCACCTTCTACGTGGTGCTGACGCTGTCCTGCGTGAACGACATCATCGCCTACAAATTCGATGTATCGCTCAACGCGACAACCTGGGTCGGCCGGATCGGCATCCTCACCCTGCCCGCCGTGGCCTACTTCGCCGCCTACCGCATTTGTCTCGGCTTGCAGCGCAGCGACCGCGCGGTGCTCGAGCACGGCATCGAAACGGGCATCGTCAGGCGGTTGCCGCACGGCGAGTACATCGAGATCCACCAGCCGCTCGGTCCGGTCGACGAGCACGGTCACCCGATACCGCTGACCTACCAGGGCGCGACGGTGCCGAAGAAGATGAACAAGCTGGGCTCGGCGGGCAAGCCGGGCACCGGCGGATTCTTCCGCCCCGATCCATGGCAGGAATCCCGCGCCAATCGGGCGGCCGAGCACGAGGAAGAGCGTAAACAGCTCGCCGTACTACGCGCCGCGCAAGAGCAGACCGACGGCGAGCACCATTGAGAAAGGGGCCGCTGAGCACCCGCGAAGGCCCCGAGTCCGTGCCGACCCGGGGCCCGTGCTGTTGATTCGGATATACCTGTTGTTCAGGCGCGCCCGGACTCCCCCGCTGACATTCCGTTTAGGAACGCATCCCACTCGCTTGGCGTGAACGCCAACAACGGACCAGTGCCGTTGTCTTTGGTGTCGCGGACCGCCACGTTGCCGTCGACGAGAAATGCGACTTCCACGCAGTTCCCATCGGGACCACTATATGTGCTCTTACGCCACACAGCGCCCGTCGAGTCAACTTCCACGGCACTAGCTCCTTTGCTGCGTCGAGAACGAGAATTTTCTTCTGACATCGTTCTAACTAGCACCGGCATCCGGCGCGGAACGCCGAATCCCGCGGTGCGCCTTGCCAAGCGCGCGACTTTCACGGTGCGTCGTGATCGCACTGCACTTCAAGATGAATTCACCTCACGGGGTCGCCCCCGCGCGCTAAACACTAGCAGGTTCATCGAGAATTTGCCGATCTCTTGCCCATTCCGTCATCGCATTTGCCAATCTTGCGAAGATTGGAAGTTGCGGAAACATTGCCGGAGGATGACATTCATTCCAATGTTTGCTGGGCAGCAAACTTTTTCCAGCGTGATTACTCTGTGATCCACCAATTGATCAAGATCGACAGAACTCTAGTGGACGCCTTCGATGTCATCCATGGATGATGGGCAGCATGGTCGAACGCCCGCGTGACGAGGCAGGTCGCGCACGCAATCCCCGCCCACGCGACCGGTTCGGGCGGCCGCTGCCCGTCGGCAGCGCCGGTGTGCCACGAATTCCGGACGACCTGAATCTGCCGCCGAAGCAAACTCTCGCCTACGCCCAGCAACTACTCGATGACGGTCTGGCATTCAACGCACACGAGGTATTGGAGGCCGCGTGGAAGAACGGGCCGTTCGCCGAAAGGATGCTGTGGCAGGGTCTCGCTCAATACGCGGTCGGGCTGACCCACATCCAGCGGGCGAATCCGAAGGGGGCGCGTACCCTGCTCACTCGTGCGGTGAGCCGGTTACGTGCCTTTGTTGCAGAACCGAACGGCGACGAATCGAACCGAAACAGCGATATGCCATACGGAATCGACCGCGCGGGTCTGATCGCGCACGCCGAGGTACTGCTCGCAGCCCTCGAAAGCGGAACCTCCATACCCGAGAACCAACTGAAGCCGCGGCTACTGATCCGCTGAGCCACGCCGGAGCCCCTAGCATGGCAAACGTGCCAGTAACCAGAACTCCAGCAGGCAGGTATGCTCCGAGCCCGTCCGGCGATTTGCACATCGGAAATCTGCGCACCGCGGTGCTGGCCTGGTTGTTCGCGCGCTCGACCGGACGCCGATTCGTACTCCGCATCGACGATCTGGATCGCGTCCGGCCCGGCGCCGAACAGCGCCAACTGGCGGACCTCGCCGCGATCGGCCTGGACTGGGACGGCCCGGTCGTCCGGCAGAGCGACCGGCTGCCGCACTACCAGGCGGCCATCGATCGGCTCACCGCCGCTGGCCTCACCTACGAATGCTATTGCACCCGAAGGGAAATCCAGCAGGCCGCGACCGCACCGCATGGGCCGCTCGGCCATTATCCGGGCACCTGCCGCGATCTGACCGACGCCGAGCGGGCCGCGCATCACCGCGACGGACGTCGGGCCGCCCTGCGGTTGCGGGCGCAGACCGGCGAATTCGAAATCACCGATGAATTGCACGGACGCTACTGCGGTCCTGTCGACGATGTCGTGCTGCGCCGCGGTGACGGAATTCCGGCGTACAACCTGGCCGTCGTCGTCGATGATGCCGAGCAGGGCATCGATCAGGTAGTGCGCGGCGACGATCTACTGTCGTCGACACCACGCCAGGCTTATCTCGCGACCCTGCTGAACCTCTCGGTTCCGCACTACGCCCATGTGCCGCTGGTGCTCAATGCCGACGGCAAGCGACTGGCCAAACGCGACGGCGCGGTGACCCTCGCCGATCAGCTCGCGCTCGGCAATCCACCCGAGCGGGTCGCGGCCGAACTGGCCTGTTCGCTGGGCTATCCCCCGGTTTCACCCGCCGAGTTACTGGACCGTTTCGACCCAGCCGATCTGACCGCGCAACCGTGGATACTGGACGGGAATGGGTTGTTGCAACCCGCGCGATGTCCGTAACGTACCCATCGACCGATCTATTGATCACGGACGAGGACACGCATATGACAACCGGTGGGTACGATCCCAACCAATATCCGCAGGGCGGGCAGCAATATCCGGGCGGCCAGCAGTACCCGCAGGGTGGACAGCCGTACCCGCAGGGGCAGCCGCCCCAATACGGTCAGCAGCCACCGCAGTACGGTCAGCAACCCCAATACGGCCAGCAACCCCAATACGGCCAGCAACCCCAATACGATCAGCAACCCCAATACGGCCAGCAACCGCAGGATCCCTACGGCCAGCAGCAGCCCTACCCCCAGCAGCCCTATGGCGAGCAGCCGGGATACGGATACGGCGGACAGCCCGGTGATATCGGAGCCCGCATCGGCGCCCGCGTCATCGATCACCTGATCATCAGCATCCCGGTCTACGTCATCATCTTGGTCATCCTGGGCTCTGGGCTCGGCGGGCAGATCGTGACCGCTCTGGTGGGCGCGATCGCGGCGATCGGCTACTTCGTCGGCATGGAGACCTCGCAGGGCACCACCCTCGGCAAGAAGATCGTGGGCCTCAAGGTCGTCGCCCCCGGCGGCGCGGCGAAGATCACCCCGGAGGTTTCGCTGAAGCGCAACCTCTACGCCGCCCTCGGCATCATTCCGTGCATCGGTGGCCTGGCCGAGCTCGGCCTGATCATCTATATGATCATCACCACCTCGCAGGACCCGAACAAGCAGGGCTGGCACGACAAGTTCGCCGGCGGCACCCAGGTCGTCAAGGCCTGATCAGCTCGCCGACCCAGGTACAGCTCAGGGGCGCTCCCGAAAATGGGAGCGCCCCTGATGTTTTCGATTCCGTTAGTCGACGACAGCTATGTCGACGACAGCGCGATATTGAGAACCACGTAGAGGATGGCGAGCACAATGCCGCCCGCGCCCACACAGATACCGGCCAACGCAAGTCCGCGGCCCTGCTGTCCGCGCTCCTTTATCTGATTGAGCGCGATGATACCGAGTATGATCCCGACGATCGAACCGATGCAGGTGCACAGCCCGACCACTGAGGCGACCAGCGAACCGATCGCGAGTCCGTTGGTACCCTGCGCCTGCTGCTGATAACCGTACGGCTGATAGGCGTTCGGATAGACCGGGGCCTGTGGATACGGCTGCTGCGCGCCGGCGACCGGCTGCTGCGGGTAACTCGGGTACTGTGGCTGCACCGGCTGCGGTGGCGGTGTCAGGGCAGGCTGCTGCGGGTACTGCGGCGCGGAAGGGTACTGCGGTGCCGAGGGGTACTGGGGTGCCGAGGGGTACTGGGGTACCGATCCCTGGGCGCCGGCCTCCGGCGAAACGCCTTCGCCGCCGTACTGTTTCCACCATTCGTCGGAATCGCCGGGATTCGTCATTGCTACAGCCTATTCCACAACCTGGTTTGATGAAGCGCGTGAGTGAGTCCAAAACAGTTGAAGAACACGCAGAATCTGGGAGCCCCGCGGCGGCCCACGCGGCATTCGCCGTCGCCTCGCGGGGCTACTACACCCCCGTCGTCGCCCTGTTCACCGCGACGCTGATCATCTCGAATATCTGCGCAACCAAAGGCGTCCAATACTTCACCGATCATTCGGTGAAGGTGGGCCCGATCGAGATCCTGCCGATCTCGACCGACGGTGCGTGGTTCCTGTTCCCCCTGGCCTATATCATCGGCGACGTCCTCAGTGAGGTCTACGGCTTCAAGGCCGCCCGCCGGGCCATCTACTGCGGTTTCGCCATCCTGCTGCTCACGGTCGTCTGCTTCAAGATCGCCATCGAGCTGCCCGCCGCGAGCTTCTACGACAATCAGGAGGCGTTCCGGTCCGTCATCGGCACCACACCACAGCTGGTCGCCGCGGGCCTGTCCGGCTACTTCGTCGGTGAGATGCTCAATTCGGCGTCGCTGGTGCTGATCAAAGAGAAGACCAAGGAAAAGCACCTGTGGGCGCGCCTGATCGGCTCCACGATCGTCGGCGAACTCGGTGACACGCTGATCTTCTGCTCAATCGCGGCCACCGCCATCGGCATCGACAGCTGGGGACAGTTCGTGAACTACGTAATCGTCGGATTCGTCTGGAAAACCCTCGCCGAGGTCATCGTGCTGCCGATCACCTACCGGGTGATCGCCTTCCTCAAGAAGCACGAGCCGAGCTACGCCCCGCGCCCAACCCCCGCCATCCTGAACTGAAAGTTGTGACGCGGCAGGCCCGCTCGGCACGTAACCACGTCGGAGCGAGTCTTACAAGCGACCGTTCACGGCCCATCTCGCGTCCGAGTCATCGAGGCCGATGCGCCACAGGCACGAGCCTCGCCCATCGGGCGCGCGTGCATCAGGTGCCGAATATCCCGCGATTGGTGACCCCGACGGAGCGCTTACAAGCGACCGTTCGCGGCCCGTCCCGCGTCCGAGTCATCGAAGCCGATGCGCCACAGGCCCGAGCCTCGCCCGCCGGGCACGCGTGCATCAGGTGCCGAACGCCCCGCCATCGGTGACC
>FTJU01002304.1_pt1 | contig 10796 bp, 9 predicted proteins | sample 1658961 | NCBI WGS metagenome assembly FTJU01 (sample SAMEA3914878, study PRJEB12502) | metagenome | biome: forest; material: soil | place: USA | collected 2012-03-12 | depth 0.3 m | reverse complement strand
CATGACGCTCGGCGGCCTGGCCGTGGCGCTGGGCGTGGTGGTCGACGATGCGGTGATCGACGTGGAGAACATCGTACGCCGCCTGCGCGCGCACCTCGACCGAGGCGTGCAGGATCACCTCTTCCGGCTTGTCGCCGGCGTCGGCCGCGCGCAGGCGGCGTACGATGTTCTCCACGTCGATCACCGCATCGTCGACCACCACGCCCAGCGCCACGGCCAGGCCGCCGAGCGTCATGGTGTTGATGGCCCAGCCCAGGCGGTCCATCACGATCACCGCCGTCAGCAGCGAGAGCGGGATCGAGACGAACGACACCAGCACCGTGCGCAGGTCGCGCATGAAGGCGAACAGCACCAGCGCGATCAGCACCGCGCCGATCATCAGGTCGTCGCCGATGCCGCCGAGCGCGGTGGTGATGAAGTTGGCCGGCCGGTGCAGGCCGCCGGTCAGGACCACGCCCTGGGCGTCCAGCGACGGCTTCAGCTCGGCGAGGGTCGCCTCCACCGCCTGGGTCGCGCGCAGGGTGTTGGCCCCGTACTGGCTGGCCATGGCCACCATCACCCCGGGCTTGCCCATGATCAGGGCGTCGCCGGTCAGGGGCGTGGGCGCGTCGCGCACCGTGGCGAGGTCGCCGATATGCACGGTCGAGCCGTCGCTGAGGGCGATCGGGGCCGAGGCCACGTCCGCGGCCGAGCGCGCCTGGCCCGAGGGCGCCACCAGCACCCGCTGCTGTTCGGTGTCGATGAAGCCGCCGCCGGAGACGCCCGTGGAGTTCCGGACCGCGCCGATCAGGTCGCTGAAGGCCAGGCCCCGCGCGGCCAGGGCCTCGGGCCGCGCGACCACCTCGATGCGCCGGATCTGGCCGCCGAACACCGTCGCCTTGGCCACGCCCGTGGTCGACAGCAGGCGCGGGCGCACCACGGTGTCGACCAGGGTGCGCAAAGCCATCGGGCTCAGCTTGTCGCTGGTGAAGCCGATCTTGAGCAGGTCCATGGTCGAGGAGGTGAGGGGCTGCACCGCCGGCGCCTTGACCCCGTTCGGCAGCTCGCCGGCCGTCTCGGCCACGGCCTCGGACACCACCTGGCGCGCGCGATAGGGATCAGAGCCCTCGGCGAACAGCACCTGGACGATCGACAGGCCCGGGATCGATTCCGAGCGCACCGTGGTCACGCCCGCCGCGCCGTTGACCGACTGCTCCACCACCCGGGTGACGAGCTGCTCCACCTGCTCGGCGTCGAGCCCCGGCGCCTCGGTCTGGATCTCGGCCTGGGCCGGCACGAAGTCGGGGAACACGTCGAACTTGGCGCCCTTCAGCACCACGGCTCCATAGATCAGGAGCAGCAGGGCGAAGGCCGCGACGAGCCGGGGCCGGCCGAGCGACCAGCGGACGATGGCGCTGAGCATGGATCAGTCGCCGTCCTTGTCGGCGGGCTTGGCGCCGCCCTCGTCCTCGTCGGAGACATTGGTCTCGGCGGCGAACAGCGCCGCGGCGCCGTGGGTCACCACCTGCTCGCCGGGCTTGAAGCCGGCGGGCGTGAACAGGCCAGCCGCCTCGCTGCGGCCGTCCTCGACTTCCTTGCGCAGGAAGGTCTCCGCGCCGGTGCGCACATACACCCAGGTCTTGCCCTTGCTGCGCACCAGGGCCGCGCGGGGCGCCACGACGCCCGTTGCGGCGGCCGCGATAGCCAGCTTCACCGGGGCGGCGAGGCCCACCGACAGCGACCGCACGCCCGGTCCCCGCGCCGTGGCGATCACGCCGGGCGACAGCAGGCGCGGGTCGGCGGCGGGGGCGCGGCCGAGCACGCTGGCGCGCACCTGGCCGAGCGGCCCGAGGTCGAGCTCGACCGTCTTCAGTCCGGCGAGGCCCTCGCCCGAGGGCGTGTCGATGCGCACCAGGGCGGCCTTGCCGGCGGCGATCTCGGCCAGGAGCTGGCCGCGCTGGCGGGCGGACATGCGGGCGATCCCGTCGCCCCATTCCAGGCCCACGCGGCGGCGCAGGGCGGCCAGCTTGCTGGCGTCGGCGCGGGCCTGGGCGCGGGCGGCCTCGACCTGTTTGGTCGGCACCGCGGCGCCGTCCTTGTTGAGCGCCTGGGAGCGGACGTATTCGGCCGTCGAGGCCTGGGCGGCGGCGTCGGCCTGGTCGATGTCGGAGTCGAGTTGGGCCAGCGGGCTGGGGTCCAGCACCTTGACGAAGCCCGACAGGGTCGCCGCTGACGTCGACGCCTTGAGCGGCTCGGACCTGAGGCCGAGCTTGGCTTGGATCTCGGACGCCAGCTTCACCGGTTTGGCCGCCTCGTCGTCCGCGTCGGCCCGCGCGGCGCCGGCCGCGCCCAGTACGAGAGACGTCGCCATCAAGGCTTTGAAGATGAAGGAATTTCGGTTCGTCATCGGAACTAATGTTTCTGCGGTTCGCTGGTCGGCGTGGCGTCGGCGAAATCGGTGCGGTTCCACCAGCCGCCGCCGAGCGACTGGTAGAGGGCGGCGGTGTCGGCCAGGCGCGCGGCGCGGGCCTGGGTCACGGCCGAGCGGGCCTGCAACTGGGCCTGTTCGGCGGTCAGCACCGGCAGCGCCGAGCCTTCGCCCTGCGACAGCTGCTTCTGCGCCGCCGCCAGGGATCGGGCCGCCGCCCGGTCGACCGCCGCGGCGGCGTCGAGCGCGCGCGCGTCGCCTTCCAGGGCCTGCAGGCTGTCGGCCACGTTCTGGAAGGCGGCGAGCGCCGTCCCGCGGTACTGCGCCTTGGCCTGGTCGAGCAGGGCCTCGGCGCTCTTCTGCCTGTGCTTCAGCTGGCCGCCCTCGTAGATCGGCGCGGCGACCGCCCCGGTCACCGTCCAGAACAGGTTGGCCCCGGAGAACAGGTCGGTGAAGGTGGTGGCCTGGCTGCCGCCGCTGGCGGTCAGGGGGAAGGTCGGCAGGCGCGCGGCGATGGCCACGCCGACATTGGCGCTGGCGACATGCAGGTTGGCCTCGGCGGCCTGCACGTCCGGCCGGTGGCGCACCAGGTCCGAGGGCAGGCTCACCGGCAGGTCGGCGGGCAGGGCGAACTTGGCGAGGTCGAGCGCGGGGACCGCGCCCTCGGCCGGGGTGCGGCCGGTGAGGAAGGCGAGCAGGTCGTTCTGCTGCGCCAGCTGTTTCCTCAGCGGCGGCAGCGCCTGCTCGGCCTGGGCCACGATCACCTCCTGGGCGGCCACGTCGCCGGCGGCGATCTCGCCGGCCTGGAGCGAGCGGCGCAGAAGATCGAGGGTCTTGCGGTCGGAAGCGGCCAGGGCCTCGGCGTCCTTGATCTGGGCGATCAGCGAGGCCTGCTGGATGGCGGCAGCGGCGACATTGGCGGTCAGGGTCAGATAGGTCGCCTCGGCCTGGAAACGCTGGGCCTCGGTCTGCGCCAGGGCGCTTTCGGATTGGCGATGCAGGCCGCCGAACACGTCGGGCGCGTAGCCCACGTTCACCTGGGCGGTGTGCAGGGTGAAGGGGTTGGCGGTGTTGTTCAGCGTCGGCGAGATCACGCTCGACAGCTTCTGCCGGTTCAGGTTGTAGCCGGCGTCGACGGTCGGCATCAGGGCGCCGTTCTGGGCGAGGTAGAGCTCGTGGGCCGATCGCAGGGCGGCCGTCGCGCTCTCGATGTCGGGGCTGGCCTTGATCGCCTGGTCCATCAGGGCGTTCAGCTCCGGCGAGCCATAGGCCTCCCACCAGCGCGCCGGCACGTCGCCCCCCGCCGTGAGGCGCTGGTCGGGGGCGATCGTCTTGGGCAATCCGCCCGCCACATAGCCCGCCGCCGCCGAGGGCGGGGCGGGCGTGTGGAAGTCAGGCCCCACCTGGCACGCGGCCAGGATGAGCCCCGCCGCCGCCGCCGTCGGGCGGAGGGTCCTCTGCAACGTGGGCAGGCGGGAGCGGGGCATGGGCGGGGCCTTGGTCAGCGGACGGGATCGAGGAACAGCAGCTTCAGCGAGCCGGGCAGGGGGCGCGGACGGCCGGGACGGCCGTTGGGACCCGGCGGCGGGGCGGCGTTGGGATCGATCTCGGCGGCGGCGATGAACAGGCGTCCGCTGGCCGGGTCGATGCCCATGGTGCGGCCGGTGACCTTGGTCGGCACGGTTTCGAGCACCGCGTACTTGCCCGGGCCGTTCTCGGCGATCACCGTCAGGGAGCCTTCGCCGTTGGAGCTGAAGGCGCGCTTGCGGCCGGGGTCGAAGGCGGCCGCGTCAGTGCCCGAGCCGATCGGCAGGGTAGCGACCACCGAGCCGTTGGTGGTGTCGACCACGGTCATGAGCTTGTTGACGCAGCTGACGAACAGCTTGTGGCCGGCGCGGTCGATGGCCAGGCCGTGCGGGCTGGTGCAGCCCGGGATCGGCCAATGGGCGTCCGCGGTGTTGGTCTTGGCGTCGATGCGGACGATCTCCTTCTTCTCCGCCCCATTGACGTAGACCTTTCCGTCATCGCCGGCCACGGCGTATTCCAGCCCGCCGCCGCCATCGACGTTGGCGATCGCCGTGTCGGTCTTGGGGTCGACCACGGTCACCACCTTGGAGTCGCCGTCGACCACGAACACGTGGCCGGTCTTGGGCTCGACGGTGATGCCGTCGGCGTCTTCCTTGGCCGGGATGCGCTTGATCACCTTGAAGGTCTGGGGATCGAACACCACCACCTGGCCGGCCTTGCCGTCGTCGGTGTAGCCCTTGCCATTGGAGATGCCGACGCCATGGGTCCCGCCGTCGATGCCGGTGACCTCGCCGATGACCTTGCCCGCCTTGGCGTCGACCACGCTCACGCGGTCGCCATGGGCGACATAGACCCGCTGCGAGGGCGCATCATAGACCACGTAGTCCCAGCGGTCGGGCGCGCCGAGGGCAACCTCCTTCACCACCTTGTAGCTGTGGGCGGGCGCCTGGGCCGCGGCAGCGCCCGCGAAGGCGATGGCGGCGGCCGTCGCCAGGATGAGGCTGCGATTCATGAAGTCCTCCGATTGGCTCGGGCCGTTCCAACGGCCCTATTGGACGCGCGTCGCGACGGAAGGGAAGAGGGGCGGTCTGCATGACGCTCGCCCCGCCTTGTTCGTCCGTGCTCGGCGACGCGGACCATAGGGCGGTCTGCTTGTTGGGCGAAGGTGTTGTTTCATTGAAAAATCGTAATCTGAGCTTCATCTCCCACTGAGGGCGGTTTTTGGCACTGATTTTTCAATCGAAAATCGCGAATTCACAAATAGTATTCAATGTTGTTGCTGCAGTTTCACTTGAGATGGCGGGGCGTGGCGAGAAATGAAGGGGCGCTGCGGCCGTCGAGCCTCTTTCGCGCCCTTCTCACCCCCAAGTGAGGTTGGAGGGGCCGGCGGCCGTAGCACCCTGCCGCATCCCGAGGTCCCCCCAAATGCTCCGACTCCTCTCTTCAGCGTCCCTGATCGCCGCGGCCAGCCTGGCCGTGCTTTCCGCGCCGGCCTCGGCCCAAGCCCCCGCCAACGCGACGCCGGCCGCGCCCCGCCAGCCCAAGACGCTGCACGTGGTCACTCAGGACCAGGTCGACCCCAGCCGCCTGCTGCCGCCGCCGTACAAGGACGGGTCTGACTTCCAGAAGGCCGAACTGGCCGAAGTCCAGCGCGTCTACAAGAGCCGCTCGCCCGAGCGCCGCGCCCAGGCCGAGTGGGACGACAAGCACGAGAGCGTCGAGCTGTTCTTCAAGGTGCTGGGACCGCAGTTCGACCTGAAGAGGCTGCCGGCCACCGCCAAGCTGATCGAAACGGTCGACAACGAGCAGTCGGTGACCGCCAACATCGCCAAGCGCTACTTCCTGCGCAACCGCCCGTGGGCCATCGACCCGAGCCTGGTGGCCTGCGACTACAAGCCCAACGCCGCGCCGCTGACCTCCTATCCGAGCGGCCACGCCACGCTCAGCTATTCGGAAGGCTACATCCTGGCCGCCCTGATGCCGGAGAAGGCCCAGCCGATCCTCGACCGGGCCCAGGAGTACGCCTACAGCCGCGTGGTCTGCGCCGCCCACTATCCGTCCGACATCGAGGCCAGCCACGTGCTCGCCACCGAGTTGGCCATGTCCATGATGAAGAACCCCGGGTTCGCCGCCGATTTCGAGTTGGCGCGCGCGGAGCTCAAGGCCGCCGGCCTGACCCGCTAGGGCCCAAAGCGGCGGGGCCGGCCCGCGGGTTGGGCATTATCAATCCGCTCGGCATGGACCCGCCGTCCCCGCCCGCATAACCACAGATCGCGACGCGCCCGGATCGGCGGGTCCGGGGGAGCCATGAAGTCGTATATGCTTACGGGCGCGGCGCTCGCGTCGTGCTGGATGGGTCGCGCGTGGGCGCAGGAGGCCAAGCCCGAGGCGTCCAGCGCCGTCCAGGGCGTGGTGGTCACCGCCGCCGCCGCGCCGGCCCAGACCCGCCTCGACCGCCAGGTCTATTCGGTGCAGCGCAATCTGCAGGCGACCTCAGGCACGGCCGCCGACGTCCTGGCCGACATCCCGTCGGTCGCCGTGGATCCGGACGGGAACGTCAGCCTGCGCGGCGACGCCAACGTCACCATCCTGGTCGACGGCAAGCCCTCCGCCGAGTTCGCCGGCGCCACTCGCGGCCTCAGCCTGCAGCAGTTCCCCGCCAACGAGATCGATCATATCGAGGTGCTGACCGCGCCGCCGGCGCAGTACAAGGCCGAGGGCTCGGCCGGCGTGATCAACATCGTCACCAGGAAGCGCCGCGCGCCCGGCCCGTCCGGCGCGGCCCAGTTCCTGATCGGCGACAAGCGCCGCTACGTGTTCAGCGCGGACGGCGCTGAGAACATCGGGCCGCTCAAGCTGTCCGGCGGCGTGGGCCTGCGCCGCGACGCCAAGGAGCGGATCACCGACGACGCGCGGGTCACGATCGACCCGGTGACGGGACCGCAGGCCAGCACCCAGCGCATCGACGAGCAGTTCCGCCGCTTCATCCCCTCGGCCAAGGCGGGGCTGGAATACGACCTGTCGCCCAGGCAGACGCTGAGCGCCTCCTTCAGCCACCGCGAACTGACCGGCGACCGCTACTTCGACCAGAACGACGAGGGCGGCCCGCAGGGCGCGCCTGTGGCCTCGATCTCCGACCGGCACAGCGACGGCCACGAATGGGCGCTGGACGCCAGCGAGGGCCTGCGCTTCGACCAGCAGCTGGGCCTGGCCGGCGAGACCCTCAGCCTCGGCCTGCAGCGCAGCGCCACCGGCGAGCGCGAACGCTACGCCTATCGCAACACCTTCACCCTGCCAGCGGGGCCGCCGACCTATGACGACCTGCATCTGGGCCTCGACCTGGTCAAGACCGAGGTCAGCGCCGACTACGTCCGGCCGCTGAAGGGCGAGGGGACCGTCCGGGCCGGATACGACCTCGAGGACGATCGCAACGCCTACGACAACTTCGGCCATGTGCAGGACCCGGTCACCGGCCAGCCCGTGATCGACCCGAACGTGACCAACCACTTCCGCTACAGGCAGCAGGTGAACGCCTTCTACGGCCAGGCGGAATCGCCGTTCGGGCCCTGGACGGTCCAGGCCGGGGTGCGGCTGGAGGCGACGGCGGCCTCCACCTACCAGATCACCGGCGGGATCGCGGGCGGGCGGCACGACTTCGCCGCCTATCCCAGCCTCCATCTCGATCGGGCTCTGGGCCAGGACGCCAAACTGACCTTCAGCATCGCCCGGCGGGTGACGCGGCCGGATCCTGAGGCGCTCAATCCCTTCGCCGATCACCAGGACACGCACAACCTGCGCGCCGGCAACCCGAACCTGCTGCCGCAGGACACCTGGGCCTACGAGGCCGGCTACACCGGCGGGCGGGGGGCCCTGAGCTACGGCGCCACCGCCTACTACCGCTTCGACCGCAACAGCGTGACCGACATCGTGCAGCCGGTGAGCGACGACGTGGTGCTGTCGACCAAGACCAACCTGCCCCAGAGCCGTTCGGCGGGCCTGGAGTTCCAGGCCAACGGCAAGCTCGGCCCCATGCTGTCCTACGGCTTGAGCGGCAACCTGTTCTACGCCCAGATCGACGCGCGCAGCCTGGGGCAGGCGGGCCTGGCCTCGACCGTCGGGATCAACCTCAAGGGCAATCTGGACTTCCGGCCCACCGCCGCGGACACCGCACAGATATCTGTATCACGCAACGATACGCGTCTGACGCCGCAAGGCTCGATCGGGGCGATCAACCTGGTGAACCTCGGCTACAAGCATCAGCTGAGGCCCGACCTCGCCCTGGTGGCCACGGTCACCGACCTGTTCGACGGCCAGCGCCAGCGCCGGATCATCCAGACGCCGGTCCTCTACGACAACTACCTGCGCCACCAGCTGGGCCGCGTGGCCCTGGTCGGCTTCACCTACACCTTCGGCGCGGGCAAGAAGGCCAAGGGTTCGGGCTTCCAATACGACCAGTAGGCCGCTCAGGCCTTGGGCTTCTCGAACACGAACAGGGCCTGGTCGGTGTGGCCGCGCTCGCCGGGCGCGAACACCATCTTGTGGTGATCGTCGGTGGGGTTGGCGAGCAGGTCGCTGTCGATCTTCAGCTTGAAGCCGGCGGCGGTGACCTCCTGCACGATGGTCTCCACGCCCATGCGGTGGATGGTCTTGGAGTCGCGCCAGCCGGAGCCCGCGTCGGCCTTGTGGTCGACGATCAAGAGCTTGCCGCCCGGCTTCAGCGCGTCGAACATCTTCTTGTCCATCACCGCGGTGTTCACGCCGTTGTACTGCAGGTCGTGGTAGTAAAGCACGATGGTGATGAGATCGACGTCCTTGGGCCAGTCCATCTCGTCGAACCGGGCCTCGGCGAACTCGGTGTTGGGATGCTTGGCGACGAAGTCGCGCGACGCATTGCCGAAGTTCTTGTCGGTATAGGGCAGGTCGTACATCCAGATGTGGCCCTTGGGGCCGACCACCGGGGCCATGATGTCGGTGTAGTACTGGCCGAAGGAGGCCAGCTCGACCACCTTCTGCCCGGGCTTCAGCCCCGCGAAGGCGAGGGTCTCGCCGGGCTTGCGGCCGACGTCGCGATCCTTCTGCTTCTGCGCCCGGTCGGGGCTGTCGATCGCCTTCTGGATCGCGGCCGACACCTTGGGCGGCGGCGGATTGTCGTCGATCACGGCGAACGCGGCCGGCGCGCCGAGCGCGACGGCGGCCAACATCCCCAGAGACAGCATCCTAGGGGCCAGCACGTGGCGCAGCGGCATCTCGGTTCCCTCCCCATTGCGCGGCGTCCCGCGCCGTCGTCGCCGCGAGACTATTGCGCGGGCGACGGCGGGCAAGGCCCTATCGCCAGGGACCGGTGCTTTCTTCGCCGTGGTCGTTGGCGGCCGACGACACCAGGTTCTCGATCGCCTGGTTGTTGAGCTGGTCCGCCAGGCGCTCGGCCTCCTCGAAGCTGAGGCCCGACAGCGCCTCGCCGTCGCGCACCAGCACCCGCCCGGTGTGCACGTCGTAGACGACCCAGCCGTCGTCTTTCGGGCTCACGCTGTAGAGAGGCGCCATGGGTCTAGCCGAAGGTGAAGGTGAAGGCCTGCACGCCGGGATCGAGGAACTCGATCTGGAACAAACGATCGTCCTTCACCGCCGGCTGGCGCACCAGCTGGTAGAGCTTCTGGGTGGTGACCGTCCCGTTGCCCTGGGCGTCCACGTCCAGCCCGTGGCTCGCGCCGGGCGGCTTGCCGTCGATGGTGATGCGGAAGCGGACCGGTTTGCCGTCCGCCGAGGGGCCGAGCACCATGTGCAGGTCGCGCGCATGGAAGCGGAACAGGATCTTGGCGCCCGGCGCCATGGCCGTGGCCTCCTCCTTCTCCACCTTCCACGAGCCGCTGAGCGCCCAGCGGTCGGGTCCGAGCGAGCCGGCGGGGCTGTAGGTCGCCGTCTGGTCCTTCTGCTGGTCGCCGAGGGAGGTGAAGCGTTCGGCGCGGCCGTAGCCGATGTAGGTCTCGGGCGAATAGGAGTCGTCGAACACGGTGGCGGCCTGCACGCCCGACCCGGCCTTGCCGACCAGGCCGCCGGTCACCGGCGCGCCGTTTCGCTCGGCCAGGAGCGTGCGGATGACCTGTTCGGACTTGTCGTATTCGCCCTCGCCCAGGTGCACGTAACGGACCTGGCCCTTGGCGTCGACGAAGTAGTGGGCCGGCCAGCTGTTGTTGTCGAAGGCCTGCCAGATCGAATAGTCGTTATCCATCGCCACCGGATAGGTGATCCCGAAGGTCTTGATCGCCCGCTGCACGTTGGATTGCTGCTTCTCGAAGGCGAACTCGGGGGTGTGCACCCCGATCACCACCAGACCCTGCGGGCCATAGCGCTTGGCCCATTCCTCGACGTAGGGCAGGGCGCGGATGCAGTTGATGCAGCTGTAGGTCCAGAAGTCGATCAGGACGACCTTGCCCTTGAGAGCGGCGCGGGTCAGGGGCGGGGAGTTCAGCCACTGGCTGGCGCCGTCGAGCGGCGGCATGGGCCCCAGCACGGGCAGGGCGCCGGCGGCGGGGACCGCGGTCGCGGCGGGCGCGCCGGACGCCGGCGAAGGACCGGTCATGGCGGGGGCCTTGGCCGTCATGGCCGGGCCGGTCATCGCCGCGCCGCCCGTCATCGCAGGCCCGGTCATCGCGGGCCCCTTCATGGACGGTCCGGTCATGGCGGACCCCGTCATCGAGGGCCCGGCCATCGAGGGACCCGCCATCAGGCCCGCGGGCGTGCGCGGGGACGGGGCGGCGTGCAGCTTGTCGAGCAGGCCCTGCTCCAGCTGGGTGGTGCTGGCGGTGGAGACCTGGGTCAGGAAGCCGGTGTCGAGGCCGAGCGCGATGCAGGCGACCGCCGC
>FTJU01002302.1_pt1 | contig 10805 bp, 11 predicted proteins | sample 1658961 | NCBI WGS metagenome assembly FTJU01 (sample SAMEA3914878, study PRJEB12502) | metagenome | biome: forest; material: soil | place: USA | collected 2012-03-12 | depth 0.3 m | reverse complement strand
TCGAAGGTGGTCTCGGCGCTGACGCTCTTGCGCTCGCTGTCCGGATCGACGGCGCGGGCGTCCTGGCCCTGGGCCAGCTGGGCGAGCCTGAGGCCATGGGCGCCGAAGCGGTCGGCCAGCGCCCGGGGCTCCGTGCGCGCCAGGTCGCCGACGGTGCGCAGGCCGTGCAGCTCGAGCTGGCGCACCATGGCCGGGCCCACGCCCGGCAGGATCGACACGGGCTTTGTGGCGAGGAAGGCCTTGGCCTCGGCCGCGCCGATCACCGAGAAGCCGCGCGGCTTGTCGAGGTCCGACGCGATCTTGGCCAGGAACTTGTTGGGCGCCAGGCCGATCGACACGGTGATGCCGACCTCGCGCTCGATCTCGCCCTGGACCCGCGCCAGGACGAAGGCGGCCGGCCCGCCATGCAGGCGCTCGCAGCCGTTGAGGTCGAGCCAGGCTTCGTCGAGCGACAGGGGCTGCACCAGCGGGGTGAGGGCGTTGAGCTTGTCCATGATCCGCCGGCTCTCGGTGCGGTACTTGGTGAAGTCCGGCTTGATCACCGTGGCCTCGGGACACAGCTTCAGCGCCTTGAACATCGGCATGGCCGAGCGCACGCCGGAGATGCGGGCGATGTAGCAGCAGGTGGTCACCACCCCGCGCTTGCCGCCGCCGACGATCACCGGCACGTCGCGCAGCTCGGGACGGTCGCGCTTCTCCACCGAGGCGTAGAAGGCGTCGCAGTCCAGGTGCGCCATGGCCAGGCGGTCGAGCTCGGCGTGGACGACGAGGCGGGGGGAGGCGCAGTTGGGGCAGCGCCGCACGCCCGGCCGCGGGCCCCGCCAGAGGCAGTCGCGGCAGAGCGCCGGCTCACCTTCCGGGGTCACGCCGTGGCGGTCGCCCGCTCGGCGATCTCCTCCAGCGGCCACAGCCAGGCCGCCCCGCGCACGCCCGAGCTATCGCCGTGCTGGGCTTTGACGATGCGCGAGGTCCAGATGTCGGAGAAGACGTAGGTCTTCACCGCGTCGGGCGCGCGGTCGTAGAGCTCGGGCACGTTGGACATGCCGCCGGCCAGCACGATCACGTCCGGGTCGAGCAGGTCGGCGACCACCGCCAGGGCGCGGCCCAGGCGGTCGACATAGCGCTCGAAGCTCTCCTTGGCCCAGCGCTCGCCCTGGCGCACGTCCTCCATGATCAGGGGCGCGCTGCGCTTGCGGCCGGTGGCGCGCTGGTAGTCGGCCTCGAAGGCGGTGCCCGAGATGTAGGTCTCCAGGCACCCGGTGCGCCCGCACCAGCAGGTCGGCGCCTTGTAGCGGTCGACCGGCCAGGGCAGGGGGGTGTGGCCCCATTCGCCGGCGATGCCGTTGGCGCCCTCGATCAGGCGGCCGTCGATCACGATCCCGCCGCCGCAGCCGGTGCCGAGGATGGCGGCGAACACCACCTTGGCCCCCGCCGCCGCGCCGTCGACCGCCTCGGACAGGGCCATGCAGTTGGCGTCGTTGGCCAGGCGCACGGGCCGGCCGAGCGCCGCGTCGAGATCGGCGCCGAAGTTGCGGCCGTTGAGCCAGACGGAATTGGCGTTGCGGATGCGCCCGGTGAGCGGCGAGATCGAGCCCGGCATGCCCACGCCCACGCTGGCGCACGGCCCCGCCTTGGCCTCCACGGCCGCCACGAGGTCGACCACCGCGGCGATCGCCGCGTCATAGCCGCCGGGGTTATGGGTGCGCAGGCGCTCGACGATGGCGCCCGACGCATCCAGCGCCGCCGCCTCGATCTTGGTCCCGCCAAAGTCGATGCCGATCCGGTTCATCCGCACAGCATCGATCGGCCGGACGAGAAGCGCAACTCACAGGAGGGCGACCGGCGCCATCCCAAGGCGATCAGGAGGTGTCGCGCAGGCCCTCGTCGCCCCATTCGTCGCCGATCCGCAGGGGGTCGAGGGCGGCCACGGACACGGCGCGCCCGGACATGGCCCGCCCCGCCAGGGGCCAGCCCGGCCCGCCCGAGGCGATCTCCTCTTTGGCCCACAGCTCCTCGGCCAGCTCAGTCCAATCAGGCGATAGGCCGAGGTCCTTGCACAGGCGCGCGACGATCTCGCTCATGGGCCGGTCGAGGAGGTCGCCATAGAGGTCCTCGTCGTCGAGCCGTTCGGCCGCTTCGCCGACCAGGGCGTCGACCTCCTCCTCGTCGCGGGGATGCTCGGCCTTGGCCAGCCGCTCGATGACCCGCTCCACCCGCGCCTTGCGGGCGTCCAGGGGCAGGGACGGGGCGTCCTCATCCGCGTCGCCTGCCGCTGCGGCTTGGGCGCCCTCGGCGGCCTCGACGATCTTCGACTGGAGCACGAGGGTCAGCCGCACGGCCCGCGACACGCGGGCGTAGGCCAGGGCCGCCGCCTGTAGCTCATCCAGCGACGGCTCCGGATCGGTCCTACGGACCTGCCGATCCAGCGCCCGCGCCTGCTCCAGCCCAATCTCCGCCAACTCGCCGAGCATACGCAGCTGGCGATCGATGAGGGGCAGGGCGGGGAGGGCGTCGGGGTCGGTCAAAGCCGGAACATTATGTGAACATTTTGGGCGAGAGTCAAGGTTGGGGGCGGTCCAGGGCTGCGAGGCGGTGAGCGCTCGCGACCGTGGCTGACTCTTAGGCGAACTTGGGAATGGCCGTTGTTGGAGCCCGCCAAGCTTCGCAGTTCAACGGCCCTATTTGCCGCGGTAGTAGCGGATGAGGGGCTGATGCTCCTCACTGTCGGGCTGCATGTGCCGGTTGATAACGCCCTTTGCGAGGTCGGCAGAGGGCGCGAAAAACTCCTTGTCGATCAAGACGAATTGGGTCTGCCGAAGCTCTCCAACGTTCAGCTGGTAGAGCATGCGATAGAACCCTTCGAACTGCGCCTTGTTCTCCCTCTCGCTAATATTTTTCATTGGGGAATCAATGATCAGCAGCCCGGGCAAGGGTGCGTGGAGCTGAGCGGCGATCCTGTGCAGGGCGATCGCGAAGCAGCACTTGAAGAGGGTCTTCTTGCCGCCGCTGCTGAGTGAGGTGAAGGTCGAGCGGGTGAGATCGCTAGGGTCGGCGCTGAGGATGGCCGGGTAGAAGTCGGGTGGGTCCAGCACCACACGGTCGTTCCGCTGGATGCCCGGCACGCCGGACAGAACTAGGCAGTCCAGGAAGTAGCCGGCGAAGCGATCGAGGCTGGTGCGGTCCGCCTCCGCCTTGGTGCGCGCCTCCCTGAGTGCTTCGCGCTTCGCCTGTTCCAGCGCGACGATCTGGGCGAGGGCCTCGCGCTGCTGCTGCAACAAGAGGGGTAGGCGCAGTAGCCAGGCGATGCTCGCCAGCTCGGCCTCCAGAGCGGCTCGCTCGCGCTCCTTCAACAGGCTCATCGACAGGAAGGCGGAGTCCTGCTCGGCCATGGCGCGATTGATGTCGGCTTCGGCCTTGTCCTTAGTCTGCATCAAGCCCGATCGTCGCGCCCGCATCCTGGCCAGATTGCTCTCGATTGCGGCGATGGCATCCTTCAGCTCGGCCTGTCGGCTGGCGATGTCGGTCTCGAGCGACGCGACCTCGGCGGGATCGGCGAGGTCGACCAGATCTTCCTGGCCGCACACGTCGCAGCACAGCGCCGGCCGGGTCGGCAGGGTCTGGGTACATCGCGGACAGGCGCTGAATGCCACGTCCCCGAGAATTTCGCGGGCCTCCGCCGAGCGCCTGAATTTTAAACCCAGCATGTCGATCTCGTTGCGATGCCGCACGTGCCGGTCACGCACGGCGCGGAGTTCCTCGGCGTCGAGATCGAGCTTGGCGATATCAGACCCAAGGCTCCGGGCCACCTTCGCCAGTTCGTCGATGGCATGGGTGGTTTGTGCCTCGCGCCCCCCGATACGCAGAGCCTCCAACTCTGCGTTCACCTTGACGATCGAGGCCCGAAGAGCCGCCTCGCGCTCGGCCACTTGCGCCTCAGACTCGATGCCGACCTCCGTCAGGGCCTTGGACAGGCTGTCGATTGAAGCGACGCGCGCGGTTCGGTTCGCCCGTAGCTGGTCGAGCTCGGCTTCCAGGTCGGCGATCCGTTCGTCGTGATAGCCGATGACGTAACGGATCACGTCTCGACTCTTGAGCCGCATGTAGAACTCGGCGGATTCTTCGAGGTAGAAGAAAGAGCTGTCGATGTGATCCTGGTCGAGATAGCAATACCAAAGCAGGTCGCGCAGAGATAAACGCACGATCTTACTGTCCACCTTGGCCTTGCTCTTGCGAACCCGTGGAGGGTTGATCTCCGAGAGCCAGAATATCAGGTCTGAAAGGGTTTCGACGGTCGTTTCCGGGATGACCTCGCCGGCCGCCACACGGGCGGGGATGACCACGGAATAGGGGCCCTGGTCGTCCTCCCACGAGGCGAAGACGTCGGCGGCGTCGCGGGCCCTTTCGATGCTGACCGTGGCCCGTTCGAGCTCCAGGGTCAGGGTTGCCGAGACGAACTCGGCCTGAAGCGCGGGGGACAGCTGGATCGTGCCGCCGAGGCAGTAGTCGACCAGCCGCGCGATGCTGGACTTGCCCGCGCCCATTTGGCCCCAGAAGTAGCTGAGCTTAGAGAACTCAATCTGTTCGTCGGCGCGACGCAACGACAGTTTCAGCGACACCAGGTTGAACTTCATCGGCCCTCTCCAACGGTGGCTGCGGTCTCCGCCTCGGGGTCGCTGGCGCCGATCTCCGCGCCCCATTTCATGCCCGTGATCTCCGGGACGATCTCGTAGACGAAGTCCTTGAGCTTCGTGGCTGACATCGCGCCGACTGCCTTCATCACAACCGCGCCCCGGCTTGCGAAGTCCTTGAAGGCCGGGCGGGCGGCCAGCTCGTCGGCCAGCGTGCGGCCGCGATCGGTGAGGCCAATCTCGATCTTGCGGCCACTCAACGACAGGGTGATGAGGCCGCGCGAGGACAGGAGGCTGAGCCAGCGCCGGTAGCGACCGTCCCAAGGGCCGTAGCGGAACCGGATCATTTTGGTCTCAACGGTCGTGCGCTCGCGCGGCAGCACCGCTGCGTCGGCCGGCGACTTGTCCAACGCCGTCAATGCACGCTCCAGGTAGACCGGGTAGCGCAGCAGGAAGTCCAGCTTCGCGAGCTTCGTGATTCCTTCGACCGGCTTCGCAGCGCCCTTGCCGCGCGTGTCGGCGCTGCGCAGCAGCACCAGCAGACGCGCGAGGTGCAGGCCGTCGGCATTCTCCGCTTCGGCCGCTGCTTTGAGGACGGAGAGGCTCACCCTTCGCCTCCATCCACCTGAAACCGCTCGCTCCACCACACGCGGCAAGCGCTGGTCAGCAGGGCCGCCGTTCCCATCAGGAGCTCGTACGGCGCGCCCCCGAGCAAGTTCTTCCGCTGGGTTTCCAGCGTGCGCAGACGGGTCGAGAGGTCATTGAACATGGCCTGTCCGAACCGTGAGCCAGGGGTCTGCAGCGCCATAAACGACTCCAGGCATTCGCCGTGGACCGCCTCCTCCACTTGGCGAAGTTGTCGCGGCGCCGCCACAGGGTCTTTGGCTTGCTCCTCCAGAAAGTAATACTCGGCCGCCTGTTCGCGCGATTTCATGTATTCGATCAGGGTCTCGACGCCGCCGCGCGCCAGTTTCTGTTCCAAGACCCGCTTGGTCCGAGGTTGACCGAGTGTGATCGTCGGCGAGCCCTGGTAGCGGAACGTGTCACTGGCCTTCGGAGGCGGAACCAGGACCACATCGGCAACGACGATGCGCTTGGCGGTGATCACTGGATCGTCGGTCGTCCCTGAGGAAAATCCGGCAAGGTGACGGTTCGGATCGACGACATAGAGCGATGCGGCCCGGTGGAAGCGGGCGACTAGGTCGTTGCAAAGGTCGCGGAGGGGCCCGGGCGCCAGGTGCGCACACTCGGTCAACCCACCGATATGCTCCTGGGCGAGGGTTGCGTCGAACTCTTCGCGCGAGGGGCCTTTGACGATTTCGAGCCGCCGCAACACCTCGAAAAGCCGCGCTTTTTCGGCGCCAAGTTCGGCCGCCAGTGCATCGAAGGCGCTCCGAAACGGCGGCTGGATCGCGTCGGCGTCGCTGCACGATCTCACCTGGTCCAGCATTAAGCCGGGGCAGCGACCGCGACGTTTGTCGTCCGTGCTGGCCGGCGTGACCGAGTCCACCTCAGAGTTGGAGACGAACACAAACTTCCCGACCTGGTCGGGAAAGGCCACCGTGAGATCGACAAAGCGGCCGATCGACTTGGTGAGAGCCGCGGAGGTGAGGGTCCAGGCGCCGTTCTCGGGTCTCGAGGTCTTGATCTGGTAGCCGTCGAAAAGCTCGTCGGGACGTTCGGCCAAGAAGTCTTCGTGGTGTTCGCAGTAGAGGGCGACGTAGTTCAGCGTTCCGCGCCGCACGGCCGCCAGAAGCACCACGCCATACTGATGCTGGTATCGGAAGTTGCGTTCGGTGTCGTCGCCGGGATCCCCGCTGGCTGTCGCTTCGAGCCGAGCAGGGACGTTGCCTTCCTGTAATTTGAAGTCGCCGCTACCCAAATGCAGCGGCCCCGTTGCTCTCGATCATGGCTGAACTCCCCGAGATCGACGCTACTCGGATCGGGCTTAGCCATCAACAGTGCACGCACAGGTTGGTCAACCGGTCGCTACGACTTGTCCGAACAGCCGCGAGGCAGGCGACGATTGGAGACCTCAAACCTGCGGCAAATCATTGATAGCATTCGTTAGAAAAACGGCTCTTCGAGCAAATCTGAAGGCCGTACGTTGAATGAAAAACCAAATCGATCGATCAAGTCGACGACCACCTCGCGGAACCATGCCGGTGCGAATGGGGAAATGACTACTTGGCGTATCAGAGCTTCCAGATCACACGATACAAGGCGTCCTTGAACCGCATCAGGGTGGTTGCTTTTTAGGACCGCTCTTATTTCTCGCTCATGGCTGAGTGATGAGCGCTTACAGAAAATGCGATCGGTCCCGTTCATCGCGTAGGAGCGCCCGAAGTCAATGTAATGAACCCGGCCAACGGCTGCGGTCAATTCTTGGTCGACGGCATCCCAAATAGATTTCACTGTGGTTCGGATGGCGACCCCGACAGTTGATGGCGGGCAATAGAGACGCCAAAGGGCTTCCGATTCACCTCCGTTGGCATGCCAACAGCTCACGTAGAAAGTACGAGCATCAACCTTCGTCGTTTTCATCCGCTCTAATAATATGCGTGCCTGTTCATCGATTTCAGTTTCGGTGAGATTTGGAGAATCGTATCCCTCTGGAGCCGTTACGACCACTTTGCGAAAATGCGCCAGGTAGTACTGATCCCATTCTGGCTCCCTTTTGGCGAGTCCAGCGGCGGCTTCAAATTTGTCATCAAGCTGATCGGCACGAGGAAAATAGAGGCCGCGTTGGCGAAGCATTGCCGCAAATTTGGCGAAATCCATGTATCGCCAGACGATAACGTTGTCCTCAACGCCGATATTGAGCGTATCTCGCCAATAAACGGGTGTCGCGAGTTCGACCATCAACTGCTCGGCGCATTTGGCGTGAAGGAATAGCGGCTGATCGACCACGTCATATCCGGCAAATGCTGGACGATCTCGATCGATCATGTAGTCGCATGCACTGCAATAATTATAGCGTTGGCTGATCAGGTGTCGAAGCCGCGGCGTCACGCGCCCGGTTGATGTAAGTCGATCAAAAATGCGCTCATCTTCTGGATTCATTGCCATTTTGAACGAGCCCACGAGGCGATAGCAGCCGGAATTGCTCAGTTGTGCTGCTCCAAATAGCAGACTGTCCCAAGGTCCGACACGGGTCGGGCCCGGACATTGCCAGCTTGGCTGTCTGAATGTCCGCATTCCGGCGGAGTCCCAATGTCGGCTAGTGGCGCTTCCATCCGATCGACAGCGGCAGGTCCGACTGACCTGTCTCGGAATCGCTTGACGCTCGTCGCAGCGATAACCGCCGCTAGGAAATCAGAACATGACGTTGAACAGCTGGACTTTGCCTGTGCCGGGTGCGCAGGCCAGCCTGCGATCAAGCGTCTTTGGACGCGTTTCGCGAGACCTTCTGGAGCACGCCCTGGAGTTGGTCCTCGAGTTCGCAGATCGCATCATAGCCGAATTGGATCGCCGGGACGGCGACTCCGACTTTGAACCTGAGTCCCTGGAACGGGATGACTCCGATTTCGAACCGGAAGAAGGAGTGTAGTCAGGAAGGTTGCCCGACCGAATGTCCGATTTCGGGCGCGGCCCCAATGACTGCAAATGGCGCCAATAGGCCCGAAGAGCGCCCCTCGATAGGCTAAGCAGAGTAGGCAACGCACCTTGACCTTCGCGGCCTGGCCCGGAGCGCGCGCCGACCGGAACCAGCCCTGTCCCAGCCGGCAAGCTGCGTTCAGGATTTCGCTGCGGTGAAGGGGGAGGGTTTGCCGCCCAGGGACAGCACGCCCTTCATCGCGGTGTCGGAAACGATGTCCGCCTCGAATCCGACGTGGCTCATCTGGCCGCGGAAGAGCACGTCGTAGCCCCAGCTGGCGTGCGCGCCGCGGACGACGACGGTGAAGGCCGGGCTGTCTTCCCCGCCCGCCGGCTTGCAGGTCCCGGTGATGGCGGCGCCCGTCCGGGTCAGGGCGCAACTGACGGTGATGGGCGTGGTCCCGACGCTGGAGGAGATCGTCCACGCCCCCGAGATGTCCTGCGCCAGGGCGAGGCCCGGGGTCGCGAGAAGGGCCGCGGCGAGGAGGACGGATTTCATGGGGTTTATCCTCGTTGGTTCTGCCTGACTGGCCCCAGCGTAGGCGTCACGATCCAAAGCGCAACTCATCCGCGACAGACGCCACGCAGGGTCGCTCGGCCCCGTCGAGACGTCCCGCGCGAATGCCGTGTTCCCGGAGCCGATCCGGCTTCCGCTCATGGCGCATCTCGGCCCAGCCATTGCCGGTCGGCCAGGATCTTGGAACCGACCGAGGCCACGGTTTGCCTCTCGACGCCGGCTTGCGGAAGATTTTAACCGGCCACGCCGGAGAATGGAGCCCAGTCGCCGCGGATTGGGGTTTCGAGGAGGGGCATAGTGAACGGATCGGTTCCTGAGGCAGTCGCCAACCGCGTGGCGGCGCTGGAGGCCGTGTGGAAAGCTGACCTGAAAACCCAGCTGGACGCGGTATCGGCGGGGCGTGACGCGATGCGCGGTCGATCCGTTGATCCGCGGGTCGCGGGGCAGCTCTACATGCGAATCCACGACCTCAAATCGATCGGAACGCCCTGCGGCTTTCCGATCATCTCCGTGCTGGCGGCGGCGATATGCACGCTGTTCGATGATCCCGCCAAGACGCCGGTCGATCAGATGGGCCTCGTGGACGATCACCTGGACGCCATCCACGCCTGTTTCCAACAGGATATCAAAACGGTGGACGATCCTCGCGCCGCGCCGTTGATGGCGCAGCTCGAACAGGATGTGCGCCTGCGATAGCTGGACATCCCGGAGACCCCCAGCCAGACGCCGCCGAACGTCCGCTTCCCGAATCCGAACCAACGTCGGCTTGCGGCGCAAGCGCGCCCTTGGATCGTGCGACTAGGGAAGGGTCCCGCTGGTCGTCACCAGGGCACCGCCTGACCCTTGCGATCGAGGTATCGCAAACCCGGATGGTCCTGCTGCGCGGCGAGCACATCGACGATCTCGGGCATGGCGTCTTCGACGCCGAACGGTGCGTGCGGCCCGCCCATCTCGGTGCGGATCCAGCCCGGCGCCATCAGGATGATCGCCCGCTCCGTTCCGTGCCGGCCGGCATAGCTCGACATGGCCTGGTTCAGAGCGGCCTTGCTCGCGCGGTAGAGGTCGTTCGCGCCGTTGGTGTTGTTGGTGATGCTGCCTTGGCCGGAGGACATCACGCCGACCACGCCGCCGGGGCGGGTCAAGGCGCCCAGTTCCTCGACCGCGCGCATGGCGCCGAGAACGTTGGTGGCCATCACCTCGACGAATTCGTTGGTGGAAACGGCGGCCATCGTCTCCGAGGGCGTTCGATTGACGATCCCGCCGTTGACGAACACGATGTCGAACAGGCGATTGGACAGGCTCGCGCGCAGGCGCCTGATCTGGTCGTGGTGGGTCATGTCGAGCGTGGCGACCTCCACGCTGCTGGGCCGCTCCGCGGCAAGAGCATGCAGCGGGGTCTGGGCGGTGCGCACCGTGCCGATCACGCGCCATCCGCGTCCTGCAAACTCGGCCGCCATCGCGTAGCCCAGACCGCGAGACGCGCCGACCACGAGGATCGATCGCTCATTTTCCGCTGATGGAGAGACGTTCACCCTGGGCCCTTCGTGGCGAGTCTGGAGATCATGTGGGCCGCAAGCTGACGCGGCGCCAGAGGTCTGGTTTCCGGCGCCGCCTCAATTTCTGCTCGCCTTGGCGCCGATCTCGCGAAGCTGAAATCCGGCGGCGACACGAGCGCGCGATTGCGGCTTGGCCGAACCGCGGTTTTCGCCTTTAGCTACGGGTCATAAAAAGCGGGGCGTGAAGTCCCCGATTTGGGAGAGGACCTACGCCATGCGCCTGCTATCGCGCCTGCTTCGTCTTTCGTGGCTGGCGCCCGCCGCCCTCGTGCTCGCCGGAGGGGCGGCTGCGGCCCAGGAAGACCACGCGAACATGAAGATGCCCGCGCCCTCTGCGGCGCCGTCTTCGACGGTCAGCCCATCGCGCTGGTCCGATCCCAAGTCCTGGCCGGGCGGCAAGGTCCCGCGCGCGGGCGACGCGGTGACCATCGGCAAGGACAGGAACATCCTCCTCGACGTCACGCCGCCGGCCCTGCGCAGCCTGACCATCAACGGCAAGCTCAGCTT
>FTJU01002145.1_pt8 | contig 10830 bp, 12 predicted proteins | sample 1658961 | NCBI WGS metagenome assembly FTJU01 (sample SAMEA3914878, study PRJEB12502) | metagenome | biome: forest; material: soil | place: USA | collected 2012-03-12 | depth 0.3 m | reverse complement strand
GGACATCGCCATGAGCCGCTGGGCCTCAGCGGGCGGGCGCTGGCCGCTGGGCTGCGCTCTGCCGAGGTCCGCGTCGAGGCGCACGGGCAGAAGCTGACCCCTGCGCGGCGGCGGGTGCTCGAGCTTCTGCTCCAGGCCGGCCAGCCGGTGAAGGCCTACGACCTCATCTCCGCCTTCAGCGAGGAAGCGGGCGAGACGGCCAAGCCGCCGACCGTCTACCGCGCCCTGGAGTTCCTGGAGCGCGAAGGCCTGGCCCATCGCATCGAGAGTCTGTCGGCCTATGTCGCCTGTTCGGGCGAGGCCGGCGACCATGCGGCCGCCTTCCTCCTGTGCGACTGCTGCGGCCGCACCCAGGAGATCGCCGCTCCGGTCGACGAGGCGCTGCGCGGCCTGGCCTCCCAGGCCGGCTACACGATCCAGACGGTGGCCATCGAGGCGCACGGCCTCTGCGCCGCCTGCCGCGATCACGGGGGATGACCTTGGACGTTCCGGATAAGGACATCTGGCCAGGCAAGGAGATCTGGCGGGGCGGGGGGACGCCCTGGCAATGCGACGAGATGGGGCACATGAACGTGCAGTTCTATCTCGCCAACGCCTCCCAGGGCCTGGCGGGCCTCGCCGCGATGCTCGGCATGCCGCACGCCTTCACCGCCGGCGCCTCCTCGACCCTGCTGCTGCGTGAGCATCATGTGCGCTTCCTGAAGGAGGCGCGGCCCGGCGCCGGACTGGTGATGACCGGCGGCCTGGTCGACATCGGCGAGACCGAGGCGACCCTGCTGCAGCTGCTGTTCCACGTCACCGGCGAGCCGGCGGCGGCGATCACGGCCAAGGTGGTCCACGTCACGCCGCGGGACCTGCGCCCCTTCCCCTGGACCCGGGCGACGCTCGACCGGGCGGACGCGATGCGCATCGCGGTTCCCGATTTCGCGCGGCCGCGCAGCGTGCCAACCCTGCCTGTCCAGACCATGGCCAGCCGGCAGAAGGCCGAGGCGCTCGGCCTGCCTGTCACGGCCAGCGGGGCCGTCATGCCGGCCGATTGCGACGTGTTCGGACGCATGCTCCCCGAGCAGATGCTGGCGCGGGTGTACGCCTCGGTCGGCCACGTGATCCGGCCTTCGCACGAGGCTCTGCTCCAGGCCCAGCCCGACCTGGCCGGGCGGCTCGGCGGGGCGGCGGTGGAGTACCGCGCCGTCTATCACGCCTGGCCACGGGCCGGAGACCGCGTCGAACTGCGCTCGGGCCACCGGGAGCTGACCGCCAAGGCGCGCCGGGTGGTCCATTGGCTGGTCGACCCGACCTCCGGCCGCCCCTGGGCCAGCGGCGAAGTGGTGTCGCTGTTCCTCGACCTGAAGGCGCGCAAGTCGCTGACCCTGTCCGAAGAGGCGCTGAGGGCGATGGCGATCGAACCGATGGGCGAGCTTGGGCTTTAACGCCTGATGCCCAGGATCTTCACCATCGGCTACGAACAGACGACCCAGGCCCAGGTCATCGGGGCCTTGACGGCGGCGGGGGTGAAGCTGGTCATCGACGTCCGGGCCGTGGCCGCGTCACGACGGGCCGGCTTTTCCAAAGGGGTCCTGGCGGCGAGCTTGAAAGACGAGGGGCTCGACTACCTGCATCTCAAGGCGCTCGGCACGCCCAAAGCCGGACGCGAGGCGGCCCGGGCCGGGCGAACGCAGGAGATGCACCGGATCTTCGAAGCCCATCTGGCCGAACCGGAGGCGATCGTGGCGCTGGCCGACCTGGCGGAACTGGCCGAACGGCGACCGACCGCCCTTCTTTGCTACGAGGCCGATCCCGCCTGCTGCCACCGCCGCATCCTCACCGATCATCTGGCGGGCGAACGGGGCTTCGAAATCACCGATTTGCGCATCCCGCTCTAATTTTGTCGCGAACTTGCGACATGCTTGGCCATTCGCGCTATCCTTGAGGCCTGGGGCTCATCATGGCATTAGGGCGGTGATGGACGGGGGATCGGGTATGCGTAAGCGCATCTGCGGCGCAGTCATTTCATTGCTAGCCTTGTTTTTCGCGTGGGGCCAGCCTGCCAGGGCCCAGGGCGCCGGGGACGCGACGCCGGCTCAGACCGGAACCAATTTCGAATACAAGCTGGGCGCCGGCGACAAGCTGCGCATCATCGTGTTCGGTGAAGATTCCCTGACCGGCGAGTTCTTCGTCTCGGGCGCGGGCAAGATCGCCTTCCCTCTGGTGGGCGAGATCGACGTCCTGGGCAAGACCATCCCGGAGTTGCAACACGCGATCGAGGCCAAGCTGTCGGACGGCTACCTGAAGATGCCCAAGGTCAGCGCCGAAGTGCTGAACTACCGCCCCTTCTACATCCTGGGCGAGGTGATGAAGCCGGGGGAGTACCCCTACACCAATGGCCTGACGGTGCTGAACGCGGTGGCCACGGCCTCGGGTTTCACCTACCGCGCAGACACCCACAAGGTTTTCATCCGTAGGGCGACGACCGCCGGAGAAATTGGCGAGCCGTTGACGGCGACTACACCAGTGGAGCCGGGTGATACAATTCGCATCGGCGAGCGCTTGTTTTAACCATAGCTGCGTCTTTTTTGGCCGGAATTAGCCGAACGGCCTAATTCCGGGTTTCGCAAAGAACGAAATTCGCTTACAAACTGCTAAGGATACGAGCGCGGCTCGGGGGAACATCATGCGACACTTTTTTGCGGCTGCCGCCATGACGGCGGTGGTTGTGGCCACGGGCGGTATCGCCCATGCCCAGACGGCGCCGAGCGCCAGCGACGTCCAGCAAGCCGAACAGCTGGCCTCCAAAATCGATGCAGACATCGCCGCCCTCGGCCCGAACCCCACTCAGGACCAGGTGCAGACGGTCATGAGCACCGACGCCGCCATGTCCGGCCTGTCGGCGAACGTGGTGGTCTTGGCGACCCAGGCCGTGCGCGTCGCCAACCCGAATTCTCCGGCCGTGCAGAACGCGGCGATCAGCGTGGCGACCACCGCTCTGGTGGCTTCCGGCGTGCCGCAGGCCACCGCCGCGAGCCAGGCGGCCGCCGCGCCGTCGCAAACGATCGTCACGGCGACGGCCGCCGCTCAATCGGGCGGCTCCCAGGTTGCGTCCACCGGCAGCGGCACGGGCAGCGGCACGAGTAGCGGCACGGGCAATTCCAGCGGCTCGACCGGCGCCCCCACGGGCGGCAGCGCCGGCGGCGGCGGCTCCAGCTACCGCTGAGTGAAAGCCGCGTCCGTCGCGCGGCCTCATCGCTGGCAGTTCAAGCAAAAACAGGGCCGCAAAGAGGCCTAGTTCTTACGAAACGGCGCCGGGCCCTCAGGGGCCCGGCTGGTTGTGAGACACCGGATCTTCGGGGACCCGGTTCTTCAAAAATGGGGAATAGATCGGCATGGCTCGGGCTTTGTCTGGATGGATCGTGGGCGGAGCGGCCCTCTTGGTGGCCGCGCCGGCTTTCGCGCAGGAGCAGGTCGCTCCGAACCAGGGCATGTTCGCTCGTGACCGCAACGTGAGCGTGACCCAGCGTCCGCAGCCGGGCTACGAGCCGGTGCCGGTCCGGCTCGGCGCGTTCACCGCCCTGCCGAAGCTCGATGCGGGCGTGGAGTACAACGACAACATCTACGCCGTGAATTCGGGACAGAAGTCCGACACCATCTTCACCCTGAACCCGGAACTGGACGTCCAGTCCAACTGGGCGCGCAACGCCCTGCAGGCGTACATCCGTTCGGCCACGCGCGGCTACGCCAAGTACAGCTCGGAAACGACCACGGACTACCAGCTCGGCGGCTCCGGCCGGCTTGACGCCGGCAACGGCCAATTCTCCGGCGGTGGCGACACGGGTCTCCTGACCGAGCCTCGGACCTCGCCAAGCACCACCTCGGGCACGACCCATCCGGTCCGCTACCAGCAGAGCGACGGCTTCTTCAGCGGTGTGGAAGAACTCAACCGGATTCGTCTGACCGGCCGTTTCGACCTGGTCAACCTCGACTACCACAACGGTGTCGATCCGCTGCAGCGCACGGTGATCGAAGACGACCGCGACCACACCAACTATACCTACTCGGGCAAGGTGGAATACGCCGTCAGCCCTGACACCTCGGTCTATGTCGTCGGCTCCTACAACGACCACCAGTACCGCCTGCAACCCCCGACCGTGTCGCTCGATCGTAACTCCCACGGCGGCACCGTGACCGCCGGCTCCAGCTTCGACCTGACCAACTTGGTGCGCGGCGATGTCCAGATCGGCTATCTGACGCAGGACTTCGACGCCAAGACCCTCACCAGCGTGTCGGGCTTCACCGCCCTGGCCAGCCTTGAGTGGTTCCCCACTCAACTGACCACCGTCACCTTGACTGGCTCTCGTCAGATTCAAGACTCGGCGGCGCTGAATTCGGCGGTGTTCATCGCCGGCGTGGCCAGCCTTCAGGTCGATCACGAGCTGTTGCGGAACCTGATCCTGACGGGGCGCTTCAATTACGAAGACGACTCCTATTTCGGCGTGTCGCGTGACGACCACAGCACGGGCGGCTACGTCGGCGCCCGATATATGCTAAACCGTCTGGTAGGGGTCTCCGCGGGATATACCTACGCGAACCTGCATTCGACAGGCGCGCAGAGGGGTCCGCTCTATACGGTCAACCGCTTCATGATCTCGACGAACCTCCGGTTCTAGGGATCTGAAGCCACTGGTCCGAGTCGGGTAAAGGCATGAATATCCAACGCATTCTTCCGACCATCGGACCTGACGCCGATCGCGGGCAAAGCGATCCGCTTCAGCTCATCGCCACCTTCCGGCGACGGATGAAGGTGTTTGGCGCCACCATCGCGGTGGTGCTGGCAGGGGTCATCGTCTTCACCCTGGAGCAGACCCCCCGCTACACCGCCACGTCCTACGTCATGATCGACACCCGCAAGCATGACGTCGCCAAGATCGACGAAGTGCTGTCGGGCCTGTCTTCGGACTCCAGCGCCGTCGACACCGAGGTCGAGATCCTCAAGTCCCGTTCCCTCGCGAACCGGGTGGTCCAGGACATGCACCTGGACAAGGATCCCGAGTTCAATCACGCCCTGCGCAAGCCTACGCTGTTCACAGCGATAGGCGACGCGATGGACGGAATGTCCAAGTGGGCTGCTCCGGTCCAGACCCCCGGAGCCCTGGCCGAGCAGAAGGTGATCGCCGACAAGAAGGCCTACGACAAGATCGTCGACAACGTGCTCAAGCGGCAAAAGATCGCCCGTGAAGGCCTGACCTACGTGATATCGATCGACTTTAGCTCGACCAGCCAGAGCAAGGCGGCGGATATCGCCAACGCCTTCGCCAACGACTATCTGCTGGAGCAGCTCGAGGCCAAGTTCGACGCCACCAAGCAAGCCAGCCAATGGCTCAACGACCGGCTGGGCCAGCTGAGAACGCAGGTCGAGCAGGCCGAAGGCGCGGTCGCCGCCTATCGGGCCCAGACTGGCCTGATGAGCGCGGTCGGCTCCAACCTGACCGAACAGGAAGTCTCCAACCTCAATCAGCAACTGGCCCTGGCCCAGGCGGATGAGGCGCAACAGGAAGCCAAGGTCCGCACCGCCCGGCAGCAACTCGCCGCCGGCTCGACCGGTGAAGACGTGGGCGCCGCCCTGGACTCCGAAGTCGTCAAGAATCTGCGCCAGCAGTACGCTGAGGAATCCAGCAAGCTGGCCGATCTGCAGACCCGCTATGGCGCCCGGCACCCGGAAGTCCAACGCGTGCTGAAGCAGCTCGACGACACCCGCGGCCAGATTCAGTTGGAGATCAACCGGACCATTTCCAACCTGGATGCCCAGGCTCAGGTGGCGCGCCAGCGGGTCGGCTCGATCCAAGCCAGCCTCGGCCGCGCCCGCGGCACCCTGGCCGGCAACAACGCCGCGGCCGTCCGCCTGAACGAGCTGGAGCGCAACGCCGCCTCGGTGCGCACCCTCTACGAAAGCTTCCTGAACCGCTTCAAGGAAACCACCACCCAGCAGGGCATGGAGGATTCTGACGCGCGCGTGGTGTCCCAGGCCAAGATCCCCGCCAACCCGAGCTTCCCCAAGCTGGGACTCAATCTGGCCCTCGGCCTGATCTTCGGCATCCTGGCCGGCGTGGGCGCGATCTTCCTGGCCGAGGCGCTCGATAGCGGCATCGCCACCTCCGAGGACATCGAGCGCTACCTCGGCGTGGCCAGCCTGGGCTCGGTTCCGCTGTTGTCCTCGACCCAGGGCGCCGGCAAGGGCGCCGCCGGCCCTCAGTCCCCGGCCGAAGTGATCGTCGAGAAGCCGCTGTCGGCCTTCGCCGAGGCGTTCCGCAACCTGCGCACATCGATCGTCTATTCACGCGTGGACAAGCCGGTTCGCGTGGTGGCCATCACCTCGTCCCTGCCGGGCGAAGGCAAGACCACCACCGCCTTCTGCCTGGGCCGCGCCATGGCCATGTCGGGCAGCCGCACCGTGGTGGTCGACTGCGACGTGCGCCGCCGCAACATCAACCGCCTGCTCGGCCAGGAGCCGGCCGTCGGCCTGATGGAAGTGCTGGCCGGCAAGGCCACGCTCGACCAGGCCCTCGTCCTGGACAGCGCCTCGGGCGCCTGGTTCCTGCCTTTGGCCCGTTCCAGCTTCACGCCCAAGGATCTGTTCGGCGGCGCCGCCATGGCCAGCCTTCTGACGGAGTTGAAGTCGCGCTTCGAATTCGTGCTGCTCGACACCGCACCGGTGCTGCCCGTGGCCGACACCCGCTCGCTCGCGCCCCAAGCCGACATCGTCGTGTTCCTGACCCAGTGGCGGCGCACCCCCCGGCGGGCCGTGCAGGCGGCCTTCGAGCTGCTGCGTTCGGTGGGCGCCGACATCTCCGGCGTGGCCCTGACCCAGGTCGACGTGCGTGAGCAGGCCCGCTACGGCTACGGCGACGCCGGCTACTACTACCGCGCCTACCGCAAGTACTATGTCCAATGACGCTGGTGCGTTTCGCACCAGGCTGAAGATCGCGCCCTTCGCCCTGGCCCTGGTGATCCTGCTGTTCGTGGGGCACTTGGTCTTCGGCGCCAACCGCAACGATCTGGGACTGGTTTTCGCGGTCCTGCACCTGGCGTTCCTTCTGGTCCTGATGGGACTTTCGCGCGGCCAGGAACCTCCCCGTCTGCCGCTCGTCTGGCCGGCCCTGCTGATCGGCGTCGTGTTCGCCATCGGCCTGTTCAGCCTCCTGCCGATCGGCGCGCCCCTGGCGCATCCTCTATGGGGTTATGTACGCGCCCTCGAACCGGCGACGCCCGCGTCAATCTCACTCGAGCCCTTCGCCACGCGTGTCCAACTCGTTCAGTTGGCGGGCTTCCTGGCCCTGTTCCTCTCCGCCGCGTCGATCGCCGGTCGCCGTGAAGACGCCGAAGCGCTGGGCCGCTATTTGACTGTGGCCGGCATCCTCTACTGTGTCTGGGCCGCGATCGCCTTCGCCTCCGACCCAAGGGCGATCTTCGGCGCACCGAAGCCTTACGGGCAGGACCGCCTCAGCGCCTCCTTCTTCAGCCCGAACAGCGCGGGCACCCTGTTTGCCTGCTTGACGCTCCTGGGCCTCATGGGCGTTCTGCGTCCGCTCCTTCGTGAACGGAAGCGAGGCGAGCGCCTGCGTCCGTCGGAATTCCTGCGCACGTGGCCGGAGGGAACGCTGGCCCTGCTCGCCCTGGCATGCCTGTTCCTGACGGCGTCGCGTGGCGGCCTTCTCTCGCTCGTGGCCGCGACCTTGGTCTCCGTCGCCCTGATGGTCTGGATGAAGAGCTCCAAGCAGAACCTCACCGCGGGTTTCGTCAGCGTCATCTGCCTGGTGCTGGTCGCTGGCCTGGCGATGTTCGTGGTCGGAGGCCAGCGGACAGCTGCACGCCTGGTCGACATCAACCCCCTCAACCAAGATAGACTCCGAGTTTTCGCCGCCTATTGGCCGACGTTGAGAGCCTCACCTCTGCTCGGTTATGGTCTCGGGGCCTTCCCCTCTTTCAACGCCGCCAGCATGAATATGGAGAACGCGCTGGACCTCGCGCCCCTTGGGGCGGCGCACAACGTCTACTTACAATGGCTGCTCGAGGAGGGCGTCCCAGGCGCGCTGGCCATGTTCGCAGCCGTGGCTCTGGTCCTGGCCGCCACGGTCAGAGGCGTGGCGCGACGGGCGAGCCAGCGTTGGCTGGGAGTGGCCTGCCTGGGGATGGCGGCCGTGTTCGTCATTCATGGCTTGGTCGACTTCGCCCTGGAAGAGCCGTCCCTGGCCGCCTTCTTCTCGGCCATCCTGGGGTTGGGCTACGGCCTGGCCGAACGGCCGGCCAGCGGGCGCCGCCGCTAGACCTTCAGGCTCCGTCCGCTGGCTGGGCTTCCGCGGGAGGCGCTCCCCGTGGTCGGAAGGACTTCCGGAAATCTCCGATCACCATGGGCGACAAGGCCGCCAGCGCCCCGCCGAGGTCGGCCACCCAATCCTCGATCACGTAGAGCTGATGCGATGGGATGAACAGGCGCACGCCCTCGAGCGCCGTCGCCAACATCGCAATATCCGCCATCACCCGGTAGACGTTGGTCCGGTAGCGCGCCGCGGCCATCGACAGGGCCACCAGGTAGAAGGCGGCGAAATGCTCCAGGTGATAGGAGTAGAGCACGCGGGGCATCCAGCCCGCCGGCGCCAGCGACGCGAAACAGAGCAGGGCGACGACCAACAGGAAGACAACCCGCGCGACCATCGCCAAAGGGTCGTCGTCCTTGCGCATGCCCAACCAGCCGACTGCCACGCGCCCTACCTGGGCGCGCGCTTGGCGAGGATGCGCTGCAGCGTACGGCGATGCATGTTGAGCCGGCGGGCGGTCTCGGAGACGTTGTGCCCACAGAGTTCGTATACCCGCTGGATATGCTCCCAACGGACCCGGTCGGCCGACATCGGGTTCTCGGGAGGGGCCGGCCCATCGTCGCGGGCCAGAAGCGCGCGCACCACGTCGTCCGCGTCCGCCGGCTTGGGCAGATAGTCCACGGCCCCGGCCTTCACCGCCGCCACCGCGCTGGCGATGTTGCCATAGCCGGTCAGCATGATGACGCGGGCGTCGGGCCGGGCAGCGTGGATCGCTTCCACGACGCCGAGGCCGTTGCCATCCTCTAGGCGCATGTCCACCACCGCGAAAGCCGGGGCGTGGGTCTTCACCGCGCTCAGGGCCTCCGCCACGCTCGCCACCAGCGTGGGCTGGAAACCGCGTCCCTCCAGCGCCCGGCCTAGCCGCGTACGCAAGGGGGCGTCGTCGTCCAACACCAGGAGGCTCTTGTCGGCAAGGTCCGCAACCACGTCGGACAGGTCCGTCATCTGTCAGCTCCCAAAGAACGCCGGGGTGCGACATGATGTCCTGCTTAGGCCAGTCGGCTCAAGCCCCTTGTTCAACCTTGGCCGGCCCGATCGATCAGGGCATGGCCTCAATGATGCTTCTGGGCCAACGGATCGACACCACAGCGCCGCCACCGCGGGCGTTGCGGAAGCCCACGTCCGCCCCCGTGCGCTCGAGCAGGGTCTTGGCGATGAAGAAGCCCAGGCCCATGCCGAGGTGTCCGGACGGCGAGTTTTCGCCCGAGGGACGGCTGGTGACATAGGGCTCGCCCAGCTTGGCGAAGATCTCCGGCGCGAAGCCCGGCCCGTCGTCGCGCACCTCGACGGAGATGAAATCGTCGTCGTAACGGCCGACCAGGCGCACCTCGCTCTTGGCGAAGTCCATGGCGTTCTCGATGAACGAGGTGAGGGCCGGCCCGACCTCCGGGTGGCGGATCAGATCGGGCGGCGACGAATCCGGCGGCCCGATCACGTTCCATTCGACCCTCACCGCCTCGTCCGGCTCCTCAGGGCCGGCCGCCTCCTCGAGCAACTGGGCCAGGCTGATGCGGGCGTGGACCTGGTCGTCTGTCTCCGGCGTCTCCGCCAGCCGGCGCAGGATCTCGCGACAGCGCTGCGCCTGGGACGAAACGAGCTCGGCGTCCTCGCGCAGGGCGCCGGGCGGGCATTCGCGGGCCATCTCCTTGGCCACCACGGCGATGGTCGCCAGCGGCGTGCCGAGCTCGTGCGCGGCCATGGCCGCCAATCCCCCGAGGGCCGACAGGCGCTGCTCCCGCGCCAGGACCGTCTCGGCGGCATGCAGGGCCAGTTCCATGCGCGCCGACTCCGCCGCCGCCCGGCGGGCGTAGGCCGAGGCCACCACGATGCCCACGATCACCGCCAGGGCGGCCGCCCAATGGTAGAGCGGCGGCAGGACCAGGGGTGTGCCGCCCAGCCACGGCAGGTCCTCCGCCAGGGCCGCCAGGACCACCACGACCCCCGACGCCAGGCCGGTGAGGACATAGGGATGACGTCCCTCGAGGGACGAGGCGCCCAGCATGACCGGCACGATCAGAAGGACGGTGAACGGGTTGCCGACACCGCCCGTGAGCAGCAGCAACAGGCCCAGCTGGAGGATGTCGAAGCCCAGTTGCAAGGCCGCCTCCCACTGCCTCAGCACGCGCTGCGGCGGCAGGGCCAGGACCAGGGCCAGGTTGAACAGGACGGCCAGGGCGATCACCCCCAGGCAGGCCAGGAGCGGCACCTCGAAGCCCAGCAGGAAACGCGCCGCCAGCAGAGCCAGCATCTGTCCGCCCACCGCCGCCCAGCGCAGGCCCACCAGGGTGCGCAGCCTGAGGCGCTCCCCAGGCGCGCCGCCGCCTTGCCTCCAGGCGGCGCTGGTCCTATCGAAGCGGGCAGCGGGGTCTGGCGAGGCCAGGGTCATGGCTGCGGCTGTGGCTCCTTGAAGTGTGGCGAGGCTACGACGAGATGAGTGCGTTGCGAAACCGTTTGATCCTCCTGG
>FTJU01002212.1_pt5 | contig 10835 bp, 8 predicted proteins | sample 1658961 | NCBI WGS metagenome assembly FTJU01 (sample SAMEA3914878, study PRJEB12502) | metagenome | biome: forest; material: soil | place: USA | collected 2012-03-12 | depth 0.3 m | reverse complement strand
CTCCGTCGCGAGCATCGACGGAGTCGATGTGCACGGACTGCCGTCGATCATCGAACAGATCGCCATCCCACTGATCAATACCTTCTGCAAGGCCGGAACCGCCGATCTGGTTACCCAGTACGCATTTCCACTCGTGCTCGGCGTCCTCAACCACATGGTCGGCTGCCCGATTTCGGGTGGGCAGCCGACCATGTGGTTGAGGACGCCGAGCACGAGTGGAAATGCGTACTGGGTAACCAGATCGGCGGTTCCGGCCTTGCAGAAGGTATTGATCAGTGGGATGGCGATCTGTTCGATGATCGACGGCAGTCCGTGCACATCGACTCCGTCGATGCTCGCGACGGAGGCGTCCCGATAGCGCGTGTGGGTAGTTCCGTCGTTGTACCGTGCGGCCGGGAACCAGGCCATCATCGGCCGCACCGGGCAGTCCTCAGGGATGGTCTTCTGCCAGATGCGAGGGTCGGCCGGAAAGTGATTGGGATCGTTGAGGATTCGCACTGCGGTCGCGTAGCCGATCACGAGTGTGGCCGGCACTCCGGGGGCCAAGTCGATCGGAACGAGCGTGCCGTACTTGCGCCGCATCTCCTCATATGCGTGGTGCGGGTCGGCCACGAACTCCGGGGTGTACAACGCAATTCGATCGGCGGTGGCGCTCGATGACCCGTGTCGAATGGGGCAAATTCCGGTCGCGGTGGTGTGCGGGCCGGACGCGGAGGTATGCGGTGTGGTCAAAGACGTTGCTCCAAACGGTGGACAGAATTCGACAAAGACTGAGCCCGGATCCATCGACGCGGGTTCTGTGTGCCGTCTCCGGACAGCTCGACGAACTCGCCCCGGCAGACCTGCTGACTGATGAGGGATACCCGGGATCCGGCATGATCACACCGGTCAAGAAACCACAGGATCGCGAATTACGCGACACCGACCGCGAATACAACCGCCATCAACCGCTTGCGCGGCGTCGAGCGCGCCATCCCAACTACCGATGCCCACTGGCAACCTTCGAGGAAGCCATCACGGCGACGATCGGACTACATTTCTCCGGACGCCGCTGCAGCCTCTCAGTATGACGGGAGCCTGAAGATCTACCCGGCGCGGCGTCTGCTCAACAGTTGCCACGAAGGAGCTACACCTTCAACGGGGGAGAAGGCGGGAACACAACCGGCAACGTTGTCAACGCTCGGTGAAATGGGCCAGGGCGCCACACGAGCTCCGCTTTGGCGACCGCTAGTTTCAGTTCCGGGAGGCTGTCCAGGAGTTGATCGATGACGTCCTGTGCGACCAGCAGCCCGTACGGTCGGGCGTGAGCAGGACAGGCGTGTTCGCCGGTGCTGAACGCCAGATTCCATCCGTTGTCCAGGAACTCGCCCGTGTTCATTTCTGGATCCGTATTACAGGCGGCCATGCTGATGATGACCGGCTGATTCGCCGGCAGCCACACGTCCTCGATCAGAATCGGCTGGCGAGGATAGGTAATACAGTAGTTCGCCATTGGCGGGTCGGTTGCCAGCCTCTCATCGATTGCGGCTTTGGTTGGCAAAGGAACCCTATTATCACTGCTGGAAAAGCGCGCATCGGTCAGCATCAGCAGCAGGGTATTGGCGATGAGGTTGAGTGGTGGTTCGACACCGGCCGCAAACAGCAGGACCAGCTGATGCACCATCTCCTCGTCGGACAGCCCGGCGGTGTGCTGGACCAGTCTTGTGGTGACGTCGTCAGCCGGGTGAGCGCGCTTCAGAGCGGTAAGGTCGAGCAACGCTTCGCCCATCACCACGTTCACCGCATTCGTATCCACACTGTCGAACATCGCGGCACTGGCTGCCGCGACCCGCTCACCGATTTCCGGTGGACAGCCGAGTACCTGGCAAAAGACAGAGAAGACCAGCGGGGCGATGTACTGGTTCAACACGTCGGCGTTCCCGTCCCGGCAAAACGTGTTGATGATCGGGATGGCGGTAGCCTCCACAATGGATCGCAGGGAGTTCGTGTCGATTCCCGCCAGGGCGTCGTTCACAGCACTGCGGTAACGACGGTGCTCTGCACCGCTGGTACGAATTGCGTTGGGGCGGTACTCGATCATCGGCATGATCGGGATGTCGGCAGATACGGTCTTCTGCCAGATACTCGGATCGGCTGGAAAACGGTCGGAGTCGTTGAGAATGCGCACTGCCGTGCTATATTTGATGACCAGGGTTGCAGGCACTCCCGGCCACATCTCCACCGGCACCAGCGGTCCGTAGTTGTCTCTACGCATCTTGCGATAGGCCCCATGGGGATCGGCCGCAAATTCTGCACTGTAAATCGGGATTCGAGGACCTATCACCTCGATCGACGGTAGTGAGCTGACGGTAGCACCCTGATCCGTGTGCTGCGGATACACGTAGTCTCCTTGATATCGGTTGCAGCAGCATAGTACCCAAGGCGAGGACCGAGTGTCGCCTGTCAGCCCGCAGGTGTTTCGCGCAAATGGCAAGTGTGCGTTGAACTTTGCAGATAATGTGGGCGAAAACGGCGAGTGTGGCGTGGTGCTGCCGGTCGAGCCGGGAGCGCCACGTCGAGGTGCAGTCGCTGGGTTCTGTTGCGCCATTGGTTCATTCGGCCAGCGGCAATTCTATTCTCCGACGGGGCAGGTGTCGCTCACGGATCGCATTCGCGGAGCCATGAAGCGGGGGGTCATGGCCGCCTCGAGGGGTTGCGTTGCCGAGGCGGTGGCGGGTCCGTGGCGTCACGCGACCAACCCAAGTTGTGTTCCTCTCCAGGGGGTATCGGGCAGGAGTTGCTCGACGGTGGAATGCTTTGTGCCCCAGATGGTTTCCGCCGCTGATCCTTGGGCGCGAGCGAGAGAACACCTCGCCACAAACGCATGCGGCCCCGCCGATCTCTGCAAGCCCGCGCTCGTCGCTGCCAGTGTATTGGCTCGAGAATCACGCCGAAAGTCGATCCGACACACCACAATGCGACAGACCTGACCAAGTGCTACCGGATAGGGCACCCCGTGGGGTGCCCTATCCGGACTTGCCTTGGCAAGATCAGTAACGGTGTGGGTCGTGGCAGCGGGAGTCCCAGGCGGCGGGCAGATCGTCGGACAGTACCGGTGCGCCGAGGACCTCGTCGTCGAAACCAAAGGCGTCCAGTAGTGCCGGCAACTTTTCGGCGAGGTTGTCGATGGCCTGGCTGAGCAGCCCTCTGCGGAGCTGCTGCTTCACGGCCTTGACGGCAGCGATGTCGAGCAGACCGTGGGTGAGATACCACGTGGACTCTTTGTTGATCTGATCCAGAGCGAAAACGTCACGCACGGCTGCGATCTCGGGGTGTTCGGAGTGTTCGTCGAGCAACCGCAGGGTCTGTTCGGCGCAGTATGCCTCGGCGAGTTCGAGCGCGTCCGGAATGACTTCCAGGCGGGCTTCCAGTGCTGGGTTGCCCAGGGTGGACTTTGCTTCTTGCGCGATCGTCAGTGTGCGGGCGCTGAGTAGGCGTGCGCGGTCTTCGGGGTTGGCCGGATCGTGGAGAGTGGGTTCGGCTGGCGGTGTGGCGATGAGCTGTTTGGCCAGCACCCGACCGGCGACGGAGCCGAGAACGTAGATGTCGCCCTCGCCGGTGATGGCGGCATGACAGACCCCGAGGTAGTCGGCGACGCGGTTGGCGCTGAACATGCCTTGCGCAGCCATTTTAATTCGGCAGTCGGTGACTGTTTCCAGGGCATGCTTCTGGATGAAGTGCTTGGCCAACATGACCGACACGACAGTATCGCGGTCGGTGAGATCGCTGCCGGCAAGGAATGTCTTGATCGCGTTGCCGTAGATGGTCCGGGCGATGGTGCCGGCCAGGTCGGTGAGCAGGGTGTCGCGCACATGCGGGATGTCGAACATGAGGGGTTCGTCGACCGGCGTCAGCGGCACTCGCCGCTTGGCGGCGTAGCGCAGAGCGATGTAGAGCGAGGCGCGGGCCGAGGCGTTGAGGCATGACGAGAGCGCCAATCGCCCGACGGTCAGTTGGCTGATCGCCGATGGGAACGCCCGCTTGTGGCTTGTCTCGTCGCGCCAGGTCAGCACACCGTTGTCGTCGATCGTGGCCAGGTTGTTGTTCAGCCAGGCGCTGCGCTCGACCCGCAGATTATCGAAGCCGATGACCGAGTTGTCCATGATGACCAGCGGCTGGTGGTCGAGCTGGGTGATCGTCACGCCGGGGCACGGCTCGCCGTTCGCGTCGCGTAGTCGCGCCGTGAACAGGTGCACGCCCTGATCGACGCCAGCCGCGTCGATGAACCGTGCGCCGATGACGCAGACCCGAGCAACCGGGATGCCGACGCTGGGCATGAATTTCCGCGCCCTCGGGTTCGGCGTGTTGAGTACGAACCCGTTGCCGTCCCATGTCGCGGTGGTCTGCATGAATCCGATGTTGGAGCCGCACCCGTACTCCGTCAGCAGCATGACGCCGACGCTGGAAGCGTCATCCAGGTCGTGTAGGTACGGCGCGGCGGCGTCGGAATCGGTCAGGGTGGCCAGGCTGCCCGACGCCAAGTTGAAGTGGCCGGATATCAGCGGGATCAGGTCCGTCGCCAGCACAGCGGACCAGTCGAATACCGCGAACAGCTCGGGTAGATCGGTCGCGACATCGCGAGTACCGCCGATCTCCTTGACCAGATACCGCAACTGGTCATACGCGTTCTCCCGCCGCTGTTCCTGGCTCTGCTTCTCCGTGACGGCAAAGTCCGGGTTGGTCAGAACCTGCTGCAGTTGCTGGTGGAACTCCAGGTTGCCGTGCCGAAGAAGCTCGGCCAGTGATGTGCGTTCCTTATACCCCTGCGTAACCATAACCGCCTCCTATTCATTTCCGATCCCAGCGGTCGCTCGTCCACCGTTGGGCATACCCGGGTCATCGTTGCCGAACTTCGAAACACCGGAGCCGGCCATACCGCACGCTCGCGCGGACACCGTCGGGACCGGGGACAAGAGAGCCGGACGATCACCTGTCAAAAGTTCAATGCGCCAGACCTTCACGTGATTTCGTCGCGCTACCCGGCCACCAATTCCGCGCGCCGCGCCGCGAAGTCGACCCGCGCCGAGCCTGCCCCTCGGGGGTCGCAGGAACACAGAAGTCGACTCGCCGATGTGGTACCGCGGGAACGTATCTCGTTCCAGAAGCAGTCACGTGCGGATTCATGATCGAGCCAGCAGCGCCGCGGTTTTCGACCCGCTGGGCCGCCACCGACAACGAGGACATGCGGATCGTTCGCCATTGCACACTCCTTGGAACAGGGGGCACCCACACGGACTGTGGGCCCGCATCGGCAACCGAACCAACTCCGGCCCCACGGTGGTGGATCAATCCGGACCGCGCGCCATCAGTTAGCAATCTGGACGACACCCTCGTCAGATTGTAGCGACGACAGTCGAATCATCAACCGCCAGAGTCGATTTGGTGCATCAGACAATTCGTGGCAACCGGTGTTCGAAGGGTAGCCGATACCCCGAATCGGACCTGGTCGCCGAACCGCCCCCGCAAAGCACGCCGGGGTGGGTGCCGGATGCTCCGCTGACGCATGTCAGCGCAGTACTTTTCGTCGAGATCATGCGCCGCGACAAGTGTGAACCGCTTGGGTGTGACAAGGGAGGCTGTTCGGTGTCGTTGGGCATCACTCCGCTCTTCGGGCAAATTCAGGGTAAAGCCCAAACCAGGTCCGCGCTAGGCGTTCGCAAAGTTGATTTCTGCGGTTGGCGATCCTTGCTCAGCGATCAATTCGCGGATTGCTCTGTGGTGGAAGCCATTTGCCGAGGAAGCGGACAGCAATCCGGCGACTCGCCTCTGCGTAGCAACCTGGCAACGGGAAGACGGCGATGCCGCGCGAACCTGGTTTCGACCCGATCGGTTCGAGGGTGTCGCGGGCGACTATTCAATCGGACCACCGATGGGTAGGCGGGTGGCCGGGGTGGCCGGATCGACCTGTAGTGTTTCGTGGACACCCAGCAGTCGCAGCAATGGCGCCGTCATCGCCGTGGTCACCGAGGCCATCACGACGAGCACTGAATACAGTTGCGGGCCAATGAGTCCCGTGCTGAGCCCGACGTTGAGTATGACGAGTTCGGTCAATCCGCGGGTGTTCAGGAGTGCCGCCAAAGCGGCCGCCGATCGCGATGACAGACCGGTCAGGCGACCGGCCACATACACACTCCCGAGCTTCCCAGCGATGGCTACAACCATGATCACTACCAACTCGCCGGTGGCGGCCCGGTCGATCGACCCGAGATCGACCGCGAGCCCTGCCACGACGAAGAATCCGGGCAGCAGTACCAAGCTCAGAATCCGGGCGCCCGATTCGACCGCGTCGCGTCGCGCGCGCGGGAACACCACGCCGAAGGCAAACGCACCGAATATCAAATGCAGTCCGATCCATTCGGTGATCGCACCGAACATCAGCGCGCCGCCGACACCGAGCACGATCATCGTCTGCTCGGTACCCGCCATGGCCAGCCGCGCCAATGCCGGACGCACGATCCACCAGGTCGCCGCTGCCACGGGCACCAGCAGCGCCAGTCGCCACTGGCTGCCGGTTCCGGGGTGCGCGACGGCCAGGACGACGGCCAGCGCCGTCCAGGCGAAGATGTCGACCAGTGCCGCGCAGGCGAGGCTGAGCTGACCGATGCCAGTGCGCGTCAGACCGCGATCGTGCAGAATCCGCGCGAGCACCGGGAATGCAGTGACCGCCAGCGCGCAGCCGATGAACAGCGTAAAGCTGGGTAGGTCATCGCTGCGGTGGCGGGCGAGCGCGGTCGCGGCGATGCCGCATCCCAGGATGAACGGCACCGCGTAGGCAGCGAGCGATACCGCCGGGATCGACCGACGGTTGCCCGCGAATACGCTGCGGTCGAGTTCCAACCCCGCGACGAACATGAACACCGCGACGCCCACATTGGCGAGCAAGGCGAGATACGAGCGGATCTCGTGTGGAAACAGCATGTTCGACAGGTGCGGCCCCAATACGGTCGGGCCCGCGAGTATCCCGGCGGTGATCTCGCCGATCACGGCGGGCTGGCCGACCCGCTCGGCCAGCCACCCCAGGAGCCGAGCGGCTGCCATAATGAGGACGAGATCCATTAGGAGCAAGACCATTTGACTACTTTGCACTTGCTTCTCCCTCGCGATCGACGGACGTAATCAGCTAGTCCACAACGCGCTCAGCGTGGTGATGACACAGTGCAATGCCCGTCCGGTATCGATTCTGGTGTCGTGGCGACTTCTGGGTTCGCAGTCGAGATGGAGGCCGGCCGGGGCGGTGCCCGTGGTCCGGCAGGCGCTGATGAAGGCGTGGATCGCGGCGGTCGGATCGTCGGCGTGGATCGGATCGCACATCCAGCACACCGGTGTTCCGCATCGGGCGGCCGCCTCGAACAACGCGGGAAGTGCGGCGGCGGTACGGGTCCCGGACAGCGTCGGGATCAGCGTGAGCCGACCGGGTCGTCGCATGGGATTCAGGTATCGGCACAGGAACTCGACGTCGTCCGGCGTTGTGGTGGGGCCGAGGGGTACGGCCAGCGGGTTGCGGACCCGAGCGGCGAAAGATAGCTGCTGGGGTGTGAATTCGTGGTTTCGGTCGGCGATCCACAGCAGTTGGGTCGAACAGTCCCACTCCTGCCGTGTTGTCCGACGACGAGCCGTATCCGATTCGCGGGACCTGACCGCACGCGAGATATGAAGGGGTGCAATGGAGCTGTAGAGTTCTCGGGAAGCTGTCGGCGTGTTTGCCGCAATGGGAAGCATCGCGGCGACCTCGATCATCAGATTGCGCGCCACTGATGCCGAGTAGCGGTCCGCGGTGCGGCGCAGCATGTCCACGCAGAGTGCGATGGGCGGATTCGAATCGCGCCAGTTTTCGGGTTGTGCGGCGGACCTGGGGTATTCCTCCGAACCCCGGTCTCCAGCGGATGTGCCGGAATCGACTGGGGCCCTGCCTGATTCGCCGTCATCACGCAACTGGCCGATGATCACGATCGGCATGTCGAGGCCGTGGTTCAGGACGGCGGCGGTACAGGTCGCCAGCGCACGACGGGCGGGCAGTGTCGCGACATCGAGGGCAGCGGGGGCTCGCGCCCCGAAATGGACTGCGAATCCCCGCCCGCGCGCTGCTGCGGCCAGATCGGTTGTGAGCGCATCGCATTCGCGTGGTCGGACCAGCGCGGGCAGCGCTTGCGAACATTGCTTACTGCGGCGTGGCGATTCGGCATGGCGGCCACCGCGGCGTGCTGCGGTGGAGGTCGGTTGTGATCGGGTGTATTCCGGCTCATCGGCCCAGCTCATATCCTCATCCGAGATGGGGGCATGTTCCGGAGGCACGAGACTGGGATTGAATATCTCTCGGATATAGCACAGCGGCCGATGATCTCCGAGCATGATGACATACGCCTTGGCCGCACAGAGGCGACCATCGAGCCATCGCGTGACGCCTGCCCGAAGCACATGCCGCTGCTGGGATACACCCCGAGATATCAGACCGCGTCCGATCGGCACGTACACATCGTCGGCGCCGGCCGTGGCGGCCGGTCCGCTCACGGCAACGACATAGTTCACCGATGCGGTCACCATATCGGCATTGATCAGACATGAGCGACGGACGATGACTCGGTCGGGACCGGCCAACCGCAATGCGTCGACGACGGTGGCAGGTAGCTGCTCGGCCGCGAGTTCGTCCTGGCGCAGCACCCGCACCTGGAGATCCGTGCCGAGTATGGCCTCGAGTCTCGGCTGGGTGTAGCCGTCGCTGGCCAGCAGCATCCGCGTGAGCGGATGGCTGAATCGGGCAATCTGTTGTGTGGCTGTCCGGGACCCCGAACCACCGACCGGGGAATCGCCCGGTGGTTCGGGGTCGGAGCGCGTGATAGTCATAGTGACCAACTCCGCGCTGTGCTTTTCACGTTGCCGAACTAGTGCGCGGTGGTGTCGGCGACCTTCGGCGGGAGCACCGGACGTGCTATGGCCTCGATCTCGGCGGCATCGCGGGGCCGCGTCGTCAGGCCGAGTACCGGTTCGGTGGTGATCCGCACATCGTTGAGCACCGTATCCGCCAGCGGGTCACGCCAGTGGTCCCACACAACCGACATATCCAGATGACCCATGTACTCGAGGTTGGCCGAGTCCGCGTGCAATTTTTCGGTTTCGGTGAGCGCGGAGGCGATGGTGTCGGTCGGGGTGCGCCCTTGCTCTCCCGAGGTTTCATCCACATCGGTGAGCCCGGCCATGATCCTGGTGAATGACACCTCCGGGGTGTCGCCTTCGTGCGCCTCGGTGAGTTTGTCCGCGTGCGCGAAGTACTCGTCGGAACCGATGTACTGCTCGTACATACGCGAGACCAGCACGAGGAACCGTGAGTAGGCCCGTCGGGCAGTGTGCTCGTAGAAGGCCAGTGCGTCGGTCTCGCTCATTTCGCCACGCAGCGTGGTCGCGATCGCCGCTGCGGCGACGAGCCCGCCGTATGTCGCCAGATGTACGCCGGTGGACAGCAGTGGATCTAGGAAGGCTGCCGAGTCCCCGACGAGGGCAAAGCCGGGACCGCAGAACCGATCCGACACATAGGAGTAGTCCTGCTCGGCCTTGACCTCGGCGACCTGCTTCGCGCCTTCGAGCAGTTCGCTCATGGCCTTGCTATCGCGAATCGTGTTGATGTAATAGGCGTCTCGCCCCTGCTCGCGTAGTCGCTCGCCCGCCTTGCGGGCCGAGACCACGTAGCCGACGCTGAATCGACCCTCGGACAGTGGAATATGCCAGAACCAGCCACCCTCGGGGGTGGACACGACGTTGATCGCACCTTCGGGGCTGTCCGGGTGCAGGCGCGCGCCCTCCCAATACGACCAGACCGCGACGTTGCGGAAGGCCGGATGCTGCCGACGCATGTTGAAGCGTCGCTTGGCCAGCAGGCCGTGTCGTCCCGAGGCATCGACGAGAAAGTCGAATTCGGTGGTCCGCGTGCGGTTGTCGCCGGGGCCGGTCCATTCGACGGCTATCGGTCGGTCACCGTCGAAAATGACGTTCTCGACATTGGCGTTCTCGATCACCTGCGCGCCCTGATCGGCGGCGTTGCGTAGCAGAATGTCGTCGAACGCGTCTCGCTCGACCTGGTAGGACCAGGCTTCCGCGTCCACGAGCTGGGACCAGTCCAGCAGCCAGTTATCGTTCTGCCATTGGAAATAACCGCCCCGTTTGATCTGGAAGCCATGCGCCGCGACCTTGTCGAACGCGCCGGAAAGACGCAGTGTCGACAGGCACGATGCGAGCATCGACTCGCCGATGTGATACCGCGGGAACGTATCTCTTTCCAGAAGCGTCACACGGATTCCCGCTCGAGCCAGTAGAGCTGCGGTTGTCGACCCCGCTGGGCCGCCACCGACAACGAGGACATGCGGATCGTTCGCCATTGCACACTCCTTGGAACATCGGGCGCCCACACGGACTGTGCGCCCGCATCGGCAACCGAACCAACTCCGGCCCCACGGTGGTGGATCAATCCGGACCGGGCATCGCCATCAGTTAGCCGTCCGGCACGACGCCCTCGTCGAATTGTAACGACAACAGTCGAATCATCAACCGCCAGAGTCGATTTGGTGACCCAGACAATTCGTGGTGACCGGCGTTCGAAGGGTAGCCGATACCCCCGAATCGGACCTTGTCGCCGAACCGCCCCTACGAAGCACGCCGGGGTAGGTGTCGGATGCGGCAGTCGATATCCGCTGATGCGTGTCAGCGCAACACTTTTCGACGAGATCATGCGCCGCGATAAGAGGGAATCGCTTGGGCGTGAGAGGCGAGGCTGTTCGGTGTCGTTGGGCATCACTCCGCTCTTCCGG
>FTJU01000225.1_pt6 | contig 10844 bp, 7 predicted proteins | sample 1658961 | NCBI WGS metagenome assembly FTJU01 (sample SAMEA3914878, study PRJEB12502) | metagenome | biome: forest; material: soil | place: USA | collected 2012-03-12 | depth 0.3 m | reverse complement strand
GCTTGCCGTCGCCGTCGACCAAGCCGATCTCGTCGCCGCTCCCCTCTTTCGACGACCCAGCTTTGCGGCCGCCGGCCAGCAGGTAGGGCGCCTTGGCGACGCCGTGGTCGCGCAGCGACATGATCAGCAGCTTGGGTGACAACGGCTTACCGGTGTTCCAGGCCGGGCACTGCGATTGGCAGCGTCCGCATTCGGTGCAGGTGGTGAAGTCCAGCCAGCCCTTCCAGGAGAAGTCCTCGACCCGGCCCGCGCCGAAGGTGTCGACATCCGGGTCGGCGGTCTCCATATCGACCGGCTTGCCCTTGGACATCATCGGCTTCGCGGCACCCAGTGCGACGCCGCCGTCGTCCTCACGCTTGAAGTAGATGTTGAAGAAGGCCGCGAACCGGTGCCAGGCCACACCCCAGTTGATATTGCGACCGACCAGCAGCAGGAAGGTGCTACCCGAAACCATCTTGATGAACGCGAAGACCGCGACCATCGCCACGCTGGACGGCAGCAGCTTGGCCACCTGCATGGTGAAGAAGTCGGTCCACACCTCGGAGTGGCCGTAGGTGGCGATCTTGCCCGCCTTCACCATGACCATGCCGATGCCCTCGAGGAAGACGATCGCCTCGATGACATAGGCAGGACCGAATCGGGAACCGCTGAATCGCGACAGCCGCGCCGGCACCCGCGGGTGGTTGAGCTGGCGAATGGCGATCAGCACGAGGATGCCGATCACGGTGCCGATGCCGAGCAGTTCGTCCCAGAGGTGATAGATGCCCCAGCTGCCGATGATCGGCCAGTGGAATTCGGGATCGAAGGTCTGCCCGTACGCCTCGAAGTACAGGATCATGCCACCGAGGAAGCCGATCATCACCAGCCAGTGCGCCCAGCCCACCGTGCGGAATTTGTTCATCCGGGTGTGGGCCAGGAATTCGACGATCATCGTCTTGAATCGCGGGAAGAACGGTCGCCAGCGATCCGGCGCGGGTTGGCCGATCATGATCGCGCGGGTCATCTTGCCGACGCCACCGACGAATGATGCCCAACCCAACAGGCTGAACGCCACACCAATCGTGCCCAGCGTCAATGTCAGGGCATTCATGTCGCGACCTTTCTTTAGAGGCAACACGAGACGTGGGCGGCGATCGCACCACCCGGTTGGCTCGTATCGTAACTGCCAGTAAGTTACCCATTGGTAACTTAATTGTCTACCGTACGATCGACGGTTTGGTCAGTGCCCCTTCTTCCTGGGGCTTGACACGCATTTCGCCTGTGAGGGATCTCACGAAGATCGTGTTATCCAGGTGTCGGTTCGAGCGACAACCACCGTAAACAGTGCCTGGTTGCGGCTCGGCGATAAGGACAGGCTCAGTCACGCCGAGGTCACAATGTGAAACGCCGAGCTCGCATCTTCATGTCGGTTCGATTACGCTCACGACGTTCCGTTTGCTGTGCATGTCCTCACACTGCTCGGGGAGAACCCGGGGTTCCAACCACCTCGGGTTGATGAGCGCTCTCGCGTGTACGGAGGCGGCGCGCGGACAACCTGATGATGGATTGGAAACTGAATGAATCTCCGCAGCACCACCGTGGCTGCCACGATGGCTATCGGCGCCATGACTGTCGGTCTGGGGACCGCGCATGCCGAGCCAGTTGCCCCGGCTGATCCCGGCATCAACTACTCCGTCAAGTTGGTGGACAAGACCGTCGTCGCGACGCTCAAGGGCGGAACCTTCTCGCTGAGCGAGGAGGCCGGCGCCACCGCAGATGATCCGAAGACCACGGTCGCCAACGTTCGGGACGGTAAGGGCAACACCGTCGTCTCATTCCCGCTGAACGTGGATGTCGACGGCAAGCTCGTGCCGGTCAAAGCGGAAATGAAGAACGACGAGACTGTGCTCGAGGTCACCCCGGAGAAGCCGGCGGATCTGGTCGTCTCCGATAAGCCGGTCGTCGCGAGGCCGGTTGTCGCCAAGGACATTGCGTCGCCGATCGAAAACCAGCGTGCGCAAAATGAATTCTCGAGCAACTTCGGCATTGCGACCGCGGTCGGTGGGTTCGTCGGCACCGCGATCGGTGCGATCGCTGGCTGCGTCATCACTATCCCGCTCGGCTGCCTTCCAGGTCTGTTGACCGGTGCGGGCGTCGGCGGCATCCTGGGCAGCATCGCCGTCGGCGGTCCGACGCTGGTTGCCGCGGGCGTCGAACTGCTCAACACCATGCAGGCGCCGGATGGCACCACGAAGTGGGCCGAGAATCCGGTAGCGGCGTCGACGAAGCAGGCGGTCGCGCCCCAGCAGCCGAACTGATTCGAACCGAACTCGACTGGCCTGTCCTCCCAGGAGGACAGGCCGGTTGTGTTTTCAGGCCTGGCGCTCGCGCAAATCCAAACTGCCGCTGAAGGTTTCCTCGCCCTTGCGCCGCCCGAAGCGTCCGAAGGAACGCTCGGTCATTTCGAACGAACCGTCCTCGCGCACCAGCAGGACCGTGCTCGCCCTGGTCCCGTGCAGTGCGTTGGCGATGAATCTGGCCGACAGGGTGCGCTCGCGCCGCAGCGGAACTCCGGTGTGCGGCAACAGATCATCGGACGCTTCGGTGCGATCGGCCAGCACCTCGAAGTAGGCCGCCACATTGCCGGGATCCGATTCGACGACCGCGCGCAGATCGGTGAGACCGCCGCGCACCTTGGGCCAAACGGGGTGGGGCGCTTCGAATGCCACCGCCCGGCCCGGCGCGGCCGAGGTGATGAACATAGCGTTGGATACGCCATGGAAGCCCGGCGTCAGCTCCTGGGGCGGTAGCGCGCTGCGGTTGGAATGCCACCACAGCGATTCGAGGTCGGACACCAGCACGTTGTAGCCGTTGTAGTTGTCGGGGGCGGCGGCGACGTCGGCCACGTACTTTTCCGGCCGCGGTAAGTCACGGGTTTGCCGGTTCCCGCGCAGGAAATCCATCAAGAGCGCTCCGCGCGAACGTGCGTCGGCGCGTTCGTCTTTCGGATTGCGCACATTGGTGATGGTGGCGAAACGATTGCGGCCCTTGTCTTCCCGCGACAACCCCAGCCAGGTGCCCGGCGGATCGCCCGCAACCTTGCGCAGCGCACCGAGATCGCGTCCGGCCAGCAGTCCAGGTACCTCGGACCACCATCGCATCGACTCGGTCGGGCGGGAGTAGAACTCGTCGCGGTTGGCCGCGACGATCAACCGATACTCCGGATGGACCCGCCAACCGATCAACACCAAACACATGTATTCCAGGATGCCGGAAGGTCGCCGGGCCTCACAGGGCATTTGCGCGCACTCGGGCGACGAAAGTTCAGTGGATTCGCCCCCAAGGACAGCGAAAGGCCGGCAGCGTCACCGCTGCCGGCCTTTTCGAAGGTTCCTGCTAGTTGTTTACCTTCAGGCCCGGATTGTCCGAAAGAACCACGCTGACCGGCTGCGCGAACAGCTGTGGTGCGTTTCCGGTGAGAGCGCCGATCAGATTCGGGATCTCGCAGATCGGGAAGTCGGCCACCGACGACGCACTGGAGATACCGAGTGCCATCCGGCCGGAGACGATCGCACCGCCACTGTCACCGGGCAGGGCGCAGATATTTGCGGAGAATGCCTGGGTGAGCTCCCGGTCACCGACCTGCACACTCTGGTCGACCGCGTTCACGATGCCGCAGCTGAAGCCGGTGCGCGCACCGGACTTGCAGACCGGAGCACCGACCACCGGAACGGCGACGCCCTCGATCGCGATCGGCTGGCCGGGCTGGCGCACGAGGTTGTTCGTGAACCGGTCCTTGGCCTGATCATTGATCCGGATGATCGAGTAGTCCTGGGCGCCGAGTACCGACTTCTGGAACGTGCCCACCTGCGCACCCGGCCGATCACCGGCCAGCTCGTAGACGCCGGCCGCATTGCCGGAGCCCGCCGACGCGATGTCCGGGTTGCAGTGGCCAGCGGTGATATTCACGACATTGCCGTTGCGGTCGGTGCCGTTGAAGCCCAACGAGCAGCGCAGCGAGGTCTTCCCGGCGATCGAAGCGAAGGCGTCGCCCCCGGCCAGCGGACCGGTCTGCATCGCACCCGCGACCGGGGTGGCCTGCAACTGTTCACCGGCGACCGGCGGCGCCGTCACGATGACCCGCGAGGGATCGACGAAGTTCGGCATCGGCAGGCCCGCCTGCTCGACCCGGACCGCGATGCTGTTGTTGACCGGATCGACCACCACACCGCGTACCAGCGCGGAGACTGCCTCGGGCTGCCCCTCCAGCCATCGCTCGAACGCACTCTTCTCACCACGCAGTGCCGCCTCGCTCTTGGCGACATTGTGGACCTCGAAGCCTGCCGACGTGGCCGCCTTGCGGGCCTCATCGGCGCCGGGACCCTGGGCCAGGGCCACTACCGCCTTACCGCCGTCATCGAGCCAGGAACCCGCGAAGACCTGCGGGAACTGGCGCTGTGCCGTGGTGGCGAAGGCCGCGAGCTGCTGGGCCAGATCGGCGCGATGCAGGTACTCCTCCGGAGAGATCTTCAGATCGCGCGAGACTGCGGCGATCAGGTCGGCGGGCAGGGCCGGCTGGTCGGGTTGTGCGTTCGCTACTGCCGCCGTTGGACCGGACAGCAGAATCGCCGCCGAGGCGGCGATAACTGTTTTTCGGACCCGGGTCTGTCGCGCAGCTGATCGGAACTGACCTATACGTGGCAGGAGCATGCCCATACCTTAAGGTGTCCGGCCGGTTATGCCTACTTGTGTCGGGATGTTGTTCGGCCTACTGATCGACCGGCTTTCGGTTTGTCGGAATCACGATGTCCGACAAGCCCTCTCACCCGGCGTTCGGACGGGTCCGCAGCGCGATGCCGGATCCGACGCCGCCGTCGGCCGATGCGTCGATATCGGCCAGGATCGAGCGGATCGGAATGCCGAGCGTCGCGGTGCCACCGTATTGCGCGAGGGCGATATTGGCCTGGTTGCAGTTGGGTGCGTCGGCCGCATTGGAGCCGCTCGTGATGCCGAGGGCCAGCGTACCCGAGACGATCGCGCCGCCGCTGTCGCCGCCGAGCGTGCAGGCCGAACTGGCGAAGCCGCGCACGGTCTTGCTCACACCCTCGGCGGTGTACAGCTGGGTTTCGACCCGGTCGGCCACCACGAACCCGCAGGTGAAGGTGGAAGACTGGCCCGATTTGCAGATCGGTGCGCCGGTGACCGGTTCGGCGGTGCCGGTGATGGTCAGCGTGGTGCCATTGGCGCCGCGCACCGACGGCTGGTCCATCCCCGCATTGACCGAGCGCTCGTTGAGCTTGATGACGGAGTAGTCCAACGCGGTCGGGCCCCCGAGGCGGGCCTTGACGAAGTTGCCGAGTTCGATGCTGTTCGGGATGTCCTTGATATTGGGCAGGTAGACCGTGGCGTGCTGATCGTCCTTCTCCAGGTTCGGGTCGCAGTGGCCTGCGCTGATATTCAGCGCGTTACCCGCCGCGTCCACGCTGTTGAAGCCGAACGAGCAGACATCGACAGCGGTCAGTGAGGTGTCCTTCAGCGAGGTCGGCGCGGTGATGTAGGTATCGCCGCCCATCGGACGGCGCTCGATCGGGCCGCCACTGTTGGGCGAGAGAATGACCTTGACATTGGCGATCAGGGTAGGCAGGTTCAGTGCGTGGCCGACCGCGGTATTGGCGACCGACAGCACCAGTTGACTGTTGAGGAAGTCGACCGCAACCGAGTTGATCGACTGGGAGATCTCCTTGGGCAGCGCATTGATCCACTGATTGAGCTGCATCAGTGAGTTCTCCAGGCTGTTCGCCGAGATCGGAGCCAGATGGGTCTGGTAGCCGTCGGCGGCGGCGATCTTGGCGGCGTCGACCGAGGTGACCGCGATCACCGGCTTACCGTCGGTGCCGAGCCAGGCGCCGGCGTAGGTGTCGGGACGCTCACTGCGGAACGATTCCGCGTATTCGCGGAGCTCCTGGGCCTTTGCGGAGCGTTCCAGATACTCCGCGGACGTCATTTTCAGATCGCGGGCGATGGCCTCCACGAGTTCGGGCGGCAGTTTCTCGGCGGAAAGCTGCCCCGGTGCTGTCGGCTCGGCCGACGCGGCGGCGGTGACGAATAGGGGTGCGATGAGAACGGTCGCGGCGAATCCGATCGAGGCTGCCTTGACCGCGGCGCTGCGCGCCACCAACTTACGCATGAAGTCCCTTCGTCGGCACGGGTGTGCCAGCTAAATCCGTGGGCCATTGCCTGAATCCGTTGGCGCACAGTCTTCGTCCAGCGACAGACCTGATGCGACTACACCGGTCAGCCGATCACTTTAAGGCACAAACCCGAGTAGGTCGCTGCGAACTCAGCCAGGAGGCGACAACTAGTAGTCGAAAGGCTGCTGCCACGGCGTCCATGTCGGTGGCGTCCACATGGGGAAGCCGGGACGGGTGGTCGTGGCCCGGCCCGGCCGGGTGGCGGTGGTCGGCGTTGTCATTGTTGTCGGTGCGGGCGTGGTGGAGGGAGGAGTGGTGGAGGGTGGCGTGGTGGAGGGTGGCGTGGTGGAGGTCGGCGTGGTGGAGGTCGGCGGCTCGGTTGGCTCCGGTTCGCTGCTGGTGATGACGACGGGCGGTTCGATGGTCGGCGGCGGCGTGGTGACCGGCTCGGTCGATACCATCGGCGGCTGCGGGGCCGGGCTTGTCGAAACCGGATCGGATTTGGCGTCGGGCACCGTCGGCACCGGGGTCGAACCCGGATCATGGAACAACACGCCGACGCCGATGCCGCCGAGTATCAGGCCGATGCCGACCGCGACCGCGATCAGCAGTGGTGTGCCGCGGTCTTTCTTGGGGGTCGCGGCCGAGGGCGGCTCCGGTGTTGTCTCGTCGACCTCGGTCGCGATCAGTGGTTGGGCGACGGGCATCGCCGCCGAATAGGCCTGCGGCTGGACCTCGGGTGTCGGCACCGCCGGGATGACATCGGTGACGATGGTCGAGTTCTCCGCATTGCTCGGATCCGGTGGGGTCGCGCCCGCCGGGGTCGCCAGCACCGCGGTCAACGCGGCGCGTGCGGCGTCGTGGGCGTAGGACAGCTCCGGTGCGACGGCATCGCTGCCGGGGAGGTCACCCTCGCTGACCAGCAACACCGATTTCAGGCCCAGGTAGTCGAGTGCGTCGCGGAGCGCGAGTACGTACTCCGATGGCCAGCCCACGGGGTAGGTCGCGTAGAACTCGGCAGCGCCGTTCAGATGTTCGGCGGTCAGATTGATCAGGCAGAACAGTGCGGTCGCGACCAGGTCCTCGGCCCGATAGGCCGCGCCGTCGTCGACGCAGATGCCGGCCGGATCGCCGACCGCCGAAGCGAAACCGGTGATCGAATGCGTTCGACCTTCCGGTGCCGGTCCACCGAGGACGGTGTCCCCGTCGTCGGACATGTGCAGGATCGACTCGCGCACGATGAACGTCGGTTCGCCGTTATCGGTGACGATGGCCGCCGCGCAGTTGTCCTCGGCGATGCGCAGGCCCACCCCAGTGGCCATCCTCAATTACCTCGCTTCGGCGTCACGGATCGGCCCGCACCTCGATCACACCAGCAGCGAGCCGTGTCCCATGGCGCGGAGCATCGACAATAACTCCGAACGGGAACGAGCGCCGATCCGGCGTCGGATACGCGCGACATGATGCTCCACTGTCTTGGCGGAAATATATAGGCGAGCGCCGATCTCCCGGTACGTCAAACCGAGTAGGACGAGTTCGGCGACCTCGCGTTCGCGTGCGCTGAGAATCGCCGCATCGGCGACCGGTTCCGCGACCGCGGTCTGCCCGTCGCCGACGGCCGCGGCCGGTACGGTCGGGCGGACCGAGGACTCCTGAGGACGGGCGTCGGCCCGGATGGTTCTGGCCAATTTCAGCAGTGCGGTCGCGGTCGCGGAATCGGCGGCAGCGAGCGCGGCCTCGCTCGCGAGGCGGGCGGCGTCCCAGGTCAGGCCGATCTCGCTGAGTCCGGCCACCGCCGACTGCACCGGGGCGGTGGCGACCTGACCGCGCAGTACCAGCACCCAGGTGCGGCCCGCGTCGGCGAGGACCGCGGCATGCCGGTCACCGGCCTCGGCCGCGGCCTTGAGCAGCCGGGCGTGTGGGAGCAGCCCCTCCGGGCTCTCGTGTGCGATCGCGGCCTGCACGCCGTACCAATGGAAGGCGTTGGCCCAGGCGGGCGGCTGATCGAGTCGGCGCAGCAGCGCGCGGCAGCCATCGACCAGTGGTGCGATCCGGCGCTCGTCGCGCAACCGGATGCCCGCGATCCACAGTTCGCCGACCGGCAGCAGGGTCAGCAGGTCGGCCTCCACGTCGTCGAAGAGCGGATAGGCGGCCTGCCAGGCGCGGGTGAGTGCGGCATGGTCGCCGTCGCGGCGGGCCAGACCGACCGCGACACCGTGTGCGAGCAGGCGGTCGCGGATATCGAGTGACTCCATTTGCAGTGCGGCGACGGTGGTCGCGGCGGTCTGTTCATCGCCGCCGAGCATCGCGGCCCACGCGGTGAGCACCTGCAACTGATGGCAGCGCAGGCCGCTGGTGGTGGCCCGGCGCAGCGCTTCACCGGCGCGGCGCGGTTCGCCGGTGCTCAGGCACAGCAACGTCGCGATGGAGACCGCGGTGCACGGCAGGAACCGATCGGTGCTCACATCGGTCTGCGCCGCCTGGATGAGCGCGGATACGGCTGCGGCGGTACCCGTTTCGTGTTCGACGATGGTGCGCGAGAGTGCGGTGGCGATCAGGCGGGCGTGCGTATTGGCCTCGGTGGGCGGCCACTGCGTCGCCGATTCGGACAGCTCACCGGCGGCGGTCACGTCACCGGCGAGGTATTGCACGGTCGCGCCGACCGCCCAATCCGCGCCGACGCGGTGCGCGCCGAGCCAGGAATACAGCTGGGCCGCGCGCCCGACCAGACCGCGGCGGGTCAGCACCGCCGCGCAGATCCGCACGGCCGCAGCGAGTTCCGCGCCCGTGACACCCGGACGGGCCAGCAGGGGTTCGGCCAGCCGCATGGCCGCATCGCCGTCGCCGATGCATGCCGCCGCCTCCGCCCAGCGCAGCGCGATGACATCGGGATCGGCACCGCTCGCCGCCGCGGCGGCGTAGTAGCGCACGGCCTCGCGTCCTGCCTTTTCGGCTGCGGCGCAAAGGAATTCGGCGAGTCGCTGATCGCGGACGCCGGATTCGGCGAGCAGCAGCGCGGTGTTGTCGCGCAATAGGCCCGCGTCCAGTCGCGCGTTGAGTAGGCGACGCTGCACGGCTACGAAGCGGCGATCCCCGAGCAACGTGCGCAGCGGCGCGATGGCGGGCTCGAGCAGCAGATCGGCGTCGGTGACCAGCGCGCTGGCCCGGGCCCGGTCGATCAGGTCTTGGGCCGCGGCGGAGTCCACGCCGAGAACCTCGGTGAGTTCGGTGGCGTCCAGGCCGCTACCGGTGGTCGCTACGACCAGGGTTTCCAGCAGATCCGGTTCGAGATCGTCCAGGAGGGAGCGGGCCCATGCGGCGACCGAGTCGTCGACGGCGCGGATGCCGGCATCGAGGCGGGCCGAGCAGGCGGCGCTCAGCGCGGCGACCACGCCACCACGGCTGCCCGCGGTCTGGCGATGGATGTGCTGGGCGACCGGGCGCGGCACCGCCATGCCCAGTTCACGGGCGAACGGTGCGATATCGGAGACGCCGAGAGCCCGTAGATCGGCCACCCGTCCGCGGCGGCCGACGGTGTCGGCGAGGGTGCGCAACCGCGGATCGTGCGGGCGTGGCTGGGTCGCGACGATGACCGTGTACCGGCCGGATTCGATGGTGGCGCAGAGGGATTCGAGATCCGATTCGCTCAGCGTGTGCGCGTTGTCGATGATCAGGGCCGGGTGCGGGGTGCGTGGGTGCGCGCCGTCGGTGCGGTGGATCGTCCGGTCTTCGGTCGCGTTGTCGAGGTGTTGAATGGTGTTGGTCTTCTCGGCGGTTCGGGTTGCGTATCCGTCGCCGGAGGTGTGGGCCGCTGGTCTTCGGTTGGCGCGCGAATGGCCGAGTTGCTGCCCATCACCGTGGTGGCCGTCCGTCATCGCATGCGCTCGGTCGAGTGAATCGGCATGCAGCACAAGGTGTTCGGGCAGCACTGGATCGTCTCGGAACGGGCTGCCGTGAGCGCGCAAACGAGCCCGGATCACCGAGAGGAGGGTGGATTTGCCGGAACCCGAGCGGCCTCGGATCAGATAGACGACCGGTTCCCGGTCCGCGGAGTCCAATTCGCGGAAGATCTCACGCGCGCAGGGCAGCGTGTCGAAGGCGATATCGCCCATTATCTGCCTCCGGGGATCTTGGGCAGCGCGGATACGACGCCGCCGACGGTGTTGCCGAGGGTGTCCACGGCGCCGGTCGGCAGCGACGGCATGGTCGGGACCTGCATTTGCGTCTGGGGCTGCGGGGCGGGCGGTGTTTGTGTTTGTGGCGCGGGTTGTGTCTGCGATGCAGGTGCTTCCGTCGACGGCTGTGTGGCCGGTTGACCGGGTGCCGATTGGCTCTGGGTGGACTGACCGTCGGTGGTCTGGTCGGCGGCGGGTTGACCGCTCACCACCGCGGTGGTGCCCGATGCGGCGGAACCAGGTTGTCCCGCAGCCGGTTTCGGACTGCCGACGGGCGAATCCTGCGCCGGGGCCGAGGCCGAGCCGGCGGAAGTGCTGCCATTGGTTGCCGCGACCACCGATGCACCCGGCTTGGTCGTCGGGCCGGAGCTCGTCGGTGGGTTCGGAGCGGGCTGCGCGCCGATGCCGATGGCGGCCGTGCCGGTCGCGAGTGCGCCGAGTACCAATGCCGCGCCCGCGATGATGGCCGCGCGCTGGCGACCACTGAGCCTGCGGCGGG
>FTJU01000100.1_pt3 | contig 10848 bp, 9 predicted proteins | sample 1658961 | NCBI WGS metagenome assembly FTJU01 (sample SAMEA3914878, study PRJEB12502) | metagenome | biome: forest; material: soil | place: USA | collected 2012-03-12 | depth 0.3 m | reverse complement strand
GTCGAAATGTCCCCAGCCGGACGGGCATGCCGCATGAATCGTGTCCGCGAACCACCCACGATGCCAGATCCCGCGGGTACCGAGCATCGAATAGAACTGTGTGTGTTTGCCGACGTCCGCGTCCGCGTCGTCGAACAGCGCCCGGAAACTGACCCCTTCCAGGGGGCGCTGCACCACATTCTTCACCGTGTCCGGCGGTGTGATACCGAGCAGGTCGTAGACGGTCGGGGTGACATCGCAGACGTTGAGGTACTGATGGCGCAATTCGCCGCGGGCCGCTATCCCGGTGGGCCACGCCATCAGGCATGGATCGGCGATGCCGCCTTCGTGCGAGGCATAGCGCTTGTACAGCTTGTACGGGGTGTTGAACGCCATCGCCCACCCGATGCTGTAGTGGCTGTAGGTGGTCGGCGAACCCAGCTCGTCGAGCTTGGCCAGACTCTCCTCGATCGTGTCGAGGTAGCCGTTGAAGAACTTCATCTCGTTGGCGGTGCCGTTCGGGCCGCCCTCGCCGCTGGCGCCGTTATCCGAGAAGGTGACGATGATGGTGTTGTCCAGCTGGCCGCTTTCCTCGAGATAGTCCAGTAGTCGGCCGATCTGCGCGTCGGTGTAGGACAGGAATCCGGCGAATACCTCGGCCTGCCGTCGGAACAGCCGCTTCTCGTCCTCCGACAGCGAATCCCATGCTCGCACCGTGTCCAGCAGCGGCCACGGCTTGCCGTCGGCACTGGTGACATTCACATACGGGTTCATGGGTGACAGTTCGGTGTTCTCCGGCACCAGACCCATACGCTTCTGGTTCTCCAGCACGATCTCCCGGTACTTCTCATAGCCCATGTCGAACCGGCCGCGATACTTGTCGGCCCATTCGCGTGGCACGTGGTGTGGCGCATGCCCGCATCCAGGGCACAGGTAGGTAAACCACGGCTTGTCGGGGGCGACGACCTTCGCGTCGCGGATGAACTCGATCGCCTTATCGGCCAGGTCCTTCGACAGGTGATATCCGTTTTCCGGCGCGTACGGCTGCGTGATCGGATGATTGTCGTAGACCAGATTCGGATACCACTGATCGGCCTCGCCACCCAGGAAACCGTAGAACCGCTCGAACCCACGCCCCAGCGGCCAGTGCCGCTTGGACGCCGCCAGATTCTCCTCTTCCAGCGGTGTCATATGCCATTTGCCGACCGCGTAGGTGTTCCACCCGCGCTCGGCGAGAACCTCCGAGCACAGCGCGGTTTCGGCCGGTATGCGACCGCACATGCTCGGGAAGCCGTCGGTGAACTCCTCGATGGTCGCCATCCCGACCGAGGTCGCATTCCGCCCGGTCATCAAGGAGGCACGAGTAGGCGAACACAAGGCGGTGGTGTGGAATTGCGTGAACTGCACACCACTGTCGGCGATGCGCTTCATATTCGGCATTTCGACGAGACCGCCGTAGCAGTCCCAAGTACCGATCCCGATGTCGTCCCACACGAGATACAGCACATTCGGCGCGCTCCGGGGGGCCGCAGGTTCGGTGTAGGGCCCCCAATCGGGCACCGAATCACGGATATCGAGCGCGACCTTTCCTTCGAACTTCCTGGCCATCATCCACCTCCGATAACGAAAGCTGTATATTTGCCATTCATCCTGTTGTCCGGGGTTCGGACCTCGTGCGGGCTACACGCGCGAACGCCGATCGGTGCGCTGTCGTGTCGGGATGGGCGTTCCCAGCTCCGGCGATACCCGTGCAGACGGGCTCGGATGTGCGATTCGATGTGTGGTGGTCATGCGCCTCCCGGACCTGATGTCCGGATATTCGCTGATCAACACCTTCCGTACTCAGAGACTACGACGACATACCGGGGCGTGCTCCCGAAACGGCCGGATCGGACGACGGCAGCTCGGCCGGCGCCGCGCCGCGAATGACGCCGACGGCGATCTACTTCCGCGCACCTACTGCGGGTGCGTCCGGAACGTCAGGTTCAGCGAATTCACGATCACGCGATGAGCTATTCCGCGACATCACGTCCGACACAGAATCGGCTGGCAAGGATCCGGCGCGCGACCACTGCCTCACCGCGACACACGGAGATCCTTTTCACGCCAGAAACTTTCGGTCCAATCACGCCCGGGACGGGACCGCCTCCGTTTTTGGACCGGCTCGATCAGCGGTAGATCTCCCGCACCCGGTCACCACGCATGCGCATCCAGATCTGCACGCGGATCGACTGAGTGGCGGCCGCCCGGCCGCACCACCCGCACCGAAATCAGGCATGCACACTCCGGCCGGTCCCCCTCGTCTCCACAGGCCGATCACAGCCGCCTGCTGGACCTTCCTTGTGCATCGGTACCTGTCGACGCTGGGCGCGCTCGTCCTTCAGGCAGGCAATCAACCAGTCTGCTAGTCGACGCCGAGGGCGACTTCGGTGGATTTTATGAGGACTTTGACTCGCAAGCCGTCGCTGAGCTGGAGGTCGTCGGCCGCGTCCCGGGTGATGGAGGAGGTGATTTCGTCGCCGCCGGTCAGCCGGACGCGGACGACGGCCATCGCTTCGCCGCGGGTGACCGAGACGACTGTTCCATCGAGTTGGTTACGTGTGGATAGTCGCATGTCGGTGATCCTACGCAGTGCGAGCACCGGTACATCGGATGTTCGTGGACGTCGCGCGCTGCGTTTGGTCAGAGCAACCGCGAGGGTGCGGGATGAGTACTTCGGCGGATTCGGAAACCAGTGGCGCGGCAATAACGTGGGTGGCATGGTTTCGAGCGACGTGTCGGAAGGAAATCGACGATGACAAATCCCGGATTCTCCTCCTGACAGGCGAGTCGGAATGCCAGCCGGAATGTGGTCCGTCGTATGGATTTGTGACTGCGGCACTGATGGCTCTCGGAGAACTCGTGGTCGCGCCGTTCATCCGGGCGATTCTCAGCGGCGGGTCCAGTCTCAGGCGGTGCCCGCGCTCAGGCCGCCGGAGATGGTGATGGCCTCGCCGTTGAAGTGACGTCCGGATTCGCCGACGAGGAGCAGTATGGCTTGGGAAACCTCCTGCGGCACAATGAGATCGCCATTCGGCGGACCAGCGGCGAACATCGCCTCCACATCCTCTAGGGTGGGATTCGCGATATCGGGCACCATGGCCGAATACATTGCCGGATTCATGATCATATCGGTGCGCACACCGGCCGGTAGTACCGCATTGACGGTGATGCCGTGCGGAATGACTTCATGCGCAAGCGATTTGACCAGACCGATGACACCCCATTTGGCCGCCGCATAGTGACCGGAGTTCGCCGCCCCCATGCGGCCGACGATGGACGAGGTGGCAACGATTCTGCCCCGCCGGCGTTCGATCATATGCGGCAGCACGGCGCGGAAACTGTGGAAGACACCGGTGAGGTTGACATCGATCATGTCCTGCCATATCTGCTCGTCCATCTCGGCAACGGCCGCGCTGGAGGCGATACCGGCGTTGGCGAGCAGGATGTCGATCCGACCGAACTCGGCAATCGTCCGTTCGGCGAGCCCGTCCATCTCCGCGACGCTGCGTACATCGGCCCGCACCGCGACACAACGCCGCCCGGTCTCCTCGACGAGTTTGACGGTCTCCGCGAGATCGTCCTCCGAGCTCAGCGGATACGGCACGCTGTCGATAGGCGCCGCGATATCGCACACCACGATGTCGGCACCTTCGGCGGCCAGAGTCACCGCATGCGAACGCCCTTGACCGCGAGCGCCGCCGGTGATCACCGCTACCTTGCCCGCCAACTGCCCCATGCGCATCTCCTTTCGACGGTGATCCCATGCTTTCACGATTCATGGCGCCGACGCAGCGATATACGGGCGAGATCCACACGTGCATTCGGTGATCGGGGTCAGCTCGCGGACCATCCCGACCAGCGGGTGACATCGATGGCCAGCACCGGTCCGGGTGGCGGCTGGGTGCGGTAGATCGGATAGCGCGTGGTCAGCAGGTCCAGGGCTCGGGCGGCTTCGGAGCCGTCGACGGTTCGCGCGCTGCCATCGGCCCTGGCCCACCACAGGTGCGTCCAGTCGTCGTCATAGCGGTCGACGAGCACGGCTACGGCAGGGTTCGCGGCAATATTCGCCAAGCGGCGCAAGGCGGTTGTCGTCTTCGGCTTGGCATCGACGGCGGTGTAGATGGTGTCGTAGGCGACCGCGAACACGATCGGCACGATATGCGGACGCAGGTCGATCGATGCGGTGGCCAGCCGGGCTACCGGAGCTGTCATGAACCGGTCTCGCGCCACTTGCGCACTCAGTCGCACCGCACCTCCGCATCACGATCGGAACCGTTTCGGGTCGTGGACCCATTCTCGTCCCGGCGATCAGGTGCGAACGAACAGCGGCCGCGCGGGGTCTACGGGAATTGGTATAGCAGGGCCGATTCCGAACAGGATGAAGACCGCGGGCTCGGGGCTGTCACACAAAGTGCCGTCGTAGTGCGGCGTGCCCGCTGTATGTGTCGCCACTTCGCCGGGGTACATGGGCAACGTCGTGGTGAGATCGATGGTCGATCCCGCGCCGACGGTCCAGACGCCCGAGAGCATGACGGCGTGGCGGTCGAAGGCGTACGCGCGCGGGGCGCTCATCCATCCGGGATGCCAGCGGGCATAGCTCGCGTAGAAGCCGGCGTTTCGATAAGAGCCGAGAACGTCGGCGGTTTCGAAGCTCTGCGGTGGTGCGCCGGGAGCGGGTTGCCAGTTCAGGTCGGCCAAACCGTGAATCGTGGTGCCCGGGCCCGGGGACCGGTCCGGGACCGTCGGGAATTCGACGGTCGCAGGCTCGGCCGCGTTACCGTTCGAGCCCTTCCGGACCACGGGCGGCATCAGGCCCAGCGCGGGCAGCGCCAGCGCGATTCTGCGGCGCATTTCGCGTACCGCTTCATCTTCCGCCTCGGCAAGGTATCGGTTGTCTTCCACGCGCATGACCTCCTGGATGTCATCGCAGCAGGGCAAACCGAATTCTTGACGCATCATACGGTAACGCGCCAATGGTTTGCTGAATATTCGCGAGATCGTCTCGGCTTCGTCGCGCATCGCCTGGCCACGATGGGAACGAGCGTCGTCCGACCGTAGGATGCGAAGCTGATCCGTCATTCGAGTTGCGAAGGGGCGTCGTCGATCCCGATCGCATCGAAGCTCCTGGATGCGGCGGCAGCGGTCAACGACGCGGAAGCAGAACTGGTTGCGATGCTCGACACCGGGGCGACACTCACCGATGGACTGAACCTCACCGAGCGCGCCGCGGCCCTGACCCGCGGCGAGCCTTCGACATTGCGATTTCTGGTCTGACTGCAGCGTTTCGATTTCTCGACGGCTCAGAAGGCCGGTGAAACGCCTTGCGCTGCAGACTGATCGGCTGCGTCAGCGCGGACTCCGACGGATGATCCGGTGCCACCAACGCGGTTCGGCCGGTGCGGGCACGACACTGCGCGCGCTCGCTTTCGGCTGGTCGACTCGGCGCTCGGCGGCACGGCTGGTGCGCCACTGCGTGACGATTTCCTCCGTATTCACCGGTCCGACCGGAACATACGGGCCGTGCGGCATTCGCAACCACTCGACGATGCGCTCGTTCAGCTCCGATACGGTTTTGCGGACCTCGCGTTCGGAGGTCATATCCCGCACCGTTTCCGGAAGTTCCTCGATATCGCGCCGCAATATCAGTGATGGGGGTAGCAGGCCGTCGCCGCGTACTCCTGCCCGGCGCAGGTAGTTCTGCAGCCACCAGTTCTCGTCGTCTACGGAGTTCGGGATCGGTTTACCCGCGCCACGGAGATTCTCGAATTCCCCGCGTTCGGTGGCTTCGCGGATCTGTTTGTCGATCCACGATTCGAAGGTGACACCGAGAGGTTTACGCTCGGTCATGGCGACAGCTTCGACCCAACATTCACGACTCGAGTCTACCGACGGGAAAGATTTCCCCATGACCAGCCACGTTCTCGCGATCGATCTCGGCAAGACCGGCTGCCGCGGTTCATTGCGCGTCGACGGGAGCCAGGTGGGCTATGCGCAAGCGCCGGGTGCGCCCGGCCTGGCGCATGCTTCGGGTGTCACCGCGGCAGAATGCGCGATACGTACGGTAATCGATCAAATCGACTCGCTGCCAACAATGTTCACGCTATCGGTGGGCGCGGCGGGTGCCGCCTCGGCGCCGGACGCGGCCGCGGCACTCGCACGCCGACTGACCGAGATCCCCGGCGCGGCCAAAGTCGCCGTGACTTCCGACGCCGTCACCGCGCACGCCGGGGCGCTGGGCGGGCGGCCCGGAGTCGTGCTGGCAATCGGAACGGGAGCGGTCGCGACGGCGGTCGACGACGGGGGCCGGTTCACCCGAGTCGACGGCTGGGGTCCGCAGCTCGGCGACGAGGGCAGTGGCGGCTGGATCGGCCTCGAAGGTCTGCGGGCCGCACTGCGCGCCCACGACGGCCGGGGGCCACACACCATCCTGACCGACAAGGTCCGCGAACACTATGGCATCGAAGTGGACGCACTGCCGAAATACCTTGGCGAACAGGATAATCCGGCCCTCGTCGCGGCGGGTTTCGCGCCGGTCGTCGCCGCCGCTCTCGACGATACCGCGGCCGCGATCATGGCGGCCGCCGCCGGCGCACTCGCCCGCACAGTCCTCGCCGTTATCGAACGATCCGGAATCCACCCGCCGGTCCCCTGCGCGATCACCGGCGGGCTCACAAAGCTTGGTGCACCGCTGCTGGACCCCCTCGATCACCGGATTGCGCACGTGATCCACCGCCGCGACCCACTGGGCGATCCGATCGACGGTGCGGCGCTGCTGGCGTGCGACTCGACGACGGCGCTCGAGGCACTGGTCAACCGAATCTCTGACACTTATTGACAGATCGAATGTAACATCTGACACTTAGTTTCAGTCAGTCCGCCGCATCACCGGGGAGCTGCGTTGAACGCACTCGATCTCGCCGTCATCGTCGTCTACCTCGTCACCGTCGCGTGGATCGGCCTACGGCTGTCCGGAAAACAGAGGTCCAGCAGCGACTATTTCGTCGGCGAGGGCCGAATGCCATGGTGGACGGTGTGTTTCTCGGTGGTGGCCACCGAAACCAGTGTGCTCACCGTCATCTCGATTCCGGGCGGCGCGTACACCGATCAGGCCTTTGGAAATGTCGAGTTGGCAATCGGTTACATCATCGGGCGCACGATCGTGGCGATCGTGCTGATCCCGCTCTATAAGCGCGGCGGGTTCGTCAGCGCATATCAGTACCTCGAGCTGCGCTTCGGTCGCTATCTGCAGGGCGTGGCCGCGGTGACGTTCGTGTTCACCCGGCTGCTCGCCGAGGGCGTGCGCCTGTTCGCCTCCGCCATCCCGATCAAATTGCTACTCAGCGAACTCGGGCTCGACTTCGGCTACGACGCGATCATCGTCGCGCTGACGCTGCTCACCGTGGTGTACACCTACCTGGGTGGCATCAAGGCGGTGATCTGGACCGATGCGTTGCAGATGGGGCTCTACCTCATCGGTGCGCTCATCGCGATCTGCGTGCTCACCGGCCACGTCGGCGCCTCCGGCTGGTCGGATGCGTTGCATGCGGGCAAGTTCCAGGTCTTCGATACCGACTTCGGTTTCCCGCACATTCTCACCAGCACCTTCGCGCTCCCGACCGCGATTATCGGTGGCGCGATCTTCGCGATGGCTTCGCACGGCTCGGATCAGCTGATCGTGCAGCGCATTCTGGCGACACGGTCACTGCGCGACAGTCAGAAGGCGATGATCGGTTCGGGCATCTTCGTGGCCATCCAGTTCGCCGCCTTCTCCCTGGTCGGTGTCCTGCTGTGGTCCTACAACGGCGGTAAGACGGCCAAGGAACTCGGATTGGCCAGCGCGGACAGCCTGTATCCCGACTTCATTCTGCACGGGCTGCCGGTCGTCGTCTCTGGGCTGTTGGTCGCCGGAATCCTCGGCGCGGCAATGGGTTCACTGTCCTCGGCGCTGAATTCCATGGCCAATTCGACGGTCGCCGATATCATTCGCAGCTTCTCCCGACGTACGCTCGCCGATCGAACGCTGCTGCGGCTGGCACGTGTGATGACACTGGTGTGGGCAACACTGATGGCGCTGTTCGCCATGGGTTTCAGCGCGACGACGGGAAACGTGTACCTGACGGCGCTCACCATCGCGGGTTACACCTATGGTGCGCTGCTCGGTGCGTTCGTGCTCGGGCGACTGGTCACGCGCGCCAACCAATTCGACGCGATAGTTGCCTTCATTGCCACGGTGATCGTCATGACGTTCGTGGTGCGGGTGGTCAAGATCGATGTGACCGTCGGGGGTAAGGTGGTCGAAAAGACCATCGCGGCACAGTGGTTGGTGCCGATCGGCGTGCTCGTCACGCTGCTCGTCGGGGGTATCGCGAGCCTATTCCACCCAGCGTCCACACGGGATGAGCCGGAAACCGTTGCGGCGGTGGCATAGTGCGTGTCATCGGGCTGATGTCAGGGACCTCGCACGATGCGATCGATGCCGTCGGGGCGGATATCATGTTGCGGGATACGACGATCCAGGTGCGACTTGTCGGGCAGCTCGGCCGAACGTATCCCGATGACCTGCGGTCGGAACTCATCGCCGCGTTGCCACCCGGTGCCATAGACATGGCAACCGTATGCCGCCTGGATACCGCGATCGGCCACGCCTTCGCCGCTGCCGCGGCTGCTGCGAACCGTGAGTTCTTCAGTGACACAGCTGATCTCGTCGCCTCACACGGGCAAACCGTCTACCACTGGGTTCGGGACGGGGCGGTGCAGGGCACCCTGCAGCTGGGGCAGCCCGCATGGATCGCCGAACGCACCGGACTGCCGGTCGTCAGCGACTTTCGCGCGCGCGATATCGCCGCAGGTGGACAGGGCGCACCGCTCGTCGCACTGTTCGACCTGCTGTGGCTGGCCGGACGTACCGAATGCGCGGCCGCGCTGAATATCGGCGGGATCGCGAATGTCACGGTCACCGGCGACAAGCCGGTCGCCTTCGACACCGGACCGGGCAACGCCCTCATCGATGCGGCGGTCGAATTGTGTACCGGCGGTTCCGAACATTTCGACCGCGCCGGGGTACGGGCCGCCCGCGGTAACATCGACAACGATTTGTTGGAAACCCTTCTCGCGGAACCGTATTATCGCGCACCGGCACCCAAGACGACTGGCAAGGAGCTGTTCAATCGCAGCTATCTGGAACGTGTGTTGAACGGCCGTGCACCCGACGCCGACGATATTGTCGCCAGTGTGACCGCGCTGACCGCATGCACCATCGCCGATGCCCTCGCACCGCTGCGCCCGACGGAGGTGATCGCCTCGGGCGGGGGAACACGCAATCCCACCCTGATCGCAATGCTCGGCGCATATCTGGGCCCCACGAAATTGCGCACATCCGACGAACTCGGCCTACCGTCGGCGGCGAAGGAGGCCACCGCATTCGCCGTGCTCGGCTTCCTCACCGCGCACGGCCTCGTGGGCAGCCATCCCGGCTGTACCGGAGCCGGTAGAGCGGCGGTGCTCGGCTCGATCACTCCAGGTACGGCCGGATTCACGCTGCCCAGCATGCCCAGCACCATGCCCCGACGACTCACGCTGGCGGGATGAGCCATGCCCGAGTCCGACGCCGTACGCACTCGCCTGCTGGCGGCGCTGCCACGACTCACCCCGACCGCACTGCGTGTCGCACAGGTGATTCGGCACGATCCGGCCGCTGCCGCACAGCTCACGGTGAGCCAGCTCGCCGAGCGGTCGGAGACCAGCACCTCCGCAGTGGTGCGGCTCGCGAAAACCCTTGGCTACGAGGGTTATCCACAACTTCGACTCGCAATGGCCGCGGTCGGTGGCGATGAAGGCACGCCGGTATTCGCCACGGATATCGATGCCGACGACGCGTTATCGAAGGTGCTGTACAAACTCACCGCCTTCGAAACCGAGGGCATGATGGCGACCGCCGAACTCGCCGATCCGGCGACCATGGAGGCCGTCGTCGACGCACTGGTGGGCGCGCGGCGGGTGCATCTGATCGGCATCGGCGCGTCCGGACTCGTCGCGATGGATATGGCGCAGAAGCTGACTCGCATCGGAATGTGGTGCGGCGCATGCACATCCGAGGATGACGCGCTGGTCCAGGCGAGTCTACTGCAACCCGATGATGTCAGCGTAGCGTTCTCGCATTCGGGCGAAACGGCGGCGGTCGTCGAAGCCGTGCGTCGGGCTGCCGACGCCGGCGTGACTACGGTCGCGGTGACAGCCAAGGCTCGATCCGGACTCGCGAATTGCGCCGCGCACACGGTGCTGGTGGCCGGCCGCGAGGACGGATTCCGTTCCGCGGCAATGGCGAGTCGCATGAGTCAGCTCCTCATCGTCGACGCACTGTATGTCGGCGTCCTGCAACGCACGCCGTCTGCGGCCAGGGCTCTGCGGCGGACCTACGACGCGGTAGCCGATCGTCGAACCAAGGAGTCCGAATGAATGACACGGTATCGCGGTGACCGAAATCGGTTCGCTGACCACCGAAGCGTCGAATCCACGCACCACCCGGCTGGATTCGATGCCGATCGATGAGCTGCTGCGCATCATGAACGCCGAGGATGCCGCTGTGGCTTCCGCTGTGGCGCAGGCGATTCCGGAAATAGCGCGGGCGGTCGAGCTGATCGTCGCGGCGCGGCGGCGCGGCGGTCGACTCATCTATGTCGGTGCCGGCACCAGCGGCCGACTCGGTGTGCTCGACGCGGTCGAATGCCCACCGACCTTCGGCACCGATCCCGGCGAGGTCCTCGGCATAATCGCGGGCGGACCAGATGCCTTTCTGCGGGCCGTCGAAGGTGCCGAGGACGATCCCGC
>FTJU01000644.1_pt2 | contig 10900 bp, 8 predicted proteins | sample 1658961 | NCBI WGS metagenome assembly FTJU01 (sample SAMEA3914878, study PRJEB12502) | metagenome | biome: forest; material: soil | place: USA | collected 2012-03-12 | depth 0.3 m | reverse complement strand
GCTGCGCCGGGTGCTCGACGCACTGATCGCCGTCACGATCGAGAATCGGCCGACCGTCACCCTGGTGCGTTGGGAGGGCCGCTATCTCGAACCCGAGGATCTGAGGGTCCTCACCGATCAGCAGCTCGCCGTTGTCGGCGCGATCGGTGTCCAATTGGCCGCATCGCGACCGGAACTCGCCGATGACGAGCTGCGGGTGCTGCGCGCCGCCCTGCTCAGCGTGATCACCAGCATCGCCGATCACCACGCCGGTTTGCCCGCGAAATCCCTTGCCCGGCTGTTGAGTTCATCCTGCTGGTCGATCGTGCCCGCCAAGCTGCCCGTGTTGGAAGCGGATGCCGAACTGCCGATGGCAGCCGAGATTCCGGACTCGTTCAAACATGAGCTGTTGCTGCGCAAGGCCGTCGAACTCTTCCACGATCGCGGCTACCCGAATGTCAGCGTCGAGGAAATCGCCACTGCCGCAGGGCTTTCCGCCGCCTCGGCGGTGTACCGGTTCTATCGCGGCAAGAGCGATCTGCTCGCGGCCGCGTTCAGACGGGCCGCCGACCGGGTTTCCGGTGCCATCGGCCCAGCGGTCGCCGCAGCAGCCGATTCGGAAGAGGCGCTGACCACACTGATCGAACAGTACGTCGAGGGCTCCTTCTCCGAACGCAAGCTGACCTTCGTGTATTACACGGAGTTCCAACATGTTCCGAGCAACGAGCGCACCGTGCTGCGAAATATTCAGCGGCTCAGCGTCGAAGAGTGGGCGCGGCTGCTGCGCGATGTGCGGCCGGAGCTCTCACCCGCCGAGGCCCGCTTCCTGATCCACGCGGCCTTCGCGTTGGCGGTCGATCTGGGGCGCAACTTCGGCACCGAACCGATCGCTTCCCCGGCCCGGGTTCGATTGCTCATGCAACTCGTCCTGTTCGGCCGCCCGGCCCGCTCCTAGTTCGCGCCCGCACTCGGCTACGTCGCCCACCGCTTGGTCCAAATATGTTAGTAAATATTCCGGCTACTGGAAACACGAGTTATCAATGCAGTAAGCAAATTTCAGTCGCTTTTGTGATCTCTAGTTCCATCCCATTTCAACCCTGGGAAGAGCCGTCGGGCAACCGTCTGGTTGGGCTAACATCGCGGGATGGATGCCGAGGATCGTCGCGTAACCGAGGACGCGACCGCAGGGCGCACTACGCAAGCACGTGAGGTCCGCCGCCGCCCGCGCAATCGAAGGGCGCAGATCGCCGCCGCTTCCGCGGAGGCCTTCGGTTCGTTCGGCTACCACGGCGTGAGCATGGAGGACATCGCCTCTCGCCTCGATATCAGCTCTACCGCACTGTATCGGCACTATCCGAGCAAATACGCCCTGTTTCGCGAGGAGGCGTTGCGATTGGCCGTACTGAGCACCGAGGCGGTTCGCCTACCCGAGCGCCTACTCGACCGGCCTGCCGCCGACCGTCTGGACCACATCCTCGACGCCCTCATCGCGGCCTCCATCGCGAATCGCCGCAGTGCCGCACTGCTGCGCTGGCAGAACCGCTATCTCCGGGAACCCGATCGCCAGATCCTCGTCGATCACCTGATCACCACCGATTCGGTCGCCCGCGAACTGCTGGCCGAGACCCGCCCCGAATTGCCCGACGGGGACCGGGCGGTGCTCTCGGCCGCCGCGATGAGCGTCATCGGCAGCATTTCCGATCACCATGTCGCGGTACCGGTACGCGCGCTGGCGGCCCTGCTGCGCTCGACCTGCCACGCGGTGACTGCTTGCGATCTGCCCAGCCCCGGCGATGACACCGAACCCCTTGGCGCGAAGGAGGTTCCGCACACCTTCAAACATGAGCTGTTGCTCGTGCGGGCCATCGAGCTGTTCCATGAACACGGGTATCCCAATGTGAGCGTGGAGGATATCGCCAATGCCGCGGGCCTGCCCGCCTCCTCGGCGGTCTATCGCTTCTACCGCAGCAAGGGCGATCTCCTCGCGGCCGCGTTCCGCCGTGCGGCAGAGCGCGTTTCGGCGGCCATCGGCCCCGCCATCGCCACATCGGAAACTCCGGAACAGGCACTGACCACCCTGATCGAGCTGTACGTACAGGGCTCATTCGCCGAGCGCGAGCTGACGTTCGTCTACTACGCGGAGATCAGCAATGTCCCCTCGGATGACCGCACCGTCCTACGAAATATTCAGCGGCTCAACGTCGAAGAGTGGGCCAAGCTACTAATCGGAGTCCGCCCGGAACTCTCGCCAGCCGAAGCCCGAGTCCTGGTCCACGCCGCCCTGGCGTTGGTCGTCGACCTCGGTCAATGGCTCGGCGCCGATAACCCGCTGTGCGCACAGCAGCGCATCGCGCGCCTGATGCGAGTCATCCTCTTCGGCCGCTGATCGGATCAGTTTCCGAGATCCCGAACGGTCGGCGGAGGACCATTGGCGTTTCGTTGCCGCGGTCCCATCTCAGCAGGCCACAGGCGCGGGTTCGCCGCGCATCCGGCCCTCGAGCCACCCCAGTACCTCGGGGGCGCCCAATACCGCCGCGGTCAAATGCTCAGGCACGGACACCTCCATCGTCCGCAACTGAACCCCGGCACCGCACCAGTGGTGGTCGGTGTTGTTGATGGAGTCGACCGGAATCAGCGGGTCGCCCGGCGAATGCCATTCGAACATCGGTATTTGCGGCACCCCGGGATAGAGTTCCAGACTGTTCTCCTCCACCACCGACCGGGCGACGCGACTGTCGACGAATGAAGTGCTGGTGACGAAGTCGCTAGCACTGCCGTTGGCGCCGACGGCGATGATTTCGTTGGTGCAGCTGTTGGCCATGGCGCCACGGAGCTCCAAGCCGCGCTGGTTGAGATACGCGCTGGTCGGCATCTGGTCCGGGTACTCCCGCTCGAGACCGATCGCCGCTGCCATGGCCAGTCCGAAGGCCGGGTGCGGCGCGAAGCCGATCCCCTGCGCCATCGATATCAGGTTCTCCGGGGTGCCGCCGAGGGCCGCGCCCTGCAGCCGCAGTTCGGGCGCGTACGTCGGCTGCAGCACTGCCGCCCAGCCGGTGGCCAATCCGCCGCCTGAATACCCGGCCAGCGCCACTGGGCTGTTCTGTACGGCGAGGTCCGGCAGTCGTTTCACCGCCCGGATGCCGTCCAATACGATCTGACCACCCAAACGCGCTGCGCCGAGGGCTAACTGCGGTCCGAGATGATCCGGCAGCGCGATACTCCAACCCTGCTGCAGCACCGCATTCAGCATCGACACCGTCGACCCCAAATTGAGATCGCCGCTGTATAGCGCGTGCGACACCGCGCACTGCGTACCGAGCGAATTGATGAAATGCTGATACGACAGCAACGGCGCGTCGGGCTGATGGAGTAGCGGGGTGATGACCGTGGTGGTCGCCGCGATCGGCCCACCGTGCGAATCATTGGACCGGAACTTGACCAGCGTGGCGGTGGCTCCGGGGAAGAGCGGCACCGGCGGCAATGCCCGCACATCGAGTACGTCACCGGGGCTGTGCGCGCCCAGATCCGGAGGTGCGGCGTAGAACGGGTCCGGATCGGGCACCGGATACAGCGGCGCCGCGTTTGCGGTTGTTCCCGTCGCCGCCAACAACAGCGCGAGTGCTACACCGCCGAATACACCGAGGGCATGTGCCCGAATGCGGCGCGTGCCGCCGCGGAAAAGAGGAAAAAGACGAGCCACGAGGTTGACCTCCACTGGTTGTGCGGGGCATCCGTTGACTAGCCAGGCTGCATTCATTAGCAATCGATGGCAAACTTACAGCGACAAACCGTAGCGGGAGCGGAATACGACGAAAATATCATTGTTACCGAACAGCATCGTTCGGCCTCGACTGCGGAATCGTTATGAAATAGCGCACCGACCGATCCCCGAGCCAGAACCGGGTCGGTGTGACTAGCGGTGAGTTCACCTCGTTGACGAGCGAGCGGTCGTTTACCTTTTCAAGTCGCATCGCCATGGATAGTCGGCCGAGAGCTGGTTTCGCCCTGGGCGCCCATGCTGGTGATGGTTTGGCCGATGACGGCGATTGCCTAGTCAGAGGTAGTGTCGCCGGATTCGATGGCATACCCGGCGTCATCGAACTCGGCGATCAGTTCGCCCTGAGTGAGAACGTCGCGCAATGCCTTGCCGGTGCTGTCGAATTGTTTTTCCAGTCGCCGGTGGCGGCGTCCAGCGCCGCGGCGAAGTATTTGTCGAGGTTCTCGGCGTCGTAGTCGGCGAGTACGCGGGCGAATCAGCAGGCGGCGCGGCGGACATCTTCCCCGGCGGGGACGAATGCCTTGTTGCCTTGCTCTGGAGAAAGCAGAACGCGGAGGCAACTGCGGACATGAGCAACAATACGGCAACGGTGCGATAGGCGATCGCGATGCGCTTATTCGGGGCGCGGGGCTATGCATGCCGTTCGACCGCAGCCACTTTCGCCCCGGCGTCGATATCCTTGTCGAGCCAGACGGTTTCCCCAGGCACATCGGTCCGCGCTTTCTCGCAGTCGCTCATGATTTCTCGTTCCTATCCGCCGGGTGCGGATCGGGAGAGTTCATTGCCGGTGCCGCCGGACGGTGGACCGGAACCGTTGTCCGGCACATTCGGTCGAGGCGCATTCGCCGAACCCGCGCGTTGCGCAAACCTGCACGCCGTGGCCGGATCAGGCCGGTTTCGCTTCCTCCTCCAGCTCGGCGATCTGGGTCCGCAGCCACTCCTTGTCGGCGCGGCGGGTGGCGGCGCCGAGGGTGAGCATGCCGCGCCGGAACCGATCGTTCATCTCGGCCGCCCGCAGCGGCCGCCCCTGCTCGTAGAACCAGCTGGCGGGCTGCTCGTAGAAAGTGAGCCGCCGCCGCAGCACCGCCGCCTGCTCGGCCGGATCAGTGAGGTAACCGAGAAAGGCGAGCAGGATGAAGAAATTGTTGCGATCGGTGATCTCCACCTCGGACGGATCTCGCAGCCGCCGCAGCAGCTCCGCCCGCCCCGCCTCGGTAAGGGAGAGCAGCCGTCTGCCGCTTGCGGAGTCGGTCTGCTTGTCGACCAGTCCAGCCGCGCGAAGCCGGTTGATGGCGGGATAGAGCGCACCGTCACTGACCGGCCGGATGTGCCCGGACAGTCCCGAGATGCGTTGCCGCAGCTCGTAGGCGTGCATCGGCCGCTCATAGAGAAAGCCCAGAGTGCTCAGCTCCAGCATGTGCTCACCATACCCTCGAATCGACCTACCTCTAAAAGAGTTGCCTCGATTAGAGACTCTCGATTAGAGTCATCGGCATGACCAATTACCTCACCACCCCTGATGGAGTCCGCTTGGCCTACATCGATTCCGGCGGGCCCGGCACCCCGGTGCTGGCGCTGCACGGCGCATACGGCCGGGGGCGCGGCTGGATGCCCTTGGCACATCGGCTGAACCGCCGGATCATCGCCGTCGACCAGCGTGGCCACGGGCTATCCGATAAGCCCGGCGACTATTCGCGCACGGCGTTCGTGGCCGATGCCGCCGCCGTCATCGAGAAATTGGGGCTGGGCCCGGTGCCGATCATCGGCCACTCCCTGGGTGCCATCAACGCCTACCAGTTGGCAGCGCAACACCCGGAACTAGTGGAATCCTTTGTGGCCATCGACTTTCCGGCGGTGGCGGGCGTTTTCGAGGATCCTTGGCTGGACGAGCTGCCCGACCGGTTCGCGAGCCTGGCCGAAATGCGCGAAACCATAGTGCGATTGAGACGACCGGAGGCATGGTTGCATTTCCGGGAAAGCGCGGTGGAGGACGAGCGCGGCTGGTACTTCCGCTGGAACGCAACGGATATGCGGACGGTGAAGCGTGACGTCACCGGCGACTGGTGGTCCGACTGGACCGGCAGCCCGCACCGCGCGCTGCTGTTGCTCGGTGGCGACAGCCCGGTGGTGCCGCCGGAGCACGCCCGGGAAATGATCCAGCGCCGGCCCCGCACCGAGCTGGCAGTGATCGAAGGCGCCGGTCACGATCTCTACCTGAGCCACGTGGACGAGACCGCCGAGATCATCGGTAAGTTCCTCGTCTGATGGGAGCTACCGCCTATTCAGTCGGCCTCGGGCCGCATCGCGGTGATCAGCGAATTCGGGCGCATATCCAGCCAGTGGGATTCGACATACTGTAGGCAGGAGCGGCGCGCAGCGGCACCGTAGGCGATGGTCCAGCCGCCGGGGACCGCGGCGAAGATCGGCCACAGGTAGTGCTGGCCCTCGGCATTGATCAGGACGTAGAACTGCGCGTCATCGTCGTCGAAGGGGTTGGTCATGTCGTCGGCCTTTCTGGTGGCAGTGTTCAGGCCCGGTCGGCGGGTGCCAGGACATTGGTCAGGACGTGGCCGATGCGGGCGAGGGCGGATTCGGAGGTCATGCGCCAGTGCGTGGTCTGGACGGCGTGGTTGTGCACGGTGCCGTCGACGACATCGGACCAGCTCGCCGCGCCGGTGGCCCCGGTGGGGTCGTCGAATGCGGCGGTGAAGTAGACGAGATTGCCCTTGTAGGGCCGTGGCCGGTAGCGGGTGATGAGCTCCAGGGAGTGCGTGCCCGCGTCCAGGAGACGGCCGAGCCGATCGAATCCGAAGGAGGCGAACGGTTCCGGGAGTTCGGCAATGCGACGGGCGAGTTGGGTGCGATCGAGTTCGGTATCGGCGTCGTCGGCTTGTTCGCCGAGTAGCCCGCCGAGCAGATCGGCCACTGGAACCGTTTCCGTCTCGTCCGCCGTCAGGTGCCGCGTGCTGTCCATCATGGCCAGCAGCGCGACATGTTGGCCCTGGTCCTGCAATTGGTTCGCGACGGCGTGGGCGAGCACACCCCCCAGCGACCAGCCGAGCAGGTGGTAGGGGCCCTCCGGCTGCACGGCGCGGATCTCGCGGACATAGCGTTCGGCCCATTCGTCGATGGAATCCGGTAGCGCCGCCGCCGAATTCAGTACCGGGGACTGGATGCCGTAGATACCGCGCTCCGGATCGATATGCGCGGCAAGACCCGCGAACGACCATGCGACACCGCCGACCGGGTGGATGCAGAACAGCGGTTCGCGCGAACCACCAGGGCGCAATGGCAGTAGGACATCGAAGGCCGCCTGCGCGTCGACGCGACCGCGCCCGCAGCGGTGCGATTCCAGCTGCGCGAGCAGGTTTGCGGGGGTCGGCGCGGCAAACAGCCATACCACCGGGATCGATTCGGCGAGTGCGGCACTCAGCCGGGTAGCCAGACGAGTGGCGAGCAGTGAATTGCCGCCGCGTTCGAAGAAGTTGTCGTCCATGCCGATTCGCTCGACCGCGAGTACTTCCGCGAAGACGGCGCACACCAGCAGCTCCGACGCTGTTTCCGGCGCGCGGAACGCGCGGGTGCCCAGCTCGGGCTGGGGTAGTGCGGTCCGGTCGACCTTGCCGTTGGCAGTGCGCGGCAGGGCCGATAGTTGGATCAGCACCGTCGGAACCATGTAGCTCGGCAGGGTGTCGGTCAGCGCGGATCGCAGCGCAGTCGGATCGATCGGCGCTACGGCGGTGAAATACCCGACCAGCTGGTCACCGCGATGGGCAATCACAACGGCGTCGGCGACTGTCGGACGCGAACGCAGCGCGTGCTCGATTTCGGCGAGTTCGATGCGGTAGCCGCGCACCTTCACCTGGAAGTCGCGGCGTTCCACGTATTCGATGTTGCCGTCGGCAGCCCAGCGGACCATATCGCCGGTTCGATATATCCGGGTGCCCGGTGCGCCGAACGGGTTGGCCACGAACCGTTCCGCGCTCAGGTCGGGCCTGCCGTGATAGCCGCGAGCCAGTTGCGCGCCGCCCAGGTACAGCTCACCGGTCACGCCGATCGGCACCGGATGCAGCCGGTCGTCGAGCACGTAGACCTGATTTCCGGATTCCGGTGTGCCGATGGGAACCACCGCCTGGCGGACACCGGCGCCGGCGCGGAACCGGGTCACCGAGACCGCTGCCTCGGTGGGTCCGTATAGGTTATCGATGCGGGCTGCGGTGCGCGCGCCGATCAGGTCGACGGTGGCGGTGGGCAGGGCCTCACCGATGACGAGCAGTCGCCGCAGCGATCTCGGCAGCCACTGATCACCATCGACCTCGGCCAACATGGCCAGCAGCGATGGCACCAACGTCACCGTGGTGACCGAGGTCCGTCGGATCAGATCCAGCACACCGGCCGGATCATGTTGCGCGCCTGGAGGTGCCAGCACCACTCGGGCGCCGGTGCGCAGCGCCCACCAGAACTCCCAGACGGATAGATCGAAGGCTGCCGAGGTCATCAGCAAGGTGGCGTCGTCGGTGTCGAGCGCGTATTCCGATTGCAGCCAATTCAATTGGTGTGCGATCGCCGCGTGCGGGACGGCGACGCCCTTCGGGGTTCCGGTCGATCCCGAAGTGAAGATGACATAGGCGGTGTGCGCGGGAGCCAGCCTGGTCACCCGCTCCGCCGCACGTATCGGACTGCCGTCGAGAACTCCGGCGGCAATCGAGATATCCAGCACCACATCGTGATCCGCCACCGAGTCGGGCAGCATGGGATGCTCGGCAGCGGTCAGCACCAGTACCGGGTTGGCGGCGGCGAGTACGCTCGCGGTCCGTTCGAGCGGATGGGCCGGATCGAGCGGCACATACGCACCACCCGCGGTCACCACCGCGTACATCGCGACCAACAGGTCGATACTGCGCGGAATTGCCAGGGCCACAAGCGATTCCGGTCCTACGCCGCGGCCGATGAGCGCGCGGGCGAGCCGGTTCACCCGCGTGGCGAACTGGCCGTAGGTGACCGCCACGGCATCGTCGACGATTGCCACCGCATCGGGCGTCGCGGCGACCTGTGCTTCGAAGGCCGTGATGAGAGTGGCCGGAGCGAATTCGCGTTCGGCCCGGTTCCAGGACACCAGCATCCGATCGTGCTCGGCGGTGTCCAGCAGGGCCAGATCTCCGACCGGCATGTGCGGTGCGGCGCAAATGGCCATCAGCAGGCGTTGCAGTCGTCCGGCGAAACCGGCGACCGTGGCTTCGTCGAACAGTGCGGTCGCGTAGGTGATCGATGCGGCCATACCCGCCGCATGCCCCGCCCGGTCATACCGATCGGTCACCACCAGATGCAGATCGAATTGCGATACCTCCGAATCGAAATCGACTGCGGTGGCGGTCAATCCATCCAGGACGAAGTCCGCCGCCGCCTGGTTGTGGAAGGAGAAACCGACCTGGAACAGCGGATGCCGTGCGGTCGAGCGCTCCGGATTCAGCACCTCCACCAACCGTTCGAACGGTACGTCGGCATGTGAGAAAGCGGCGATATCCGCGGTGCGTACCCGATCCAGGAGTTCGGTGAAGCCGGTGGCGGTATCGACTCGGGTACGCAGCACCAAAGTATTGACGAACATGCCGACCACATCGTCGAGTTCGGCCGCGCCACGACCCGCGACCGGTGTACCGACGGCGATATCCGTGCTTCCGGACAGGCGGGCCAGCAGCACCGCGAAGGCCGCCTGCACAACCATGAACAGTGTCGCGCCGGTTTTCCGGCCCACATCGGTCAGCCGTGCCTGCAGGCCGGCATCGATGGTGAAATCGACATGGCGGCCGCGGGTCGAGGCGATGACGGGTCGGGGACGGTCGGTCGGCAGGGTGAGTTGTGCGGGCAGTCCGGTGAGGGTTTCGGTCCAGAAGCGCAGTTGCCGAGAGATCAGCGAATCCGGATCGTCTTCGCTACCGAGCAGATCGCGTTGCCAACGACTGTAATCCGCGTATTGCACCGGTAGCGGGGTCCATTCCGGGGGCCTGCCGTGCTTGCGTGCGGCATAGGCGGTCATCACGTCACGTGCCAGCGGAACCAATGAGGATCCGTCCGCGGCGATGTGGTGCACGACCACGACCAGCACATGTTCGGGGAGCGTGGTAGGAGCGGTCATCGGATGGAACAGCCTGGCACGCAACGGAACCGAGTCGGTGACATCGAATCCGCCGCCGACGAAATCCACGATCGCCGAGGTGAGATCGTCGACCGGCACCGGAATCGGAACCAGCACCGGTGCACCCGCATCGGCCATCGGCAAAACCACCTGTACCGGGCCACTTTCGTGCTGCGGATACACGGTGCGCAGCACTTCGTGGCGTTCGATCACGTCGGCGATGGCGCCATTGAGTGCGGCGATATCGAGATCGCCGGTGAGCCGCACCGCGAACGGGATGTTGTAGGCGGTGGACTGGCGGTCGAGGCGGTTGAGGAACCACATGCGCTGCTGTGCCAGCGAGAGCGGGACCGGATCGGTGCCGGTGCGCCGGGTCGGTATCGGACGTGCGTGCGTTGGGTCGGCAGTATCGAGAGCCGCCGCCAACGCCGACACCGTCGAGTTCTCGAAGACGAGCCGCACACCGACCGAGGTGTCGCATCGAGCACCTAGACGCGCGGCCAATTGTGTTGCGGTCAAGGAGTTTCCACCAACATCGAAGAAGTCGTCATCGCGGCCGACCGCCGCCGAACCGAGCACCTCGGCGAAGACCTCGGCCACGATCCGCTCGGCCGCCGTCTCCGGTGCGCGGAAGACGGCCGTGCGGAACTCGGGTACGGGCAGTGCCTTGCGATCCAGCTTGCCGACCGGCGTCAGCGGGATTTCATCGAGGATCATGATTGCGGCGGGCATCATATAGGCGGTCAATGAGCGGGCTGCGAAGGCAAGGAGCTCCGCGGTGTCGATCGCCCGGTTCACTACCACGTAGGCGACCAGCGAAACGGTTCCCGCGGCATCGGTATGCCCGATGGTCACCGCGAATTCGACGCGCTCGTGCGCCGCGAGCACCGCATCGATCTCACCGAGTTCGATGCGCAGACCGCGCACCTTCACCTGATGGTCGGCGCGTCCGACGTACTCGATGGCGCCGGATGCGGTCCAGCGCACCAGATCACCGGTCCGATACA
>FTJU01002350.1_pt1 | contig 11026 bp, 10 predicted proteins | sample 1658961 | NCBI WGS metagenome assembly FTJU01 (sample SAMEA3914878, study PRJEB12502) | metagenome | biome: forest; material: soil | place: USA | collected 2012-03-12 | depth 0.3 m | reverse complement strand
CGGGCACCGTGCGCACCTGCGGCCTGGATCCGGTGCGACAGCGGCGCGAACTCGCCGCCCGGATCGGGGTCGTGTTCGGTCAGCGCTCCCAGCTGTGGTGGGATCTACCGCTGCGCGAATCGTTTTCGATTCTCGCCGCGATCCACCGGCTGGAATCCGATGTCGCGCGCAAACGTACCTATGAGTTGGTCGAACAACTGGAGATGGCCGAGACACTGGACACTCCCGTGCGCCAGCTCTCGCTCGGGCAGCGCCGCGGCGACCTCCGCCCGCATGCGCTGCCCGAGCGAGAGCTGGCGCACGGGAGTGTCCAGTGTCTCGGCCATCTCCAGTTGTTCGACCAACTCATAGGTACGTTTGCGCGCGACATCGGATTCCAGCCGGTGGATCGCGGCGAGAATCGAAAACGATTCGCGCAGCGGTAGATCCCACCACAGCTGGGAGCGCTGACCGAACACGACCCCGATCCGGGCGGCGAGTTCGCGCCGCTGTCGCACCGGATCCAGGCCGCAGGTGCGCACGGTGCCCGCGGTGGGGACCAGGATTCCGGTCAGCATTTTGATCGTGGTCGACTTGCCCGCGCCGTTCGCGCCGATATAACCCACCGCCGAACCGCGTTCGATGCGAAACGTCATCCGGTCCACCGCGGTGAGCGTTTCGCGGGTGCGTCGCCAGTGACGCCCGTTTCGCCGATACAGAATGAATTGCCTTGTCAGATCCTCGATCTCGATGATCGAGTCCGATAGTTCGGTATCCGCCACCCTTATCCGCCGCCTCCCTGATAGTGCCGAGTACCCAGTCGCCACAAACTCAACGCGAGCAGCCACACCCACAGCGCCGCCAACGGTGCGCACCAGGCCAGCCAGGGCGGCAACAGCGGCGGGCCGGGTAGGTGCAACAGTGCGATGGTCGGTACGTAAGCCGTGAACGCGACCGGAATGGCGAAGCCGAATACCAGCTTCAGCGATGTCGGAAATACCGAAGCCGGTTGCATGGAGGCGAAGGAACCACCGTAGGTGAAGCTGTTGGTCAGTTCCGCACCGTCGATCAGATAGAACTGTGCGCCGGCGGCGCAGACGAACAGGCCGCCGAAGAGGGCAATGCCACTGAGCAGGGTAGTCGTCAGCAGTGCGAGAGTTTGCGGACCCCACGTGAGATCGTTGCGAGCGAGACCGAGTCCGAGCACGATGATCGCCACCGAGGCCCGGGCGAATCGGCGCAACGAGATGTCACTGGTGATGAGCTGCAACAGGAGTGGTTGGGGCCGTAGGTAGTAGGCGTCGAGCACACCGAGCCGGATGAGGGTCGGTAGTGAATCCAGGTGGCCGAACAGGACTTGGGCCAGTGCGAATCCGGTGTTGCTCAGGCCGAACAGCAGGAGTGCGCCGTCCAGATCGAGCCCGCCGAGCACTTGGGCATTGTGGTAGATGACCCACACCTCCGTGAATTCGACGATGCCGATCACGAAGGCGCTGAATACCTCACTGGCGAAAGACAATCGGTATGCGCGTTGGGCTCGCATCCGCGACCGCAGTACTGCCGCGTACGGGCTGAACCAGGTGCCGGCCGGTACGGGCGTATACGGGGGCTCAGCCACCCTGCACCTCCAACCTGCGGCGCCCGGCCACCAGCAGCGCACGGCCCACCGCACCGACCACGAGTACCCAGAACACTTGTGCGGCAACGACTGTCACGGCATCGATTCCGGCGACCCGACCCGACAGGATGTCGATCGGCGACTGCAGAATCGACGGGAAAGGGGTGGCATGCGCGACGGTGCGCAGCCATGCCGGGAACATGTGGACCGGCACGAACAACCCGGCCAGAAACGTGCCGCAAATCTGGTATAGCACTCGGAGCCCACGGGTTTCCACCACCCAGAATCCGATCGATCCGACGGCGAAAAGGCAGAGAAATGACAACGCGACGGCCAGCGCCACGCTGACCAGCCCGAGCACATAGGGGCCAGGCGTGCCGGGCATGACCAGCCCGAAGGTGAGCACGCCAACCAGTACGCTCGGAACGCCGCGCGGCAGGATGGTGCAGGACGCGCGGCCGAGATCGATCGCGAGATAGCTGAATTGGACATCGACCGGGCGCAAGAAGTCGATCGCGATGTCGCCGTTCTTGACCCGATCCACCAATTCCAGTGGTGGTCCCATGAATTGGGTCGCGCCGAGCAGTCCCTGGGACAGCCAGACGTAGGCGCCGATCGATCCCGCGTCGTAACCGCCGAAGCCGCCGGATGCGCGCACCGCCGCCATCATCACCGCCGCGCGCACGAATCCGAAGACGCAGTTGGTGAACAGGCCGGCCAACATCGCGAGTTTGTACTGGGATTGGCGCCGGAAACCGGCCCGAATGAGATACAGGTACAGCCGCGCGGTCCGGAGTGCGTGCACTGCGGCCGGCTGCGATCTGTTGCCCTCCACACTGCCGCGCACAAACGGTTGACTCTACGGCGCGTGGCCGGACGCGCGGTAGTTGAGCGCGCGATTTTTGGAAAAGTGCGACGAATCCGCTGCAGCAATGTTAGAAACACAGTCACTTCAGATTTTCCTAGTGGCGCTCGCGCACGACAGGAAGGATCGTCGATGACTGTCGTCGAGATGACCGTTTTCGAGACGCTCGAATCGAACGTGCGCGGGTATTGCCGGGCCTGGCCGACTATCTTCGACACCGGCAGCGGAGCCTGGCTGCGCGATGAGAACGGCAAGGAATACCTGGACTTCTTCGCGGGCGCGGGCGCGCTCAACTACGGCCACAACAATCCGGTGCTGAAGCAGGCGCTGCTGGACTACATCGTCGGCGACGGGATCACGCACAGTCTCGACATGGCGACCGTCGCCAAGCGGCGGCTGCTGGAAGCCTTGCGTGACAGGGTCTTCGAGCCGCGCGGACTGGACTATAAGATGCAATTTCCCGGACCGACCGGTGCGAATGCGGTCGAAGCGGCGCTCAAACTGGCTCGCAAGGTCACCGGACGCCAGACCGTGCTCAACTTCACGAACGCCTTCCACGGGATGTCGCTCGGTGCGTTATCGGTGACCGGCAATGCCGCCAAACGCGCCGCTGCCGGTGTGCCACTGCCACATACGATGCCCATGCCCTACGACCGCTTCCTCGATGAAGCCGACGATCTGCACTGGATGCGGCGCGCATTGGACGACTCGTCCTCGGGTTTGGACAAGCCCGCCGCGGTGATCGTGGAGACAGTGCAGGGGGAGGGCGGGGTGAATATCGCACGTGCGGAATGGCTACGGCAACTCGCCGAATTGTGCAGCTCGCGCGGAATTCTGCTGATCGTCGACGATGTGCAGATGGGTTGTGGACGGACCGGTGGGTTTTTCTCGTTCGAGTTCGCGGGCATCACACCCGACATCGTGACGCTGTCGAAATCGATCGGCGGATACGGGTTGCCCATGGCGCTGGTGCTTTTCAAGCCCCAATTCGATCAGTGGGCACCCGGTGAGCACAACGGCACCTTCCGTGGAAACAATGCGGCATTCGTCACCGCGCGGGTCGCGCTCGAGCACTACTGGTCCGATAGCGCGCTGGAGATTTCGACCCTGGCCAAAGGTGAGCGCACGGCGCGTTCGCTTACCGAGATGGCGGCGGCCTTTCCCGGTGTCTCCACGCGCGGGCGCGGCCTGGTGCACGGCATCGTATTCGAGGAAGCCTCGCGCGCGGGCAAGGTCTGCCAACTCGCCTTCGAGCGGGGGCTGCTCGTGGAGACCTCGGGTTCGGCCGACGAGGTGGTAAAGCTGTTGCCGCCGTTGACAATCAGCGAGGACGAATTGGAACATGGGTTGTCGTTGCTCGCCGGTGCGGTGGCGGCGATCTGCGGATAGTCACTTGTCGCCGATAGAGCTGACCGATGTGCTTGATGACACTAGGGTCGTCTTCGAAGAACCCGGTGGTCGGCGCCTGGCGTTCCAACAGGCGCCGCGGTATCGGCCACCGCGTTTCCCCTATTCGGAAGCGTCCGGCAGATCCATTTCGATGTGCTGGTGAACGAGATCGAGGTGGCAGAGCCCGAGGCGCTGGTCGCGCGGTTGGTACAGGCCATGACGACAAGCGGTTCCGCGTCTACGCCGATCCCGTCGGACATACCTTCTGCCGCATCTGGCTGTAGGGCCGTCCTGACCGCTGGACCTGCGGGTTTGTGCCTCGCGGCCCGTTTGTCTCGGCGACGCGGGGGTATGACGCAAGTGACTGCCGCCACCGGTAGTCGCCGAAATCGGTCGTACGAAATGGGCGCCTGCTCGGACGCCTGGTTCGGGAGAGGCAGTCACCATGGCCACGTTTCAGACGCAAACCCCAACCGCGCAATGGACGCCGCTGCGCAGAGCGTCGTCGCCGAGCAGGAATGCCCGGGGTAGGAGTCGCGGTCGGGAGCGGACGGTGGCTGCGGCGTAGGAGGTGGTGAAGGTGTCGGAATCGCCGACATGGCCGGTGCGGATCTGGCGGATGCGGCCCTGGAGTACCAGTCCGCTGATGCGGGCCTCCGACCGATTGGAGGGGTTCGTCCACATCCTGGCCGTGCTGGTGCTGCTGATCGCCGTACCTGCCGCCGCGGCGGCAGGTACCGCGGCCTATAGCTCGGCATCCGAGCGAATCCACACCGAAAACGCGACGAAAGTCGTTGTGACAGGGACGATTGTCGGTACCCCCACCCGAGTTGCCGCGCCCGTCGCGGAACGCAACGGAACGGTGCGCGACCAGTTCGAGGCCCAGGTGTCCTGGACCCACGACGGCAAGTCCGGCACCGCGACCGTCACGGTTCCCGATGGCGCGCAACCCGGCCGGCCTGCCCTCGTCTGGCTGGGCCCCGACGGCAAACCGTCGACTCCCCCCGAACGGTCCAGTGCCGCCGCCATGCACGGCATCGGCGTCGCCGTGGCTGTCCTTCTCGAAATATGGTGCGGTGCAGTAGCCTTCGTCTGGTGCACCGCCTGCGGCCTGAACCGCCGCCGCAACCTGCGCCTGGATCGGGAGTGGCGTCAGTTCAGCCACCCCACCGGACAGGGCAGCAGCTGAGATGGCCGAACGGCCCCGGCTTCCGGGCCGCAGTGCTCAGTTGCGCAAAGCCCTGCCGCCGTTCGGAGCCACCGCGAACCACGTGCCGCCGACACCTTGGCCGAGCAGGTCACCCGGCTTGGTGTCCTTCGAGAAGTAGTACATCGGCCAACCGCCGATGGTGATCTGGCAGGAGCCATCGGCACGTTCGATGAACCCCACGAGCTGGGGATCGACGCCGGCGGCGTAGAGCACCTGATCGCTGGTCACGGTCAGTGGCGGCCAATTGACGGCGCACTGCCCGGAGCAGTTGGATACCGACGGTGCCGCCGTATCCTTGTCGAACCGATACAGCGACCGGTCCGATCCGTCCGAAACAAATTGTCCGACAGCGGGATTGCTGGTAACCCGGAGTTGTACCGCATTAGCGGTCCCGGCCGGTGCCGTCCCGTCGTAGATCTTCAGCCAGCCTTGCGTTTTCGCCACCGCGGGTGTTTGTCCCGCGACGGGCGCCGCAGACGTGGACGGCTGCGCCACCGCTCGGGCACCCCGCTCACTGCCACATGCGCTGAGCAGACCCGTCAGAACGACAGCGGCGACCGCGACCGGCACCGCGGCACGCTGAAAACGTCTGGCTGAATGCATGTTTCGAACCCTTCGTCGCACTGAGACGATGCGCGGATCGCAATTCGTCCCCCGTACTACGAGTCACCGCGACGACTGGTTCAACCGGTCAGCTCGCAACGTATCGATCAGCGCCGATACCTCGCGGGCACAACCGTGGGCGATACTGATGCCGGAGCCGCCGTGGCCGTAGTGGTGGACGCCCTGGGTGATCGGCACGGGGCCGCACGGGTTGGTAGCTCGGGTGCGCAGCCACATGTGCCCAATTGCCACGGCCGGCCGCGGTTCCAGCGGTACGGTGCCGGATGAGGCGGCCGTGCCGACCGTGGTTCGCGGCGCCGTCTCGCCGGAGCGAGCCCCGCTGTCGGCCGAGATCATCGCGGCGTCGCCGGCCGATGCCGATCGGCCGGCTCGTTGTCCTCGGCGACCCAGACTTCGTAGCCGGGCTCGGCAGGTCGCTGAAGAAGTCTGGTTCACCCCGTTTGAGGAGTGCGCTGATGTGGTACCTATCCCACGGCACGCCGTGACCTCTGCATACTTCGGGCTATTCGGACAGCTAATCGGTCACAGACGTGACAATCGAATCGGTGAATACCTCGGGGCGCGACTCAGGGACGCGCCCTCGTACTTGGATTCGCGCACGGTCGACAGTGGGTGATGCGACGTGCGCGGTACCCGTCTGCCCGCATAAACGCGAACGGACGGGCTGCGCGGTGCCCCCGGCAGGAATCGAACCTGCGACCTAGGGATTAGAAGGCCCTTGCTCTATCCAACTGAGCTACGGAGGCAGTGGGTTCCACCATGACCGACATTGGCCGTGCTGTCCAGCGCGCCAAGTATAGCGACCGTCCAGATGGCTAGGTTCTTAGCCTCAGCAACATTTCAGCCACCTGCACGTGCGGGCCATGTGAGTCGCGGAATGATCGACATCGCACCTCCGATCCGTTGGCCACCATATCCGCCCAAACCCCACCGGGCCATGCATCAAGGGCCGACTACGCTCAGTGCCATGTCGTCACCGCAGGACCCGTCCGTCGCCCCCGAGCTGGAAGCGGGTAAGCCGGGTTCCGGGGCGACCTTCGCGACGCTGACGGTGCTGGCCGGTGCGATCGCGGCGGTGGTCGCCGCGATGATCGTCGGACTATCGGCGGCGCAGGCGCTGAGTCTGCTCGGCATTCCGGATCCGGGACCGCTGACCACCTATGGTCTGCCCGCGGTGCGGGCAGTCGCCGACCTGTCAGCGGCGCTGACCGTCGGCTCGCTGCTGCTCGCCGCGTTCCTGGTACCGCCCCAGGCCAATGGGCTGCTCGATATCGGCGGATATCGCGCGGTGCGGCGCGCCTCGAACTTCGCATTGACCTGGGCGTGTTGTGCGGCACTGCTGATACCGCTGACGGTATCGGACACCACCGGACAACCGGTGCGGCAGATCTGGCGGCCGGAGCAGTTGTGGCACGCGATCGGTCAGGTGGAACTGGCCCAGGCATGGCGTACGACGGCACTGTTCGCGCTGATCGTCGCCGTTGGATGCCGACTCGCACTGCGTTGGGGATGGGCACCGGTGTTGTTCGGCGGCGCGGTGGTGACCATGATGCCGCTGGCGCTGACCGGGCATTCGTCCGCGGGCGGCGCCCACGACCTGGCCACCAACAGTCTGATCCTGCATTTGGTGTCGGCCGCGGTATGGGTCGGCGGATTGTTCGCGGTGCTCGCGCATGCGCTGCGCGGCGGCGAGCACACCGATATCGCGGCTCGGCGGTTCTCGCGCACCGCCACCATCGCCTTCGTCGTGATCGGTGTCAGTGGTGTGATCAATTCCTGCGTGCGGGTGCCATGGAGCGATTTGCTCACCACTACCTACGGCCGACTGGTGATCGCCAAGGCTGGGGCGTTGGTAGTGCTCGGCGTATTCGGATATCTGCAGCGCCGCGCCAGCCTCCCCGCCCTTGCCGCGAATCCGCGCGACCGCGCCGCGCTCATCCGATTCGGTGGGCTGGAGGTACTGATCTTCGCGGCGACCATGGGTCTGGCCGTCGGGTTGGGGCGCACACCGCCACCACCGCCGACCAGCGTGCCGACACCCACCGAGGTAGAACTCGGCTACAACCTCGACGGGCCGCCGACCGTTTCGCGAATACTGTTCGACTGGCGCTTCGACTTGATCTTCGGCACGCTGGCCATCGTGCTTGCCGTGCTGTACCTGCTGGGGGTGCGGCGGTTGCGCGCACGGGGCGATGCCTGGCCGATCGGGCGGACCATCGCCTGGTTGTCGGCCTGTGGAATCCTGCTTTTCGCCACCTCGTCCGGAGTGGGACGGTATTCGCCCGCGGTCTTCAGCGTGCACATGGGACAGCACATGGCGTTATCGATGCTCGCGCCGATTCTGTTCGCGCTCGGCGGTGCGGTCACCCTGGCGCTGCGGGCATTGCCACCCGCCGGGCGCGGCGGCGTTCCCGGCCCGCGGGAGTGGATTCTGGCCGCAGTGCACAATCCGGTCTCGCGTTTTCTGACCCATCCGATCGTCGCGGCGGTGATCTTCGTCGGCGGGTTCTACGCCCTGTACATGGGCGGCATCTACGACTCGTTCGTCGATTCCCATGCGGCGCATCTGCTGATGAATCTGCATTTCCTGCTCAGCGGCTATCTGTTCTATTGGGTGGTCATCGGCATCGATCCCAAGCCGCGCCAGGTGCAGCCGCTGACCAAGCTGGGCATGGTGTTCGGTTCCCTGCCCTTCCACGCCTTCTTCGGCATCGCGCTGATGAGCATGACCACCGTGATGGGCGGCTGGTTCTTCCACGGTCTCGGCCTCGGCTGGAACAACGACCTGCTCGGTGATCAGCGCACTGGCGGTAGCCTGGCGTGGGCCAGCGGTGAGGTGCCGTTGGTCGTGGTGATGCTGGCACTGCTCATCCAGTGGTCGCGCAGTGATGCGAAACTCGCGAAACGGACCGACCGGGCCGCCGACCGTGACCACGATGCGGAGCTGGCAGCCCACAATGCCATGTTCGCCGAGCTGGCCGAACGTGATCGAGGAATACGCCATTGAGTTCCCATCGAGGTGCAAGCGTGAGTGAGCGGAGTGCCGCGATGGTGGAGAACAGGCACGCCCGACGGGTATATCGATCCGATGTGCGCGCGGCCCGCAGGCGACTGGCCGGCCAGGTACGCAAGACCCCGGTCTTCCATACCTCGATCGTCGGACCGAACGGTCCTGTTCCGGTCACGCTGAAGCTCGAGTACCTGCAGCACGGTGGGACATTCAAGGTGCGTGGCAGCTTCAATGCGCTGTTGGAGTCGCCCACTCAGGTCGACCACGTAGTCATCGCTTCTGGTGGGAACGCTGGAATCGCGGCCGCACTGGCGGCGGCTCGTCTCAGCAAGTCGTGCACGGTGGTGGTTCCGGAGTCGGCGCCGCATACCAAGGTGGCCGCGATGTGGTCCTATGGTGCCGAAGTGCTATGGCACGGAACGACTTACGGCGAGGCATGCAAATATGCGTCCGAGCTCGCCGAAGAGCGGGGCGCGCTACAGCTGCACGCCTACGACCTGCCTGCGGTGGTCGCCGGTGCGGGCGTGGTCGGGCTGGAGCTGGAGGAGCAGGTGCGCGGGCGGCCGCCGGTGCTGGTCGCGGTCGGTGGCGGCGGACTCGTTGCCGGGATCGCGGCGGCGTTGGGGCGCCGACAACAGGTGGTCGGGGTCGAGTCGGAGGGCATTCCGACGCTGAACGCCGCATTGGTCGCGGAGTGGCCGGTGGATGTGGATATCTGCAGCATCGCGGCGGATTCCTTGGGCGCCAATCGAATCGGGGATATCGCGCTGGATATCGCGCGGCGCTATGAGGTCCGATCGCTGCTGGTGACCGATGACGCCATCTCGACCGCTCGCGAATACCTGTGGCGTGAGTTCCGGATCGTGGTCGAACTTGCCGGGGCCGCGGCATTGGCCGCGGTGCAGAGCGGTGCGTATGTGCCTGCCGAGGGGGAGCGGCCGGTGATCGTGCTGTGTGGCGCCAATACCGATCTGTCGGTCCTGTAACTCCGCCGAAATTTATGAAGCGGCAACTGTCCACATGAGGCGAAGTTGTCCACATTCGGGAATCGGGGCGGCCGGAGGGGGTTCGGAGCCGTCAGGCTGAAGGGGCAGGAATACCCGAGAGCCTGACGGGCCGAAATGTTGAGGGGCGGAACAATGTACGAAGCGATGGTTACCGTGATCGGGACCGTGGTGACCCATCCGATCAAGCGTGACCTGACCAACGGCGAGCAGGTGGTGACCTTCCGGATGGCGAGCAATTCGCGGCGGTTCAATCCGGAGACGAGCGAGTGGGTCGACGGCGCGACCCTTTATCTCACCGTCAGCTGCTGGCGTCGGCTGGTTGTTGGCGTCGACGCCGCACTGCGCCGCGGCGATCCGGTCATCGCCTACGGGCAACTGCGCACCCATGAGTACCGGGCCAAGGATGGCATGGAGCGGCGTGATGTCGAGATGCGCGCCATCTCGATCGGTCCGGACCTGTCCCGCTGCACCGCGCAAGTCGTCCGGCGCGCGGTTTCGGGTGCGGCGTCCGGACCCAGTACGCTGGCACGGAATAGTTGTGACCGAGCCAGCGCTGATGACCGTGTACGTGTCGATAGGGAGGAGCCGGGGGAGGACACGACGTCCCTGCCTTCCGCACCGCCCCGGCCCGTGGATACCGAGCCCGTCGACGCTTGACCGCAGGTCGGATACCCCGGCGACAGTGGTGGCTCTGCTTTATTCCCCCGATACCCACACCGATAGGCTTTCCCGTATGGCTGAGTTCATTTATCAGATGAACCAGTAGGCAAACGCCCAGGTCGCGCGTATCCCCGTGAATAACAGCGACCTGGGTGTTTGTAGTTGTTGGTTGGTGTTGTTAGGTGTTCGGGGTTGTTGCCTCAAGACCTGGGCAAGACCTGAGCGGGGCCGCCACCGATCCCGCGACCGCCACACACCCAGCCAACATCACCTCTTCACGCTGTCCGGGTCGCTATCGAGTTGCTCCTGACGCCACGCAGCCACCAACCCGTAGCCTCCCGCGACCGCCATACACACCAGAGCGGGAGCCCCCGCAATTTCGATGATCGTTCCGTGATGCTCACGCAGCAGGCTCGGGTCTGTGACGAGCGCCCACACCACAAACGTCACATAACCTAGGCCGCACATCGTTAATGCCGTCACGGCCAACATGGCGTGTCGCAAACGTATCCTCGTCGTCCGCATCGCCTTGAAGCACACCCCAATCAACACAGCCCCAATCAACGCGATCTCACACAAGTAGATGCCGTTGTAGGCCAGTGACGCTGTGTCGTTCAGCGCGAACTCGTCGGTGACTGGCATATGCGCGGCTTCGCCGAGCCGG
>FTJU01000168.1_pt1 | contig 11035 bp, 9 predicted proteins | sample 1658961 | NCBI WGS metagenome assembly FTJU01 (sample SAMEA3914878, study PRJEB12502) | metagenome | biome: forest; material: soil | place: USA | collected 2012-03-12 | depth 0.3 m | reverse complement strand
ATCCTGCTCTATGACATCGGTCACGTTCCCGGCGCCATCAAGATCGATTGGCGGGGCGACCTCAACGACCCGGTTACGCGTGACTATATCGATGGCGCCCGGTTCACGGAGTTGATGCGCGCCAAGGGGATCGAGCGCGAGGATACCGTGGTGCTCTACGGCGATCGCGGCAACGCGCAGGCCGCGCACGCCTTCTGGGTCTTCACCCTGTTCGGGCATCCGGATGTGCGACTTCTCGACGGCGGACGGGATGCGTGGATCTCCGAAGTGCGCGATACCACCTTCGATCTGCCGTACCCGAGGCGTAGTGAGTATCCGACGGTCCGCCGCGACGACGGTTCGGCGCGGGCCTTTCGCGAGGATGTACTCGCCCGTCTCGGCAAACCGCTGATCGATGTGCGTGCCCCCGAGGAGTACTCCGGCGAGCCGATCCAACCACCGGTCAATCTCGAGGACGCGGCACTGCGCGGTGGACATATCCCGACCGCGGTGAACATCCCGTGGACCGAGGCCTTCCACAGCGACGGCCGCTTGCGTTCCCGCGCCGAATTGGACGATATCTATGGCGCACTCGCGGACGCGGAAGATCTGGTCGTCTACAGCCGGGTCGGCGAACGATCCAGCCACACCTGGTTCGTGCTGACCTATCTGCTCGGCGTCGAAAACGTGCGCAATTACGACGGGTCCTGGACCGAATGGGGCAACTCGGTTCGCATGCCGATTGCCACGGGGTATGAACCGGGTGACGCACCGGCGGCCGGTACCCGAAAGGCGCGAGCCCGATAGGCGTGACCTGGGCGCATCACACCGGCCGCGGTATCCGATTTGCCGCGTTCCGGGCCCTGCGTGGTCACGCAGGCTGCCGCGCCACCGGGCCTGATGTAACGCCGCGGGTGTGATCCGTGACCTACTGTGGAGTAGGGCTATCCGAGTGCAGCGGTTGTTGGCAGACTGCCTACACTCCCCCGAGACGGAAGTATGTCGACCACGGGGCGACCAAGAAGATTGCTAACAGGAGGCTCAGTGCCCAGCCATGCCAGCGCGCGGATATCGAAGGTACTCGTAGCTAACCGAGGCGAGATCGCCGTTCGCGTGATCCGGGCGGCCAAGGATGCCGGTATCGGCAGTGTCGCGGTGTACGCGGAGCCTGATGCCGATGCCCCCTTCGTGAAACTCGCCGACGAGGCGTTCGCCCTCGGTGGGCAGACCTCGGCCGAGTCGTACCTCGTCTTCGACAAGATTCTCGACGCCGCGGCCAAGTCCGGTGCCGACGCCGTGCACCCCGGCTACGGATTCCTCTCCGAGAACGCCGACTTCGCCCAGGCTGTCATCGACGCCGGGCTGATCTGGATCGGCCCGTCTCCGCAATCGATTCGCGACCTCGGTGACAAGGTCACCGCGCGCCATATCGCCGAGCGCGCGAAGGCGCCGATGGCGGCGGGCACCAAGGATCCGGTCAAGAACGCGGCCGAGGTGGTCGAGTTCGCCAAGCAGTACGGCGTGCCGGTCGCGATCAAGGCCGCCTTCGGTGGTGGCGGTCGCGGCATGAAAGTCGCGCACTCCATCGAGGAGATTCCCGAGCTGTTCGACTCCGCGGTCCGCGAGGCCACCGCGGCCTTCGGTCGCGGCGAATGCTTCGTCGAGCAGTACCTGGACAAGGCCCGCCACGTCGAGGCGCAGGTCATCGCGGACAAGCACGGCAATGTGGTGGTCGCGGGTACCCGTGACTGCTCGCTGCAGCGCCGGTTCCAGAAGCTCGTCGAGGAGGCGCCCGCGCCGTTCCTGACCGATGACCAGCGCGCACGCATCCACGCTTCGGCCAAGGCCATCTGCCGGGAGGCCGGTTATTACGGCGCGGGCACCGTGGAGTACCTGGTGCAGGGCGACACCGTGTCGTTCCTCGAGGTGAACACCCGCCTGCAGGTCGAGCACCCGGTCACCGAGGAAACCGCCGGTATCGACCTGGTGCGTCAGCAGTTCCGCATCGCCGAGGGCCACGAGCTGGAGATCACCGAGGATCCGACGCCGCGCGGTCACGCATTCGAGTTCCGGATCAACGGTGAGGACGCCGGCCGCGGCTTCCTGCCCGCACCGGGTCCGGTTTCGGTGTACCAGGAGCCCAGCGGCCCGGGTGTGCGTGTCGATTCCGGTGTGGTGCAGGGCAGTGTGATCGGCGGTCAGTTCGACTCGATGCTCGCCAAGCTGATCGTCACCGGCGAGAACCGCGAGCAGGCGCTGCAGCGGGCCCGGCGCGCGCTGGCCGAATTCCATGTCGAGGGGCTCGCGACGGTCATCCCCTTCCATCGCGCGATCGTCGAGGATCCGGCATTCATCGGTGACGGCGAGAAGTTCGACGTCTACACCAAGTGGATCGAGACCGAGTGGGTCAACAACATCGAGCCCTACACACCGGCCGGTGTCGCCGCTGACGAGGATGAAGAGCAGCCGCGGCAGAAGGTCGTCGTCGAGGTCGGTGGACGCCGGGTCGAGGTGTCGCTGCCGGGCAACTTCACCGTTGGCGCCGGTGCGGCGGGTGCGGGCGGCAATGGTGCGGGAGTGATCCGCAAGAAGCCCAAGCCGCGCAAGCGCGGCGGCGCAGGTGGCGGCGCGGCATCGGGTGACGCGGTCACCGCGCCGATGCAGGGCACCGTGGTGAAGGTCGCAGTCGAAGAGGGCCAGTCGGTCGAGGCGGGCGATCTGATCGTGGTACTCGAGGCCATGAAGATGGAGAACCCGGTCAACGCGCACAAGGCCGGTGTGGTCACCGGACTGTCCGTGGAGGCGGGCGCGGCCATCACCCAGGGCACCGTGCTGGCAGAGATCAAGTAAGTAAACAGCTGGCGAAGACCGTCTCGGAGCGGGCGCTGGACACCCGTGTCCGCGCCCGCTCTGTCGTATCGTGGTCCGGTGACCAGCTCTGCCGTCGTGCCCACCGTCGCGGAGGTCATCCGCGGCCGACGTGAATCAGCCAGCCGCGCCGACGGATATCGCCTCGCCTTGGTCATCGAGGGCGGTGGCAGCCGTGGCGTCTACTCCAGTGGGATGGTGCAGGCGCTGGAGGAACTCGGACTCGCCGCGATCTTCGATGCCGTGTACGGCACTTCGGCGGGTGCGATCAACGCTGCGTGGTTCTTGTGTGGGCGGGCGCTGTCGGGCATGCGGTCCTGGACCGATCCGGTGATCATGCGACGCGCCGTCAATCCGGCCAGGCTGCTGCGTGGTCGGCCCGCCTTCGATCTGAACTACCTGGTGAACCAGGTCTACGATGGCATCGAGCCGATGGATTTTCCGGCAATTCTGGCCAACGCCACCACCTTTCATCCGATCGGCACCGATACCCGCACCGGGCACGCCGTCGATCTGCACCGTCATATCGTCGATAAGCCCACGCTGATGACGGCACTGCGGGCCTCGGCGGGACTCCCGATTCTCGCGGGTCCGCCGGTGGCGCTGGGCGGTGCCGAATATCTCGACGGCGGGCTGTCCGAAACAGTGCCGATCCGCACCGCGGTACGCGACGGTGCGACACACGCCGTGGTATTGCGCACCCGACGCAGCGATGAACGACGCCCGACCGCGCCGTGGCTACACCAGGTCGTCGGAGGTAGCTATCTGCGCGTCCGGGCGCCCGGCGCCCACCGTGCCTGGCTGCAGCGGCCGTATCAACAGGATGTCGAGGACAGCTTCCTGGCGCGCCTCGGCGATACGGCGCTGCAGATCCACCCACCGCTCGGCTCCCCGGATGTGGACAGTGCCGCGCGCGACACCACGCTGCTCGCCGACGCATTGACGATCGGGCGGCAAGCCGTGCACGCGTCCCTGGCCGCGCTAGTTGGTCAGCTCGACGGCGGCGCCGTTGGAGAGCATGAAGTCGTGTAGTTCGAGGCGGCTCGGGGTGGCGTCCCGCGGGACGTCGAAGACCAGCTGAGTGGTGGCCGACTGCCCCGGCTGGAGTTCGAACGAGTAGCCGTAGCGGCGCTGGGTGGTCTGCCACATGGTCGCGATCGCATTGTGGTCGACCTGGCGCGCCCGGGTGTCCATGAGGCGCTGGCCGACGGGCAGGAACCATTTGGGCTCATCGGAAATATTGCGAACGGCGAGGGTGACGATGGAGTAGGAGCCGCTCGCATTCTGCAATCCGATCCGCGGGACACCGGAATCCACCGCGGTGACCACGAATTCGAACTTGCCGTCGCGCACCGGACTGTTCAGCCCGGCGACTGCCGGCGCGGGCGGCTCGGCCGATTCCGCGGTATCGCCATCGCGCACCGCGGCCGACGGATCGGCCGCGCGCGAGCCGCCGCCACTACCGGTATTGCCGAAGGCGATCAGCGCGACGCAGCCCGATGCCAGCATGAACGGGGTGAGGAACATGACAACGAGCGCGCCGACCAGCCTGGACAGCAAGGACTTACGGCGGCGACGCGGAAGCTTGCGCGGTGCCATCCATGCGCGGCGCCGGGAGACCGTCCAGCGGGGCGTGCCGGGTGCGCGTCTCAGTTGCGGTGCAGCTGGTTCGGATGGCATGAACGGGCGAACCACCGGTGTCGGTTGGACCGCAACATGCTTCGGTGACCACGGTGAATGCTGTTGCGGTACGGCGGGTGCCGGTGGGGCCGGTCGGGTTGCCACGAGTGTTGGGGTTGGGCTGGTCTCCGGGAGGACCATGGTGCGGTTGAGCGGCTTCGGCGATTTGACCGGTGACGCTGGCGATTCTGCCGATGGTGTGGGATGGGGTGTCTCTGTCTTTGTCGGCGCGTCGGTCTCCACTCGCGTCGGCGGGTGCGTTTGCACACGCGTCGGTGTCGGCTGCGCATCCGCTACCAGCCGCTGTGGGCCCGCCGTCTGTGGTAGCGGTGCGTGCGACCGTGGTGCTTCGGGACGTGGAGGCTGCGCGGGTAGCCGAGCCGGCGGAGGCGGCCCGGCTGTCGAACGCTGGGGCGATGGTGCGGCCGAGGCGGGCGGCGAGGATCGCGGTGCGACGGATGGCAGGCGCGAGGATGCGGTGGCCGCGTATGCGGCGGCGGCGAATTCGCGGGCGGTGGGGTAACGCTGGGTCTGGTCTTTGGCCATGCCGCGGGCGATTACCGCGTCCAATTGCGGTGGGACTGTGGCGTTCACGGTTGAAACGCGTGGCGGGTCGCTCATCAGGTGGGCATGCATCTGGCGGGCCGGGTCGGTGTCGCCGTAGGGGCGGCGGCCGGTCAGGCATTCGTAGAGGACGCAGGCCAGGGAGTAGACGTCGGAGCGGGCGTCGACGGTGCCGTTGAAACGTTCCGGCGCCATATAGGCCCAACTGCCGATGGCCATGCCGGTGGCGGTGACGGATGTCTGGCCCCGGCTCTGCGCGATGCCGAAATCGATGAGATATGCGTGCCCACCGGTGCCGACCAGGATGTTCGACGGTTTGACATCACGGTGGATCAGTCCGGCTCGATGCGCCGCATCCAGCCCCGAGGCCGCCTGCGTCACGAAGTCGACGGCGGCGGTGGGTGTCAGAGTGCCTACTCTGGTCAGCATTTCGGCCAGATCGATGCCATCGACGTACTCCATATCGATGTACAACCGGCCCTCGAGTTCCCCGAACCCGTGAATCGGCACGATATGCGGATGCCGCAGACTCGACCCGAGCCGCGCCTCCCGCTGGAATCGCTTTCGATAATCCGCATCGGCGGCCACCTGCTCCGCTAATACCTTCAGCGCGACCGTGCGCCCGGATTCGCTGTCGTGCGCCAGCCATACCGTCCCCATACCGCCTCGCCCGAGCAAACGGTCGAGCCGGTACTTTCCGAACTGTTCCCCCATCACTGACCTCCATCGCTGGGACGAGGCAGGTGGCCGCGCCATTGCGGAGTGGGGCGGCAACCCGATCGAAACCGCATCGCCCGAACCTATCCCGACCCTATCGCCGCCACCCGCCGACGAACAGTGTGAGCTCCCCTACGTACAGCGTGTCTCCCAACCCCGTGCGGGCTGATGAACACCGTCCTTCTCGTACGTCCTCGACTCACACCGGTATGGCGTGAACGGGAAAAATGCCCGACTACGCAGCGCTTCTCACTTACCTGGCCTGGCACGGCCGCCGTGACCGCCCTTGCCCTTGTTCGGCTTGTCGTTGCGCGAATCGCCATTGGCTGATTTGTCCACATGCGGATTTCCATTGCCCACGACCGTGGGTTCGGACTGGATCTCACCGAAGGACTGGGCGGGAACCCAATTCGCGCTGCCATCACCGACAGTTCGACATGCCAACGGTGTGCCGTCCGAGGCAGCGGTAATGCCGTCGATATCCGGATCGCACAGCTGCCCAACACTCGGAACCACCACATTCGGCGCTGCCGCCTGCGCCGATTCGGTCGGCAGCACCGATCCGGGAACAGCCGGTGTAGTCCGACCGGACGATGGTGCCGCAGAACCCGGTTCGCCCCCAGGACGCCCCAACCACAGCCCGAACCCGATCAAGGCAACCAACGCGGCTACAGCAACAGCCGCATGCCCCGGACCAACTCCCCAACCGCCCTCCCGTTCCCCCCGCAACTCAGCGTCTCGCATCGACTCGGCCACACCCGCGCCGACCGACGTAGCGCCATCAACTCGCGGCCGGTCACCCACGGTCCCACCGACCAGCACCAACTGGCCGGCGGTCCCATCGGTCCGCACCGCCGCACGCGCAGACCCGGTGGCCGATGTCGACTCAGGCACGGAACCGCGCCCATGTATCCCCGCTGCCTCGCTCCCACCAGCCCACGTCGACTTTCGCGTGGACCCCGCGGCCGTCCTGGCGCCTTCAGCCGACCCCGGCTCCGGTGCAGATCGTGCGTTCGGCGTCAACGTGCCTTTCAAGTTACCGGCAGATTCGGCTGCGGTCGGCTCGGCCGCATCAGTGTGCCATGGCACGGGTAGCGCATGGGTTTCCGCGGCGATCTCGACTGTCGATGCCTCGCGGCCGGTCAACGCGGTATATGCGCTGGCGGCGAATTCGCCTGTACTGGAATAGCGTTGGTCGGGGCGCTTGGCCATGGCCCGGGCGATGACGGCGTCCAGGGATGGGGGTACGGCGGGGTTGAGGGCAGCGGTGCTCGGTGGGGCCGTCAGGAGGTGGGCGCGCAGTTGTTGTGGGGAGTCGACATTGCCGAAAGGTCTTCGGCCGGTGAGGCATTCGTAGAGAACGCAGGCCAGCGAGTATTGGTCCGCGCGAGCGTCGGCGATGCCGTCGAAGCGCTCCGGCGCCATATACGCCAGGGTGCCGATCACATTGCCGTGGGCGGTAATCGCGGGCTGGTCGATGCGATTCGCGATGCCGAAGTCGATCAGATGGACGAACCCGGTCGGTCCCACCATGATGTTGGACGGCTTGACGTCACGGTGCACCAGGCCGACTCGGTGTGCCGCATCGAGCGCCATCGCCGTCTGCGCGATGATCGCCACGGCACGTCCCGGATCGAGCGGCCCGGCTGCCCTCAGCAATGCGGCGACATCGATGCCCTCGATGAACTCCATATCGATGTACAGGCGACCGTCGATTTCGCCGAAGGCATGGACCGGAACCCGGTGCGGCCCAGGGGCTAGAGCCGCCAGGCGAGCCTCCCGAGTGAACCGGAGTCGGCAGGTTGGATCGGCGGCGTGCGAGCAGGCCGATATCTTCAGGGCGACAGCGCGGTCGGCGACGGTGTCCCGCGCGAGCCAGACCTGCCCGGTCCCGCCACTGCCGAGCAACCGCTCGAGGCGGTAGTGGCCGAACCACACCTCACCCATGTCGAACCTCCTACTACCTCTCGTTCGTCATTTAGCTACCCCAAATCCACACCGCCATTACCGAATCCGCGAATCGGATCCGTCAGCAGCGGCGATCATGACCTAGCCGGGCTGCTCAGCGCCAGGAAATTCGACGAATCCGGGGTCCCGGCGGCAGCACCGGAATGTTCAGCGAAAGCGGCTAGCCTTGCTGTTATGAATGACCTGCCCGAAACCCGCATCGGCACCGTGGAGCGTGAGCAAGCGATGCAGCGCCTGTCCGATCACTTCGCCGCCGGGCGGCTCAGCGTGGCGGAGTTCGACGAGCGCAGCGCCGTGGTCGCGGCCGCACTGACCCGTGGCGACCTGGAGAAAGTCTTCGTCGACCTGCCCGAACCCGCGACCGCCGCCGCGGCGCCCGCCAAACGCGACTCCGGATTCCTCGACGAGTGGCCGGAGCGGGTTATGGCGGTGATCCCGATCCTGGCCGTCATTCTCTTCTTCGTCACCGGCAGCTGGCTCTGGTTCCTCGCCATCCCCCTCGCGGGTGCGCTGTTGTTCGGTGATCGGCACGAGCACCAACGCCGCCGCCCGCGCAACCGTCGCCGCCGCAAGGAGCTGGAGGACTGATGGAACCCGTCGAAATCAATGCGGGCACCTGGTATCTGCGTGCCCTGCGCGCCGACGACCGCATCGATGACCGCCCCGCACTCGCCGACGGCGGCATCACCGATCCGAACTACGTCACCCTTCGCAGCGAGCAGTGGGATGACGAATCCCACTTCTCCTGGGCCGTCTGCGAGCCCACCACCGCGGAACTGGTCGCCGAGATCGTCGTGACACCAGGCGCCGACAATACCGCCGAACTCGCCGGCTGGGCCCGTCCCGGTTACGAGTCCGCCCTCGAAACCGGGACCACCGCGGTCCGCCGCTTCGTAGCGGGCGGCCTCGGCCTCCGACTTTCCTGAGTCAGCGCATTACCCCGGTGTGTCCGGTGGAGTAGCGGCCCGGCTGCGGCCAGATGGTGAGTCCGTGCGGTCCGCGCCCAACGGGTATGCGCGCCAACAAGTTCCAGTTCTCGATATCGATCGCGTACACCTCGCCGTGGTATCGACCGGCGACCCAGAAAACACCTCCGTCAGCCGAGATGTTGCCCATATCCGGACTACCGCCGCCCGGGATGAACCACGTGCGCACCAATGCATTCGCGGCAAAATCCCAGACGGAGATGCTGCCTTCGTGCCGGTTGGTGATCAGCATCTGTTTGGAGTCACGAGTGACATAGAGGCCATGCGCACCTTTGCCCGTCGGCACGAAACCGGTATTCTCCCAAGACGATGCGTCGATGGTATAGACGCCGTCGGCGACCATATCGGCGATGAAGAAGGTGCGTCCGTCCGGCGACAGCTTGACATCCTGCGGCATGCCACCACGACCGCCAGGCAGGTCGATCATCTTGACCACCTTGCGCTCGGCCACATCGAAAACCAGCATGCGGCCGATGAATTCACAGCTGGCCAGCGCGAATCTTCCGTCGGCGGTGAAGTCCATGTGGTCCACACCCGCGCAGTCGGGTACCGCGAGGGCGTGCACCTTCTGCCAGGTGTGCGGATCGTAGAAGTCCAGCGACTTATCCGCCTCCGCGACGACCAGCGCGTATCGGCCATCCGGCGTGTAGTACATGTTGTAGGGATCGCGCACCGGGAAGGGTTCGCCGGGTTCGCCGGTGCGCGGATCGATCGGCAGCAGGGTGCCCCCGCCGATCGGCAGATCATTGGTGACATACAGCGTCTGCAGGTCATAGGACGGCACGACATGCTGGGGTTCCCGACCGCCGGCTGAGAAGCTGTCGATCACCTGGAAGGTTGCCGGGTCGATCACCGAAACCGAATGTGATTCGCTGTTCGGCACGTAGACCAGGGGCCGATGGTCGGCCACCGTGGGACTCAACTCCCGGTTCGCCGCATAGACATCGGTTGGTGACAACGGCGGCGGCATGCCGGGTAGCAGATTCTCCCGATGCGGCGGTGCCGCACTGGCCGGGGCGGCGATCGTGGTGGGCGGCGTGGTGGGCACCCCCGCCGATCCCGCCTGGCTCGACGCGCACCCCGCGACCGTCACGAGGACGGTCAGCGAGGTGACCAGTTGTCGGGTGGCGAAAGGTCTGGTTCCGCCGTTCGGTGCGCAGCTTCGGTGAATGCGCTGTCGGGTCACGCGCTGCACCGTGCCGGGAGGTGGTGGAGACGGGATGACATGGGTGCGAAGCCTAGGCGCTACCGCCCAGTTTCCACGGCAATCCCCGCCGGGGCGCAATGGATTGCCCGAATCATCCGGAAATACTTACTCGGGCGGTCGAATTTCGGATGCGGTCAGATGACTACCCGACGTCGCCGAGGACCCGATCGAGCGCGTCGACCGCGGCATCCAATTCCGCCTCGGTCACGGTGAGCGGTGGCCGGAACCGAATGCCGCACTCGCCCGTGCCGAGAATCAGCACGTGCTCGCGTTCCCGCAGCGCGGTCAGCACATCGTCGCGCAGTTCGGCCGAGGCCAGCGTGATGGCGCACATCAACCCGCGTCCGCGCGGTTCGGTGACCCGAGGATGGTCTGCCGCAAGCTGCTCCAGACGCCGCAGCAGATGCGCGCCGAGCGCACCTGACCGCTCGATCAGCTCATCACGCTCGAGCACCTCGAGGATGCGCCGGGTCCGCACCATATCGGTGAGGTTGCCGCCCCAGGTGGAATTGAGCCGCGAGCCGACCACGAAGACGTTATCGGGTACCTCGTCCACGCGCCCGCCGGCCATGATGCCGCAGATCTGGGTCTTCTTGCCGAATGCGACGATATCGGGCTCGAGCCCGAGTTGCTGGTAGGCCCAGGTGGTTCCGGTCATGCCGACACCGGTCTGCACCTCGTCGAGGATGAGCAGCGCGTCGTTTTCGTGACAGAGCCGCTGCACGGCCTGCAGGAATTCCGGGCGCAGATGACGGTCGCCACCCTCGCCCTGGATCGGTTCCGCGATGAAACACGCTATGTCGTACGGATTTTCGGCGAAGGCACGGCGCGCCTGATCGAGTGCCTGCGCTTCGGCGGCGGCGATGTCGACACCGTTGGCCAGGAACGGCGCATCGATGCGCGGCCAATCGAACTTGGGGAAGCGGGCCGTCTTCACCGGATCGGTGTTGGTCAGCGACATGGTGTAGCCGGTGCGGCCGTGGAACGCTCCGGTCAGGTGTAACACCTTGGTGCCGAGTTCCGGTGCGCGCCCGTGGGTTTCGTTATGTCTGCTCTTCCAGTCGAA
>FTJU01000913.1_pt5 | contig 11061 bp, 7 predicted proteins | sample 1658961 | NCBI WGS metagenome assembly FTJU01 (sample SAMEA3914878, study PRJEB12502) | metagenome | biome: forest; material: soil | place: USA | collected 2012-03-12 | depth 0.3 m | reverse complement strand
CGCCAACGCGATCGCCAAGGCCTGTGCGCGCGAAGGCATTTCGCCCGCCGAGCTGGATCTGGTGGAGATCAACGAGGCGTTCGCTGCGGTCGGTATCGCCTCCATTCGCAAGCTGGGCATCGATCCGGAGAAGGTGAACGTCAACGGTGGTGCGATCGCGATCGGTCACCCGCTCGGCATGTCCGGTGCACGCATTCTGCTGCATCTCGCGCTGGAACTGAAGCGGCGCGGCGGCGGTATCGGCGCGGCCGCGCTCTGCGGTGGCGGCGGTCAGGGCGACGCGCTGATCATCAAGGTGTAGTTCTCGTCTCCGTCGGCCCGGCAGATGCCGGGCCGACGGCGTTCGCGGTCCGAGGTGTGACCGGTTCAACTACGTCCCGTCGTAGCAGTCCGGCACAATGGTGACCATGGGCAATTTCTTCGACTTGGGCACCGTGGCCAAGCGGTTCCGCTTCATCGCCGTGCTGGAGGCGATCTCCTGGGTGTTCCTCATCGTCGGCATGGTGTTCAAGCGCCTCCCCGAACCGGTCCTGTGGCCGGTCAAGGTGTTCGGGATGACGCACGGCATCATCTTCGTCCTCTTCGTCATCGCTGCGATCCTCGCGGCCCGCGAGCTGGCCTGGAACACCAAGACCACGGTGCTCGCGCTGCTGTCCAGCATTCCGCCGTTCTTCACCGTGCTCTTCGAGGTGTGGGCGGTGCGCGCGGGCAAGCTCGGTGAGCTGAGCGATGTCACTTCCGTCGACTCCGGAGCCCCGGCGTCGGTCACGCCGTGACAAACTGGATGCCGTGACTCGACCTGCTGCTCGTCGCCCTTCGCCAGCCGTCGCCGCCGCCATGTCCGGTGCGGTGGATCTGTCCAGCCTGAAGCAGCCCCCGGCCGCTGCGTCGGGCGGGGGAGGCGGCGACTACGCCGTCTCCGAGGCGGATTTCGAAACGAGGGTGCTGCGCCGGTCCACCGAGGTGCCGGTGGTCGTCGCGCTGTATTCACAGCGCAGTCCCGGCAGTGTCGAGCTGGTTCGGACGCTGGAGCGGCTCGTCCGGGAAGGCGCGGGTGCGTGGGACCTGGCAACGGTCGAGGCCGAGGCCAATATGCGGATCGCGCAGGCCTTCGGTGTGAAGGGCATTCCGACGGTGATCGCGGTGGCCGGTGGCCGGCCGCTCGCCGATTTCGAGGGCGCTCAGCCGGAGCCGCAGGTCCGGCAGTGGTTGAGTGCGGTCGTCGAGGCAGTCGGCGGCCAGCTCGAGGGTGGCGAACAGCCGCAGGCCGCGGAGGACCCGCGTTTCAGCGCCGCAGAGGCCGCGCTGGAGCATGGTGACCTGGCCGGTGCCGAAGTGGCCTACGAGGCCATCATCGCCGCGGAGCCGGGCAATGAGGAGGCGAAGAGCGCGCTGCGGCAGCTGCGCTTCCTGTCCCGTGCCCAGGCCATTTCGGACACCGCTATCGCCACCGCCGATGCCGATCCGGCCAATGTCGACGCGGCCATGGACGCCGCCGATGTGGAGATGCTGAGCCAGCAGCCGGAGGCCTCGTTCGACCGATTGATCGCCGTGATCAAGAAGACGGCGGGCGATGATCGCACCAAGGCGCGCACTCGGCTGCTCGAGCTGTTCGAATTGTTCGACCCGGCAGAGCCTTTCGTGGTCGCTGCCCGCCGCAAGCTGGCGGCCGCGCTGTACTGATCCGCCCGTCGGGGGCGCACTTGGCATCCGCGGGTAGCCCCCGACGTTGATCGATCGCTCCCCGCTGTACGGCCTCGGCCGTCTGGGCGCGGGTGGTATCCGCGGTAGCCCCCGACGTCGGTCGATCGCTCCCCGCTGTACGGCCTCGGCCGTCGGCGCGCGTGGTATCCGCGGGTAGCCCCCGACGTTGCCCCGTTGTATTGACCCGGCCGTCTGGGCGCGCGTGTTATCCGGGGGTAGCCTCCGACGTCGGTCGATCGCTCCCCGTTGTATTGACCCGGCTGTCGGGGCGCGCGTGGTACCGGCGGATAGCCCCGACATTGGTCGATTGCTCCCCGCCCGCGACCTATCACTCCGGCGCGAGCCAGATCGCGGTATTGGGCGCAAGCGCTACGGTCGCCGACGCCGGTCGGCCGTGCCACGGCTCATCGGTCGCCTTGACGCCGCCCAGGTTCCCGATGCCGGAGCCGCCGTATTCGACGGCATCGGTATTGAGGATTTCGCGCCAGGCGCCTGCACTCGGCAGCCCGACGCGGTATTCGCCGTGCACAGAGCCGGAGAAGTTGAAGACGCAGGCGAGAACCGAACCGTCGGAGCCGTAGCGCAGGAACGCGATCACATTGTTCTCGCGATCATCGGCTTGGACCCAGGAGTAGCCGCCCGGACTGGTGTCCTGACTCCACAGCGCGGGATGGGCGCGGTACACCGCGTTCAGATCCCGGACAGCGGCCGTAATCCCCTGGTGCAGTGGGTTTTCCAATTCGTGCCAGTCCAGGCCACGGTCGTGTGACCATTCCCGGAACTGGCCGAAATCCTGGCCCATGAACAGCAATTGCTTACCGGGATGCGACCACATGTAGGCCAGCAGTGCGCGCACGCCCGCCGCCTTGGCGAATTCGTCGCCGGGCATTCTGGTCCACAGGGTGCCCTTGCCGTGCACGACCTCGTCGTGGCTGATGGGCAGCACATAGTTTTCGCTCCACGCGTACACCAGCGAAAAGGTGATCTCGTTGTGGTGCCAGGAGCGGTGGATCGGATCGCGCCCGAGGTAGCCGAGGGTGTCGTGCATCCAGCCCATATTCCACTTCATGGTGAAACCGAGACCGCCGACGTCGGCGTCGCGGGTGACACCGGGCCAGGTGGTGGATTCCTCGGCGATGGTGACGACGCCGGGATGGTGGCGATGCACGGTTTCGTTGAGGTCTTGCAGGAAGTCGACGGCCTCCAGGTTTTCCCGGCCGCCGTGCACATTGGATTCCCATTCGCCTTCGGCGCGTGAGTAATCCAGATACAGCATGGAGGCGACCGCGTCGACGCGCAGTCCGTCGATATGGAATTCCTCGATCCAGTACCGCGCATTGGCGACCAGGAAGTTGCGCACCTCATTGCGGCCGAAGTCGAAAATGTAGGTGCCCCAGTCGAGTTGTTCGCCACGGCGCGGGTCGGCGTGCTCATAAAGCGCGGTGCCGTCGAAGCGTGCCAGCGCCCATTCGTCACGGGGAAAGTGTGCGGGCACCCAGTCGAGCAGTACGCCGATGCCGGCCGCGTGCATGCGGTCGACGAAGGCACGGAAGTCGTCGGGTGCGCCGAAACGGGCGGTAGGTGCGTAATACGACGTGATCTGGTAGCCCCAGGAGCCGCCGAACGGATGCTCGGCGATCGGCAGCAGTTCGATATGGGTGAATCCGGCCGCGTGCACGTAATCGGCTAGCTGGTCGGCCAATTCGCGATAGCCGAGACCGGGACGCCAGGAACCCAGGTGCACTTCGTAGATGCTCATCGGGGCGCGGGTCGGATCGGTGCGTTCGCGCGTCGCGAGCCAATCATTGTCGGACCACACGTAATTGCTTTCGGTAACCACCGATGCCGTCGCAGGTGGCAGTTCCGTCGCGAAGGCCAGCGGATCCGCATGATCCACGGCGCGTCCGTCCGCGCCGTGCACCCGGAACTTGTACTTGGTGCCGACGCCGACGCCCGGTACGAAGACCTCCCAAATTCCGGAGGATCCGAGCGAACGCATCGGTGCGGTATTGCCGCTCCACCCGTCGAAATCACCGATCACGGTGACACCCCGGGCATTCGGTGCCCAGACGGCGAACGAGGTCCCGTCCACCTCGCCGTCGAGGGTGGTGTAGTGACGCGGGTGCGCGCCGAGCACCTCCCACAGGTGTTCGTGGCGACCCTCGCCGATGAGATGCAGGTCCAGCGCACCGACAGTGGGCAGGAAGCGGTAGCCATCTGCGCTGATGATCGTCTGCCCGCCCTGGTAGTTGGTGACGATGCGGTAATCCATCAGGTCCGGACGCGGCACGACACCGGCGAAAATACCGTGTCCCAGCGATTGCAACGGATGGTCGGCGCCGCCGACGCGGGCAAATACCGTATCGGCGTGCGGGCGCAGCACCCGGACAATCGTGCCGTCGGGATGCGGATGCGCGCCGAGCACTGTATGCGGATCGGCGTGGGTGCCCGCCGCGAGCAACATCAGATCGCGGCGCTTCATCGAAATGTCCTACGGAAGGCCAATTCCGCGCGCGCCTGCTGCGGTACCGCGGGCAGCGCGAGAATGTGGGCGACCGCGCGGGCCGGATCCAGCCGTACGTAATTGGTCTGCGCCCAGTGGTATTCCTCGCCGCTGACCTCGTCGAATACCACCGGATGGTCGTGCCATTCGCGCCCGATGGCGGGCAGGTCGAGCGAGATCATGCCCCATTCGGCTCCGTAGGGATTCAGATTCACCACGACCAGCACCGCGTCACCGCTGACCGGATCGACCTTCGAATAGGCCAGCAGCGCGTCGTTGTCGACGTGATGGAAATGGATGCAGCGCAACTGCCGCAGTGCCGGATGTGCTCGGCGGATCTCGTTGAGCCGAGTGATCCACGGCTCCAACGATTCTCCGCGCGCGAGCGCCTCGGCGAACGGGCGCGGACGCAGCTCGTATTTCTCCGAATCCAGGTATTCCTCGCTGCCCGGACGCACTGCCTGATGTTCGAAGAGTTCGAACCCGGAGTAGACACCCCAGGTCGGAGACATGGTCGCGGCCAGCACCGCGCGGATGGCGAACATGCCGGGCCCGCCGTGTTGCAGGCTCTCGTGCAGGATGTCGGGAGTGTTGACGAACAGGTTCGGTCTGGCTTCATCGGCTTTGGCGGCCAGTTCGTTGCCGAATTCGGTCAGCTCCCATTTGGCGATGCGCCAGGTGAAGTACGTGTAGGACTGGCTGAATCCGCGGCGAGCCAGACCGTAGAGCCGGGCGGGGCGCGTGAACGCCTCGGACAGGAAGATCACCTCGGGATCGGTACGCCGCACGGTCGCGATCAGCCATTCCCAGAAGTCGGCGGGTTTGGTGTGCGGGTTGTCGACGCGGAAGATCTTGACACCCAAGCCGATCCAATGCCGGACCACGCGCAGCACCTCCGCGTACAGCCCGTCCGGATCGTTGTCGAAGTTGACCGGGTAGATGTCCTGATACTTCTTCGGTGGGTTCTCGGCGTAGGCGATGGTGCCATCCGGGAGTGTCGTGAACCATTCCGGGTGCGCGGCAACCCACGGATGATCCGGTGCGCACTGCAGCGCCAGATCGAGTGCGACTTCGAGGCCGAGTTCGGTTGCGGTAGAGACGAATTCGGAAAAGTCGGCGGTGGTGCCGAGCTCGGGATGGATCGCGTCGTGCCCGCCTTCCTGCGACCCGATCGCCCACGGAGATCCGACATCGCCGGGTTCGGCGGCGAGTGCGTTATTGCGGCCCTTGCGGTTTATCGCACCGATCGGGTGGATCGGTGGGAGATAGACCACATCGAAGCCCATGCCCGCGATGCGCGGCAATTCCTTTGCGGCGGTGGCGAAATTGCCGTGGATCGGGTTGCCCACGGCATCGCGGCCGCCGGTCGAGCGCGGGAAGAATTCGTACCACGATCCGTACAGTGCGCGTTGCCGTTCCACCAGCACCGAATGCTGCGGGCCGCGAGTGACCATGTCCCGCAACGGTGTATCGCGCAGGATTGCGGCGACCTCGGCGCTGAAGGCAGGGGCGACTCGGGCGGGCAGCTGCTCATCGGCGCGCAATGCCGTCGCGGCGGCGCGCAAGCGCTCGAACTGCTTCTTGGGCACCGCCTGCGCGGCCCGCTCGAACAGCCGGGCGCCGAGCTCGAGGTCATTGGCGAGGTCGGCGGCGCTCTGCCCGACGGCCAACTTGGCCTCCACCGCCGCCCGCCAGGTGGCGATCGGATCGCTCCAGCCCTCGATGCGGTAGGTCCACGTGCCCGGCACGTTGGGTACGACGGTCGCGTTGAAGACATCCGGCTCGTAGTCCGGCGTCATCCGAATGCGGGTGATCCGCGACGAGCCGGGACCGCGCACCGCGAGCGTGGCGGAGACGGCGTCGTGCCCCTCGCGCCAGACCACGGTGCGCACCGGAAAGACCTCACCGACGACGGCCTTGGCCGAGCGACCACCGGGGATCGAAGGGGCGGTGTCATCGATGGCGATGCGGCCGGTCACGCCGACCAACCTACCGGGTGCGGGTCGGTTGGACCGGATCAGCGTGCGTCGGCCGCCAGACCGAGACCCAGCGCGACCAGGATCGCGCCGAGCGCGCGTTGCACCCGCTGGCGGATTCCGGTTCGCCGCAGCCAGGTCCCGGCGCGGTCCGCCGCCAGCACGATGCCGATGCACCAAGCGGTATCGATGACCAGTTGGATCCCTGCCAGGATCAGCACGGTCGGTAGTACTGGACCGCTCGACGGCAGGAACTGCGGCAGGATCGTCAGGCCGAAGACGGCCGCCTTCGGATTCGCCGCGATCGAGATCAGCGAGGCACGGAAGGCCGAACCGGGGGTGCGGCCGGTGGGCAGCAGCTTGGTCATCGTGCTGCCGAATTCGTCGTCACGGCGGGCACCGCGCCATGCCTGCACGCCGAGCCAGATCAACACCAACGCCCCGATGACGTGCACCGCGGTATTCATGAACCGGTTCGCGACCAGCAGCACCGACAATCCGCCGCCACCGGCGAGCGTCCACCCGAACACCCCGATCTCGTTCCCGGCCACCGCCGCCAGACCGGCCGCGCGACCGTCGCGCACCGCGCGCTGGAGGAACAGTGCCGTGGCCGGTCCGGGCAGTGCGGCCAGAATGAGGCAGGCCAGCAGGAACTGGGGCAGTACATCGATCCCGTGCGACATCTGACGATGCTCTCACCTGCGACAGTTGACCGCGAGCTATTACCGCCGCGCGGACATCATCAGGTGACCTGAGTCGCTTGGGCGACTCGGGTAGGTCGCATTCGGTAGGGTTCGGCAGGTGAAGGCACTCCGTCGTTTCACCGTCCGTGCCCATTTGCCCGAGCGTTTGGCGGCGCTGGGTGAACTTTCCACGAATCTGCGCTGGTCGTGGCATTGGGCCACCCAGGATCTGTTCGCGGAGCTCGATCCCGAGCTGTGGCGCGAGCTCGGCCACGATCCGGTGCGGATACTGGGAGAGGTGCCCGCGGCGCGGCTCGACGAGCTCGCCGCCGATGCGGACTATGTCGGGCGGGTGGATGCCGCCGCCGCGGATCTGCGCGACTATCTGACGCGACCGGGCTGGTTCCAACGGCAGACCGATGAGCCGGTGCGCGGCATCGCCTACTTCTCGATGGAGTTCGGCGTCACCGAGGTGCTGCCGAATTATTCGGGCGGTCTCGGGATTCTCGCCGGTGATCATCTGAAGTCCGCATCGGATCTGGGGCTGCCGCTGATCGGCGTCGGATTGCTCTACCGATCCGGCTACTTCCGGCAGTCGCTGACCGCGGACGGTTGGCAGTCCGAGCACTATCCGGCACTGGATCCACAGGGGCTGCCGTTGCGGCTGCTGACCACCGAGGGTGCACCGGTGTTGATCCATGTGGCCATGCCCGATGCGCGGGTGCTGCGCGCGCGGGTGTGGATCGCGCAGGTCGGGCGGGTGCCATTGCTGCTGCTGGATTCCGATATCGCGGAGAACGATCCGGAACTGCGTGCGGTCACCGACCGGCTCTACGGCGGTGATCAGGACCATCGGATCAAACAGGAGATCCTGGCCGGTATCGGCGGTGTACGCGCGGTGCGCGCCTATACGCGAGCCGCCGGACTGCCGGATCCCGATGTGTTCCATATGAACGAGGGGCATGCCGGGTTCCTCGGTGTCGAGCGGATCCGTGAACTCGTCTCGACCGGACTGGATTTCGATACCGCACTCACCGCGGTGCGGGCCGCTACCGTGTTCACCACGCATACGCCGGTGCCAGCTGGTATCGACCGGTTCCCGATGCCGTTGGTGCGCAGATACTTCGGGGGTGGGCACGGCGAATCCGAATCCGCCATGCTGCCGGGGCTTGCCGTCGACCGGATCATCGCGCTCGGGCGTGAGGCCGATCCGTCGGTGTTCAACATGGCGCATATGGGTCTGCGACTGGCTCAGCGCGCCAACGGAGTTTCCGAACTGCACGGCGAGGTGAGCCGCGCCATGTTCGCGCCGCTGTGGCCGGGGTTCGATGCGACCGAGGTGCCGATCGGTTCGGTCACCAATGGTGTGCACGCCCCGACCTGGGCCGCGCGCGAATGGTTCGACAAGGCACGCGAATTCATCGGTCCGGAGCTGGTCGAGGAGGCGCGTGGATGGGAGAAGCTGCGCGATTTCGACCTGGGTGAATTGTGGTCGACGCGGAATGCCTTGCGCGCCACTCTCGTTGCCGAGGTGCGTCGCCGGGTGCGCGCGTCCTGGTTGGAGCGAGGTGCAGCCTCGGCCGAATTGGGTTGGGTCGATAGTGTTTTCGATCCGCATGTGCTGACCGTCGGTTTCGCGCGCCGGGTGCCGACCTACAAGCGGCTGACGCTGATGCTGCGCGATCCACAGCGCTTGCGGGCGCTGTTGCTGGATCCCGATCGGCCGATGCAACTGGTCGTCGCGGGCAAGAGTCACCCCGCCGACGATGGCGGCAAGGCACTGATTCAGCAGGTCGTGCGATTCGCCGATGATCCGGACATGCGTCATCGCATCGTCTTCCTGCCCGACTACGACATGTCCATGGCCCGCTACCTGTACTGGGGTTGCGATGTCTGGCTGAACAATCCACTGCGTCCGCTGGAGGCCTGCGGCACCTCCGGGATGAAGTCCGCACTCAACGGCGGGCTCAACCTGTCCATCCGCGACGGCTGGTGGGACGAGATGTACGACGGCGAAAACGGTTGGGCCATACCGACCGCCGACGGTGTCTCCGATGAACACCGCCGCGACGACCTCGAGGCCGCCGCGCTCTACGACCTGTTCGAACGCACCGTCGCACCGCGCTTCTACGACCGCGACGGCTCCGATATGCCGGTGCGCTGGGTCGAGATGGTGCGGCACACCCTGCAGACACTCGGTCCGAAGGTGCTGGCCTCCCGCATGGTTCGCGACTATGCCGTCGAGTACTACGCCCCCGCCGCATCCGCCGGTAAGCGGGTGAGCGCCGACGAATTCGCCGGTGCCCGTGCGGTTTCGGAGTACCGTCGCCGAGTCGAGGCGGCTTGGCCCTCGGTCAAGATCATGCAGGTCGACAGCGCGGGTCTGCCCGATACCCCGATCATCGGCGCCGAACTGTCCCTCGCCGCCCGCATCGACCTCGGCGGCCTCACTCCCTCGGACGTCACCGTGCAGGCGGTACTCGGCCGAGTCTCACCGACCGACGACCTGTCCGACATCACCATCTTCCCCATGACCCACACCGGATCCGAGTCCGACGTCGAACTCTTCACAGTCGAAACCCCGGTCCCCCTGTCCGGCGCCGTCGGCTACACAGTCCGCGTCCTGCCCCGTAACGAACTGCTCGCGTCCGACGCCGAACTCGGCCTGATCATCGCCCCGAGTGCCTAGGTGAAGTCTCGGCTGCTGATCTCGGCCAGTTCATTCTGCATGCGACCGATCTTCGAAGTGGCGCGGGCGATTCCGCTCAGCGCCTCGGCGACGTCGACAGGAGTCGCCGTGCCGATAGCGGCACCTTATCGAATCGACCAGCTCACCGGTTCGACCGCCGATTCGGCCGCAACATCTCGCAAGCGGTGCGGACACCTGCGGCAACCTCCGCCATCGCGAGGACCAACCTGTTGATGCGGTCGGCTCCGACTGCCGGTGCAGCGGTCAAGTTTCCGACGTCGGCGCGGGCACTATAGGCGTCGGCGGTCTCACCCTTTCAGTTCGCGATAAGGGATGCCACCTCGACTCGATATTCGCTGGATACTCGTCATTTCCTGGCCGATGTTCTGCCGCGGCGCGGCATACGCCGCGATCATCGGAGGATTGCCGCCGAGCGAGTTCAGCATCGGCGGTCGGAGAACTGCCCCATGGGTCGGGTTCCAGTCGGTAGTGAATTGTCGGCTACCGTGCCCTGGCACCCCTTTTTTGTTTTCGACTGGAGAGTCTCATGGTCACCGACGTCCTGACGCGCACCCGAGGACGCCTCGACGCGTACTTCGGCATCAGTCCGAACGGTTCGACCGTGAAGCGCGAGCTGATGGCCGGAACGATCACGTTCCTGGCTATGTCCTATGTGTTGGCCGTCAACCCGTCGGTGCTCGGCGATCAGGGCGCGCTGGGTGCGAAGGGCATTCCCATGCAGGCGGTCTTCACCGCGACGGCGGTCGCCGCGGTCTTCGGCACGCTGGTCATGGGAATCTGGGCCAGATATCCGATCGCGCTGGCGCCGGGTATGGGTCTCAATGCCTTCTTCGCGTACTCGGTGGTGCTCGGGATGGGGATCCCATGGCAGGTCGCGTTGTCGGGGACCTTCCTGTCCGGAGTGATCTTCTTCGTACTCGCGGTCACCAAGGTGCGTGAACGTGTCCTCGATGCGATTCCGATGCAGATGAAGCTGGCCGTCGGCGCGGGTATCGGCATGTTCGTGGCATTCCTCGGTTTGAAGAATGCGGGCATCGTGGTCAATAGCGAAGCCACTCTCGTTACCCTCGGTGACTTCACCAAAGGCACCACCCTGCTGGCGCTGTTCGGTCTCGTGATGACCGTGGTGTTCCTGGTCATCGGCTGGCACGGCGCGGTGCTCTACGGCATCGTGCTCACCGCCGTCGTGGGCGTCGTCAGCGGTCTGGTCGATCTGCCCCAGGGGGTCGTCGCGATGCCGAGGGGGCTCGAGCACACCTTCGGTCAGGCGATCGTCCATCTGCCCGATGCCTTCACCGGACAGATGATCATCGTCGTACTCACCATGCTTTTCGTCGATTTCTTCGATTGCTCCGGCACCCTGATCGGTGTCGCCAACCAGGCCGGACTGCTCGACAAGGACGGCAAACTGCCGCGTGCGGCCAGCGCGCTGGCGGCGGACTCGGTGGGCACTATGGCGGGCGCGGTCATCGGCACCTCGACCAC
>FTJU01243383.1_pt1 | contig 11065 bp, 10 predicted proteins | sample 1658961 | NCBI WGS metagenome assembly FTJU01 (sample SAMEA3914878, study PRJEB12502) | metagenome | biome: forest; material: soil | place: USA | collected 2012-03-12 | depth 0.3 m | reverse complement strand
AGCAGCTCCTGCTCCCACTCGGCGAGCGGTTCGCCCGCACCGGCTTCCGGCTTCTCGTCACCGGAGGAGATACCGGCCCGCGCCTGCACACCCTCGGCCACCGCGGAGGCGACGACCTTGGTCAGCAGAGCGGCGGAACGGATCGCGTCGTCGTTACCCGGGATCGGGTAGTCGACCAGGTCGGGATCGCAGTTGGTGTCCAGGATCGCGATGACCGGGATGTTCAGCTTGCGCGCCTCGCCGACGGCGATGTGCTCCTTGTTGGTGTCGACGACCCAGATGGCCGAGGGCACCTTGGCCATATCGCGGATACCACCGAGGGTGCGCTCCAGCTTGTTCATCTCACGCGTGAGCATGAGGATTTCCTTCTTGGTGCGACCCTCGAAGCCACCGGTCTGCTCCATCGCCTCGAGCTCCTTGAGGCGCTGCAGGCGCTTGTGCACGGTGGAGAAGTTGGTGAGCATGCCACCCAGCCAACGCTGGTTGACGTAGGGCATCCCGACGCGAGTCGCCTCGGCCGCGATCGACTCCTGGGCCTGCTTCTTGGTGCCGACGAAGAGAACGGTGCCACCATGGGCGACGGTCTCCTTGACGAACTCGTAGGCCTTGTCGATGTAGGTCAGCGTCTGCTGCAGGTCGATGATGTAGATGCCGTTGCGGTCGGTGAAGATGAACCGCTTCATCTTCGGGTTCCAGCGCCGGGTCTGGTGTCCGAAGTGTGCGCCGCTGTCGAGCAGCTGCTTCATGGTTACGACAGCCATGGTGCCGTATCTCTCTTTCGTTGCCGGTTGCCGCGGCGAATCGGTGATCCGCCGCCCTGGCGCCTCCGAATCATCGGAACCCGATCACGAGGATCTGGACCAGCCGATGATTCCCTGCATCGCATGCACTGCCGATACACGAAGTCGAGCTTCGTTCGAACAGCGCCGTTACGAACAAGTACGGGGTGGCGCGCGAAGTCGGTCCATGCAGGCACAGACCGCTCGACCAGTCTACGGGCTGAGGGCGTGAGTTTCTAAATCGCCCTGTCACGGGTCGAAACAGACCATTTCCACAACCGAGCAAGTTGTCCACACTCGCCGAAGTTGGGCCCCACGGCCGCAGCTCGCGGCCGACGCTCGAAGCATGAACCGCATAGCTGTCTCGATAACCATGCTCATCCCGCCGCTGTTCCTGCTGTCACTGGCTCTGGCACAGCCGGTTTCGGCCGCACCGCCGGACGACGCGGCGCCGCCATGGGGACATGTCGCAATCCCCGAATCGGGAGTCGTGTTCGGGGAGTGCACGGGTTCGGGTTGTCCGGCGCCGCGGGCGGAGGGTGGGCCGGCGCGGGTCCCAGCTCCGCTTCGGGCCGCGCCGCTCGTTGTCCCGCCTCGTGCGCTGGGTTCGAACGTCGCACCTGACTTGCTCGGAGTGAACATCGCGCCTGGAGCACTGGGGGTGAACATCGCACCTGATGCGGTGTGGATGAACGTCGCGCCCAATGCACCACGCGTCTACGTAGCGCCCGACGCGCCGCGCGTGGAGTTCGCGCCCGACGTGGTCCGGGTGGATAGTGCGTCCGATATGCGTTCGGACGATGGCGGGCAGACACCGACCGCTACGGACGACGCGGTACCGTTCAGTACCGACATTGCGCGTGGGGATGGCACCGGGTCGGCGAGTTCGTTGCCGCGGGTTGTCGGCGATCTGGTGTCGCGGCTGCTGGATCTGGTTCGGCTCGCCCCGCTCCCCCTGACTCGCTGATCTCGGATGAACCGCCCCGGCAGGGTTGGCGGGCGACATCGGCGGCGGCTGATTTCGATCGGTCTCGGGGTCGGCGCCGTGCTGGGACTCGTTGCGGGGCAGTCAGTTTCGGCTGTTCCGTATGGGGATTTCGACTGGCCGTTACAGCCACGGCCCGCGGTCGAGCGACGATTCGACAAACCGGCACGGGACTGGCTACCCGGACATCGCGGGGTCGATCTGGCCGGTGCGCCCGGGCAAGCGGTCCTAGCGGCCGGAGACGGCATCGTGGTGTTCGCGGGAACGGTGGCTGGAAAGCCGGTGGTGTCGATCGATCATCCGGGCGGCCTGCGAACCACGTACGAACCGGTCCAGGCTGAGGTTTCGGTGGGGCTGCGAGTCGGCCGCGGAATGCGAATCGGCACTTTGGCGGTGGGACACGAAGGCTGCGCGGCGGCTTGCCTGCATTGGGGTGCGAGACGAGAAGCGAGCGGACACAGCCAACGTGAGTACATCGATCCACTCGGACTACTGCATCCGACTCCGCTGCGACTGAAGCCGGTGCCATGATCGGGGCCGTGCAGCACCCTCACAGGAAGCTCTTCCGTCGTGAAGGTTTCAGGGTGAGGATCGGGTTATGGGATATGGGCTCGGAGATCCGCCGTTCACCTATACCGAGGTCGGCGCGACGAAGGAGGTGCTGCCCGCGGGCTATCACCGGTTTCGGCTGCGCCGCCGCATCGGATCCGGGCGAGCACTGTTCGAACGCGCGGGCGCGGACATCATGTCGTATCGAATGCAGAAGGGCACCGGCATTTTCGGGGAGGCCGACACACCGACCGCGAAACCGGGGACACGACTGACCGTGCGATTGGGCGTCGGTCCGATCGGCATCACCGCACCGTGCCGGGTCGTCTACACCCTCGACGAACTCGACCGGCGCGGCTTCGCCTATGGCACGCTGCCTGGACATCCGGAAATCGGTGAGGAACTGTTCGCCGTCGAATACGACCCGACCGATGACTCCGTCTACGGTCTGGTCACGGCCTTCTCCCGCCCAGGGACCTGGTATGTCCGGCTCGGCGGACCGGTTGTTCGGGCCATCCAGCACATCATCGCCGGAAAGTACATTGATACGCTTGCAACATCGGCCTAGGAGGCCGTCCGCATCACATGCCGCGCGAGTCCGCGGAGTCCACTGCGGCACAGCCGAATTCGGCACGCTTACTCGAAGGCGACAAATCGCCCGAACAAACGTGCGCCGATGATGTCGTCCAGACGTCGCGTGCGAACCCATCTCGGCCCAGGCCGGAGCGCCCGAGTCGCGTACCGGAGCTGCGCCTCGAGTGCGGCGGCTTCGGCGCGCAGAAGATCGCCATGATCGGCGCGGCCGAGGGTGTCGTATTAACCGACCGGCCTGATGCCGGTCGGCGATTTAGGCGCGGACGATCTGCTCGATATCTGTCTCGGTGAGATCGCGGCGGCGAGCTTCGGCAGCGCCGAGTCCGACCGCACTGCTCCGATGGCACCGGCCTTGATGTCCAAGGTGTCGATGGCTTCGGCGTTATCGATGGCGCCGAGGGCGGAGCGCAGTCCGGAGATGGCCTTGCGGGCGCGGGTTTTCATCGCGGCGGACAACGCGACGCGGAGGCGCTCACGCAGCGGTACGGATTCGTCGATGGCTTCGATGGCTTCGATGGCTTCGATGGGCATAGTCGCCGACCGTCCGCGGCGGCACCTCGAGGGTCGAGCGATGAGCCGAGCGACGTCGCGGCGCTACCTCACGGTGTGACGATGGCGAAGTCCGGATCCTGCGCGTCGATCGCACCGACCACGGCGGCCAGCCCGCCGGGATCGCCGGCGATGGCGATATCGCCTGCGGCGACCAGGGCGCCGAGATCCTCGCCCGCCAAGAGGACCTGGATCAGGACCGACCTGGTCAAAGTGAAGGAAGTATCCGGATCGGGTAGGTCGGCGCCGTCGGGCTTGTCATAGTGGACCAGCAGGCCGTTGCGCAGTTCGAGCCGGTAGGTGCGTTTCTCATCGGTGATGTGCCAGTCGAGCACCACGCGCAGATTCCACGCCTTCGGACCGTCGATGCGCAGGGCGACCGCGTCGAATATCTGCTCGATGGTCAGTGCGGCGAGCATGGTGGGCGCATTCGGCGTCGTCGGTGTGCCGAACGAGCCGTTGCGCAGCTCGTAGGCTCCGCTGAGGTAGAAGTTGCGCCAAGTGGCGTTCTCCGCACCGTAGCCGAGTTGTTCGAAGGTATCGGCCTGCAACGTTTTCGCCGCCTCGTTGGCTGGATCAGCGAAGATGACGTAGTTGACGACCTGGGCGACCCACCGGTAATCCCCTGCGTCGTAAGCGGTTTGTGCCTTACGCAGCACTTCGTCGGCGCCACCCATGAATTCGACATGACGCTTTGCGGATTCGACCGGAGGATGCTCCCACAGATGCGCCGGATTACCGTCGAACCATCCCAGATACCGCTGGTAAATGGCCTTGACATTGTGACTGACCGAGCCGTAATACCCGTGCGTATGCCAGGCATTGGCGATCGCTGGGGGCAGCTCCACCAGCTCAGCGATCTCGCCACCCACATAGCCCTGATTGAGTCTGTGCACCGTCTGATCGTGCAGGTATCCGTACAGATCCCGTTGCAGCGAGAGGTATTCCACCAGCCGGCCGGTGCCCCAGGTCGGCCAGTGATGGGAGGCGAAGACAACGTCGGACTTGCGGGCGAACAAATTGATCGACTCGGTCAGATACTTGGCCCACGCATGCGGGTCGCGCACCAGCGCACCACGCAATGTCAGCAGATTGTGCAGTGTGTGCGTCGCGTTTTCGGCCATACACAGCGCACGCATATCCGGGAAGTAGAAATTCATCTCGGCGGGCGCCTCGGTGCCCGGAGTCAGTTGGAAAACGATCCGGATTCCGTCGACCGTCTCCTCCTGACCGGTGGTGGTGATATCCACCGTCGGCGGAATCAAGGTGATCGTGCCCAGCGATGTCGTCTGTCCGAGCCCGGCCCCGACCTGCCCTTTCGGCCCCCGCGGCAGCGCCGCGCCGTACATATAGGCAGATCGACGCCCCATCGCCGTTCCCACATAGATATTTTCGGCAACCGCGTGTTCGAGGAATCCGGCCGGTGCGAGTATCGGGCAGTGGCCCGCCGCGACATCGTCGACCGTCGTCACACCCATCGCACCGCCGAAATGGTCGACGTGTGAATGGGTGTAGATCAACCCGGTCACCGGTCGATCGCCCCGGTGCGCGCGATACAGCGCCAGCCCCGCGGCGGCGGTCTCCGCCGAAATCAGCGGATCGATCACGAGCACACCGGTGGCGCCCTCGATCAGCGTCATATTCGACAGATCGAGTCCGCGGATCTGATAGATACCCGCCGCGACCTCGTACAGCCCCTGTTTGACGACCAACCCCGACTGTCGCCACAGACTCGGATTGACCGACGCCGGGCAGGTTCCCCGCAGGAAAGCGTAGGAGTCGCTGTCCCACACCACCTTTCCGTCCGGCGCGCGCACCTCCCCGGGCTCCGGTGCCGCGATGAACCCGCGGTCCGCATCCGCGAAGTCGGACATATCAGCGGGCAGCGCGGCCGCCGCTCGTTGCTGCTCGGCGACGATGAATTCGCTCGGCTCGGTCGCTGTGCTCATCTCCATCCTCCTGTGGTTGTCAGCCGAACATGTCCGGCCCGCAACGCATTAGGGCCGTGGAACCGCAAAACCGACTGCGACCGCGACACAGGCGACCGCCAGCACCGCCAGCACCGTTGCGGCAATGACACCCTCGCCGTGGCCGAAGCGTCCCTGATGCAGGGTGCGATTGCGCGAAAGGCACAGGGCCGCAAGGGCGGCCATGGTGATCGCCGCGCCGATCGGTGCGATGGCGGCGGCGCGCCAACCGCTGGTCGCGGCTTGATTGACGAAAAGCGCGGCGACGACCATCGCGGCAATGGCCGTGCGCCGCCAGGCCAATGCGGTGCGCTCAGCGGCCAGAGTCTTGGGGCTCATCGAATCAACACCACTATGCACGCGAATACCGACACGACGGCGATACCCACCGACAGAATCGGCACCATGATCGTGTCGGGCAGCGGTTCACCGTTTCGCATGGCCTGACCGACGCGCCGCCAATGTCCGTACGCACCGACCGCGATGATCACGGCGAGCATGATGCAGCTCATGGCGAGCACGCGGCGCAACCCCGAAATCCGCATCGGCTGCACCAGCGCATGTACCGCGACACCGCCGGCGAGCAGGCCGAGTGAGGTACGCATCCAGGCCAGGAAGGTGCGTTCGTTGGCGAGGGTGAAGCGATAATCGATCTCCCCTTCCCCGTCCTCGGACTCCTCGGCGGGATTGGGAAGGGTCACGTCGCCTCGACTCGGGTTTCGGATCTCACGGGCACCTCTCCATCGCTGGTCGGTTTCCTGCCGTATGCGAACGCTCCGCTACGTCAGGTTAACGGCCGGCGTTGTGGTCGTCTATGAAGATCACGACCGCAGGCGCGACAGACCGGGCTGCAACATGGGTGTAACCGGGGTCGCTTCCGCTTGGACGATCTGGCGTTCTCCGCCGTGCTCGTTGGGTGATGGCTGCGGCCGATCAGGTTCTGCGCGAGATGACCATGATGTATTCGCAGGGAGCGTTCGTTCGGTTGGCGAAGCCGTGGTCCGCGTCGGCCTGGAAGAACAGCGAGTCGCCGGTGTTCAGGGTCTCGCTGATCCCACTGATCGCGACGGTGAGGGTGCCTTCGAGCACCACGAGTTGTTTCTCGGCACCCCGCGGATACGCGGGCAGTAGCCCGGTAGAGACCTGTGCGGGGAGGTAGTGCAGGACCATCTCGGCTCCTCCCGCGCCCGGGGCCGCTGACACGATGTGCCGCTCGAAGCCGGTTTCCGGGTCGCGGAAAAGGGGCCGATCGTTCTTGCGCATGACAACGGCCACACCAGACCCGGCGGCAGCTGCCCCACCGATCAGGTCCGAGAGCGACGCGTCGAGCGCGTGGGCGATCCTGGACGCGACGCCGATCGTCGGGCTCTTCTCACCGCGTTCGACCTTGGACAGCATCGCCCGGCTGACCGACGACTGTGTAGACAGCTGCTCCAGCGTCAGGCCCGCCTCCTCGCGGCGTCGCCGCACATTACCGCCGAACGCGCCGGCCAGGTCGTCGCCGTGCTGTGGTTCGGTCGCGTTTCCGTCTTGCTCGACCACCGTGCTCCTCGATCGATGGGCATCTCACTGCCCATAGTGTATGTTTCTCCTAAAGAAGATAGAGTCTTCTATCGGAGATGCGCGATATGCGCCCAACACCACTACGGAGTTTCCATGCGTTTGATCTCGAGTGGCCAGCACCATGCCACGTTCGAATTCGGCGATCTGCAGGTGATCTCGTTGCGAGACGGGTACATCGACATGCCGCCGACACGGCTCCGCGACGAGGATGGGTGCGCGCTCGATGAGCTGCCAGCCGCGGTGCCGCTGGTCGGTGACAACTTGCGGCTGTCGGTCAACGCCTTCTTCGTCACCGACGGCACACGGTCGGTTCTCATCGACACCGGCGCGTCCAACGCCTGGCACGACCCCACCATGGGATTGATCTACGACGCGCTCGACGAAGCGGGAATCGACCGCGCGCATGTCACCGATGTGGCCATCACCCACCATCACGAAGACCACGTGAGCGGCCTGATCGCGCCGGACGGTTCAGAAGCGTTCACCAAACTCGAGCGCGTGTGGATCGGCGCGGGCGACACCTCGGTGTTCACAGGGCGGCTCGAGCCGATCCGCGACCGGGTCGTACCCGTGTCGGAGAAGGTCGCGATCAACGACTGGATCACCGCGATCCCGACACCAGGTCACACCCCCGGTCACACCGTCTACGACGTCAGGAGCGGCACCGGCCACCTTCTCGCCTGGGGCGATACCGTTCACGTTCCCACGCTTCAATTCGATCAGCCGAACGTGTCCTGGGAGCTCGACGGCAACCAGTCCCAGGCCCGCGCCGCGCGAGCGGCCCTCCTCGAACAACTGACCCAACCACACCACTTCGTAGCCGGTGCCCACCTCGACTCACCCGGCATCGCCCGCGTAACCCCCTCCGGCAACGGTTATGCACTGGAATACCTCGCACCACCGATCGGCTGATCGAGCCTGCCAGCTCTTGGCCGCCGTCGCGATGGCGGCCAAGGGGGCAAGCTCGTCCGGAACGTGGTCGAGCCGATCAGGCGCTTCCCGGGCGCGTAGAAGTTGATCAAGGTTGGGATTGGTCTAGTGGACAGCCCACGCAGGTCGCCGAGCGCGCCGGCGGGCCCGGCAGTGTGGTGCCGAACCATGATCGATATGACCGACGAAAACGAGCGTGCGCATGGCGCCACCACCCGGGAGCCGAAGGATTTCCAATCCGGAGTAGGCGATGACTCGCTGCGCTGTGGCCGCCGGTACCGAGTAGGTCGCTATGAAGGCGCGCGAGCCGGATCCGCACCGGCATCTGCACTTCCCGGCCCGACACGGTATGCGTACTCATCAACTCCACCCCCGAGACGGCGGTGCGGCATGCGCCGACCAGCGACCGCTCGACAAAGTCGCGCGGCGTTCACCGATCCTCCGAATTAGAGCTCGTGCCAGAATAGTCATTGTTCACGGTTGTAATATCACTTTCTCTCACAAGAACACGTTTCAGAATGACAGCCGGATTCCTGCCTGTAGGAAGTTCGTGTCGAGTTCACAGCGTCATCGACCGCCCGCCACAATCGGGCCGCCGATCCTCGTTCGACGATCCGTGGATGGTCAGGCGCGGGGATGGGCTCGGTCGTGGACCTTTTTCAGACGCTCGATGGAGACGTGGGTGTAGAGCTGGGTAGTCGCCATGCTGGCGTGGCCGAGGAGTTCTTGTACTACGCGCAGATCAGCGCCGCCCTCGAGTAGATGGGTTGCGGCCGAATGCCGCAGGCCGTGCGGGCCCATATCGGGTGCGCCCGGGATAGCCGAAACGACCTCGTGGACAACCGTTCTGGCCTGACGTTGGTCGAGCCGCTTACCACGACGGCCCAACAGCAGCGCGCGGCCGGAGTCGGCTGTAGTGAGTACTGGGCGGCCGTACCGCAGCCAATTCGCGATCGCCTCGTCGGCCGGAACGCCGAAGGGCACCGAGCGCTCCTTATTGCCCTTGCCGATAACGCGGACCAGGCGTCGCTCCCGATCGATATCGTCGAGATCCAGGCCGCACAGCTCGCTCACCCGAATACCGGTCGAATACAGCAGCTCCACGATCAGCCGATCTCGCAATGCCATCGGATCACGTTGCACCGCACCGGATTCCGCCGCATCCATAGCCGCGACAGCCTGCTGCATACCGAGCACGGCGGGCAATACCCGATGCGCCTTGGGCGACCCGAGCCGCAGCCCCGGATCGATCGACAGCCGCCCGGTACCGGTCAACCACGCGGTGAACGTCCGCGCCGAGGATGCCCGTCGCGCCATAGTCGTCCGCGCCGCCCCGGCGGCCGACTGCGCCGCCAGCCACGACCGCAACAACGCCAAATCCATTTCCCGCACCGCCGAATCCGCCGACCGTGCAACCAAATGCGCCAACAACGATCGCGCATCACCCACATATGCCCGCGCAGTATGCACCGACCGATTCCGCCCGAGCCGCAAATGCCGCTCATATTCCGCCAGCAACGCCTCGAGATCCTCCGGCAACTCCATACCGTTACCGTCACCGCGCCATCCCCTCTTGGCAAGCCAGCACGCCGCGACGCGGGGGTTTACCTGCCGCGGAACAGGCCCCGCCGCAACATCGCGTCGGCTGCATCTCGACCGAATTCCTCCGACGTCGGGCAACGCCCGGTGCCACCGAGGTCCACACCACCCGATTCCATGACCGGCATAGACGTGGCCTGGCACGGAATCCTGCCTTCCCGAGCACACCATGTCTCAACTCCGCTCGTGGTGGAGCGAGAGTTCCCAGGCGAAAAGTCTCCCTTCGCCGCGAAGGAACCAGCCACAACTGCATAGACCTGGGCCGCGACTGGCGATGGAGTTGCTGGAAGTCGTCCGCGAGCAGGAGCCCCGGCTTCGAGGATTCGGTGCCCTACTCGACCGACGCACGCCGCTCCTCGCTGTCGAGCGCGCCGCATCGTTCACAATGTGCCAGTTCGACCTCCGCCGCGACGCGGAGCTGAGTTGTCGTTGTTCATCGGCTCGGCGGATTCATGGTTCGGTACCAACCGTTCTCGTCCATGCCGACCAGGCCCGCGAGTTCCAGGGCGGGGAGGATGGCGCGGACGGTCGGGAGTTCCAGTCCGGAGCTTTCGGCGACGGCGCGGGGTTGGCGGGAGCCGTTTTTCGGGAGGGCGGCATAGACCGATGCTTCGTCGCCTTGTAATCGGGGGTCACCCGGCTGGGTCGTTGGTAGTGAAAGACGGAGTGGGCCTGCTTCATCGATGACCTCTTCGGCGCGGGTGACCAGGAGGGCCTCACCTTCGCGGATCATGCGGTGGCAGCCCGCCGAGGCGGCCGCGGTGACGGGGCCGGGGATGGCGAGGGCAGGACGGCCGAGGCGGCGAGCCCATTTCACGGTATTGCGGGCGCCGCTGCGTAGTCCGGCTTCTACGACGAGGACGCCATCCGCCAGCGCAGCGATCAGACGATTGCGGGCAAGGAACTGATTCTTGTGGGCCACTGTGCCCGGCGGGTATTCGCTGATCACCAAACCGGTTTCGGCGATCTCGGCCAACAGATGCGCATGCTGGGCTGGGTACGGGCGGTCGACGCCACAAGCGAGAACGGCGATCGTGAGAGCACCGACGGCTAGTGCGGCGCGATGCGCCGTACCGTCGATACCGAATGCGGCACCGGAGACAATCGTCCAACCCTGGGCCACCAGATCGCCGACGATCTCGCCGGTGACGTGCTCGCCGTATCCGCTGCTACACCTCGCCCCGACCACCGCGATCGCCCGCTCGCTCGACTCCAGCAACGATCTCGGCCCGCGCACCCACAGCGCCAACGGCACCGCACCGTCCCGATCGCGTCCGGGCGCGAGTTGGCAGAGTCCGAGCATCCGCCAAGCCGGCCACTCCGGATCGTCCGGAGTCACCAACCGCCCACCCAGCCGCTCCATTACCTCGAGATCCCGCGCCGCACCATCGATCTCCCGACGCGTGGCTGTCGGCCCGAGCAATGACTCCGGCAACTCACACTCCCGCACCGCCCGCGCCGCCTCTACCACCCCCACGGATTCGATCAATGACGACAACGCCGCACACGGCCCCTGCACAACCCGCGACAAATACGCCCAATCCAACCGC
>FTJU01000383.1_pt2 | contig 11079 bp, 10 predicted proteins | sample 1658961 | NCBI WGS metagenome assembly FTJU01 (sample SAMEA3914878, study PRJEB12502) | metagenome | biome: forest; material: soil | place: USA | collected 2012-03-12 | depth 0.3 m | reverse complement strand
CGCCGTCATCTGCGACGCGTCGGTGCGGCCGGGATTCTGGGTGTCGGCGGTGTCAGTCATGATCGAGCGTCTTCCTCCAAATGCTATTTTCTGCACAAGATTCGAGGCTCTCGTTTGTTGAGGCCTCGCGATGACGAGATGGTCAGGCCGGTCGGCTCTGATCGTCCCGGTGGACGGTCCGGCGCGCGATGCGCCACTGCTCGCCCTCTCGCACCACACGGTCGGTGACAGTTGTGAACCGCACGAGGCGGGACTCGCCGCCGATCCGTGTCGCGACGATCTGCAGGTAGGCGCGAACCTCGAGTTCGTCCTCGCCGGCGCGGTCGACGACGATGTTGGTGAGCACGTGCCGGTTTGCCTCCCCCGCCACGGACGCGTTCGCGAAGAACCCGTTCGCGAACTCGGTGAGCGCGACCCTTCCCACGACTGGCTCCGGATAGCTGGGCGAGTGGAACTCACCCTCCGCTGTGAAGGTGGCCGCCCACGCTGCGGCTGAGCCTTCGTCGATGAGGTGGCTCTGACGGCCGTACAGCTGGTAGATCTCCACGAATGCCGCCGCACCGATGTCGGCAGCGCCATTGATACCGGTCCCGGTCATGAAACGAACTCCTCAGTCACTCTCCGGTGCACCCATCGGGATTGCACCGCCTCGCCATATGTGCGATAATCGAACGCCTAGTGCGATTAAGGTGAAGAGTAGGTGACTCGCTTCACACACGTCAAGGGAGGGATGCATGACATCGGTCCGATCCGATGACAAAACGAGCGAAACCCCTGGAAGGACCGGCGGTATCCAACTCGATTCGCGGATGTCGAAAACGCTGCACAATGGGCTCGAAATCCTCGAGTTACTGACGCAGCACAAGTACGGGCTGACGATCACCGAGATCGCGGCCGGAGTCGGCGTGCATCGGACCGTTGCGGACCGTCTCGTACGCACCCTCGAGGCACACCGCCTGTGTCGACGCACCGAGAACAAGCGCATCCTGCCGGGCTCAGGACTCATTTCGCTCGCGGGTTCGGTGGAGCAGGATCTGCGCGAACTCGCGCGACCGGTACTCGAGGAGCTCGCCGACTCGGTCGAGGCAACCGCGCACCTCGCGGTCCGGGAGGGCGAGGACGCGGTCCGCGCCATGATGGTCATCGAACCGCGGAACTCGCGCGCACACGTCGGCTTCCACCCGGGTCAGGTCGATCCGATCAACCGCGGGTCGGCGGGTCTGGCGATGCTCGCGGCCCTACCGCCGCGCGAAGGGGAACGCCCCGAGGTCACCCGCGCACGCGAGCGCGGGTTCGCGGTGACGACCGGGGAGGTGACTCATTCGATCACGGGCATCTCGGCCTCCGTGCCGAACCGGCGCCCCACAGACCTCGTCAGCATCGGCGTCTCGGTGTTCGATTCGTCGGACGAGCAGAGGCTGGGCGAGGCCGTCATGGGCGCGGCCCGGCGACTGGGAGCGCTGCTGCTCCGCTGACTTCCTACGCGGTTGGTCCAGCTCTATCCGAACGGGGATCTGTCGTTCAACAGTATCGGCGGACCGTTCCGGCGAAGTACAACGCAGAGCTTGCGGTATTTAAATACCGCTCGTAATCTGGTCACATGGTCCGACTTCCGTTGACTCCCGCCCAGGTCGAGGCCGGTCGCCGGCTCGGAGCCCGGCTGCGGGCGGCGCGCGCCGACCGCGACCCGGCCGGGATCGCCCAGGCCGCTGGAATTTCACCGGAGACGCTGCGCAAGATCGAGACCGGACGGCTGCCGACACCCGCATTCGGAACGATCGTGTCGCTGGCGGCGGCCCTGGACATTCCGCTGCAGGAACTCGCCGACACCTGGCGCTTTGCGGCCCTCGCGGAATCCGCCTGACCTACGCCGGGGTAATCGCGATCCCGACCGAGCCGTCCGCACCCCTGAACAGCTTGTGCAGGCGGATCACCACCGTGCCGATGATTCCGTATTTGCGCGAAACCAGGTCGCGCACCCGCCGCGTCCCCGCCGCATCCAGCACCTCGGCCTTACCCGCGAACTTCTCCGCGCTCTTCGCGCGGCCGCGGCCGTCGGATACCTGCAGCGTCACCGCCGGATTGCGACGAATCCGCTTGACCTTCCACGCCTTCGAGTTGGTCCACACCACGATCCGCTCGCCGTCGGGCGCCACCCATACGGGGGCGCCGACCGGCGCGCCGTCCTTCTTATAGGTGGTCAGCAGGACGAAACTGCTGGTGCTCACTTCGTTCCAAGTCATACCGAAAACGGTAGGCCGTGGCGATGTCGGCGACATCCGTATGCGGACAGACGCGCTCGTACGCGTGGCGACGTACGGAACCGAAATGGGGCGGCCGACGCCTCAACGGCCCGACCACCACGTAAACCATCTGCAGGACGTCTTGGCGAATGGCGCTGCAATGCCGAAGGGCGCGCGTCACGGACCGACGGCTTCGGAAAGATAGGACAGGGCTTTCTGGCATGCCTGCAGGAGGGTGCCGGTTTGGTTTCCTTGTAGCCACCAGGTCACCGCGACCCGGAGGGTGTCGGTGACGGCGTGGGCGGTGACCCGTGCGCGGAGTTCGGCGTCGCGGGTGCGTTCGGTTCCGTCCAGGAGCGCATCGACGAACTGCTCCTGGTCGCCGCCCCACATCAGGCGGAACATGCGTGCCTGCAGAGAGGGCACCGATTGGATCAGGCGGTACGAGCGTGCGGTGCGTCCGGGGTCGCCTGCGGTGAGACCGGCGAGCATGGCCCTGGCGACGAATTCGGCGTCGGTCTCCCCGGAACGACGTCGCGAAAGCGCCGCGGCGGTTGCCGCGCGTCCGTCGGGATTACCGAGGATCACGTCTTCCTTGGCGGGAAAGTAGCGGTAGAAGGTGCGCGGCGCGACGTCGGCCGCGGCGGCTATCTCCTCGACGGTCACTGCGTCATAGCCACTTTCCTCGAACAGCTGCAGCGCGCAGTCGATGATCGCGTCCTGCGTGCGCCTGCGTTTGCGCGCCCGCAGGCCGGTCTCCGTGTCATCCGCTCGCACGCGAGCCAGCCTAACAACTGGTGACACACACGCCTAATGACACATATGCAATATGACATTCTTGTCAAATGTCATATCTGCCATTTAGGCTTCGGATGACCGGCTCGGCCTCGAGTCCGGCATGAGCGAGAAAGAAGAACCCCGATGAACCACACCGAAACCCTGCGCCGACACTTCCAGGCCTACACCGACCACGACCTGGAAGCCCTACTGGCGACCCTTGCCGATGATGTGATCGTGCGTTTCCCGACAAGTCCCACAGCGATCCGCGGCAAGCAGCAATTGCGGCCGGTGTGGGCGGGAGTGCTCGACACCGTCATCCCGGACGTCAAGCAGGACATACAGCGCATCGTTGTCGAAGGCGACACCGCCGCAACGGAATTCACCGAAACCGGAACCGTGATGATCCCGGAGGGAGCTGCCGCAACCCTGGAACCCGGCGGGCGTCCGTACCGCCTGGAGATGGTCTCGTTCTACCACTTCGACGACCAGGGCCGCATCGACCGAATCCGGTCCTACTGGGACACCGGCGATTTCGCTGCCCAGCTCGGCATCGACATCGACATCATCCGCGGCCTGCAGGCAAGCGCGCACCACGCCTGAACCCGACGACGCGCCGACGCCCGTCGCTGATAGTGATCGTCGTGCTAGCGATCGCGCTGGTCGTGGCGGCAGGGTCACCGCGGCGCGGTCGTCGGCGTCCCGTTCGGTCCCAGCCACACGGGGAGGTGATCGCCTACTGCCGCACGGGTGGGCACGCGCACCGGCGCGGTTCCTGGACGGCCATCGCGTGTCCACCCGGCGCCTCGAACAGATGCGCCGTCCGCTCAGGCTGATCCGTGATCACCGCGCTGACCACGGCTATCGCCGCGTTCTCGGCACGGATCCGGGCCGAGGTGTCGGTAAATGCCGACACCGCGGCACATCGGCGATCGGCACCGCGACCATACAGCGAATGCGATCATGCGGACCCGTCCGTAGGCGCGAGCGCAGTCATCGGTATCCGGCGGCACCACTCGACGGCGCCAGCATCGGCGGCGGGCGAAATTCGACTGGATCTACCTAGACCTCGCCGTTCGGCACTCGACAGCGCCGAATCAGCTCGGCTTGACGGCTGTCAGATATCGCGTGCTGTCCAACATTTGCGTCAGTGGCTCCGCGACCGCCGCCATGGGACGGTCGTAGCGTTCGGCCAGTTCCTGCAGGCGCAGGGATGAGGTGGTCCAGCCGTGGGCGGCTAGCAATTCAGCCGGATCGGCGCGTTCGTCGGTGTAGAACAGTGACGCAAGGTCGACCTTGGCGAACGGGGTATCGGTCAAGTACTGCGACTCCTCCTGAGCGATGCGGCTGATATCGACGCCCTTGCCGACAGTCTCCACCGCCACCCTGCTGCCGAATGCCGAAAGCTGATCGATCCGTGCGAACAACGCATCCTGTGCGGCGCCTGGCAGGTATGGCAGCAGCCCTTCCGCCGACCATGCGGTGGGCAAGCTGGGATCGAAACCCGCCTCGACAAGCGCCGCGGGCCAGTCGGCGCGCAGATCGACGGCCACCTCGCGCCGGTCCGACCTCGGCACGGCGCCGGATTCGGTGAGTACCTGACATTTGAACTCCAGCACTTTGGGCTGGTCGACCTCGAACACGACCTCGCCCGCCGGCCAATCCAGCCGGTAGGCCCTGGCATCGAGCCCGGCAGCCAGGATCACCGCCTGGGACACCTCGGCCGCCGCCGCGGACAGGAAGAATTCGTCGAAGAACCTACTTCGATACCCGATGAATCCCGACGTGAACGGGATCTGCGCCCACAGCGTCGGATCGTTGATCAGTCGGTTCGTGTCCGAATCGCCGGACGCCACCACGAACTGGGCGGCGTACTCGTCATGGACGAGGGCATCGGGCCGTTTCGTCTCGATAGCGCGTGCGGCCGCGACGCCGAGTGCGGTCATGCCGACGCTGCTCACAATGTCCCAGGTATCGCCTTCGGTACGCATAATGCTGTCCCCTCGAAGTGTCCTGATTGCCATGGCTGATAAGTCGAAATCCTGGATTACGCTCCAGCAGGAAGCGGAGCCCTCTTGTCGGCGTGGCAAATATGCTGTCGATGGGTAGAGCTGGTTACGAACTTGATCATACGACCGCATCTTCTGGACACGGCCACTGCATGCTTCGGCTGATCAGCAGGGATGCGATCCCGCCCGATTCCAGAACCACAATATCGGCTCGATTTCGCCTACCGGATCATCCCCCACGATGGAGTACTGCTGGTACAAGCCGCCCTCAACCACGACCCACCCGAGCGCCGGACGCGCTCCGCAACGACGGAAACCGAATTCGCGTTCCTGCGCGGCACCTTCCTTCCCAGCGGCCAGCTCCCATTACCGACCGACCACAACCCCAAAGGAATCAGTGGTTCGGCGCATTCGGTCGGATAGCTGGTGTCCCGAATTTTGATGAGCGGCAACCCCGGCCGGGCTGATACCTTCGAAAGCCCGGCTGGGAGTACCCGTTCGAGACTTACTCGAACAGCTCGATTCACCACATCACTGATTAGCACCCGCGATACCGCCGATGATTCCCCCGATGACGCATCCGGGCAGGAATCCGACGACAACGAACAGCAGGCCGATCAGCGCGCCGACAGCGCACCCGATCAACACACCCGCGACGGTGGTGCCGGCATCACCGATGTACTGCAGGGGGGCGGATTGCGGCGCCCGCGCGTTCACCGGAGTCAGCGTCAACGTCGTTGCCGTGGCATCGACTTCGGGACTGACTTGCACCTGCTTGCCCGCCACTGTCTGAAGTGTGGTCGGCACCGTGGCTACCACGGAGCCGTCGGGGGCGAGCACGCTGATGCCTGCATCGGGTGTCAGGACGAACTTCCCCGAGGCCAGTGTGATGGTGGCATCGGAGCGGTCCGGCGCCACTGCCGCGGTGTATTGGACGCCGTGATCCACGCCGCGGAGAACGGTTTCCGACGACACTTCAGGCGAGCCGTAGGCGGTGGCCGCGGTGATGCCTGTCGCGGCAACGGTCAGAACCGTTGCCGCGACCAACTTTTTGATCTTCATTTTGATTCCAATCATCCAGCCGATCCGATCGATGTTCCGAGAAAGGACATCGGACATCGATCATCATGCGCTCTCGAGGCACTCGGCGGCGCCGGAATCAGGAAATCGAAATACGTTGCAAGATCAAGTAATTCGAGAATACCGAGGAAAGGGGGTATTCTTTACAGCTATTCCAATTCGCCCTCGGTCTCCAGGTAGATCTGCCGCAGTCGGTCCAGTGTTGCCTGTTCCGGATGCTCCCACAACTCCCGTTGCGCTGCCTCCAACAGCCGCTCCGCAATGCCGTGCAGCGCCCACGGGTTGGACTGCTCCATGAACTTGCGGTTCACGTCATCGAAAACGTAACTCTCCGCGAGCTTTTCGTACATCCAGTCGGCCACGACATTGGTGGTGGCGTCGTATCCGAACAGATAGTCGACGGTGGCGGCCATTTCGAAGGCGCCCTTATAGCCGTGGCGGCGCATCGCCTCGAGCCAGCGCGGATTCACCACTCGGGCACGGAAAACACGTGAGGTCTCCTCCGAGAGCGTGCGGGTTCGCACGGCTTCGGGGCGCGTGCTGTCGCCGATATAGGCCTCCGGATTCTTACCGGTCAACGCGCGCACAGTGGCGATCATGCCGCCGTGGTACTGGAAGTAGTCATCGGAGTCGGCGATATCGTGTTCGCGGGTGTCGGTGTTCTTGGCGGCCACCGTGATCCGACGATATGCGGTGCGCATATCGTCGGCGGCGGATGCGCCGTCGAGGTCGCGACCGTAGGCGAAGCCGCCCCACGCGGTGTACACCTGCGCCAGGTCGTTATCGGTGCGCCAACTCTTGGAGTCGATCAGTTGCAGCAGGCCCGCGCCGTAGGTGCCGGGCTTGGAGCCGAAGATGCGGGTGGTGGCGCGGCGCTTGTCGCCGTGTTCGGCAAGATCGTGCTGCGCATGGGCGCGAACGTAATTCGACTCGGCGGGCTCGTCGAGGTCGGCGACCAGGCCGACCGCGTCATCGAGCAGTGCGAGCACATGCGGGAACGCATCGCGGAAGAAGCCGCTGATGCGGACCGTGACGTCGATGCGAGGGCGGCCGAGTTCCGCGAGCGATATCACCTCCAGGGTGGTGACGCGGCGGCTCGCCTCATCCCAGACCGGGCGGACGCCCAGCAGCGCAAGGACTTCCGCTATATCGTCGCCGGAGGTGCGCATGGCAGAGGTACCCCACACCGACAACCCGACCGAGCGCGGGTATTCACCGTGATCGGCCCGGTATCGATCGAGCAAGGAATCCGCCATGGCCTGCCCGGTCTCCCAGGCCAGTCGGGACGGGACCGCCTTGGGGTCGACCGAGTAGAAATTCCGGCCGGTCGGCAGCACATTGATCAAGCCGCGCAGCGGCGACCCGCTCGGCCCCGCCGGAATGAAACCACCGTTGAGCGCATGCAGGATTCGGTCGATCTCGATGCCGGTTTGGCGCAGTCGGGGTACGACTTCGGTCGCGGCGAAGCGCAGTACTGTTCGCACCGCGGCGAATGTCGGGTCGGTCGCGGATGCGTTCAGTGTGTCGACAACTCCATCGACGGCGTCTACCGACCAGTCGGCGGCTTGCAATGCGGCGAGCAGCTCACGGGCCTGGGCCTCCACCGCGTCGACCCGCCCGCGCACCTCGGCGCCGGATTCGTTCAGCCCCAAGGCTTCCCGCAAACCGGGCACATTGCGTTCGCCACCCCACAGCTGGCGGGCGCGGAGCATCGCGAGGACCAGATCGAGTTCGGTCTCCCCCGCCGGCGCCTGCCCGAGGACGTGCAGTCCGTCGCGGATCTGCACATCCTTGATCTCGCACAGCCAGCCGTCGACGTGCAGCAGCATATCGTCGAAGACATCCTCGTCCGGGCGTTCGGTCAGTCCGAGGTCGTGGTCCATTTCGGCCGCGCGCATGAGTGTCCAGATCTGCTGGCGAATGGCGGGCAGTTTGGCCGGATCCAGGGTGGAGATATTGGCGTGTTCGTCGAGCAACTGCTCCAAACGCGAGATGTCGCCATAGCTTTCGGCACGGGCCATGGGCGGGATGAGGTGGTCGACCAGGGTGGCGTGGGCGCGGCGCTTCGCCTGGGTGCCCTCGCCCGGGTCGTTGACCAGGAACGGGTAGATCAGCGGCAGCTCACCGAGGGCGGCGTCGGTGCCGCAGGACGCGGACATGCCGAGGGTCTTGCCGGGCAGCCATTCCAGGTTGCCGTGCTTGCCGAGGTGCACCATGGCATCGGCGGCGAAACCGTCCGGCGCGGCGATCCACCGATAGGCGGCGAGATAGTGGTGGCTGGGCGGCAGATCCGGGTCGTGATAGATGGCGACCGGGTTCTCGCCGAAACCGCGCGGTGGCTGCACCATCAGCACGACATTGCCGAAACGCAGTGCGGCGATGACGATCTCGCCCTTCGGATCGGCGGAACGGTCGATGTAGAGTTCGCCGGGCGGCGGTCCCCACGCCTCGATTACGGCCGTGCGCAGATCCTCGGGCAGGGTGTCGAACCAGCTGGTGTACTGGTCGGCGCCGATGCGGATCGGGTTGCCTTCGAGCTGTTCGGCGGTGAGCCAGTCGGGATCTTGACCGCCCGCGGCGATCAACGCGTGAATCAGCGCGTCGCCATCACGTTCCGCTAGCCCGGGCACCTCGCTCTCCTCGCCGAGATCGTAACCGGCCGTGCGCATCTCGGTGAGCAGCCGAATCGCGCTGGCTGGGGTGTCCAGGCCGACAGCATTGCCGATGCGCGCATGCTTGGTCGGGTAGGCCGACATCATGATGGCGATGCGGCGCCGTCCCGCCGGGATGTGGCGCAGCCGTGCGTGCCGGACCGCGATACCGGCGACCCGGGCCGCGCGCTCGGGATCGGGCACGTAGGTGGACAGACCGTCGGCGTCGAATTCCTTGAAGGAGAACGGAACCGTGATGATGCGGCCGTCGAACTCAGGGACCGCCACCTGGGTGGCCACATCCAGTGGTGAGAGCCCGTCATCGTTGGCCTCCCATTGGGCTCGGCCGCTGGTGAGGCACAGGCCCTGCAGGATCGGCACATCCAGTTCGGCGAGGGCCGCGACATCCCAAGCCTCGTCATCGCCACCGGCCGATGCATTGGCGGGCTTGGTGCCGCCTGCCGCGAGCACGGTTACCACCAGTGCGTCCGCGGTACGCAGGGTGTCGAGGAGTTCCGGCTCGGCGGTGCGCAGGGATGCGCAGTACAGCGGCAGGGCCTTCGCGCCCGCGTTTTCGATTGCCGCGCAAAGGGCTTCGATGTAGGCGGTGTTTCCCGCGAGATGCTGTGCGCGGTAATAGATTACAGCGACCGTAGGCGGGTGCTCGGCGACCGGATACACGCTCGGCGTGCGCTCCAACCGACCCCAGCTCGGCAGTTGCACCGGCGGTTCGAAACCGTGACCGGTGAGCAGCACCGTATCCGAGAGGAAGTTGTGCAGCTGACGCAGGTTTTCCGCACCACCCGCGGCGAGATAGTTGTGCGCGTCGGCGGCCACACCGCCGGGCACCGTCGAGCATTCCATCAGCTCGGGGTCGGGTGCGATCTCACCGCCGAGTGCCACCATCGGCACCCCGCTGTCGCGCACCGCCGCGAGCCCGTCCTCCCAGGCACGTTTGCCGCCGAGGATCCGCACGATCACCAGATCGACGCCGTCGAGCAGCGCGGGCAGGTCGTCGACCAACAGCCGAGCCGGATTCCCCCACCGATATTCCGCACCGCTCGCACGCGCGCTCAACAGATCGGTGTCGGACGTCGACAGCAGTAAAATCACGGATAACAGCCTTCCTCGGGTGACGCGCCCATTGGTTACGGTGCTCGCCGGAGAGGGTCTGGCTTTTCGACAGTGGCGCGACCGCACCGGAGTTCCACCGGTTTCCTCATCGCCCGCCGAGCATCCAGATGCTAGCCCGCCACCTCGCACCGCTTGCCGACAGGTAAGTGCCCGGTCACGTACTCGGCGTTCAGGTCAGGTCGGCGTTTCCGTCGATCACCTTCAGGTGGTAGTGGAATTTGTCGACCCGCCAGCCCGCGGCGGTGCGTTCGGCACCGATGCTGTAGCTGCCGACGAAGGTGCGCGTCTTGCCGTGGGACGCATCATTCTTCACATGCACGGCGATGGCGTCGGCGTGGATGTCGGCGTGATCGCCCTGCAAATCGACCAGGTAGTTACCCGATTGATGATGAACGCCGTCGAGGTCGTCGAGGCCGGAGCGCCAATCACCGACGATATCGGCCGCGGGCCGCACCGCCACCTCGCCGCCGAAGCCGCCATCGAAGTCGACCTTCGGCGTGAACACTTCCGCCTGCAGGTCAGCCCAGCGCTTCTGATCCGTATAGACAAACATCCTGGTGACTACGTCGATGATCGCGAGTCGGTCGGCAACGGCGGAGATTTCACTCATTTCGCCAACCCTAATGGCGGCGCGAGATCAACGCAGACCGGTCGGTCGCTGCGAGCATCCGCACTCACAGCACGCCGGACACCACAGCCGCCGAATGCTTCAGGTCCGGCGGCGCGCTACCTGGATCAAGCAGTCCTGGCGATGCCGGACAGTTCAGATCGTGGGTATGCGCGGAAGAGCACAGTCACCGAATCCGACTCGACTCGCCATCGCGCTCCTCCAGCCGGGTCACTCATGCAGGAACGATCGGCCCCAAGCGGGCCCGGGACCCAATGCGCGTATTCGGACTGAACCGCGACCCGTCGCTCTCGATGCTCGGGGATCTCGGCCGTGACCGGTTGCGCTGATGCCGGGCCGTAGGCTGGACGGGTCATGACGCGTACGAATCCCGATTCCTGTCCCGGTGTGCTGCGACTGCATCAGGCCGCCGATGGGCCGTTGGCCCGGATTCGGCTGCCCGGTGGGCGGCTGGAGCCAGCGCAGTTGCAGATTCTAGCCGAGGCGGCCGCCGAACTCGGCGATGGAAATATCGAGCTGACCTCGCGGGGCAATGTGCAGTTGCGGCAGGTGCGTGA
>FTJU01001177.1_pt19 | contig 11090 bp, 10 predicted proteins | sample 1658961 | NCBI WGS metagenome assembly FTJU01 (sample SAMEA3914878, study PRJEB12502) | metagenome | biome: forest; material: soil | place: USA | collected 2012-03-12 | depth 0.3 m | reverse complement strand
CCCACGACCACGACGTCACATTGTTCCGCCACGCTTGCCTCCCTGTTCTTCTTCTGCGCTACCGCCTAGCGGCTACTTGAGCGCTTAGATTTTCTTTGCGCTATCGCCTGTCGGCTGCTTGAGCGCGCGTTCAGCCCTGGGTCGCGCCGCCGTCGATCACGACGGTCTCGCCCGTGACGTAGCTGGCGGCGTCCGAGGCCAGCCACAGGATCGCGTCGGCGATCTCCTCGGGCGTCGAGATGCGCCCCATCGGCACGGACCGGGCGATGTCGTCGAGCGCGATGTGGCCGGCCACCATCCGCGACAGGAGACCCGTGGCGACGGGCCCCGGGGCGACGGCGTTGACGCGGATGCCCTTGGCCGCCTGCTCCAGGGCCGCGCCCTTGGTCAGGCCGATGATGCCATGCTTGGTGGCCGAATAGACGCTGATGTTGGGGATCGACTTGATCCCGGCGTTCGAGGCGGTGTTGACGATCACCCCGCCGCGTCCTCCGCCCTCCTGGGCCGTCATGTGCAGGATCTCGTATTTCATGCCGCACCAGACGCCGCGCAGGTTGACGCTGACGAGCTGGTCGAAGTCCTCCGGCTCCAGCGTCTCCAGCGGGCCGAAGCGCCCCTCGATCCCGGCGTTGTTGACGGCGATCTGGAAGCCGCCGAAGCGCTGCGCGACCTTCGCCACTGCGCGCTCCACTTCGGGGGCGCTGCGGACATCCAGCGGCAGGAACAGGGCGTCGGGCGCGCCGTCCTCGCGCAGCTGACGCTCGACATCCGGCGCCTCGGGAGAGGCAAGGCCGCAGACCGCGACCTTGGCGCCGGCCCTGGCGAAGGCCCTCGCCGTCGCCCAGCCGATGCCCGACGTCCCGCCGATGACCAGGGCGGCCTTGCCGGTGAAATCGAACGTGACGTTGCGGCTCATGTGGCGGGCCCGGCCGGGACCATGTCGAAGAACCGCGCGACGTAGAGGCTGTCCATGTATTCGCGGACCCGTAGGATCTTGCCGTCCCGAAGCTCGAAGGCCCAGGCGTAGCGGTTGGCGTAGGGCTTGCCGTCGGCCCGTTCGCCGGTGGCGCGGGTCTCGACCATCACGCGGTCGCCGTCCGAGACGATGGCGTCGATGTGGACCTTGGGATCGCCGGGCCTGAACACGCCGCGGATCGGGCCGAGGAACTCGTTCAGGACCTTGTCGCGCCCCTCGTGGCGGCCGGCGCCGGGGATGTCGGTGACCATCGGCTCCCAGCTCATGTCTTCGTGCAGCTGCAGGGCCAGCGCGTCGAGGTCGCCGGTGCTGAGCGTCTCGAAGAAGTCGAGCACGGCCTTTTCGCTGGAGTTCCTGGCCACGACCATCGGCATCCTCCCTTTTGGGCAATTAGTAGCCGTGGGCGAACCGCGTTCGCCATAGGATTCGCCAAGGGGATCCGGACGTCGATATTTTCGAGGCGCGCCTGTCGGGACGGCGCGGCCCGGTGCGTCCTGGGAGCGCCGCCTCCCTGGCGGCCGGCAGAGGAGCCTCGCCATGATCACCGTCACCGCCCTGCGCTGGGTCCCGCCGACCGCCCACGGCCTGGTCAAGGACCTGCGCGTCCGCTGGGCGCTGGAGGAGGCGGGCCTGCCCTACACGGTGAGGCTGATCGACTCCGAGACTCAAGGCGACCCCGCCTACCTGGCCGAGCAGCCCTTCGGCCAGGTGCCCGTGTACGAGGAGCCGGGCCTTCGGCTGTTCGAATCCGGCGCCATCGTCCAGCACATCGCCGGCCCGTGCCCGGCCCTCATGCCGGCGGATACAGAGGGGCGCGCCCGCGTCTCGGCCTGGATGTTCGCCGCGCTCAGCTCCGTGGAGCCATTCGTGCAGACCTTCGCCCTGATCAACGGCCTCTACGCCGGCGAGGAATGGGCCAAGCTGCGCCGGGTGGACGCCGAGGCCATGGCGCGCCGCCGCACCGAGCAGGTGGCCGCGTGGCTCGGCGGTCGCGACTATCTGGAACAGGAGCGCTTCACCGCCGCCGACCTGATGATGGCCACGGTGCTGAACATCCTGCGCCGGACCGACATGGTCGACCAAGCCGGCCTGCGCCCTTATCTCGACCGATGCCAGGCGCGGCCGGCCTATCGCAAGGCTCTGGACGGCCAGCTGGCGGACTTCGCGGCCCACGCGCCCCAGCCGGCCTAGCCCTCCCCTATTTGAAGACGTCCAGCACGTCGGCGGGGATGCCGTTGTCGTCGGCCGGCTTGTCCCAGCCCTTCTCGAACCACTGCTCCCAGTTCTGCGCCCAGGGCCGGCCGTAGTAGTCGACGAACATCGGGTTGTCCTTGGTCAGCTGCTGGGGCCGCCCGTTGACGTCGTGGATGTTCGAAAGGCACTCGATGAAGGTGAAGCGGGCCTTCGGATCGTTCGGGCGGGCGACGCGCACATAGCGCTCGGTGAGCCTGACCGGCTGGAGCAGGGCTTCGGGGTCGTACCAGATGGCCTCGTGATCGATGCCGACCAGCTTGTGGTCCTTGTCGTAGAACGGCTTGTAGGTCTCGACCGTCTCGAGCTTGGAGCTCCACTCGAAGGCCGAGTGCTGGGTCCAGGCCTGGATGTTGGCGGTCCAGGTCACCAGGGTGTCCTTGTCCCAGAAGCCGACCGTCTCGCCGTACCACTGGGGCACCTTCTGCACGTGCTCGGCGCCGATGTGGATGTCGCGGTAGAAGTTGTCGGCCACCCCGCCCATGGTCTGCACCTTCCAGGGGGTGACGGTCATCTCGAAGTTGGACGCCTGGCTGGCGGCGGCCCAGAAGCGGCCGAAGCCTTCGGGGTAGCAGAAGGCGGCGTTCCACTGCTTCGCGTTGTCGACCACCTCATGGTAGACCATCTGCACGAAGCGCTTCTGGTATTCGGGCGTCAGCAGCGACACGATGGTCGACGCCTGGTCGATCCCGCCCCAGATCCAGCGCTCGCCCACGCCGGGCCCGCCGTTCGGCCGGTCGGCGAGATAGGGCGCGCCGGGCGTGTCGGTGGCGTCGCGGTCACGCTCCCAATAGCCGTCCCAGTCCGGCGCCGTGGCGCGGGTGTAGGTGGTCGGGCCGCCGCGGGCCTTCGCCTTGGCCAGCAGGTCCTCGTAGTGCGCCTTGGCCGTCTTGTAGCCGTAGGGGCTGACGATCTTCTCGCGCGGGAAGGCGTCGGCGCAGTTGTCGCCCCAGGAGGCGGAGGTCGGCGGGTTCTTGCCGATCCGCCCCTGCTCCCACATCGCCTCGGTCATCTGGCGCGTGGTGTTGCAGCGGAAGTAGCGCGGGTCGGACCAGTTGGCCTTGTCCTTGTAGAAGTTCTTCGAGGTGAAGAGGTCGATGGGCAAGGGCTGGACCCCGGCCGGCGGCCCCTTGATCACCGCGTCGCCGCTGCGCAGGTTGCCGATGGCGAAGCCGCCCGGCGGGAGCTGGTTGGGGAAGGGATAGGGGATGCCGAAGGGGCCGCCGAAGCCGCGGTAGGGGTCCGGCGCGGCCGAGGCCGGGGTCGCGGGCGCGGCCTTGGCGGCCGGCGCGGCGGCGGGCTGCGCCAGGGTTGGACTGGCCGCACAGGTCCAGACGGAAGCCAGGAGCGCGCACCCGAAGGCCCGCATCGCCGTAGGACTGTTCATGGACTTCCCTCCCGAAACCTTGTTGTTGTCTGACGCCACGCCGGTCGTTGACCGCTCAGTTCCCTAGACTTTCCGAACACTCACCAGCCCGACGCCATGCCGTAGGGCACGGTGTTGAGGACCGCCTCGACGCGCACGATCCTGCCCTTGTCGATCTTGAACAGCTCGAAGATCTGGAAGCTGTAGGGCGCGTCGAACGGCGGCGGCACGTGCAGGGTCGAGCCGTCGGCCATCTTCACGTCCTTGATCTTGCCGGCGTGGTCGAAGAACACCAGCGCCAGGCCCAGGCCCTTCTGCTGGTCCATGATCGGATAGCGCCGCTCGCGCACCGCGGCGATGAAGGGCGAGAAGCCGGTGGCGAACTGGGCGCCGCAGGTCATGCGCTGCATGGCGCCCTGGGCGGCCGGATCGCCGGCGGTGATCGCACCGTTCTCCATCCGCTGGCAGGCGGGATCGAAGGGGGTGAGCTTGTCGGTCGCGTGCTCCAGGCCCTCGAAATAGGAATCCGCGATGGCCTGCATGCGCGCCCGGTCGGCGCGGTCGGCGGGCGCCACGTCCTCATAGAACACAGGCTTCCTGTTCATCACCGGGGGCTTGCCGCCGCCGAACCCCTGGCCGGGGGTGACGCGGGCGACCATGGTCTCGACCTGGGAGATGCGGGCGCCGCTCTGGATATGCAGGCGCACCGCCAGCAGGGCCTGGCGGCCGCTCTCCTTGACGGTGACGAAGGCGCCGGCCTCGGCGGTTTCCGGATCGACGAAGGTCAGCCTGTAGTCGCCGAGCGCCTCGACCGTGCCCCACAGGCCGTCGCCGAGCTTCAGGGCCGAGCCGTTCTCGGTGAACTTCACGTCGCGCACCTGCGGCAGGCGCGCCGGGTCGTGGGCGACGAGGGCCGCCAGGTACTGGTCGATGAAGCCTTCCAGGCAGGCGCGGCCGCACACCGGCGGCTGCGGCAGGACCTCGGCCGCCGCCAGCTTCGACTGCACCGACGCGCCCATGGCCAAGGCGACGATCAACGCCGCCGTCCGAAACGCCTTCATGCGGTCCCTCCCCGGGTCCGAGAGTCCTTGGCCCGGCTTATCGCTGCCGGGCTCTGGTGGCCCGAGCGTGCAACTTGCCCAGGCGTTGTCAAGCGGGCGTGGGCGGGGCGAGCGCGGCCCTCAGCCCTTCCAGCCCCAGGCCTGCACCAGGCCGGTCATGGCCGTGGCCCAGGCGGGGGTGAAGTAGAGCGCCGTGGCGGCGACCTCGCCGCCCAGGAGCACGGCAGCCCCGAACAGCACGGCCGGATGGATGCGGCGGCGGCGCCAGAGGTCCCAGGCGGCCATGGCCACGAGCATGAGGGCGATGCCCCAGAAGTACTGCAGCCACCAGCCGAACGGCCCCGGCGGGGCGACCTTGATCGTCGATTGCCACAGGCGCGCGAAGCCGGCGTCGGAGATGGACACGGCGGTGAGGATCATCAGCCGCTTGTGGGCGGCCGCGTGCTTGCGCCAGAGGACCCCGGTGATCATGAAGGTCGAGAAGGCGAACATCTCCTCGAACTCCAGCGACAGGAACTGCAGGTCGGCGTCCGGGCGGCCGAAGACGCGGGCCTTGTCGACCAGGGCGGCGACGAGGCCGAGGGGCACCATCACCGCCGAGAGACCGGCGAGCCACCAGCCCAGCGTCCGGTGCAGCCGCACCTTGCCGCCTTCCACCAGAAGGACCTGGGTGGTGACCAGGGCGAGCCAGGCGACGTAGACCGCGCCGTGGAAGTGCAGGATCAGCGGCGGCGCCGGCGTCTCGCCGAGGTAGCGGGCGAAGTCGAGGCCGAAGCCGGCGATGATCGCGGCCCAGACGCAGGCGATCCAGACGATGTAGGCCTTGCGGTCGGACCGGGGGTCCCAGGTGCGCGCCGGGCCGGGCGCGGCGGTGATGGTGGTCATGGTCGCTTCCCCAGGTCGCGCCCTGGAATCACGGCGCGGATCACAACGCCTACGCGTACCGAGTGGGAAGTCCCGGCGGGCTGATGACGCTCAGCCGTTCCCTGCAGAGTCGTGTAGCCGACGGGATGTCGGGCGGCAACGGCAGGTTGTGCTAGTGCGCCTGGTCTCGCGGGCTCGGGCCGCCGATGCGCCAGTCGCGCGGGGTGCGGCCGAAGCGGCCCTTGAAGGCGCGGGAGAAGTGGGCGGCGTCCTCGAAGCCGTTGGCGAAGGCGATCTGGGATACGGCGCGGCCCTGGTAGCGCGGGTCGGTCAGGTCGGCGGCGGCCTGCTCCAGCCGCCGGCTCCAGATGTGGGCGGTGACCGATCGCCCGAGCGCGCGGCGAAGCACCTGGTCGAGCCGGCGTCGGCTGACGCCTTGCGCGTCGGCCACCCGTTCGGCGGTCAGGTCCGCGTCGCCGAGGTGGGTCTCAATGAAGGCGAGGGCCGTGCGCACCCGCCAGTGGACCTCGTCGGCCTCGGGGCTCTTGGGCGCCATGGCGGCGCCGAGCAGGTGGATCATGGCGGCCAGCACCGAGCCGCGCTGCTCCTCGCGCAGGTCCGGCGCGGCGCCGACCGCCCGGGTGAGGGTGTCGCGCAGCAGCTGGGCGCCGGGGTCCGCGGCGTCGAGCGTGCGGGCGGTGGCGTGTTCCAGATAGGGGTGGCGGCCGAGCACGGCGCGGCGCGGCATGCGCAGGAACACGATGTGGCTGCACACCTCGCCCTGCAGGTAGAAGGGGAAGCGCTCGTCGACCAGGCACATGTCGCCGGCGTTCAGCTGGCAGGCGCGGTGGTTCTGGCCGACGACGATGGCGCCGTCGAGCTGCAGCACGAGGGAGATGCTGGCGCCGCCGTCGTCCGCGCCGTTGACCGGCGAATAGCTGACCAGCACCGGCGCCGACAGGATCGACCACAGCGAGCCGCCGCCCATGGGCACGGACTGGATGTGGCCGACCGGCGCGTCGGACGGCATGGCGTCGACGGTGAGCCCCGGGAAGCACGTGTTGGCGGTGCGGGCCCACAGGCCCGCCCGGCGGGCGGTCTCGACGCCGCTCAGGTCGAGCAGGGCCGGGGTATGCGGCAGGATCGGCGTTTCCATCTACGGCAATTCATTGCTCTATCTCGTTCAAGACCCTACCCCACCCCGCGCGTAGAACAATACTTCCGATCGATAAGGGGCCTCGAAGCCCTTGGGGGGAAGCGACATGAGGCGAGCCGCAGGGGCCGTCTTGGCCGTCTCGATGCTGGCGGCGGCCCTGCCGGCGGCCGCCCAGCCGCCCGGCCAGGCCAGCGCCTACAAGACCATCGCCTGCGACCGCGCCTGCCTGATCGGCTTCACCCACCGCTACATGGACGCCCTGACCCACAGGGACGCCCGGCGCGCGCCCTTCGCGCGGGACGTGACCTTCACCGAGAACGACGTGGCCATGCCGATCGGCAAGGGCCTGTGGGGCACGGTCTCGGGCGCCTCGGCCGACGGCCTTGAGCTGGCCGACCCCTCCACCGGCCAGGCGGCGTGGTTCGGCCTCGTGCAGGAGCATGGATCGCCGGCCTACTACGCCATGCGCCTGAGGGTGAAGGACGGCAGGATCGAGGACGTCGAGACGGTGGTGCACCGCCAGACCGGCCTGCCCGCCCCGTTCGGCGACGTGGCCAAGTACCATCACGACGGCGCCTTCGCCGAGGTCCTGCCGACCGCCCAGCGGCGCCCGCGCGAGCGCCTGAGGGCCGTGGCCGACAGCTACTTCAACACCGTGGAGCTGAACGACGGGGTGGTGTTCGCGCCGTTCGACGCGGAGTGCGAGCGCACCGAGAACGGGATCACCACGACCAAGGCCGATCCCTCGTCGGCGGGCACGGCGGCGGCCATCGCGCTCGGCTGCGAGAACCAGTTCAAGCTCGGCATCTACCGCATCAACAAGCGGGTGCGCGAGCGGCGCTATCCCCTGATCGACGAGGAGCGCGGGGTGGTAGTGGCCACCGGCTTCTTCGACCACGCCAACACCTTCGACAGCTACCAGACCACCGACGGCAAGACGATGAAGACCGCGCTGAAGTGGCCCAATTCGATCAGCCTGATGGAGGCGTTCAAGATCAGGGACGGGCGCATCTACCGGGTGGAGGCGATCTTCACCTACGTGCCCTATTTCATGCACAACCCCTGGGCCAAGCCGGAGGCCGTCCGTTGAGCCGCCTCCCCGCCCTTTTCGCCGGCGCGGCCCTGCTGGCCGCTGCGTCTTCCGCCCACGCCGCCGAACGCTGCGACAGCGCCTGCCTGAAGGGCCTGGCCGACAGCTATGTCGACGCCCTGGTCGCCCGCACGCCTGAGAAACTGCCCTGGGCTCCTGTCGTCGCCTATTCGGAGAACCGCGTGCCCATGGCCGTCGGCGACGGGACCTGGGGCACGGTGACGGCCCGCTCCAGGACCGCGCTGGAAGTGGCCGATCCCGCCACCGGCCAGGTGCTGTGGATGGGCGAGGTCGAGGAGCACGGCCAGCCGGCCTTCTTCGCCATGCGGCTGAAGGCCGTGAACGGCAGGATCGCCGGCGTCGAGGCCACCATCCGCCGCTCGGGCGGGCCGCCGGAGTACAGCGATCCCAAGGCCTGGACGCCCGACCCGGCGTTCGGCGAGAGGGAGAGCAAGCCCCTGACCCGCCAGCAGCTGGTCGCAGTGGTGAACGGCTATCTCGACGCCATGCAGAGCTCGGCCAAGGCGCCGCCCCGCTTCGCCGCGGACTGCGGGCGCAAGGTCAATGGCGTGGCGACCACCAAGGGGCCGGGCGCGACCGGCGGGGTGGAGGGCTGCGCGGCCCAGGTCAAGGCGGGCGTGTTCAAGCCGGTCGAGAAGGTGCGCGAGCGGCGCGTCGTGGCGGTGGACGAGGCGCGCGGGATCGTGGTCGCGAGCGGCTTTGAGGACTACCCGGAGCTCGAGGACGTCTACGCCGGCCGGCCGGCGCCGGCGAAGTACCCCTATTCCCTGGGGTTCATCGCCGCCTTCAAGATCAAGGACGGCGGGATCTACTGCGTGGAGGCGGTCTCCACCGCCCTGCCCTATCTGATGCCGGCGCCCTAGGGGGCCGGCATCAGATAGGGCAGGGCGGTGGAGACCGCCTCCACGCAGTAGATCCCGCCGTCCTTGATCTTGAAGGCGGCGATGAACCCCAGGGAATAGGGGTACTTCGCCGGCGCCGGCCGGCCGGCGCCGGCGAAGTACCCCTATTCCCTGGGGTTCATCGCCGCCTTCAAGATCAAGGACGGCGGGATCTACTGCGTGGAGACCGCCTCCACGCAGTAGATCCCGCCGTCCTTGATCTTGAAGGCGGCGATGAACCCCAGGGAATAGGGGTACTTCGCCGGCGCCGGCCGGCCGGCGCCGGCGAAGTACCCCTATTCCCTGGGGTTCATCGCCGCCTTCAAGATCAAGGACGGCGGGATCTACTGCGTGGAGACCGCCTCCACGCAGTAGATCCCGCCGTCCTTGATCTTGAAGGCGGCGATGAACCCCAGGGAATAGGGGTACTTCGCCGGCGCCGGCCGGCCGGCGCCGGCGAAGTACCCCTATTCCCTGGGGTTCATCGCCGCCTTCAAGATCAAGGACGGCGGGATCTACTGCGTGGAGGCGGTCTCCACCGCCCTGCCCTATCTGATGCCGGCGCCCTAGGGGGCCGGCGCTCAGCTGAAGCGCCACCGCACCACCGCCAGAGCCATGGCGCCCAGGACCAGCAGCGAGAAGGTCGCCGCCAGGCCGACGCGACCGCCGAGACGCGCCACCGAGCGCAGGTCGGTCTCGAGGCCCAGCGCCGCCATCGACACCACGGTCAGGACGTTCGCCGTGACGGCGGCGGCGTGGGCCCAGGCGTCGGACACGAGGCCGGCCGAACGCAGGACCAGGAGCGCGACGAAGCCGACGATGAACCAGGGCGCGACTTGACCGAGGCTGAGCTTGCGGGCGCCGCCGTGCGGACCCTCGCGCCGGGTGAGCACGGCCGCCGCCAGGGTCACCGGGCCCAGCATCAAGACGCGGCCAAGCTTGAGCAGCGCGCCCATCTGCACCGCGGCCGGGCCGGCCGGCGCGGCGGCGGCGAGCACCTGGGGCACGGCGTAGACCGTCAGCCCCGCCAGGGCGCCGAACTGCAGGACGCTGAGGTGAAGGGCGCGCCAGAACAACGGGAGCGCGAGCACGGTCGCGACGCCGAGGATCGCCGTCAGGGCGATGGAGGCGGTCATGTCCTCGCTGTCGGCCTCGATCGCGGGCGCCACCGCGGCGATCGCGGAATTGCCGCAGATGGAGTTGCCGCAGGCCACCAGCACGGCCAGGCGGTGGGGTAGGCTGAGGGCGCGGCCGATGCCGTAGCTCGTGAAGATGGCCGCCGCGACCAGGGCGGCCACCACCAGCAGCATGACGGGGCCGGCGGCGAGCAGCACCTTGGCGCTCACCGAGGCGCCGAGCAGCATCACCCCTGCCTCCAGCAGCGGCTTGGCGCCGAAGTGGACGCCGTCGCGGACCCCTTCGCCCGGCGTCCAGGCTAGGCGCACGAGGGCGCCCAGCAGGATCGCCAGGGCCACGCCCTCGATCCACACGCGCCCGAGCCAGCGGTGCTCGGCCGCCTGCAACCCAAAGGCCGCCAGCGAGACGCCGAAGCAGGCGACCACGCCGAGCCCGACGAGCGCAAGACGGCGGGGGCGCGCAAGGGCGGGAAATGGAGGAACCGCGATCATCATGGCCCGCAGAGTCCGCCCGGAGCGATCAACGGTCCAACAGATTGTTATTGTCTTTTCAATCGGAATTGACGATAAAAAAGCATGACCCTGGAGCAGCTGCGCATCTTCATCGCCGTCGCCCGCCGCGAGCACGTCTCGCAGGCCGCGCGCGAGCTCAACCTGACCCAGTCGGCCGTCAGCGGCGCCCTGCAGGCGCTGGAAGCCCGCCACGGCGTGCGCCTGTTCGACCGCATCGGCCGGGGCGTGACGCTGAACGCGGCCGGACGGGCCTTCCTGGCGGAGGCCGAGGCGGTGATGGCGCGGGCCATGGCGGCGGAGATCGCGCTGCAGGACCTGTCGGACCTGCGCCGCGGGCGGCTGGCCATCCGCGCCACCCCGACGATCATCAACTACTGGCTGCCCCGGCGCCTGGCCGCGTTCCACGGCGCGCATCCCGGGGTGGAGCTGTCGGTGGATGTGGGCGACACCGGCTCGGTGCTCCGGGCCGTGACCGGGGGCGAGGCGGAACTGGGCTTCGCGGGCGTCGAACCGGACGACGCCTCCCTGTCGGCCGCCGCCGTGGGCCGCGACCAGCCGATCGTCGTGGCGCCGGCCGGCCATCCGTGGGCGCGCCGCGCCCGGCTGACGGCGGCCGACCTCGCCGCCGAGCCGTGGATCCGGCGCGAGGCGGGATCGGGGGCGCGCGAGAGCCTGGACGCCGGCCTGAAGTCGGCCGGGGTCGCTCCGGAGACGCTGCCGATCGCCCTCACCCTGCCCTCCGACGAGGCGGTGCTGGCGGCGGTCGAGGCCGGCG
>FTJU01000492.1_pt2 | contig 11108 bp, 10 predicted proteins | sample 1658961 | NCBI WGS metagenome assembly FTJU01 (sample SAMEA3914878, study PRJEB12502) | metagenome | biome: forest; material: soil | place: USA | collected 2012-03-12 | depth 0.3 m | reverse complement strand
TCGGCCAGCGCCGCGTCCGCGTCGAAGTTGGTCAGGGTGACGACATCGAGCTCGATATCGGGATACTGCCGGTAGAAGGCGTAGAGGACGGTGGAGGGCGCGATCCTGCGGCTCACGACGTCGATGCGCAAGGCCCTGCGCCCCGGTGTCACAGCCGCCGCGGCACGTTCGGCGGCACGGAGGAGTTCTCGGGCATGCGGTAGCAGTGCTTGCCCGTCAACGGTCAACCGCACCCCCCTGGCGATCCGCGCGAAAAGCTGAACCCCGAGTGCTCGCTCCAGCGCTGCCACTCGTTTCGACGCAGCCTGCTGTGTGATTCTTAGATCGTCCGCGGCGGCTTGGAACTGGCCGGTCTCGGCAACCGCGACAAAGGTACGAACCGCATCGAGATCCACGAGCCGAAACCTACTCCCACAACGAAACGTTGTGACACTCCGCATGGTCCGTTGTTGGTGCCTGCGGTCATCGATCGGCTTCGATCTCCCGGACAAAAATCCGCGATGTGAAGCGGTTGAGAATGTGGCGGAGTGCGAACCCGGGTCGGGCGTTCGGGAGTTGGCACAAATAGATCAAGCGGGCCGTTGAATACGGATATATAACTATATAACGCAGCCTGAGCGTAATAATTTGTCCGGCCATGTAACGATCCGGCCCTCGAGGCCGACGTACTTCGTGACACACGGCCTGTCGGGGGGCCTGTCCGTCCACTTGTCGGTTTTTGGATTGAGGAACGGGACATGGCTCTTCGGGAGTTTTTCGCGCGCCATCGCATGGCTTCGGCCATCGTAGCGCCCGCGACATTGGGGGTGGCGGCGATCGTCGTCGCCTCGGTGGCGCTCACATCGACGCACCAGACCGTCGATACGCGCCTGCGGGCGTCGGTAACGGAGTGTCACGACATGGTGACCATTTCGGTCGCAGGCCGTCGGGATACGCCGGATGCCGCGACGACGAAAATGCTGGTCGATGCCAATGGCAACGAGTTGCCCGCGGCGCTGTCCGGTGATCACAGCAGCCAATGGGTCGATCCGGTGGTCAATGCACCGGCCGACAATGTCGCTCCCGGCTCGTATGCGGCGGTCTACATCGCGTATCCGGCGAATATGGACACCTACGAGGATGCCGTCAACACCGGTGTCGCGAATACCGAACAGGTGATGCGGGAAATCGCACAGGCCTGCCCGAACACCAAGTTCTCGATCGTCGGGTACAGCGAGGGCGCAGATGTGGTGCGCCGCGTCGCCATGACGGTCGGACATCAGACCGCCGGTCAGGATGGTCGCTACGGCATCGTCGATCCGGCCGATGTCGTCGGTGTCGTCATCCTCGCCGACTCCGGACGTTCGGCCGGTGAGGGTCCGTTCCCCGGCGCGAAGGATCCGTACAGCAATCCCGACGGCTTCGACCAGAAGTATCAGAACGGCACGAAAACCGCGTCGGGCCAGGGCGCACTGCCCGGTAACAGCGGCGACTTCGGTGCGCTGAACGGCAAGATCGCGTCGTTCTGCTCCGACGGCGATCTCACCTGCTCGGCGCCGCAGAATATTTCACTGCTGCAGCTGGCGGTGAATGTCGGCCGGCAGTTGAATGTCGACGTACTCGAACGCGACGGGCTCACCCCGGCGACCGGACAGGACGTTGCCGTTGTCCTGGGTCGAATCGCGATGGCGGCATTCGCGGATATCCAGTCGCAGCCGAACTGGATGCAGAGCGATGAGACCTTCCTGCAGGTGCTGCTGCGGGTTTCGGATCCGGCATACAAGCCGGGTCAGGCGCCGCAGACGCCCGCCAAGGCGGACTCGATTTCGACCAATCAGATGTCGCCGCTGGCCTATCTGCCGCAGAAGGTATTGAACGAGATCATCGGTCTCATCGTGACGAATCAGAACACCATCCCGGTGATCATGAGCGACCCCTACCAGCTCACGCTCGGCCCCAATGCGACCGGTCACCACTTCGACTACTGGCGCGACGCCGACCCGAACAACGGTAAGCCGCTGACCTCGGCCGAGTACGCCGCCGCCTGGCTCACCCATCTGGCGAAGCAGGCGCAGGCGGGTCAACCGGTCGATACCACCGCCAAGCCGGAGTCGGCCGATCTCGCCGCCGCGTACCAGGCAGCGACCTCGACGACCAAGACCCCCGCACCGAGCAAGACCACGACGACCACGACCACGACCACGACCACGGCACCGCCGACCACCACATCCACGAAGACGGAAGTGAGCAGTCAGCCTGCGACCACGACGGCACCGCCGACAACCACAACAGCACCGCCGACCACACCGGCAGTGACGACACCACCGACTTCGGCCACCACGACCACCACCACCGCGACGACGACCCAGCCCCCGACCAGCACCACTACGACAACACCATCCGCGACACCAACCGCCTCGAGTGGTTCGAGTCGGCCCTGATCCGGTCCGCCGCAGGTCCCGCACGGCCGTCGCCGTCGCGGGCCTGCGCCGACATCTGCGGCACCAGTGACGCCGTCCGGGCGCCTCGGCCGGCGAACCGCTTGGTCTCATATGCCCGGACAGCGGGTCGGGTCACCGCCTCTCAGGCATCCCCTCATGGGATGTATTCGTATAGGCTCCGCAATCGGAAGTGAGCGGGGGCCATGGCTGCTGAGATGGTGGTGACGCGATGACAAGGCGCGGGTGGGCGCTGTTTCTGGCGATGGGCGTCATCTGGGGTGTGCCCTACGCGATGATCCGGATAGCGGTCGAGGATTTCGATCCGATCGTGGTGGCATTCGGCCGGACGTTCCTGGGCGCGCTCATCTTGCTGCCGATCGCGCTCTACAGCAAAACGCTCGCACCGGTGTTCCGGCGCTGGCGTCCGCTGCTGCTGTACACCCTGATCGAGATCACCGGACCATGGTTTCTGATCGGGTACGCGGAGACCACATTGAACAGTTCGACCGTGGGGCTACTGATCGCCGCGGTTCCGCTGGTCGGAATGCTGATCCTGTCCAAGCCCGTGCAGAGCCTCGGCGCGAAGTTGTGGCCTCAGCACGCTTTCGCGCACGATCGCTTCGACGCCCGCCGCACCATCGGCCTGATCATCGGATTCGCGGGTGTGGCGACGCTGGTCGGCTTCGATATCGACCTGACCCAGCCCGCCGCCATCGGCGCCATCGGACTGACGAGCATCGGATACGCCATCGGCCCGATCATCATCAATCGCGCACTCGCTGATCTGCCGCCGCTCGGTGTGGTCACTGGATCGCTGATTCTCGCGACGGTGATCTACGCCCCCGTCGCCGTATCGCGCCGGCCCGCGCATTTCACCGCCGATGCGTCGTGGGCGGTGCTCGGGCTGGCGGTAATCTGCACGGTCGCAGCATTCTTGGTCTTCTTCGCACTGATCGGCGAGGTCGGCCCGGCCCGTGCCACGGTCATCACCTATATCAATCCGGCGGTGGCCATCCTGCTCGGGGTGACGCTGCTGAATGAGCCGCTGACCATCGGAATGGGCATCGGCTTCCCGCTGGTCATACTCGGCTCGATCCTCGGCACCGCCCCCGCCCGCGTCGCGAAGGAACCCGCCGCGACGCCAGTAACCCAATCCCCCGTCACCCGAACCTGAAGCGCCGTCAATCGGCGGCCGCACTGTAGATCAGACCGACAACACCCGCACGCTCACCCCGCAAGCCGTGGATTGGCCGGTGCCCGCGCTCGCTGCGATCGCGACCGCGGCGGAAACCCTCCTGGCAATCGGCTTCGGCCCTCGGCATCGCCGCGAAACTCGCCGCACGCGCCGCCACCGCGGTGCTGATCGCCTTCGCGGTGGCCATGTGGACTTCGGTGGGTTTCGACGAAATGTGTTCGTACGGCGTCCTTGTCGTGGGGGGCGGTGCCGCGCTCCTCACCACCTGTGATACCGCTCTGCACCTTGACCGACTATCGCGCCGCACCTCGTCGCGACGACTCGCAATCGAACCCGGCATCGCGGACTGACCTCGACAAGAGGTGCATGATGTCGGAGTGACATCGAACAGTCGAACCATTCCCGAGGATGTGGCACACACCCGCGCGGCCTATGACGAGATGGCGATCCGCTACGCGGAATTCGCCAAAGACCACCTCGCCACGCAGCCCTTCGACCGTGCCATGCTCGGCATCTTCGCGGAACTGGTGCGGGCCGACGGTCGCGTGGCCGATCTCGGGTGTGGTGAAGGCCGATTGACCGCACACCTGTCCGGGCTCGGCCTCGATATCTTCGGGATCGACCTGTCACCCCGACTGCTGGAATTGGCGCGGGCACAATATCCCACACTCGACTTCGACGAGGGCGCACTCGAAGATCTCGATATCGGCGACGCCACCCTCGCGGGAATTCTCGTGTGGTACTCGCTCATTCATCTGCCGCCCGAGCGAATGCCCGCGGTGCTGGCGGAGTTTCATCGGATACTCGAGCCGGGAGGGCGGGCACTGCTCGCCTTCTTCCAGGCTACCGATGCCCAGGATGTGGAACCGTTCGACCACAAGGTGACAACCGCCTATCGATGGTCTTCGGATCGGCTCGCGACGCTGGCCGAGCAGGCCGGATTCACGGCGACCGCCCGGTTGGTCCGAGAACCGGATCCCGGCGAGCGGGGCCGCCAGGCGTATCTGTTGCTGATCAAGGATCGCTGATTCGGCGAACGCGGATCCGCACCTTTCAGTAAGGTTGGGGAGTTCGCGCAGGGGACAGGGCTGCGCGAACCCTCACCGACATCGTGGTCGATTTCCTTTCACCGAAGACCTCAGCACCACACCGTCGTCAGGGGGCGACAGACCATGGAGCTAATTTCTCCGATCGACGCCGTATTTCTGCTCGCCGAATCGCGCGAGCACCCGATGCATGTCGGATCGCTACAACTATTCGAGGCGCCGGAGGATGCCGGGCCCGATTTCGCTCGGCGGACCCATGAGAAGTTGTTGGCGAACAACGAATTCCACCCCACCTTCCGCAAGCGCCCGGCGACCTGGCTCGGCGCTCCGCAACTGGCGTGGACCGAGGCCGATGATGTCGAGCTCGCCTATCACGTGCGCCGGTCGGCGCTGCCGAGTCACGGCAGCTTCGAACAACTGCTCGCGCTGGCCTCTCACCTGCACAGCGCACTGCTCGACCGGCACCGTCCGCTATGGGAAATCCATTTGGTGGAGGGGCTGAACGACGGCCGCTTCGCGCTGTACTCGAAGATGCATCACGCGCTGATCGATGGCGTCACCGCGCAGCGAATGCTGCAGCGAACGCTCACGAACGATCCCACCGCGAGTGAAACGCGTGTGCCGTGGAATCTGCCCAGGTCCAAGCGCAAGACCGAACCGTCGGGCTCGTTGCTCGGCGGGCTCGCGCGAAATCTCAAGTCGGCCGCCAATTCCGGTCCCGCGGTGCTGCGGGTGGCTCGCGCCGCGCTGGTGCAGCAACAGTTGACCATGCCTTTCGAGGCGCCGCGCTCGATGTTCAATGTGCCGATCGGCGGCGCCCGGCGGTGCGCGGTCCGGTCCTGGCCGCTGGAGCGGGTCAAGCAGGTCAAGAAGGCGACCGGCACGACCGTCAACGATGTGGTGCTGACAATGTCGGCTGGTGCGCTGCGCTCATATCTGATCGAACACAATGCACTGCCCGATAAGCCGTTGATCGCCATGGTCCCGGTTTCGCTGCGAGCCGATGAGGACGAGACCGACGCCAGTGGTGTCAAGGTCGGCGCGATTCTGTGCAATCTCGGCACCGATATCGCCGATCCGATCGAACGGCTGGGCGTGGTGAGCGAATCGATGCGCCGCAGCAAAGACGTCTACAACTCGCTCTCCCCCATCCAGACCATGGCGCTGACCGGGTTGATGCTGAGCCCGCTGGCCCTGACCCTGCTGCCCGGTCTGCTGCCGTTCACGAATCCGCCGTTCAATATCGTCATATCGAATGTCCCCGGCCCCAAGGAACCGCAGTTCTGGAACGGCGCCCGCCTGGACGCCTCCTATCCGATGTCGATCCCATTCGACGGTCAGGCCGTCAACATCACCCTCACCACCAATGTCGACAGCCTGGACTTCGGCCTGGTCGGCTGCCGCCGCAGCGTGCCCCGACTGCACAGCCTCCTCGACCACCTGGAGAATTCCCTGGCCGAACTGGAGCAGTCCGCCACCTGAGCCCTCGAATCGCCGCCCGGCCGATAAGCTGAGCCGATCGACTGGCGACGGGCGGGCGACGATGACTCTTTACGACCACACCGGACAGACCTACGCCCAGACCAGGCAACCGGATTCACGCATCGCCGCTTTCGTCGATGACGCGTTGCGTGGTATGGACGCCGTCGCCAATATCGGCGCGGGCAGTGGCTCCTACGAACCGACCGGCACCGTGATCGCGATCGAGCCGAGCGAGGTGATGATCGCGCAACGCCCGCCCGGCTCCGCACCCGCAGTTCGGGCCGTCGCCGAACAGCTACCGATCCACACCGCCGCCGTCGATGCCGCCCTGGCCATCCTGACCGTGCACCACTGGGCCGACCTCGACCGCGGCATCGCCGAGATGAAACGGATTGCCCGCCGCCGCATCGTCATCCTCACCTGGGATCACACTGTCTACCGAGAATTCTGGCTGGTCCGCGATTATCTGCCCGCCGCCGCGGATACCGATGCCCGCCTAGCCGTCGCACTGCCGCGCCTGGCCGCCCTGCTCGGCGACGTCTCGATCACTCCGATCCCCGTTCCGCACGATTGCGTCGACGGGTTCGGTGGCGCGTACTGGCGACGGCCCGAGGCGTATCTGGACGAAACCGTACGCTCCGGTATGTCGATGCTGGCGATGACACCAACGGCGCTACTCCAGGACGGACTGAACCGACTGCGCGACGATCTGGCCACTGGTGCATGGACCTGGCGGCATGGTGAGTTACTCGACAAACCCAACCTCGATCTGGGGTACCGGCTCGTCATCGCAGAATTCTGATCTCGTCGGCGAGAACGGCTATCCCCAGAAAACTAGAACGTGTTACATTCGACGTCAGGTACCCGCGCCTGTTGATGGAGCTACCGCCGCGTCATGGCGATATCTGCGGCGGACGGCCGAATCGGCAGCGCGGGGCGCTCACTCGATATGCAGCCCGTTCCAGCAGTCGTCAGCCGTTGCGATCCGGCTGCTGAGCAAGTAGGGAGACCAGCACGCCATGCGTACCGAAATCTGCGACCGGCTGGGGATCGAATTCCCGATCTTCGCCTTCACCCATTGCCGCGATGTGGCGGCCGCGGTCAGCAATGCCGGCGGTCTCGGCGTACTCGGTGCGGTCGGCTTCACCGCCGAGGAACTGGAGGTCGAACTGGCCTGGCTCGACGACCATGTGCACGGCGTGTACGGCGTCGACCTCGTCATCCCGTCGAAGTACGAGGGCAAAGGGATCGATGATCTGACCCCCGAACAGCTGGAAGCCAAACTGGCGGAGCTGGTTCCGCAGGGGCACCGGGACTTCGCGGAGAAGCTGCTCAACGACCACAATGTCCCGCATCTGCCCGAGGGTGAGCGCCACAACCAGCTGCTCGGCTGGACCGCGACCACCGTCGCACCGCAGATCGAGGTGATCCTGCGCCATCCCAAGGCCAAGCTGGTCGCCAATGCCCTCGGCACCCCGCCAGCGGATGTGGTCGAGCAGATCCAGGGCTCGGGACGCCTCATCGGCGCGCTGTGCGGTTCGGTGAAGCATGCGCTCAACCACAAGCGCGCCGGTCTGGATTTCGTTGTCTGCCAGGGCACCGAGGGCGGCGGGCACTGCGGTGAGATCTCCTCGATGGTGCTCTGGCCGCAGGTGGTCGACGCCATCGGCGACATGCCGCTGCTGGCCGCCGGTGGTATCGGCAACGGTCGGCAGGTCGCGGCGGCCATGGCGATGGGCGCAGCGGGTGCGTGGACCGGTTCGCTGTGGCTGACCGTCGAAGAGGCGAACGTGCCGCCCGCGCAGATGCAGACCTACATCGACGCCTCCAGCCACGACACCGTACGCTCGCGGTCCTGGACCGGTAAGCCGTGCCGCATGCTGAAGAACGACTGGACCGAGGCCTGGGAGGCGCCGGAGAATCCGGACCCGCTGCCCATGCCGCTGCAGATGATGGTTGCCCTGGACGGCGTCAAGCGCGGGCACCGCTATCCGGAGGCGGCCAAGGATGTGAACTTCAATCCGGTCGGTCAGGTCGTCGGCATGATGAACAAGGTGGAGCGCTCCGCCGATGTGATCGCCCGGCTGATAAACGAGTATGTGGAGGCGTGCGACCGGCTGAACAAGCTCAACAGCGCTCTTTGATGTCCGCTCCCGCCTGAAGCCTGAAGTTGCGGGCGGGAGATTCCGGTCTGGGCCGCGCTTCCGGTGGATCAGTAAGACCCCCTGCGGATCGTCGTCCTGTGGCCGGGTAGCCATCCAGCAGCGCACGCGGTATACAGATGATTCGCACGATTACGGTGCGAGCGCGCGCGTCAGTTTTGGGAGGTCGGCATGTATCCCTGCACCAACCCTCGGTGCGGAAGTCGCGGACATCATGAGCCGGAGTGTCCGAATCTGGTGCATGCCGATCTGCCGCAACGGCGAAATCTGGTGGTACTGGGCGTGCTTGCCGTCACCATCGTCACCTCCCTCGTGCTCGCCGCGTTCGCCGCGGCACCGCATTGACATCGCTCCCGCTCAGGAATCGGCCACCGAGAAGTCGTAGCGCACACCGGTCAATTGCTCGCTGAGCTGCCACAGTTTGCGCGCGGTCGCGCGGCGGTAGGCGAGTGGATTGCGCAGCGCGCGCCGTGGATATCCGGCGACCTCGAAACCCGGTCCCACATAAGAGTTTCCGGGCACATCCGGCATGGTGGCGGCATACAGCTGCGGTAATGCGCCCATGTGATCGGACTGGGCCAGCGCGAACAGGATCGCCTGCGGGATTGCCGCCAGGAAACCGCTCACGCCCTTTTCACCGTTGCGGTCGTAGAGATGGGTCGCGGACAATCCGGGATGTGCGGCCACCGCGCGCAGCTGCGATCCGGCCGCGCGGGCCCGACGCTCGAGTTCGGCGGTGAACAGCAGATTCGCCAGTTTGGACTGGCTGTAGGCGAGCCAGCGCAGATAGAGCCGCTGCCAATTCGGGTCGAACCAGTTGATCAGGCCGACCCACGCGGCCACCGACGATACGGTCACCACTCGCGGACAGTCGGCGCGCAGGAGTGCGGGCAGTATTGCGCCGGTAAATGCGAAGTGCCCGAGGTGATTCGTGCCGAATTGGGTGTCGAATCCGTCCACGGTGCGCGATCGCGGCACCGCCATCACACCCGCGTTATTGATCAAAAGATCGATCCGGCCGATCGTGTCGTCGATCTGCTCGGCGGCTCGCCGGACCGACGCCAGATCGGCCAGATCCAACTGCAGCACTTCGGGTTTCGGCCCGGTGGCCACCTCGGTGACCACATCCAGTGCGGTCGCCGCCTTCTGCGGATTGCGGCAGGCCAACAGCACGTGCGCACCCTTGCTCGCCAGCGCCTCGGCGGTGCGCAGGCCGAGACCGCTATTGGCGCCGGTCACCACGGCGGTCTTGCCGGATTGATCCGCGATATCCGCAATGGTCCAGCGGCGCGGCAGGATGGGTACCGATGTCACAGTGAACTCCTCGTTGATCAGCGGCGTGGACCGCTACGTCATCGCGCGCGAAGCCCGGCGGCCATCGCCGATTCGACGAGCGGACCTCCCGCATCGGGCTGGGCGCACAACCCGACGGTGCCACCGCGAACTTGGCCGAGCATGGTCGACTCTGGGAGCATCACGGGCATTCGCCGCAGTGCCTTTCGCCGCATCTGACCGACGCTTGCGGCGGCCACGCCGGATTCGGCGCGGTGTGCCCGCCGAGCCGTTCGGCGGGCGAGGGCTGTCTCAGGTGGTTAACGATCCCCGCGATCATCCATGAGGGCAGTAGAACTGCCCTCGACGGACGAGATGGAGCGACACGGGGGAACCAATGCCTCAGATAGTCGATTTCAAGGAATCGGGGCGCCGTCACGCGGTCGCGGCATGCTCCGCCTCGCCCTCGACATCGAGCAATTCCTCGAACCGGGCAATGACCTTGTCGTGATACAGCCCGAACAGGTCCTCGAACAGCGCGAGCTGCGCATCGGAGGGACCGGAACCGGAATCCCATACCGCGACCAGCGCACGCCATACCAATACATGGAGGTCAGCCGCGCCCGCGAAGAAGGCCTCGACAGCCTCGGGTACCTCGAGCACCATCTCGCCGATGGAGTTCATGATCGCGCGCTGCATGCTGAGCCCCAGCGCCGTGAGCAGTCGGCGGATCAGGCCGATCTCGATGGCGAGGATCTGCTGGAAGTCGGGGACCTCCTGTCGAGCAAGCGATTCCAGTTCATCGATCGCGGCCTTGAGTTCGGCCGAATCGATCTCCTGTTCGCTGCTGGTGTAGGCGAGCAGCGCCTCCATGACGATGCCGCGCTCCACCTCGACGATGTCATGGAACATCTCGATGGCCACATCCGGCATCGGAACCGAAAACCGGAAGAGGTGCCGATACACATCGATGCCGCCCGCCTCACGGACATCGCGGATCGTGAACCCCTTGCCGCGTCTTGCCTCGACGAATCCGTACGATTCCAGCCGACCGAGGGTCAACTGCGCGGTCGCGCGGTTCATATCGAACTCCTCCGCGACCTGACGGACCGACGGCATCAAATCCCCCGGCTGATACTCCCCTGCGGCAACCCGGCGTGCCAACTCATCGGCAACGTCGGCGACTACCGTTCGGGATCCCATCGAGATGCCACCTTTCAACTCGGTTCTGAATACGTCCCAGACAGTCTATGCCGTCCGGTACGAGACCGCACCTGCGCAACACTGGTCAGCGCGCAGTGTGAGGTGAGTCATGACAATTCAGCGTGGTGAGGGTCGATCAGCCGAGAGTTCGACGACCAGACGCACGCGCCTGTTCGCGCTGAGGTCGAACGAAAACCCCCAGTTCGCACGGCGGTTCGCACGGCGAAATCGGCGGCGCTGCCGGTTGCTTTCGCAGGCCGTAAGGCCGCGGGTGTGGGTACGCGCGCACTGGGCCGGCCGAAAAGTGAGGTCGATCGCGAAATCCAGA
>FTJU01001049.1_pt1 | contig 11152 bp, 8 predicted proteins | sample 1658961 | NCBI WGS metagenome assembly FTJU01 (sample SAMEA3914878, study PRJEB12502) | metagenome | biome: forest; material: soil | place: USA | collected 2012-03-12 | depth 0.3 m | reverse complement strand
CCGCCGAGGAATTGACCGCCACCGGCAACGACGCCAGGACCACCGGCCCGACCGATACCGTCGCGGTCATGCCGATGAAGCAAGGCTTGCGGCGCCGGTTACGGTCGGGCCGGTGGTCCTGGCGTCGTTGCCGGTGGCGGTCAATTCCTCGGCGGTCGGATCGAGCAGTCGCGCTTGCCAGCCGGGAATATTCGGCTAGGGAACGCTGACGGTTTCGTCGCAACTGTCGGGCGGGTCGACCAATCCGCATTCGACCGGTGCGCGGGTCGGGCGGTAGCCGGCGGGCACGCCCCCGGATTGGATGATGCCGCGGTAGGCATCGACCGCGTCGGTGGGATTGCGGGTCAGAGTGGGGTCGGTGCGCACGTCGACGGTGTAGAGGCCGAATCGTGGTGTGTAGCTGCCCCATTCGTAGTTGTCGGTGAGGCTCCAGTAGTTGTAGCCGATGATATTCATGCCGTCGGCCTTGGCACGCTGGATCCAGTAGACGGTGTCGCGAAGGTGATCGCTGCGGGTGTAGCCGTCGGCGCGCGGTTTGCCGTCCTCGGTGGGCATGCCGTTCTCCACGACATACAGTGGGCGATCGGGAAACAACTGCGCGTAGTGGCGCAATGCGTAGTAGATGCCCTCGGTGTGAATCGGGAGTTCCCAGATCGCCGGCCCCTCGTTCGACCCACCCTGCACGGCCTTACTCGTTTCCGGCACCGGCGCGAAATAGTAGTCGACGCCGATGAAATCGAGCTTATCGGCGATCCGGTCCACGATCGGTTGATTCACCTGGGTCTCCGCGCCCGCGACATAGCCGAGATTGCTGGTGACCTGCGCATCGGGCTGAATGTGATGGATGGTGTCGTAGATCGCGTTGTGCGCCTCAGCGATTCGGTCCAGCATCGTCGGCGCCTCGTCCGGCGGGATGGCGCCGATGCGCAGTTCGGTGCCGATGTAGGCGGCAGGCTCATTGAAAGTGACCCACAGCGGATTGCGAGAGGCATAGCGGTTCACCACCTTTCGCATATTGACAAGCCAATCCTCCGTCATGCCGGGATTGCGCCAGCCGCCGCGGTCGGCGGCCCAGCCGGGATACACCCAGTGATCCAGGGTGAGCATCGGGCGCATACCGGCCGCGAGGATGCGCGCTATCACATTGTCGTAGAGGCCGAATGCCGCCTCGTTCCAGGTATCGGGTTGCGGCTGTACCCGCGCCCATTCGATGCCGATTCGGTACACCCGGGCTCCGAGATGTGCGGCCAGATTGATATCGGAGATGTAGCGCTTGTAGAAGTCGACCGAATTCTCGTACTCGTCGCCGGCCTTACCGGATTCGATATAGCGTGTCCAATTGCTGTCCGGCGCATGGCCTTCGGATTGGAAGCCTGATGATGCGACGCCCCAGAGGAATTCCCGGCCGAACGGTGCGATGGTCGCCCGTGCGGTCGGCATGGCGAGGCCGGGCAGCGGTAGCGCGGTCGCTATGATCGCGAGCCCGACCAGGGCGCGTCGGCGCATCGGTGTTCGCATCGCACTCCTGTCCCCATCCGGCACTGTTGGTCGTGCGTCACCAGGTGGGGCATGTCCCCGGCGGGTGATCCGCCAGCGTAACTGTCAGATTGCTGAACATCGGGTAGTTGGTCGGAGTGTCGCGGTTCTGGCCGTATATCTGGAAGCTCGTCGGTCAGGAACTGGTCGCTATCTGTTCGCGTCCCGGGTCAGCTCACCCGACCGCCGATGCGGCGGGTGAGCTCGTCAGCGGTGGACCGCACCTGCACGGCGAGATCGGACCAATCGGCAGCACAGGGGAGCTGCTCGCAGTGGTGCCGAAGGGTCACGCTGATCGCCGCGATCGGTCGGTGATCGTGATCGAACGCCGCGTAGGCAACCGAGGCGAATCCGGCGGTGACATGTCCGTCCTCGCTCGCCCAACCGCGCCGGCGCTCGGCGGCCAGGATGGTGCGCAGCGCCGCGAGACTGGTCGGCCCGCGGTCCGTGCGGCGTATGAAGGCGGCCGCCGACGGGAACAGCGCGCGCACATGTGCGGCGGGCAAATGTGCCAGGATCGCCCGGCCCGATGCCGTGAGTTGGGCGGGCAAGCGTACGCCGACATCGGTCACCAGCGTTTCGGGGCGTGCCGGACGTTCTTTGATCAGATACAGCAGTTCATTGCCGTGCAGCACGCCGAGGTGCGCGTTGTGCCCGACACGTCCGGCCAACTCGCGCAGCAACGGTCCGGCCACTCGCTCCAGCGGATCGTGGCGCAGATAGGCCGAACCCAATTCGAAGGCGGCGATACCGAGGCCGTAGCGCCGTTCGGCGGGCAGCCGGGTGACAAAGCGAGCCTGCTCCAACTCCGTGAGCAGGTGATAGGTGGTGGAGCGGGGGATGTCCAGTTCGCGCGCGATGGTGGATGCCGAGACCGGCCCGGCCCGGGTCGCCATCAGCTGCAACACGGCAAGTCCGCGCCGGAGCGCCGGGATATCGCTGCTCGTTCCCATGCCCACTTCCTTCGAGCCGGTTTCGGCTCATTGTCTCGGATACCAGACAGAACCTGGTCCAGCCTCATTCTCCACCCGCCTCGGTGGCGGTGGAATGGGCTTATGCCGGATACCACGCAGTTACCGCCCGTGGAGCTGGACGGGCCGTTGACCGTCGACCGCATCGTCGCCGTGGCCCGCGACGGTGCCGAGGTGCGATTCAGCGAGGCCGCCGAGAAGCGGCTGACCGCTGCGCGCCAGCACGTCGACGCGCTGGCCGCGGGCACCGTCCCGACCTACGGCGTCTCCACCGGCTTCGGCGCGCTGGCCACCCGGCACATTCCGCCGGAGAGTCGGGCCGCATTGCAGCGGTCGCTTATCCGCTCGCATGCCGCGGGCGCGGGCGTCGCGGTCGAGACCGAGGTGGTGCGCGCCATGATGCTGCTGCGGCTGCGCACACTGGCCACCGGACATACCGGGGTGCGGCCGGAGACGGCGCTCACCCTGGCCGCGTTGATCAATGCGGGCATTACACCGGTGGTGCACGAATTCGGATCGCTCGGCTGTTCCGGCGATCTCGCGCCATTGGCCGCGGTCGCGTTGGCGCTGATGGGTGAGGGCGAGGTCACCGACCCATCCGGCGCGGTTGTCGCGGCCGCAGATGCGTTGCACGCCAAGGGAATCGAGCCGGTGACCCTCGCTGAGAAGGAGGGGCTCGCGCTCACCAATGGCACCGACGGCATGCTCGGCATGCTGGCGCTCGCCATCAATGACCTGCGCTGCCTGCTCGATGTCGCCGATATCACCGCCGCCATGAGCGTGGAGGCACTACTCGGCACCGATCGCGTCTTCGCCGATGATCTGCAGGCGTTGCGCCCGCATCCGGGTCAAGCCCTCTCGGCACGGCGCATGGCGGCGGCGCTCGCCGGATCGGAAATCGTTGCCAGCCACCGGGGACCGGAATGCAACCGGGTGCAGGACGCGTATTCGTTGCGTTGCGCACCCCAGGTGCACGGCGCCGCTCGCGACACCCTCGCGCACGCCGAATTGGTGGCCGAGCGCGAAATGGCCTCGGCGATCGACAATCCCGTCGTATTCGCCGATGGCAGGCTGGAATCCAACGGCAACTTCCACGGTGCTCCGGTGGCGTATGTCCTGGACTTCCTGGCTATTCCGGTCGCCGATGTCGCGAGCATGGCGGAGCGGCGCACCGATCGGATGCTGGATATCGCACGCTCACACGGTCTTCCGGCCTTCCTCGCGGCCGATCCCGGTGTCGATTCGGGCCATATGATCGCCCAATATACCCAGGCGGGAATCGTCAGCGAACTCAAGCGCCTCGCGATGCCTGCATCGGTGGATTCGATTCCGAGCAGTGCGATGCAGGAAGACCATGTGTCGATGGGCTGGTCGGCCGCGCGCAAATTGCGCCGGGCCGTAGACGGTCTGACCACCGTGCTCGCCATCGAGTACCTCACGGCCGCACGGGCATTGGACTTGCGAGCACCGCTGCGGCCTGGCCCGGCCACCGCGGCGGCACTCGCGTTGCTGCGCACCGAGGTCGACGGCCCGGGTCCGGACCGGCATCTCGCCCCGGAAATCGCCGCCGCGGCCGAATTGATCCGCTCCGGCGAACTGCTGGCCGCGGTCACTCCTCACCTCGGCAACCGAGGAAGGTGAGCTCCCATGCCGACACCGATGCGATCCGGTTCCCGCATAGCGAATCAGGCTCGCGCACAAGATCTACCTCATGTGAGGTCACCGATAGCTATGTGACACCGGACGGGCAATTCGTTGATATGGAGGCAATTCGATGACACGGACGGTGCGCGCGGCGCGCGGCCCGCGACTTACGGCCAAGAACTGGCAGACCGAGGGTGCCTTGCGGATGCTGCAGAACAACCTGGATCCCGAGGTGGCCGAGCGCCCGCAGGACTTGGTGGTTTACGGCGGCACCGGTAAAGCGGCACGTAACTGGGCCAGCTTCGATGCGATCACTCGCACCCTCACCGCACTCGAGGCCGATGAAACTCTGCTGGTGCAGTCCGGTAAGCCGGTCGGGGTATTCCGGACGCACGAATGGGCGCCGCGGGTGCTGATCGCCAATTCGAATCTGGTGGGTGACTGGGCGAACTGGCCCGAGTTCCGCAGGCTGGAATCGCTGGGCCTCACCATGTACGGGCAGATGACCGCGGGCTCGTGGATATACATCGGCACCCAGGGCATCCTGCAGGGCACCTACGAAACCTTCGCCGCCGTGGCCGATAAGCGTTTCGGCGGCTCCCTCGCCGGAACCCTCACGCTGACTGCGGGATTGGGTGGTATGGGTGGTGCGCAGCCGTTGGCCGTCACCATGAACGGCGGGGTCGCACTGGTCGTCGAATGCGATCCGGCGCGCGCCGAGCGGCGGCTGCACGACCGCTATCTCGACGAGATCGCCACCGATTTCGATGATGCGGTGCGCCGGGTCTCGAAGGCGCGTAAGGAGCGAAAGGCATTGTCGGTCGGACTGATCGGCAATGCGTCCGAGGTGCTGCCGCGATTGCTGGCGGCGGGTGTCGAGATCGACATCGTCACCGACCAGACCTCGGCGCACGATCCCCTCGCTTACCTGCCGCGTGGTGTCGCACTCGAGGACTGGGCCGATTACGCCGCGAAGAAGCCGGACGAATTCACCGACCGATCCCGCGAATCCATGGCCGAACACGTCGATGCGATGCTCGGATTTCTCGACCGCGGCGCGGAGGTCTTCGATTACGGCAATTCGCTGCGCGGCGAAGCGAAACTCGGTGGCTGCGAACGAGCCTTCGACTTTCCCGGCTTCGTGCCCGCCTATATCCGGCCGCTGTTCTGCGAGGGCAAGGGTCCGTTCCGCTGGGCCGCGCTATCGGGTGATCCGGCGGATATCGCCGCGACCGATCGCGCCATGCTGGAACTGTTCCCCGAAAACGAATCCCTGCGCCGATGGATCACCATGGCCGGGGAACGCGTTGCCTTCCAAGGACTTCCGGCCCGAATCTGCTGGCTCGGCTACGGTGAACGGCACCTGGCGGGACTTCGGTTCAACGAAATGGTCGCCAACGGCGAGTTGACGGCACCGGTGGTGATCGGCCGCGACCACCTCGATTCTGGCAGTGTCGCCTCGCCGTATCGCGAAACCGAGGCAATGGCGGATGGATCGGATGCCATTGCCGACTGGCCGCTGCTCAACGCGCTGGTCAACACGGCTTCGGGCGCGAGCTGGGTGTCCATCCACCACGGCGGTGGTGTCGGCATGGGTCGGTCCATCCACGCCGGACAGGTCTGTGTCGCTGACGGGACCGCGTTGGCCGGACAGAAGATCGAGCGCGTGCTCACCAATGACCCTGGAATGGGCGTAATTCGGCATGTGGATGCGGGATACGAGCGGGCCGGCGCTGTCGCCGAGGAACGTGGCGTTCGAATCCCCATGCAGGAGAACAAGTGACAGCGAACGGCCTGCTCGCCGAAATCTCCGAGGTGGGCCGCGACGCGCGACGCGGTGGATACTCCCGGCACGTCTTCGACGGCGCCGAACTGGAATTACGGGACTGGTTCACCGAGCAGGCGGCTCGGCGCGGTCTGGATGTGACGACCGACCGCAACGGGAACATCTGGGCGTGGTGGGGGCGTCCGGGCTCCGGCGCGGTAGTCACGGGAAGTCATCTGGACTCGGTGCCAGGCGGGGGCGCGTTCGACGGCCCGCTCGGGGTAACGAGCGCACTCGCCGCGGTGGATATTCTGCGCGCCAAGGGTTTCACTCCCACGAAGCCGCTCGCACTCTTAGTGTTCGCGGAGGAGGAGGGCGGACGCTTCGGCGTTCCGTGCCTGGGCTCCAGACTTCTCACCGGTGCCATCGATGCCGACCGGGCTCGCGGACTGCGCGACGCCGCCGGAATAACTTTTGCCGAGGCCGCGGCCGAAGCGGGGCAGGATCCGGCGCGATTCGGCGCGGATCCCGCGGCACTCGCCGGCATCGGCTGCTTCGTCGAATTGCACGTCGAACAGGGACGCGGGCTGATCGACCTGGACAGCCCGGTAGCCACCGGCAGCAGCATCATCGCGCACGGACGCTACCGGTTCTCCTTCACCGGGCAGGGCAATCACGCCGGTGCGACGCGTATGCCGGACCGCCACGATCCGATGCTGCCCGCCGCCGCCGTGATCGCGGCCGCTCGCCGGGTCGCCGCGGCCACCGACGATGCCAGGGCCACCGTCGGCAAGCTGATACCGACGCCCGGCGGTACGAATGTCATCGCCTCGACCGTGGATCTGTGGCTGGACGCGCGCGTCGCAGGAGACGGACGCACCGCCGCGCTGGTCGAGGATATCGCCGGATTCGCCCGCGAGGCCGCGGCCGCCGAGGGCTGCGACATCACCGTGACCGAGGAATCCTATTCGGGCGATGTCGTTTTCGACGAGACACTGCGCGACCGGATGGACGCGGTACTCGGCGGTGTGCCGACCCTGCCGACGGGGGCCGGTCACGATGCGGGCATCCTGGCGGCCCACGTACCGGCCGGGATGCTCTATGTGCGCAATCCGACCGGCATCAGCCATGCGCCGCAGGAGTATTCGGAACCGGCGGATGTGGACTTCGGTGCCGAGAGCCTGGCGCGTGTACTGGAGGAATTGGCGAAGTGAACGCGCACCGCGGGGCACAGCCTTCCCCCGATGCGGGGAAGTGAGATCGGATGAGCGTGTACTGGGCCGAATACGCTTGGCTACCGGACGGATTGGCCGAACGGGTCACGATCGATGTCGCCGGATCGACGATCAGCTCGGTGACCAGTGGGACCGCGCCGAATGGCAATGAATTGCGTGGTTTGACTATTCCCGGTTTCGCGAATGCGCACTCACACGCTTTCCACCGCGCCCTGCGCGGCCGTACCCACCATGGTCGTGGCTCGTTCTGGACCTGGCGGGAACGGATGTACGCGGTGGCCGATCGCCTGGATCCCGACTCCTACTACCGGCTCGCACGCGGGGTGTACGCGGAGATGGTGCTCGCCGGATACACCAGCGTCGGCGAATTCCACTATCTGCATCACGCGCCGGGCGGTGTGGCCTATTCCGATCCGAATGCGATGAGCGCGGCCCTGGCCGCGGCGGCGCAGGACGTCGGAATTCGGCTCACTCTGCTCGATACCTGTTATCTCAATGGCGGATTCGGTCAGCAGCCGGACGAATACCAGCGCCGCTTCAGTGACGGCGATGCGGCGGCCTGGGCCGAGCGTGCCGCCGCATTCAAGCCGGAGTCGGAGATGGTGCGCACCGGTGTGGCCGCACATTCGGTGCGCGCGGTTCCGCCGCAGGCGCTGCGGGTGGTCGCCGAACAAGCCGACGGTAGGCCGGTACACGTCCACCTCTCCGAACAACCCGCGGAGAATCGCGATTGCCTTGCCGCACACGGGGTTACGCCGACAACGCTACTGGCCGAAGCGGGATTGCTCAGCCCGGATACCGTAGCTGTCCATGCCACACATATGAGCACCGCAGATATCCGGATGCTCGCCGACGCGCGATCGCGTGCCTGCTTCTGCCCGACCACCGAACGCGACCTCGGCGACGGCATCGGCCCGGCCCGCGAACTTCTCGATGCCGGAGTCCGGCTGTGTCTCGGCACCGACAGCCATGCTGTCGTGGATGGTTTCGAGGAGTGGCGTGCGCTGGAACTGAACGAACGTCTCGCCTCCCGTACTCGCGGTCGGTTCGATGTGGCGGAGTTGTTCAGTGCGGCAACCGATCACGCATCGATCGGTTGGCCGGAAGTAGGCCGCATCGAAGCCGGTGCGGCGGCCGATCTGGTCACCGTCGATCTCGACTCGATCCGGACCGCGGGCACTGAACCCGCGGCCGCATTGTTCGCCGCATCGGCCACCGATATCCGCGAGGTATTGATAGGCGGGCGACAAGTGGTCTCCGAGGGCTGTCATCTACTGGTGGAACAACCCGAAATCCTGCTGCGAGAAGAGATTCGAGCTTTGTGTCCACCGTGATCGCGATGAAGAGAATCCGCACCGACCGAAAGGGCACCGTGTCGACCCTCATCACTGGAATCGGTGAGCTGACCACCAACACACCGGACGGCCCACTGCACGATGCCGCAGTGGTGCTCGAGGGTGAACACTTCGCCTGGATCGGCCCGGCGAACTCCGCACCCCCCGCCGATCTTCGGGTCGATATCGGCGGCCGAGCCGCACTGCCCGGTTGGGTCGACAGTCACACCCATCTGGTCTTCGCCGGCGATCGCACCGCCGAATTCGAGGCCCGAATGGCCGGTCAGCCCTACCGTGCCGGCGGCATCGCGACGACGGTCGCCGCCACCAGAAGTGCCTCGGACGAACAGCTTTCGGCCAACCTGCGCCGCCACGTCATCGAGGCCTACCGGCAGGGCACGACCTGCCTGGAGACCAAGACCGGATATGGCCTCAGCGTGGCCGACGAGGTGCGTTCGGCCCGCATCGCCGCCGCAATCGCCGACGAAGTGACCTACCTCGGCGCACACCTGGTGCCACCCGGTGCCGACGCCGAAACCTACGTCGACCTGGTCTGCGGCGATATGCTGGACGCGGTCGCACCGCATGTGCGCTGGGCCGATGTCTTCTGCGAGACAGGCGCTTTCGACGAGGAACAGTCCGATCGCGTGCTGCGCGCCGCCGCCGCACGCGGACTCGGGCTGCGCGTCCACGGCAACCAACTGGGCACCGGCCCCGGTGTGCAATTGGCGGTACGCCGCGATGCGGCCAGTGTCGACCACTGTACCTACCTCACCGACGCCGATATCGAGGCCCTCGCCTCCTCGAACACGGTCGCGACCGTCCTGCCCGCGTGTGATCTTTCCACCCGCCAACCGCTCGCGCCCGCCCGCGCACTGCTCGATGCGGGCGCGACGGTCGCCTTGGCCACCAATGCCAATCCGGGCAGCTCTTACACCACATCGATGGCCTACTGTGTCGCTACGGCCGTGCTGCAAATGGGCCTCTCGGTCGCCGAAGCGGTGTACGCGGGCACTGCAGGGGGCGCGAAAGCATTGCGCCGCAGTGATGTCGGGGTAATCGAAGTCGGTGCACGCGCCGATCTCCAAGTGCTCGACGCACCCTCGGCCACCCATCTGGCCTACCGTCCGGGCGTCCCGCTGACACTCGCCGTCTGGCGCTTGGGTCAACCCATACCGACGGCGCAACGGCCCGGCGCCACCGAATGATACGAGTCTGGGATGGCCTGGACTATGGGTTTTCGAGCGAGCGGAGCGCGGCATCCACGAGAGTCATTGCGGTGCGGGCACATAAATCGACGGCCGCATCGGGCTCGAGTCCGCCCACATCGATCAGCACAATGACAGCCACCCAACCGGCCATGAGCGCAATACTCGACACGAGCTCGTCGAACTGCCGCTGGGACATGCGATCGCGCGGTGGTTCGTGCGCCCATTCGCCGCGGTTCGGCAGCGTCATGGGCGTCGACAATCGCTTTGCGCGTGCATCGGCGCTGGGCGACGCGGCCTGTTCCGACCGCCACAGCGCGTCGTCCGTGGCGATGGCGACCATGCGCAAGCGGCCGAGGTCGGGCAGCCGGCCTCCGGTGTGCCCACGTGCCGTCGCGCAGCCGGACCGTCCACAGTCGTTTGCCGCGCAGCGTCGCGACGTACGGCGCAGGATGGTCGGGCTGAACCGGTGGACCATAGGATGGACGATCGACGAATCCCGCCGCGCTATTCCTTGTGCAGCCTGCCGGTGATATCGCCCAGCACACCGCTGAAGCCGCCACTGAAGCTGTAGGTCACCGAACCGTCCGGCTGCAGGATGACCTTCGAGCTCGACCCCTCGTCCATACACCCGTTCGCACCGCCGGAGAGCCTTGCCACGAAGGTGACCTGGGTGTCGGTGGCAGTCGTCAGACGTTCGGCGCGTTCACACCGGCCGCGCGACAGCTGGCCGGTATTGGCTGAGGTGGCGACCTCCTCGCCGATCTTCCCGTCGTGGATGGTCAATTCGATATCGAAGGTGGTCAGGGCATCCCTCGCGGTGCCGGTCCAGGTGCCGACGAATGCTTCGGGTATCGCGGACTCCGTTGCCGGTGCTGTGCTGCGCATCACGGTGGTTTGACTGGTCGAGGTGGTCGTCGGCACGAAGGAGGGGGCCGCCGCCGAACTGCGCGCCGACGGCGCGGTATCGGCGGGCTTGTCGGCGAGCCGTGCGGCGATGACGAATGCGCCGACCGCGACGATGAGACCGACTACCATGCGCCTGACGGTCCGTGCGGGTCGACGGGAACGATTCTTCGGCGCAGGCAGGGGTTGCGCGTAATAGGCGGGTCGTGGCCCCGATTGGTCCTGCGCGGGCGGATACGGCGCATACGCCTGGGCCGAATTGGCTTGCGGCCCTGCTGGTTCGGATTGCCATCCGTTACTTCCCGACTGCCATGCCACCGTATTCGCCGCAGGCCGGGACCGCGTCTGGGCCGTTCCGTGCGGCCCCGAATTCCATTGCGGCATCGGCCGTGACACCGTCGGCGCCGATCTCGCCGCATCCGGACCGACCGCCTCGACCGGCCCGGATTCCAGATCGAGCAGCGCGACCGCCCGCCGACTCACCTCTTCGAGCACCGGCGCGGGCAGCCAGCCGCCGCGTTCGGGAACCTCGAGTTCGGCGAGTTGATCGAGC